>WNGJ01001155.1_pt1 | contig 38032 bp, 38 predicted proteins | sample 5400611 | NCBI WGS metagenome assembly WNGJ01 (sample SAMN13153375, study PRJNA577476) | soil metagenome | isolation source: 40 cm soil or saprolite under Garry oak tree replicate 1 | place: USA:California | collected 2016-06-15
TCTTGCTCTGGCTCGATCCGGCAGCCTCACCGCAGATCGTGATCGGCACCTCCGCGACGATTCGCGACTACTGAGCCTGCCACCCCAAGTCGCGTCCCAACAGCTCGTAGAGCCGTCGATTCGGCTCGGCGAAGTACTCCGCGAGCCTCCGCCGCGTGTCGGGGCGCAGCTCGGCGTACTCCTGCTGGTACACACGGGGGTACGAACCAAGCTCGTGCCGCGGGGCGCCCAGGAACTCGAGCACGCGCGAATAGGTCTCTCCGGGATCGGCCGCCAGTTCCTCGCTCGCAACCACGAGTAGCTGCTCGCGTGGAAAAACGGCGAGCCAGCGCTCGAGCTGCTCCGCGTACCGGCCGCGCGCCAGATACGTGTAGTCCCACCAGGCGTGGCTGAAATAGCCCGGCTCGCCCACCATCCGTTGCTCCTCGCCGCGCGTCCGCTCGGGCTCCGCGTCGATCGCCTCCTCGAAGGAGAGGGCCTCGCGGCCCAGCGCGACCTCGTGGTGGTAGTGCGAGAGCGCCCGGTCGACGGGATCCCGGAGTAGCGCAATCAGCTTCGCCTCCGGAACCGTCGTCCGCACCCTCTCGGGCGCCAACGGGTGGAAGAGGTAGCCCGGGCTTGCCTCGCCGACGAGACGATCGCCGGCGCCGATCGGAAAGTGACCCCGGTACCACGACGCCCCCCGCCGGTAGTGGCGGTCGAAGTAGCTGACCTCTTTCCAGGACGGGCCTGTGATCCCGGGGTGCCAGCGCAGGTAGGCGTACAGGGCCGTGGTGCCGGCCTTCTGAGCGCCGAGGATCAGGAAATCGGGCAACGGCCGCGCGAACGAGGTGGCCCGGCCGTAGGTCCAGACCGCGTTGCGCAGCACAACGCGCGCCGGACGCGGGATGCGGGGAATCAGCTCTGCGGGTAGACGAGCCTTCAGGCGTAACCCAGCTCGTGCAGGAGTGCGCCCGCCTCGCGTTCGACGTCCTCGACCTGCTCCGGAGTCAGATCCCGCCGCCAACGGCCGATCGAGCGAGCGTGCACCGCGCCGAGCGCCTCGGCGAGAGGCGCGGGGTCGGTCTCCAGCCGGCCTGCGATTTCGTCCGCGGCCGCCGCGGGATCGGCCGCGATCTGCTCGTACTGGAGCTCGAACGTCTGCTCGGGCACCGCCCTGGCGGCGGTCAGATAGCGACGCCAGGCCCAGGCCGCACGGCTCGCCTCGGTCGCGCGCGCGAACTCCTCGCGACGCTCCGGCTCGACCCACGGGCGCACGTGCCCGCCGTACGGGAGGCCCGCGTCGTCGGCGCCCTCGCGCGTGTCGGCGAGCCAGCCCTGCTCCAGCAGCGAGCAGACGACGTCGCGCCCGTCGCGGATGATGTGAAGCACCGTCGCCTCGGGGTAGGCGCGTACAGCGGCACCGACCAAGAAGCTGAGTTCGGGCGTCTGCTCGACGGGCCTCAGGTCGCGAACGAAGCTCAAACGGCGAACCCGCTCGAGTGTTGAGCGCAGCTCGCCTGCCGCCTCGGCCTCGGGCAGCATGGCCCAGCGTTCGACCGAAGCCTTGACGGGTCTGACCTCGCCGAGATCGACGAAACCAGGCTGCGCGCCCACCGCTTCGGCGAGGAATGTCGTCCCCGATCTTGGTGAGCCGACGACGAAGACGATCCGCTCCGTCGCGAGCGCGGGGTCACCGCCGCGCTCACGAAAACCGCGCTGTGCGACCCGGGCGACCGTTCGTCCGTACATTCCTGCCTGCCGGAGGGCATCGAACGCTGCCACGGCCGGAAAGACTACAAATGGCCCCCCGCGCATTCGCGACCGCGGCGGATATCCCCCGCTAGAGCGATTCGCACCCGCTCGAAAACGACGATCCTTTGAGCGGCGGCGGCAAAGGGTTCGGCGAGGAGGACAGTCCGATCGGCGGCAAGAAGGTCACCAAAGCGGCTCGCGGCGCTCGGCGCAGCGTACGCCTGGCGCGGCTACTAAAACGGATGAGGCGGAGCGATCCGCGCGCGCTCTCGGGCGTCGGGGCGCTCGTCGGCGTCACCGAGCTCGTCCGAGCCGAAAGTGACCTCTCAACGGTCCTCTCACTGATTGCGCGAACCGTCTCGGAGGTGCTCGGGTTCGACACCGTCGTGCTCAACCTCTACCGCCGCGAATGGGACGACTTCTGCGTCGCGACCGTGCACGGGGACAAGGAGGCGCAGCGTGCCCTCCTCGGCAGCACGTACGGCTGGGACGGGTGGACACACCTGCTCGACGACCGTTTCCTCCGCAGCGGCGCGTACGTCATCAAACACGGCGAATTCGACTGGCGAAACGACGTCGGCGACCGCTACGTCCCCGAGCGCGAGGCCGGGGTACACCCGAACGCCTGGCACCCGGACGACGAGGTCTTCGTCCCTTTGTACGGTCCGGGAGACGAATTGCTGGGGATCCTCTCGGTCGGCGATCCGGTCTCGGACCTGCGACCCGCAGACGAGGAGCTGGGGCTGTTGGTCGGTCTCGCACATTACGCCGCGCAGGCGCTCGCGGCTGCTCAGGCGGCGATCGTCAGGGAGCGTCACCGCGCGGCCCTCGAGGAGTTGATGCACATCTCTACGGGACTGACCCAGACACTCTCCACTGACTCAATCCTGCAGGCGGTCTGCAACGGAATCTCGAATGCACTCGGGTTCCAGAAGGTTTGCGTCGACTTGCTCGCCGAGGACGGACTGACGCTGGTGACCCGCGCTGAGGCCGGCTGGCCCGACGGCGATGAGGCCCTGACCGAGAACCTCTCGCTCAACGAGATCGCAGCGCTGTTCGACTCCGACTACGAGATCGCCGGCTGCTTCCTGGTTCCGAACGACGTCGCTCGTGAGCGCGTCACGGCGACCCAGGTCATCTACGAGTCCGAGCTGAATGGAAGCGGACCCCACGCCTGGAACCACCACTGGCTCGTGATCCCCCTGCACGGACCGCAGGAGGAGATCATCGGCGTCATCTGGGCGGACGAGCCCGAGGACCGGCTGCGACCGAGCGAGGAGCGGCTGCAGGCTTTGCGGATCTTTGCCAACCAGGCGGCGAGCGCACTGACGATGGCGAGCCGGTTCGAGCAGATGCGCTACCTCGCCGACCACGACCCGCTGACGCAGCTGCCGAACCGCCGCGCATTCATGCGAGAGCTTGCGCGAGGCCTCGCGGAGGCGGACGAGGCGGGAACGCCTCTCTCGGTGATCGTGCTCGATCTCGACGGCCTCAAGACCGTGAACGATCAGCACGGGCACGCGACCGGAGACGATTGCCTGATTCGCATCGGTCGGCTGCTACGGACCGAGCTGCGGCCGGACGATCAGGCGTTCCGGATCGGCGGCGACGAGTTCGCCGTCCTCCTCCCCGGCGCGAGCGGTCCGGCGGCCGAGCAAGTCCTCGAGCGGCTCATCGAGTGGCTCGAGCGAAACGGGCGCTCGTCCCTGCTACGTGTCGAAGCGAGCTTCGGGATCGCAACGAGAGAGAGCGCCGAGGACACAGCCGACGGCCTGCTGCGGGAGGCCGACGAGGCGATGTACCGCGTCAAGCACGAGCGAAAGCTCGCGCGCAACCGTCGCGGCTAGCTCTCGCGGGCGGAGACTTGGTCCCGCGGCGCCGGTGCCGGCTCGCTCGGCGCCTGCTCTACGGGCGGTGGCTCGCCGGTCAGGATCGGCCACAGCTTTGCCATCGCCCTCCTGCTCGCCATTGCTGAGACCAGGCCGAGCGCCGCGGTCAGCAAGATCCACCCGCGTTCCTTGCGTTGTTCGACCGCAGGGTCGCGGGTCGCAGCCTTCCAGAGGTCCTCGAGATCGTCGGCCAGCGCGTGCAGTTGCCGAACAACCAGTTCGCGGCGTCTAGGAAGCCCCTTCCTCCTCATCCGGTCACCGAGCTTACGCCACCGGCACGAGGTGCGGAAGGCCCCGTCACGGCCTCGACGTTCACCAGTCCTTTTCCGCTCGTTACCCATTTGCACCAGCAACGCGCTTAAATAGGCGGGTTGGCCACTGGAGCATCGACCCCGCGGACTGCAGTCAGGCCGGAGCTCTTGCTCAACAGGGAGCTTTCCTGGCTCTCATGGAACGCCCGAGTGCTCGCCCTGGCCTCGGATCCCGGCTTGCCTCCGCTCGAGCAGGCGCGCTTTGCGGCGATCTTCTCGCATCACCTGGACGAGTTCTTCATGGTGCGCGTGGCCGGCCTGCTCGACCAGATCGAAGCAGGAATTGCGGTCACCTCGCCGGACGGGCGCACGCCTCGCGAGGCTCTCGGGGCGATCCGTGACCGCGTGCTCGAGCTCTCGGCGCGCCAGACGAAGCTCTGGAAACGCGATCTTCGCCCTGCCCTCGCAGCCGACGGCATCCTTGTCGGCTCGGTTGAGGATTGCTCGGAAAACGAGCTCGAACAGCTGACCGAGCGATTCAATCGAGAGGTCTTTCCGATTCTCACGCCGCTGGCGGTAGGGTCCGGCCAGCCGTTCCCGTACATCTCCGGTCTCTCGCTCTCGCTTGGAATCTTCGTGCGCGATCCGGATACGGGCGAGGAGCGCTTCGCCCGGGTCAAGGTTCCCGAGGGCCTGCCGCGCTTCATGGCGATCGGCGAGCGCGGGCTCTTCCTGCCCCTCGAGCGCGTGATGCGTCATTTCCTCGGCTGGCTGTTTCCGAAGATGGAGATCGTCGAGTGCTGTGTGTTTCGGGTCACGCGCGATGCCGATTTCGAAGTCTCGGACGAGGCCGACGATCTGCTCGAGGCCGTCGAGAGCGAGCTGCGGCGGCGCCGTTTTGGCGACGCCGTTCGAGTCGAGGTCTCAGGCTCGGCCTCGGCGCGAATGCTCGCCAGGCTGAAGCGCGGCCTGGGAGTCAGCGACGAGCAGGTCTATCTCGTCAACGGGCTGCTCGGCATGGACGACCTGAGCGAGCTCGTCGAGCTCGACCGGCCCGAGCTCAAGCAAGAACCCTGGTATCCGCTGACGCATCCGCGCTTCGGGAACGTGGCGACGGCGGACGAGCTGTTCGCGGAGATCGCCGCCGGGGACGTGCTGGTACATCACCCGTACCACTCCTTTGCGACCAGCTTTGCGGCGTTCGTGCGAACCGCGGGGCGAGATCCGGACGTCGTGGGGCTGAAGACGACGGTCTACCGCACGAGCCAGGACTCGCCGGTCGTCCCGGCCCTGATCGAAGCGGCGGAAAGCGGAAGGCAGGCCGTGTGCCTCGTCGAGCTGAAGGCGCGCTTCGACGAGCACCGCAACATCGAATGGGCGCGGTCACTGGAGCAAGCGGGCGTCCACGTCGTGCTGGGGTTTCCCAACTGGAAGATCCATGCGAAGACGACCCTTGTCGTTCGTAGAGAAGGCAACGAACTGCACCGCTATGCGCATATCGGCACGGGCAACTACCATGCGGCGACCGCGCGGGGTTACGAGGACTTCGGCCTCTTCACGGCGGATCCGGAGATCGCTGCCGACGTCGCCGATCTCTTCAACTACCTGACCGGATTCAGCCGGCCGATGAGGTTTCGCAAGCTGCTCGTGGCGCCATTCGATCTCCGCGACAAGCTGATCGCTCAGATCCGTGCCACGGCGAAGGCGGCGGAGTCCGGCGAGGAAACCCGCATCCGCCTCAAGGTCAACAACCTCACCGACGAGCGAATCATCAACGCGCTCTACAAGGCTTCCCAGGCCGGCGTCAAGGTCGAGATCGTCGCGCGCAGCATCTGCACCCTGCGGCCTGGAGTGGAGGGCCTGAGCGAGAACATCCGTGTTCGCAGTGTGCTTGGACGATTTCTCGAACACAGCCGTTTCTTCGTCTTCGAAGCAGGGGAACAGAGCACCTACTACATGGGCAGCGCCGACCTGATGCCGCGAAATCTCGACTACCGAATCGAGGCAGTGGTGCCGGTCGAAGATCCCCGCTCTCAGCGTGAGCTGAAGCGGGCGTTCGACACGCTTCTCTCGGCAACTGTGCACGCCTGGGACCTCCGAAGTGACGGCAAGTGGCAGCCGGCCCGTACGAAGAAGGGCGAACGGGCGCGCTCGACGCAGACGCTGCTGATGCGAAGCGTGCGCGCGAGACGACCGCGGACGCCCGCGGCACGCGTAGATTGATACGACTCGCCCGAGCGGTCGTTCGGGCGACGACCGGCGGTCCCTTGAGAATGCGCGGGGTGCGGGTCGCCGTCGTCGACGTCGGAGCAAACACCTTGCGACTGCTCGTCGCCGACGGCGAGGGCGGATCGCTCGAGCCGGTCCGCGAAGAGCGAAAACGTACCGCCCTTGGCGAGGACGTCGAACGACTCGGTTACTTGAGCGATGAGAAGATCGAGTCTTCGGCTTCGGCGGCCCGGAAGGAGGTGCGACGAGCGCGCAAGCTCGGCGCAACTCGAATTGCAGTCGTCGTGACCTCCCCTGGACGGGATGCCTCCAACGGCGATCGGCTGGTGTCCACGCTGACCACTGCAACCGGTGTCCCGGCTCGACTCCTGAGGGCCGAGGAGGAGGCCGCTCTCGGCTTCGCGGGCGCGCTGATGTGCACGCCCGTTGCTGAGTCGACCGTGGCAGTGTGCGACGTCGGTGGCGGCTCGACCCAGGTCGCGGTCGGCACTCGAGAGCATCCGGCCTGGGTCCGCTCTGTCGAGCTCGGCTCGCTGCGCTTGGCCCAGCGGCGCCTGCAGCACGATCCTCCTCTGAAGGACGAGCTGGCGCGCGCCCGCGCCGAGGCCGCGGCGGTCTTCTCGAAGCTGACACCGCCCCTGCCCGAAGAGGCGCTGGCGACCGGCGGGAGCGCTCGGGCGCTGAGGCGGCTCGGGCTCGACCGGTTCGACCAAGCCTCGCTCGCAAGCGCCCTCGACGAGCTCGCGGCCCGGTCGGCCGAGGAGCTGCAAAGGCAGCTTGGGATCGATCTCGCGCGAGCCCGCACGCTGCCCGCGGGCGCGATCATCCTTGCCGAGGTCCAGCAACGCCTGGGCGTCCCGCTCGCCGTCGCGCGCGGCGGGGTTCGTGAAGGCGTTTGCGGCGAGCTGCTTTCCGCCGCGGCTGCCGCGAAAACCGCCTAGTCCGGCGGCGGTAGGTACTCGCGAAGGACGGGCTCTCCGTCACGCAGGTCGACCACTCGGGTCGATGCCTTCCGGCCCGCCTCGCCGAAGAGGTTCTCGAGCACGTCTCCGTGCGTGCAGAGAACCGCTGCGTCGCCCAGCTCGCGCAGCAGCGCCAGGGTCTCCTCGCGCGAAGCGCCTTCTTCGAGCTCGGAACGGTTCTCGATCGGGACGCCGAGCTCCCGGCTCAGAGGCGCCACGGTTTGCGTACATCTCAACAAGGGGCTCGAGGCGATCCGCTCGAGTGAGTAGGGCGCGAACTGCTCGACCAACCCCTCCGCCTGGCGTCGTCCCTTTTTGTCGAGCGGGCGCTCGCGATCGTCACCCTCCCACTCCCAGCGCTTGCCCGCTCGCGCGTGCCTCACGATGAGCAAGGGCATTCGGTCGCTCAGTGCCAGGCTTGGCGGCCGGCTCGTTCGAGCTTGCGCCAGGCCTTCGGTACACGCGCACGGGAGCGCCGGCGACGGACACGCTCACGCTCGACCAGCCGCCCGACCGAGATCGCTGCCTGAGGCGTGTGCGCCTTCGTTGCCGCCGCTCGCAGTCGTTCTTCCGCAACGACGGCGTCCTGATGCTCCCCGATCACGTCCTGCAATTCGCGCGCCCGCAGCACAAACCGCGTTGCAGGCTTTCCAACGACTGTTTCGGCGAGCTCGGCGGCGTACCGCGCGCGCTTGGCGCGAATTCGAACCGCGTGCAGTTCCTCGTCCGTCGAGTCCTTTCCGAGGGCATTGGCCGCCTTGGCAAGCCTGCGAAACGACTTCCTCGCCAGCTCTTCGACCGGTATGTCGTCTCCCACCCAGCGAGGGCCCGGAACCGCTTCTTCGAGTCGTGCCAGCAGCGTCAGGTACCGCGTCGAGCCAAGGGCTCGGACAAGCTCTGCCCGGGCAGCCGTCCGCTCGTCGTCGAGCGCCGCGATCAGCTGCAGGCCCGCCGAGCGATCCTCTCCCTCGAGCGCTCGGACTTCTTCTCGCAGATGAACCAGGAGCACGTCGAGATCTCGGACGTTTCCGAGCGAGCGGCCCAGCCAGCCGAGCTCCCCACGGAGCTGATTCGCCCAGACGGGGTCAAGCATCGGCTCGGCGGATCGTAGTAGCGCCCGTAGCCTGCGCACCGCCACGCGCTGCTTGTGCAACGCCTCGGGTTCGTCTCCGAGCCGGGTGCCGGGGTCGTGCGCGAGGATCTCGTGGTATTGCTTCTCGAATCTGGCCTGGATGAGGGCGCGAGTCGAAGGTCTCTCCGGCAGCGGCTTGACAGGTCCGGTGTCGATCACCGCCGGTCCCGGATCGTCCTCCCCACCGTTGCGAACGAACCGGTCGACCACCGAGCCGTTCTCGAGCAAGGCGATCTCGTCGTACAGGTCGTCTGACCGCTCGGTCTGCACGGCTGCGATCTCGACCAGTTCCCCCTGTCGAACGATCGCCTGAAGCAGGTCGGCGATCAGCGGCGGGGGCCCGGCGGGTCCGCCCGGCGCGGCGACAGCCACGTGGCCCGGAGCCTCCGGAAGCTCGACCTCCCAGGTGCTCTTGCCGTTCTCGAGTCGCCGCCGGAGCGCGACTCCGCTTCGCCCGAGACGGCGGTCAGCGGTGTCGTGGTACGTCGACCTGAAGACGCGATTCACGTGCAAATGCTAACGGTAGGAGCCAAAAACTCTCAGGCATGAGTGCGAGAGATGAGAGTCCGCGCCAGCCGGCGCTCGGCCGCCGAGATCGCGCTCGTTGCGCTGGCAGGGCCGGCGACGTTGAGCGTGACCTCGGTGCGACTCTGACCCAAGAGCAGAAGATCGACCACGATACGCACGTTCTGACCCGAAGCCTGGGCGCTGATCACGCCGCGAAACAGGGCCGCGTAGGTCGAGACATGCGGGAACGGAAGCTTCCGAAACGAAACCAGCTTCGCGGTCGAGCCGAGCCCGTTGATCATCTCCCGGCGCAGGCAGGGAAGGGCACCGGACACGAGCACCGAGCGGCGCCAGTCCAGCGCCACCATCCGGCGTGTCTTCAGCACCTCCGAGACGCTGTCGAACTCAAAAGCGCTCCGCCGATAACGGGCGCCGGCGGCACCCGTGATCACGAGGTCGGAGAGCTTCGGATGGTAGTTCGGGCAACTGAGCCCGGAGGAGAGGTCAGAAAGGCTGGGCTTGACGCGGCCGCCCTGCCACCCGCTCGAGCCGAGATCGGACGCACGGATCACGACGGCCCGCGCGGCGGCCTGGTCGGCAGCGTTGAACCTGATCTGGTACTTGCCGTCCCCTGCCCAGACCGCCGCGGCCGTCACCAGGGCGACACCAGAAGCCGCGAGCCCTCTTCGCCTGACGACCTCCACCGCGAGCCAAAGCCCGTGATTACAAGCCAACGCCTATCAGAACGCGGACGGAGGGGTCACGGTCACGGCCAAATGAGAATGCGCCGACGGCCGTTGGGCCCATCCCTGAGACGACTCTCCGCGGGCTAGAGGCTCGCTGCGAGGAAGCTGCGGGGCGTCCGCGAGGTCTGGACGAACCGGTAGCCGGCGTCGTGGAAGGAGATGCTCCGCTTCAGCGGCTGCCAGACGCCGCCGTTGCTGTGGGCGAGCCTGATCTTCGAGAACTTGTAGTGAAAGCTGTTGCAGGCGCCCACGTTGCCGTTCCAGCTTTCCGCCATCGCCTGCGGGTACCAGGCCATGTGACTCCCGGGAAGGTGGATCGCCGGGCTCACGGCCTTGCCGTCGAGCCAGACGCGCCACCAGGACGACCGCCTGGCCATCTCGAGCACCTTGAAGTCGTGCTTTTCGCCCGCCTTGACCGTTGAGTTGAGCTCGATATACCGCGGATCCGAGCCGGGAACGGTGACTTCGTAGTAGATCCGGCTGGTCTGGTCCGAAGGGAAAGCGCTGTAGCCAATCTGGATCCACTCGGCGGTGCCGTGCGGGCCGGCGTCGGTACCGCCGACGCCGATCCAGGCTCCGACGTGACCGGCGGCGACCGAGGGAGCCGCGAGCGAAATGAGCTTGGCCGCCACACCGTGGGCCTTGCTCTCAGCCTGGAGACCGGCGTAGGAGAACTCGCTGACGCCGCAGTTTTTCGACTTCGAGCTCCCACCCTGGGCCACCGACGAGGCGAGCAGGGTGAGGCTGAGAACTGCGACAAGTGTGAGCGTGCGTCGAGCCAAGGAGACCTCCGGACCGCGAAGAGGGCGTGTTTGCCGTCTAGTCCGAAATCGGCTGGAGGCCGGGAACCGGCATCCCTCGACTCAGGGAGGCCTGTCCCTCGATTCAGGGAGGCGTCAGGAAACGGAGCCCGGGCCGTGAAGAAGGGCGCCGGCGGGGGCTACTAACCCGACTTACAGCCGGAGAGGTCTGTCCGAGCGCGCACCGGGTCCCGGGACATGGCTCGGGACCGGGTCCCGCGGACCGGGTCCCGGGACATGGCTCGGGACCCGGTCCCGCTGGAACGGCCCTCTCCGGCAAATCGCGCAGCCGCCAGGCTGGCCCGGCGACGTACTCTGAGCCTCGATGGGCATGTTCTTTCACTCCGCGGAGGCGCCGCCGGAGCGTCCCTCAGACCCGGCGGTCCGCCGGGCAAACCTGACGCGCATCGGGCGGCTCTTCGCGCCGTACAAGACGCGGCTGGGCGGGGTGCTGATCCTGATCGTCATCTCGGCGGGCCTCGGCGTCGTCCCCGCGTTCTTGCTCAAAAACGTCCTGCAAGCGATCGGTCAGAACGACACGAGGACCCTGTCGTTCAACGCTGCCGGAATTATCGCGATCGCAATTGCGACCGGCGTGTTGGGCGTGATCCAGACGTTGCTCTCGAACCAGGTCGGCCAGCGCGTGATGCACGATTTGCGCGCCTCCGTCTTTCGCCATCTCCAGCGCCTGTCGCTGGCGTTCTTCACGCGCACGCGGACCGGCGAGGTGCAGTCGAGGATCTCGAACGACATCGGCGGCGTCCAGAACGTCGTCACGAACACGGCGACGTCGATCGCGTCGAACGTGACGACCGTGGCCGCGACCATGGTCGGCATGCTCGTGCTGAGCTGGCAGCTCGCCCTCTTCGCCTTCGCATTGATCCCGTTGTTCGCGCTGCTCACGCGCCGCGTCGGAAACGAGCGGCGCCGGATCGCGAAGACGACGCAGGAGACACTCGCCGACATCTCCAGCCTCGTCCAGGAGTCGCTCTCCGTTTCCGGGATCCTGCTCGGAAAGACGATGGGACGCGGGGACGAGCTCGCCGACCGTTTCGAAGCCGACTCGCTCCGCCTCGCCGACCTCGAGGTCCGCCAGCGGATGGCCGGACGTTGGGTGATGGCCGCGATCCAGACCAGCTTCGCGATCATGCCGGCGGCGGTTTACTGGTTCGGCGGCCTGGCGCTCGCGAACGGGTCGACCGCGGTCTCGATCCCGATGCTCGTGGCGTTCACGACGCTCCAGACGCGGCTGTTCTTCCCCATCGGCTCGCTGCTTGGAGTCAGCCTGGACGTGCAGACCTCACTTGCCCTCTTCGACCGGATCTTCGAGTACCTCGACCAGCCGGTCGACATCCAGGAGAAGCCGGACGCGATCGCCGTCGCGGGGGCCGGTGACGTCGCCTTTGATCGGGTCTGGTTCCGTTATGGCGAGGACTGGACGGTCCAGGACGTCTCGTTCACCGTCGCGGCTGGCACGACGACAGCGCTCGTCGGAGAGACCGGCTCGGGCAAGACGACGCTGGGCTATCTGGCAGCCAGGCTCTACGACGTCAGCCGTGGCAGCATCAGCATCGGTGGCGTCGACATCCGCGATCTGAGCTTCCAGGCGCTGACCAACCTCGTTGGGGTCGTTTCGCAGGAGACGTACCTCTTCCACGAATCGGTGCGCGAGAACCTGCGCTTCGCGAAGCCGGACGCCACGGACGACGAGATCGAGAAGGCCGCCGAGGCGGCGCGCATCCACCACGTGATCGCGGCGCTGCCGGACGGATACGACACGGTCGTCGGCGAGCGCGGCTACCGGTTCTCCGGCGGAGAGAAACAGCGGATCGCGATCGCGCGAACGATCCTGCGCAATCCCCCGATCCTTGTCCTCGACGAGGCGACGAGCTCGCTCGACACGGAGACCGAGCGGCTCGTCCAGGAGGCCCTCGACCAGCTCTCGGAGGGGCGCACGACGATCGCGATCGCGCATCGGCTTTCGACCGTGCGCGACGCCGACCAGATCATCGTGCTCGACCACGGCCGAGTGGTCGAGCAAGGCCGGCACGAGGACCTGATCCTCGCCGGCGGCCGCTACACAGCGCTCGCGACGCGCGACGCCGATCTTGGCGCGGCGCCCGCTCCGAGCGGCCTCCGCGAGCTCGCTTCGGCGGGCGGAACGCCAGTCGAAACGGGCTAGGACTTCATCCGGGTAGCGACGTCGTACTTCGTCACCGACGTCCGCTGACCAAGGGTGTCGTCCGCCGGCATCGCGCTCAGGATCTCGTCACCACGCCTGTAGTCGTCCTCGTTCTCGAAGATGATCACGACGAGCGACTTCTCGGCCTCGGGGTCGTGGAGCACGATGAGCTCGGAGTCCGGAAAGCCCTCTGGCGGCTGGCCGTCTCGCATTTCGCGGTCCATCTCGGCCATCCGGTCCTTGCTGACTCCGTCGAAGGTCACAACACGTGCGAGCGCCATCGGGGTCGGGAGCTGAGGTCTGCGTTTTCCTCTCGGCAGTCGGTTAGCCGACCGTGAAGGTGCCCTTCATGCCGGCGGCCGCGTGTCCGGGGACCGTGCAGAGGTATCGAAACTTGGCGGCCTTGCTGAAGACGACCTTCAAAGTGGTGCTCTTGCCCGGCTGGAGCAGCCGAGTCTTCTTACCGTTGATCTTGAAGTCGTGCGCGAGCCTGCCTTTGTTGGTGACCTTGAAGAAGACCGTCCCCTTCGGAGCACGCCTCTTCGAAAGGACGAACTTGAACTCGCTGGCGCGCACGGTGACTGTCGTCGTCGCGGCGCGACTTCCGAGCGCAGGCACGACAGCGATTACGCAGGCAGCCAGCGCTATGAGAAGCGCTGCTGAGACCAGTTTCTTCGACCGCATTGACCCCACCTCCATTTGACTTTGGGAACTCATCTGCCTCCTTGAGACGGCCATCTTAGAGAAGGGCGATCTCAAGGGCCGTGCGTACCTGGACAGTTAATGAGAGCTTTCGGCACTTCATCTGTTGAAGCTACTATTGGGGACGTAGCTACGACAGAAAGGTGATGAAGACTTTGAGCACGTTGCTGCTAGTACCCCTAGACGACACCGTCGTCTTTCCGAACATGAATGTCACGATCTCCGCTGATGTCGGCGAGGAGGACCGCGTCCTGCTCGTCCCACGACACGACGGGGATTACGCAAAGGTTGGAACCGTCGCCGAGGTCGCCGAACGTGTCCGCCTGCCCGGCGGCGTCGCGGCCGTCAGTCTGGTCGGTTTGCACCGTGGGATCGCCGGCGCCGCTCACACCGACGCCCAGGGCCGTCTCCGCGTCGAGGTGCAGGAGCAGCCCGACGTCGCGCCGCCCGGCGTGAAGACCCGTGACCTCGAGCGCGAGTACCGCGCCGTGGTCGAAGAGATCCTGGAGCTGCGCGGAGACGACGGGCGCGTCTCATCCTTCGTGCGCTCGATCGCCGAGGCCGGAACGCTCGCCGACACCGCCGCCTACGCCCCGGAGGCCTCCTTCGAGCAGCGGATCGAGCTGCTCGAGGCTGTCGACGTGGTCGAGCGGCTGGAGCTTGCCGTACGACTTCAGCGTGAACGCCTGGCCGAGCTGCAGATCCGCCATCGGATCCGCGAGGACGTCGAGGAGGGCGCCCAGAAGCAGCAGCGCGAGTACATCCTGCGCAAGCAGCTGGAATCGATCCGCAAGGAGCTCGGCGAGGACGAGGGCTCGGTCTCCGAGGACTACCGCAAGAAGATCGCCGAGGCGGATCTCCCAGACGAGGTCCGCGAGCAGGCCGAGCGCGAGGCCGGCCGGCTGGAGCGGATGGGCGACCAGAGCGGAGAGTCCTCGATGATCCGCACGTACCTGGACTGGCTGCTCGCAGTGCCGTGGGGGAAGCGCTCGGAGGAGCGACTCGACCCCGTGCACGCGCGCGAGGTCCTCGATAGCGACCATGCCGGCCTCGACGACGTCAAGGAGCGAATCGTCGAGTACCTCGCCGTGCGCAAGCTACGGCAGGAGCGCGGGATCGCCGAGGACAAGCGCTCCGGCGCAATCCTGACCCTGATCGGACCTCCCGGAACGGGCAAGACCTCGGTCGGCGAGTCGATCGCCCGTGCGCTCAATCGCGAGTTCGTGCGCATGTCGCTGGGCGGCGTGCGCGACGAGGCCGAGATCCGCGGCCACCGCCGGACGTACATCGGCGCGTTGCCGGGCCGACTGGTTCGCGCACTGCGAGACGCCGGGACGATGAACCCGGTGATCCTGCTGGACGAGGTCGACAAGGTCGGCGCCGACTGGCGCGGCGATCCCTCTGCCGCACTGCTCGAAGTGCTTGACCCGGCTCAGAACCACTCGTTCCGGGACCACTACCTCGACGTCGAGCTCGATCTCTCGGAGGTCGTCTTCATCGCCACGGCGAACGTGGCGGAGACGATCCCCGGCCCGCTGCTCGACCGCATGGAGGTAATCCGCTTCGACGGCTACACGGTCGACGAGAAAGTCGCGATTGCACGCGGCTATCTCTGGCCGCGCCAGCTGGAGCGGGCAGGGCTGCGCGAGGACGAGGTGTCGATCGACGACATCACCCTCGAGCTGATCGTCAGCCAGTACACGCGCGAGGCGGGCGTTCGCCAGCTCGAGCGCGAGCTCGGCAAGCTGCTGCGCAAGACGGCGACCACCGTGGCGTCCGGCACCGCGCAGCCGCCGATCTCGATCGACGAAGCGGTAGTGCGCGACGCCCTCGGGCGGCAGCGCTTCTACCAGGAGTCGGCCGAGCGGACGGCGGTGCCCGGAGTGGCGACCGGCCTCGCGGTCACCGGGACGGGCGGCGACGTGCTGTTCGTCGAGGCGACCAAGATGCCGGGGCAGGACGGGCTCGTCCTGACCGGCCAGCTCGGCGACGTGATGAAGGAGTCGGCACGAATCGCGCTCTCGTACGTGCGCTCGCACGCTGACAAGCTCGGCCTCGACGAGCACGACTTCGACGACGCCAGCTTCCACGTGCACGTGCCCGCGGGGGCGATTCCAAAGGACGGCCCGAGCGCCGGAATCACGATGACGACTGCGCTCGCGTCGCTGCTGACGGGCCGGCCCGTGAAGCACACTGTCGGCATGACCGGCGAGGTCACCCTGCAGGGTCGCGTGCTGCCGATCGGCGGCCTGAAGCAGAAGGCCCTCGCAGCCCACGCCGCGGGACTGACCGACGTGATCATCCCCGAGCGGAACCGCGCTGATCTCGATGACATCCCCGAGGATGTCCGTAACGAGATGAGCTTCCACCCGGTGATGAGCCTCGACGAGGTGCTAGAGCTCTCGCTCGAGCCGCACTCGGCGCATGCGCTGTCGTAGCTGCACGCCGCTTCCCGAGGAGGTCCGCCGCGTGGCGGACCTCCTCGAGCGGCGCTGGACGGTCTCGATCCTCTACGTCTCGCACGGAGGCGCCGTCCGCTTCAACGAATTCGTCCAGGCCCTCGGCACCATCCCCCCTGCCACGCTCGCTCAACGGCTGGCCGATCTGGAAGAGGCCGGCGTGCTCGAGCGAGCCGTGATCGACGCCCGCCCACCCCGCGTCGAGTACCGCCTCACCCAGCGCGGCCTGGAGCTGCGCTCCCTCGTGAACGCACTCGGGCGCTTCGCCGAGGCGGGCACGAGAACCGCCTCGCACTAACCGCGCCCAAAGCCTGCGATGCTGCACGGTACGTCCCGCACGCTTTCAAGGAGCCGACCGTGAACCCGAGCATCAAGCTGGGCCGGATCGCAGGCATCCAGATCGGCGTCAACTGGAGCTGGGCGGTCGTCTTCGCCTTGATCGTCTGGTCGCTCGCGGTCGGGGTCTTCCCCTCGCAGAATCCAGGTCTTTCGGACGGCACATACATCGCAATGGCCCTCGTGGCGGCGTTCGTCTTTTTCGCCTCGTTGCTGCTTCACGAGCTCGGACACGCGCGCCAGGCCCGGCACGAGGGTATGGAGATCGAGGGAATCACCCTCTGGCTCTTCGGTGGCGTGGCCCAGTTCAAGGGCTCGTTCCCCGGAGCCGGCGCCGAGTTCCGGGTGGCAATCGCAGGGCCACTCGTGTCGCTCGCCCTCGGCGTCGTGTTCGTCCTGCTCGCCGTCTTCGCCGGCTTGCCCAGCGCAGAGGACGGCGTCGTCGCCTGGCTCGGTTACATCAACCTGAGCCTGCTGGTGTTCAACCTCTTGCCGGCCCTGCCGTTGGACGGCGGCCGCGTGCTTCATTCACTGCTCTGGTACTTCAAGGGCGACTTGGCGTGGGCGACCCGCGTTGCCGCCGACGTTGGCCGCGGGTTCGGCTACTTGTTCATCGCAGGCGGCGTATTCCTCTTCATCTTCCAGGGCTCGTTCAGCGGCGCCTGGCTCGCCTTCATCGGCTGGTTCCTGCTCCAGGCGGCGAGCGCCGAAGCCCGCTACATCGCAACGCGGCAGGCGCTCGATGGCCTGCGGGTCCGCGACCTGATGGTGCGTGAACCGGCGACGGTCGAGGCCGACCTCACTCTCGGCGAGTTCATGGACGAGGTTGCCCGGTCGCACCGCCACACGACGTATCCGGTGCTCGAGCACGGCCGGCCGATCGGCTTGCTCGCGTTCCGCTCGGTGGCCGCGGTTCCGCGCAACGAGTGGGACGCGCACAGGGTTCGCGACTTCATGATTCCCCGCGAGGGCATCCCGCTGCTCAGCGAGGACGAGCCGGCGATCGACGCCTTGGCCGAGCTTTCCTCGAGCAAAGTCAACCGAGGCCTCGTCGTCGACGACGGCCACCTTGCAGGCTTGCTGTCCATCACCGACCTGATCCGGGCGCTCCAGCTTCGCCGCCCGTCAACGCGCGGGGAAGCGCAGCGGAGCGGGATCAGGCCGTAATCGTGGCGCGAGCGCCGGCGGTGCGCACGGCCTTCGTCAGGCTCTGGATGTCGTAGGCGCCGTAGTGGCGCTGGCCGTTGATGAAGAAGGTCGGCGTCCCTGAGACGCCGCTGAGGTCCGCGCTGTCGACATCCTCCGCAATCTCGGGAGCGCCGGTGTGCTCCCGCAGCTCCTCCGAGAAGCGGTCAACGTCGAGTCCCAGCTGGTCGGCGTAGCTCATCAAGTCGCCTGCGCTCAGCGCGTCCTGATGCTCGAAGAGCAGGTCGTGTATCTCCCAGAAGGCGCCCTGGTTGGAGGCCGCCTCGGCGGCCTCCGCGGCGAGCTGGGCGTTGGGGTGAACGTCGCTCAGCGGCAGGTGCCGCCAGACGTAGCGGACGTCACCGAAGTCGCGCAGCAGCTCGCGGACGACCGGCTCGGCCTGGCCGCAATAGGGGCACTCGAAGTCGCCGTACTCGACCACCGTCACCGGGGCGTCGAGCGGGCCGCGTACGTGATCCCGCTTGGGATCGACGTCGTTGTAGAGGTCGACGAGCGGCACCGCGCTTCCGAGCAAGGCGCGGATCCGGAGCCGCCTTGGCAGCAGCGCCGTGGCCCGAAAAAGCAGCCAGGTGATGATTGACGCACCAAGCGCGGCGCTGAGAATGCCGACCTTCGCCTCCTCGAGCCGCAGGCCCTGGAATGCAAGGGTTGCCACCAGCAGCGCAACGGTGAAGCCGACGCCGCTGATTGTGCCGGCTCCCGCGACGGCGGCCCAGCCGACGGGCGGCCGCAGGCGCCCGCGGCTCAGCCGCGTGACCAGCCAGGAACCGCCCAGCACTCCGGCGGGCTTGCCAACGACATACCCGAGCAGGATCCCGAGAGTGATCGGTGAGGTAAAGGCCCTTGACAGCAGGCTGCTGTTCACTGCGATGCCCGCGTTCGCGAGTGCGAACAGCGGCACGATCCCGTAGCTCGTCCAGGGGTGATAGAGCTGCTGCAACCGTTCGTTCGGCGACGTTGCGGACCTGATCTGTACGCCGACAGAGCGCGCCAACTCGGCGGTCGGTTGCTCGCGGAACTCGCGGAACCTCTCCGTCGCGCGTTCGAGGCTCGGGCGGGCTGCCGGAAATGCGTACGCCAGAACGCCCATCGCGAGCCCGATCACTACCGGGTCCACCCCAGACTTGAGCAGGCCCACCCAAGCCCCGACACCGAGCAGGAAGTAGAAGAGGCCGGCGCGCACGCGAATGATCACAAGGACAACGACGATCAGGTACACGCCGACTGCGATGAGGAGGGGCACCACTTTGAGCGTCTGGGTGTACACCGTCGCGATGACGACCAGCGAGACGATGTCGTCGACCACGACGACGGTGAGCATGAACGCCCGCAGGCGGTCGGGAAAGCGTGGGCCGACGAGTGCAAGCAACCCAAGCGCGAAGGCGGTGTCGGTCGACATCGCGATTCCCCAGCCGTGAGCCGAAGAGCGCCCCGCGTTGAAGGCGAGATAGATCGAGATCGCTCCCGCCATGCCGGCCAGCCCGGCCACGAGAGGCAACGCGAACCGCCGCCGGTCCCGCAACTCCCCGAGGTCGAACTCCCTGCGAGCCTCGAGGCCGACGACGAAGAAGAAAAACGTCATCAGGCCGAGGTTCACCCAGTCGCGGAGAATGAGGGTCACGCCCGCGTTGCCGAGGTGGATCGAGAGCTTCGTCTGCCAGACCGAGTGGTACGACGACGCATCGATGTTCACCCATAGGAGCGCCGCAATCGTCGCCGCGAGCAACACTGCGGCGCCGCCGGTCTCGGCGCGCAGGAACTCTCGAAGAGGCGTTTCCAGGTTGCGGGCCCACGCCGTCTTTCCCGAGAAACGCGTTGCCAGCGGCTCGCTCGCCGTGGCGTCGCCGTCGTTTGCTCGGGGGACCGTCCTCCTACGAGGCACAGCGACGTACGGTAGGCGACGTGATCATGGCGTTCAAACGGAGCGGAGCAGCCCTCGGTCGAGGACGAGCGGCAGGAGGAGATCGCGATAACCATGGTCGTCGAACAGCACCGTCAGCTGGTCGCCGTCATAACGCTGAACCGTGCCCTCGCCCCAGCGGTCGCTCAGCACGCGTCCACCGACCGCGAACGGCTCGGCCACGGGCGACGGCGCGACCATCGTCAGGTCGTTGTCGCAGTTCCCGCACGGACCGGGGTAGCTCTGGCCGAAGTACGAGAGCAGGAAGGAGCGGCGGCAGCCCGTGTGCTCCGCGTACCGGCGGATCATCTCGAGCCTCGAGCGCTCGACCTCGTCTTCGCGCGCCGTCTCCACCTCCGAGGCCCTGAGGGCTTCGGGGACGCTCAGCGCGCCCGTCCAGCGAACCTCCCCGTCGACGTCCCAGGCGGCAGCGCCGAGATCGACGAGGCGGACGAGCGCTGCCGTCAGCTGCCGGCGGCCGAGATCTTCGAAATCGCGTCCCGTTGACACGCGCTCCGCAACCCGAGCCACGACGCTGCCGCCGATGCTTCGCGAGGTGAGGTGCTGGGCCTTCCCGAAATCCTCCGGGCGGAAGAGCAAGCGCGCGTGCGCGGCTTCCTCGTCGCGTCCCGCTCGTCCGAGCTCCTGGTAGTAGGCATCCAGCGACGCGGGTGGATCGGCGTGCAACACCCAGCGCACATCGGGCTTGTCGATCCCCATCCCGAACGCCACCGTCGCGGCCACGATTCGCGCGGACCCGTCGAGGAACGCCGTCATCGCGTCGTGCCGGGCTCTAGCCGAAAGCCCCGCGTGGTAGAGCGTCACCTGGTGACCGGCCGCTGCGAGGACGTCCTGAGCCTCTCGCGCGCCGGCATGCGTTCCGGCGTACACGATCCCCGCGCCACCCAGCTGCGACGCCGCCTGCTCGAGCTCGTGGTGCTTTTGCTCGATCGAGGCGACATGCCGCGCCGACAGCTCGATGTGCGGACGATCGAAGTTCCCGATCACGACCTCGGGCTCGCGAAGCCCCAACCGCCGCCCGATCTCCTGACGCACCGGTAGAGCAGCGGTCGCGGTCAGGGCCATGCGAACGGGAGCCTCGAGCGCGTCGGCTTGCGCGCCCAGGCGCATGTAGTCCGTGCGAAAGTCGTGGCCCCACTGGCTGATCAGATGCGCCTCGTCGACGACGAAGAGGCCTGGCCGAGCACGATGCAGCGCCTCCCGCGTCTGCGCGTTCGTGAGCTGCTCGGGGGACACGAAGACGAAGGTGTCGGAATCCCGGAAGCCGTCGAGCGCGGCCGCGCGCGCAGCCGCGGACTGCTGTGAGTTCAGGACGATCGCGGAGAGGGATGCCTTGCGCAGATGGGCCAGCTGATCGTCCTGCAGCGCGATCAGCGGCGACACGATCACCGTCGGCCCTTCGCGCAGCAGCCCGGCGAGCTCATAGATCGCCGACTTGCCACCGCCGGTCGGCAGCACCGCGAGCACGTCGCGCCCCTCGCTCGCCGCAAGAACCGCACGTAGCTGTCCCGGCCGTAAACGCTTGAAACCAAGGCGCGTTCGTGCCAGCTCTCGAATCGCGTCCTCGCTCACAGGCCCAAAGCTAGCCTGCGCGAAGACGCTGGCACTTACCCGGCTTGGGACCCAGCTACACGAGGCGAAGGATCGCGCGCACTCGATCGCCGGCAGCGGAGCCTCGGCGCTCGATCTCCAGGCTGGTAATCACGTAGCTGCTCCCTCCCCAGGCGTCGCCGGCTCGGATCTCGGCGCTGTTCTCGACCGCGCACTCCGTTCCGTCCGGATAGACGACGACAAAGTCCTCGCTCCACATTGCGAGGCTTCGGTCGTTTGGGAAGAGGGCGAGCCCGAGCACGACCGCCGCAGAGAAAATCACGCTTGACCTCCGAACAACTTTTCCACCTCGTCGCCGGCGAGAGAAGGCCGCAGGTGGGCGCCGCCGACCGCACCTGTTCCGACTCGCCGGCCGCTCCGGCGAGTTGAGCCAAGAATCGCTTAACGATCAGGCTTCGGCATCGCCCGGACGGGGGGTCGTGAGAGCGGGCTCGTTTCAGCGCGCAACGCGGACGACGATGACCTTACTGAAGGAGGTGCCGTCGATCTGGAACGCGTAACACCCGGGCGCTCGAAAGAGGGTCTCTGAGGCCAGAAATCGGTAGCCGGGATCTGGTGGCAATCCTTGATCGGCACCGGCATCCCAGCGGAGCTCCCGCAGATGGTCGCCGTAGCCGTACCCAAACCGCACTTGGCCGCGCCGACCGATGCGGGCGCCACGGACGAGAATCGGCCCTTCGTATGACCTGCGAACGGCCCAGGGCGTCTTTTGCCCCTGCCATCCGAGGCTATCGCGGGCCGAGCCGGCGATGCTGATCGTCCCACCTTCGGCACCACCAACACCGATTAGATAGGCGGGTCCGCGACCCGTGAGCGTCTCTAGGCCATCGGTTCCCCACGGAGAAATCTGACTCGGGCTGATCGGGCAGCGCTTTCCCGGACGCAAATGCGGAAGGTGGAGCGGGCGGTGCGGAGCGCCCGAGCGAAGAACTGAGGCGGCCGGGGCCACCGATACTCGGGCCACGGCGATAGCCATCGCCAGAGCTAAGAGAGCGACGGCCAGCGGTCGTGCCGTCCGCTGGGGCCAAACGCTCATGCCACCACGAAGCTTACGCCCAGCCGTTCTCCCGGATTAGTGGGTGAAGACGAGATCGCCGAGGTTGCGCCCCAGCCGTACGAGGAGCAGACTCGATGGAGCGATGTCGGACCTCGGGGCCATTGGCGGCGAAGTCGAAGACGCCATCGAGCGGGTCCGCGTGCCCGCCTATGTCATCGACGCCCACGGGATCATCCGCTGGCTGAACCCGGCCGCCCGGAAGCTCGTCGGAGACGTTCGCGGCCGGCAACTCACATCCGTCGTCGCGCCCGAGGAAACGCGGCGGGCACGAGAGATCTTCGCCCGGAATCTCGTCGGCCCGAGGGCCGGCTCGGACAACAAGGTGGTGGTCATCGACGCGAATGGGGAACGGCTGTCCGTCGAGGTCAGCGCGGTTCCGCTCGAGAACGGCGGCCGGGTGATCGGCGTCTTCGGGCAGGTCCTGGACATTGAAGAGGACGAGCCGCCCCCGCCGCCCCACCCGCACCTGACGCCGCGGCAGGCCGAGGTGCTGCGCCTCCTGGAGCAGGGCCGCTCGACCGAGCAGATCGCCCGCGAGCTCCACCTCAGCACCGAGACTGTGCGGAACCACATCCGCCACATCCTGCGCGCGCTCAATGTCCACTCACGCCTCGAGGCGGTTGCGGTCGGGCGGCGGGAGCACCTCGTCGCGACCTGACCGACGGTCGTATAAGACGAGGGTTCGTTCCTCTGCCCTCGTGTTCAAAATCGCCAATGCGGTGAGTATGTTCGCTCGGACTGTGGTGATGAACGGGATGATCTAAACCGGTGCCGTCCTGACGACTACGGCAGGCACGAGCCGCGGCGGGCCACCTGCGCCGCACGGCCGTTCTTGGCGCGTCGCACTCCTGACGGAAACCGAGCCGGGACGACGCAACCGAAGAACGATCGACTCGGTCTTCTTGTTTGTCGCGGCGATCGTCATCGGGCTGTCGGCGGTCATCGCCGCGTCGGCGCCCGGACAGGACCAGGACGTTGCACAGGCTCTGACGACCGTCTTCGGCTGGGCGGGCGCGCTCTGGCGGACGGCGTTCTTTGGCGTGCTCGCGCTCGCGGTCGTGCTGGTTGTCGACGTCTTGCTGCGCCGGCGATGGGACCTCGTACGCGATCTGCTCGTCGCGGCATCAGGAGTTGTCGGCGCGGCCATCGTTTTGGGTCGCATCGTCGAGTCCGACTGGCTCCCCCTCAAGGCGCATCTGCTGGCGCGCTGGGGGTACCCAGAGGTGAGGCTCGCCGGTGCGACCGCAGTGATCGTCGTTGTCGGCCCGGAGCTCGTCCGCACGGTTCGCGTGCTCGCTACGTGGCTCGTCCCGCTCGCGTCGCTTGGTGCCGTCGTGCTCGGCGCCGCACTCCCGTCCGGAATGCTTGCGGGGCTAGCGCTCGGCGTAGGCGCGGGTGCGATCGCACGGCTGGCGTTCGGCACGGCGGCGGGCGTGCCGCCGACCTTGCAGGTCCGCGAGGCAATGGTCTCTCTCGGGATCGAGGTGAGCGACCTGAGACCCTCGGCGCAGCAGCACGTGGGCGCCGCCGAATACGTCGGCCACGACGGGGCGGGGCATGCACTGAAAGTACGGGTGCTGGGTCGCGATGCTCAGGACACGCAACGGCTTGCGCGGCAATGGCGGCTGCTGGCATACAGAGACCCACCGCGAAGCGCTCCAACCGGTCGGCTCGAGCAAGTCGAGCACGAGGCGCTCGCCACCCTGATGGCGGCCAAGGCCGGAGTCCGGGTGCCCGAAGTGGTCATTGCCGCCCTCGGCCCGAACGGCGACGCGATCGTCGTGACGCGCCAACCGGACCTCGAGCCGCTCGAGCTCTCCAGCGCCGAGCAGGTGAGCAACGAGACGCTCGAGGAGCTCTGGCAGCAAGTCGCGCGTCTACAAGGGGCGGGCATCTCGCACGGCAGGCTCAACGCGAGCAACGTCGTCATTGTTGACGACGGGCCGATGTTGGTCGGCCTGTCGACAGCAACGCTCGGCGCCCCGCAATCGGCGCTCGATATGGATGTGGCCGAGCTCCTCGTTGCCTGCTCTGTCCTCGTCGGCCCCGAGCGGGCGCTGGGCAAGGCCGTCGAAGCCGGCTGGAGCGACGCCATTGCCCGCGTACTTCCCTATTTGCAGCGGGCTGCCCTGACACCGCATCTGCGCGATCTTGCACGCTCGCACGAGATCGCTCTCAAGGATCTCCGCGCCGACGCGGCCAAGGCCACCGGTCAGGAGGTGCCCGCGATCGTGCCGCTGCACCGAATGCGCCCGCGGGACCTTCTTCTCACCGCGCTGTTGGGGGTCGCCGCCTACCTGCTGATCACGCAGCTTGCAAAAATCGGATTTGGCACGATCGCCCATGAGCTCAGGCAAGCCCAGGTCGCTTGGATCGTCGTTGGGCTGATCGTCGCTCAGCTCACCTTCGTCGCCGGTGGAGTGTCATTCCGAGGCGCGGTCCCGACGCCTCTCCCCTTGCTGCCATGCGTCGTCCTGCAGTCCGCGATCAAGTTCATCAACCTCACCGTGCCGAGCTCGGCCGGTCGCATCGGGATCAACGTCCGTTTCCTGCAGCGGGTTGGCGCTCCGACCCCGCAGGCATTCGCGGCCGGCGCGGTCGACGACGTGTCGGAAAAGATCGTTGAGATCGGTCTCGTCCTGCTCACGCTCCCGTTCGTGCACATCGCGGTCAAGGCCAGCGACTTGAAGGGCGGGGCGCCGTCCGGGCGCCTGATCGTGGCCGTCCTGCTGGTCCTCGCCCTGATCGTCGTCGCCCTGCTTTTGGTGCCGGTGATCCGCGCCAAGGTCCTACCCCCGATTCGCAGCGCCTTCTCGGGTCTCTGGGCGGTGGCTCGCAACCGCCAGAAGCGCCTCGAGTTGTTCGGCGGGCAGCTCGGCGTGGAAGTTTTCTACGCGCTGACGCTCGGCGCCGCCTGTCTCGCCTACGGAGTCCACCTCTCCTTTGCCCAGCTGCTACTCGTCAACACCGCCGCGTCGGCGTTCTCGAGCCTCATACCGTCGCCGGGAGGCGTCGGGACGGCCGAGGCGAGCCTGACCGCCGGCCTCGTCGCCATGGGTGTCGACAGCGCGACCGCTTTCGCGATCGCGTTCACCCACCGCCTGTGTACGTACTACCTGCCCCCGATCTGGGGGTATTTCTCGTTGCGCTGGCTTCAGCAGAAGGCGTACGTCTAGTGACCGGCCGCACCGCCGCAGAGTTGGAGCGGCGTTGATCCGGCCCGACGAAGGCTCTGCGCAGACCGAGGCCTCCGGAGCGTTCTCGTGGAAGCGCTACGCACGGCCGGGGCTGCTGGTTCTCGTCACCGGCGTCTCGCTCTACCTGCTGTTGCCGAGCCTCGTCGCGGTCTTCTCCTCCTGGCGATCGCTCAGCAAGCTCACGTGGTACTGGGCGGCACTCGCACTGGTAAGCGAGGCAGGAAGCTTCATCTGTCTCTGGGAGCTCGACCGAATTGCCCTGCGCGTGAGGAGCTGGTTCACGGTCGCAAGCGCGCAACTAAGCGGGAACACCGTCGGCAGGATCGTCCCCGGCGGCGGGGCGACGGCGACGGCCTTTGCGATTTCGATGCTGCGCCGCGCCGGTGTCGAGGTCGGTCAGGCGGCCGCCGCGCTGGCGGCGTCGAGCTCGCTGCAGCTCGGAACGACCCTTGCCTTGCCCTTGCTTGCCCTCCCCGCGATCTTGGGTGGAGCGCCGGTCAATCGGAGCCTGGCCACCTCTGCCTATCTCGGTGCCGTAGTCCTCTTGCTACTGATCGCCTCAGGCGTGCTCGCGTTCACAGTCGATCGGCCGCTGGCCTTGGCTGGGCAAGGACTCGAGTGGGTGCTCAACCGGACCATCCGCCGCCGCCGCCAGGTCACCGATCTGCCAAGGAAGCTCTTGGCCGAGCGTGACTTCGTACGCACGACGATCGGTCGTCGTTGGAAGGCCGCCCTGCTTGCTGCCGTAGGGAACACGGGCTTCGATTACCTGGCTCTACTCTTCGCGCTTCGCGCGGTCGGTGCCCAGCCACGGCCGTCGCTCGTCGTACTTGCCTACGCCGGCGCCGAGCTGCTCGCTTTGATCCCGCTGACGCCAGGCGGGCTTGGTTTTGTCGAGGCCGGTCTCGTCGGGACGCTCAGCCTCGCGGGCGTCCCCGCGCAGGATGCGCTGCTCGCAACGCTTACCTATCGCCTCGTCTCGTACTGGCTACCGATTCCGGCCGGAGGCGTGGCGTACGTCGCCTTCCGGCGGCGCTACCCGTGATATCACGCTCGCGCGTAGACGCCAATCGACGTGGCGAATGCAATCCGACCCAAGGGAGAGTCTGACCATGGATCAATCCGCCTTTCTCGAACGCATTTCGCACATCTCGAAGGAGCCGAATCCTGCGCTCCTCGAGCATGCCCAACAGCGAGCGGAGAGTGTGCAGAACCGGGTCGCCGATCGGATCACGGCGTTCTCCGGCTCGATGTGGTTCGTCTACGTCCACATCATCTGGTTCAGCTGCTGGATCGGTTTCGGCGTCGAGCACTACCCGTACGGCCTGCTGACGATGATCGTCTCTCTCGAAGCGATCTTCCTCTCGACCTTCGTGTTGATCAGCCAGAACAGAGCCGATGCCAAGCGCCGGGTGATCGCCGACCAGCAATGGCAGACCGTGAAGGAAGAGGACCGGCAGAACGAGGAGCTGCTCAACCTTTCGAACGAGATCCTCGAGCTGACGAAGGCGATCCACGCCATCACCAACGCACGATCGTCGGCTGGGCCTCACGGAAGTCCCCCGGCGAGCTGAGGTTGGAGCGCGGACCAGGCGGCGTTCACCACTTCGACACTCGCGAACGTCCTGAAGACGGAGCGCAACTCATTGACTCGTCTGGCGGCACTGCTGTATACCCGCGGCCACCCCACCCTTAGGAGGCCCCATGTCCGTGATCACCGCCGCGAGCCAGCGCACGCTCGGGCGCATTTTGCCGCCCTGGTGGCTCGTCTTGATCGTCGGTATCGGCTGGATGCTCGTCGCGCTGATTGTGCTGCGCTTCAACTACACGTCCGTGAACGCCATAGCGATCCTCTTCGGAATCGTCGCGATCGCGGCCGGAGTGCTCGAGATCGGAATGACGATCATTGCCGGCGGCTGGTGGAAGCTGCTCTACGGAGTCCTGGCAGTGGTTTTCATCGCCACCGGGATCGTCTCGTTCATCCATCCCGGCGACACGTTCCTGGCCCTGGCGGCGGTGATCAGCTTCTTCCTCGTCTTCGCGGGAACGTTCGACATCATCACCGCGATTTCGGCTCGGCACGAAGTCGAGGTCTGGTGGCTTCAGCTGGTTGGAGGCATTATCGAGCTGGCGCTCGGGTTCTGGGCAGCCGGTTACTATGGGCGCAGCGCAATCCTGCTCGTCGCCTGGGTGGCCGCGTTCGCGATCGTCCGGGGCGTTACGAACATTGTGCTCGCCTTCCGCGTTCGTGAGCTCCAGCACGCGGAGCCGTAAGGGATTTAATGCGCTGGTTTGCCCCCACGGTCGTACCGCTTGACGAGAGCGTGTGAGCCTGCCAGAGTCGTTTGGTCAAGTCCTGTGGGCCTTCGGGTTCGCAGGACTTGGCGTTTTTTAGGAGATCAACTCCTCCTTCTCAAGGCTAGGCCGGTCGGCTGATCTCGCCCTGAACAAACGGTGGAGCCTTTTTGGCGGGCGCACCGCTCTGCCGCCAAAATGCCTTGCATCGGAAAGGAGGCACGATGACGGATCACGAGGTCGGGAGTCGCGGAGAGTGGACAACTGCCCGCGACGAGCTGCTCGCTCGCGAAAAGGAACACACCCGCCTGGGCGACGAGCTCGCAAGGCGGCGGCGCGAGCTGCCCTGGGTCCGAGTCGAAGAGGAGTACCGCTTCGACACCGACAACGGTGCGCGCACGCTGGCGGAGCTGTTCGACGGCCGGAGTCAGCTGTTGGTCTACCACTTCATGTTCGGCCCGAGCTACGAGGCGGGTTGCCCGACGTGCTCCTCGATGGCCGACACCGTCGACGGCGCCCTCCCGCACCTGCACGCGCGCGACGTCACGATGACCTACGTCTCTCAGGCGCCGCTCGAGAAGCTGCAGGCGTACAGGCCGCGGATGGGCTGGAACATGCCCTGGGTCTCGTCAGCGGGCAGCGACTTCAACTTCGACCTCGGCTATTCACGCACCGAGGAGCAGACGCGCGAGGCGTTCGCGCCGATGCTCGAGGCAGGAGCGCCGCCGGGCATCGAGCACAACGCGAGCTCGAGCGGTACCGATGTCACGAGCTACCTCAGCCAGGGCCCGGGCTTCAGCGCATTCGTTCTCGACGACGGCACCGTGTACCAGACCTACGGGACCACGGCCCGCGGCCTCGAGTTCCTGATGGGCTACTACGGGATCCTCGACCGCACACCGAAGGGGCGGGACGAAGGCGACGCCTCCCAGATGTGGATCCGCCGTCACGACGAGTACTGAGCACGCCCAGGCACTGCAGGAGGATTCCGGTTAGCCCTCACGGGAATTGGGCGCTCGCCCTGAGGACCGCGAGATCGCGGCGCGCAATCATGTAGAAGCGCTCCGCGCCCAGGACGTCGTGGACGGTCTAAGTCCCAACCGAAAGGAGAACCGGATGGAGAGGACAAAGCTCAAGACCACAGAGCTGGGGACGACCGGCCTCGAGATCACGCGCGTCGGCTTGGGCGCGTGGGCAATCGGGGGCGGCGGTTACGACTGGGGCTGGGGCAGCCAGGAGGACACGGACTCGATAGCGGCGATCCACCACGCCGTCGAGCTCGGCGTCAATTGGATCGACACGGCGGCGCAGTACGGCTTCGGCCACTCCGAAGAAGTCGTCGGCCGCGCGCTGCGGGAGCTCGACGCAGCGGAGCGTCCGTACGTGTTCACCAAAGCGGGCCAGCCCGAGGGTCCGAACCGGACAACGGTTCAGAGCTTGCGACGCGACTCCCTCAGACGTGAGCTCGAGGGAAGCCTCCAGCGGCTCGGCCTCGAGGCGATCGACCTCTACCAGATCCATTGGCCCATCCCAGACGAGGAGATCGAGGAGGGTTGGACTACCTTCGCCGAGCTCAAACAGGAGGGGCTCGTCCATCACATCGGCGTCTCCAACTTCAACATCGCCCAGCTTCGCCGGGCACAGGCCATCGCTCCCGTTGAGACACTGCAGCCGCCCTACTCGCTCGTCGACCGCGAGGTCGAGAAGGAGATCCTTCCCTTCGCCGAACGCGAGGGGATCGGCGTGATCGTCTACTCGCCGATGGGGTCAGGCCTGCTGACCGGTGCGATGACGCGCGAGCGAATCGCGAGCCTGCCCGACGATGACTGGCGCAAGCGCGACCCACGCTTCCAGGAGCCGCAGCTCAGCGAGCAGCTTGCGCTCGTCGAGCGCCTCGACGCCGTCGCGAGTCGGCATGACGTGGCTACCGGTGCAGTCGCGGTCGCCTGGACGCTCCGCAATCCGGCCGTCGACGGCGCAATCGTCGGCTTCCGGAGACCGGACCAGGTGGATCCGATCGTCGAAGCCGCCAACCTCGAACTAAGCGAAGACGACATCGCGATGATCGAAGGGAGGGGATGAAATGGCCACCACGACGACGAAGATCGGCTTCGTCGGTCTGGGGCACATGGGCGGAAACATGGCCGCCCGGTTCCTCGCCGCTGGATACACCGTCTACGGCGAGTCACGCGAACGCGGAGATGCCGACGAGCTCGTGCACGAGGGGCTTGAGTGGCGTGACACGCCGCGCGAGGTCGCCGAGGTCGCCGACGTCCTGATCACGTCGCTTCCCAACGACGACGTTCTCGAGAGTGTCGCGTCGGGGCCCGACGGGATCCTTGCCGGGATCACCGCGCCCAAGGTCTGGGTCGACATGAGCACGGTCAGCCCGCGCGCGAGCCGCGAGGTCGCGCAGCGCGTGCGGGAGCGCGGGGCCGCCATGCTCGACTCGCCGGTCTCGGGAAGCGTTCCGCAAGTGCAAACAGGAACCCTGACGATCATGGTCGGCGGCGACGAGCAGGCCTACGCGCGCGTCGAGCCGATCCTGCGCGAGCTCGGCACGCCGACGCACATCGGCGAGAACGGTCAAGGACTCGTGCTCAAGCTCGCGATCAACATCAGCCTCGCAGTGCAGATGCTCGCCTTCTCAGAGGGCCTCGTACTGGCCGAACGCTCAGGTATCGACCGCAAGCTGGCGGTCGACGTGATGACCGGGAGCCCGATCGGCTCGCCGATGCTGAAGGCACGAGCGGAACTGATCCTCGACCTGCCGGAAGATGCTTGGTTCGACGTCAGCCTGATGCAGAAGGACGTGGCGCTTGCACTCGACACGGGACGGGAACTGCACGTTCCACTCCCGTCTGCGGCGACGGCCGATCAGATGCTCACGCTGGCCGGGGCGCTCGGCTACGGGCGACGCGACATCGCGGCGCTTCACGAGGTGCTCGCGCATTTGTCAAGCGAGCCGCACCCGGCCTAACTCCGGGCTATGCCCGGCCGGCGACTGATTCGGTTCGACGCGGCAGGACCCAGCCCGGACGCGGAAAGTGGCAGGTGTATCCGTTCGGGTACCGCTCGAGATAATCCTGGTGCTCGGGCTCAGCCTCCCAGAACGGGCCGGCCGGCGTCACCTCGGTAACGACCTTTCCGGGCCACAGTCCCGACGCCTCGACGTCCGCGATCGTGTCTTCAGCCACGCGGCGCTGTTCCTCGTCGAGATAGAAGATCGCCGAGCGATAGCTCGTCCCGAAGTCGTTGCCCTGGCGGTTCAGCGTCGTCGGGTCGTGGATCTGAAAGAAGAACGCGAGCAGGTCCCGGTACGAGGTCTGCTCAGGATCGAACGTGATCTCGATCGCTTCGGCGTGCGTTCCGTGGTTACGGTAGGTCGCGTTCGGGACATCGCCGCCCGTGTAACCGACCCTTGTCGAGAGAACGCCGGGTTGCTTCCGGATGAGGTCCTGCATCCCCCAGAAACACCCTCCGGCAAGGATCGCCTTCTCTGCTGATCCACTCACGTTAACGGTCACCTCCTCGCTCGACGAAACACACTCTCACTGTATCCATGAGGGTCGGCCCCGGCGCGACGGGATCACGCAGCAGGCGTGAGATCGAAGCCGAGGTTCAGCTGAGGTAGGCGACACCGCCGGCGCCGAGGACGACGGCCCCCAAGCACGCGCAGGCGGTCGCGGACACGACTATCCACCGGCGCGCGAGAGGCGAGGGGAAGGCGAGCAGAAACCCGCTCGCGATGCCGAGGGTCAAGCCCGCTGCTGCCTCGACGGCGTTGAGGGCGAGACCGGCAGCCACGGCCGTCGTCACGTCGACTCCTCGCGCGCGCAGGACGAGCGCCACCGCTCCACTCGTCACGCCGATCCCGGCCGGAGTCACCGAGGCGAAGGCGGTGACCGCCAGCGCCGGAACGATGACCAGGGCGGCCGAGAGCGGCGCTCGCACGCCGAGGGCCGCGGCAACCGCGGCAACGGCGAAAACGCGCGCGCCGACCGAGCAGGCGAGCCAGCCAATGACAGGCAGAGCGGCGGACGGCGTCCGGCCCGCCGCGCGAAAGACGTCGAGCACACGCGAAAGACGGTGAGCGCCAGGCTTCCGTCTCGCTGTCCACGCACAGACCGCGACTGCGGCGCACCCCGCTCCGGCGGGAACGAGCGCCGTCCACGCCGGCAGCACTCCGCTGCCGGCTGCCGCCAGGACGAGGACACCGAGCAAGCATGCGCGAGCCGCGCCGATCGCCGACGGGATCCCGCTCGCCACCCACAGGCGGTCGTTACAGACCAGGCCACGCGAGAACAGCCCAACGCGAACCGCCTCGCCGACGTGGCCGGGTAGGAACGAGTTGACGAGCGAGCCAACGCCGTAGCGTGCGCCCGCCTCGAGCCGGCCGATTCTGCCGCCGCAGAGGCCAAGCGCAGAGCGCCATGCACAAGCCGAGCAGACCAGCGCGAGGCCAAACGAGGCACCCGCCGCCCACAACCAGAGCGGCTGCGCCCCGGACAGGGTCGAGAGGGCGCGAGTGAACGGCCCACGGAGCAGGCCGGGCACCGCCACGAATAACGCAATCGCGAGCACGGACAGCCCGGCGGCGGCAAGACTCCACCACTCGCCGGCCGCGCGCTCACGGAAGCGCGTTGCAGCACGCTCTTTCATCTCGATCATTGTGCTCACTAGATTGCACATTCGGTCGCAGTGCGCTCCGGCACGATCACCCACCTCGTGGGGCTAGTCCGGGGGGCGAGGGGTCGGTTGATTCTGTAAGGGCGCCTGGTCAGGATTTTCCTGCTAGCCGCCATGCCGTTCGAGAGCTCTTCTGTCATCCTCAGGGCATGGCGTTGCGATGTCTGATCGTGGACGACAGTGCGCGCTTTCTCGCGGCTGCCCGCCAGCTATTGGAGCGAGAGGGAATCACGGTCGTCGGCGTCGCCTCGACCGGAGCCGAGGCTCTCGAGCGAGCTCAAGAGCTCCGGCCCGACGTCGCGCTCGTCGACATCGACCTGGGAAGCGAAAGCGGGTTTGAGCTCGCGCGGGAGCTGGCCGAGGAGCCGGCGCCCCTGCCGGTCATTCTCATCTCGACGCGTTCGGAGGACGAGCTCGTGGAGCTGATCGAAACATCGCCGGCGCTTGGCTATCTCTCCAAAGCAGACCTCTCGGCGCACGCGGTCCGTCACCTCCTCGAGGGCGACACGTGCGTGCACGAGGCTTTCGTCTACTCGACGGTGGCAGAGTTCCTCGCGGCAACCGTCCCGTTCATCCGCGAGGGACTGGAAACCGAAGAGCCTCTGCTTGTCGTTGCGAAGGAGACGAATCTCAACGCTCTGCGCGAGGCTCTGGACACGGATGCCGGTAGCGTTGACCTCGTCGACTCGACCGAGTGGTATCGCAGCCCGCCGCAGGCCTTCCAGGCCTACGACCGCTATGTCCGCAGACGCCTCGAGCAGGATGCCGAGCGCGTGCGGATCATCGGTGAGCCCGTGTGGCCGAGGACATCCCCCCGCGCAGTCGCCGAATGGAAGCGTTACGAGTCTGCCCTCAACGTCGCCTGGGCATCGACTCCTAGCTGGGTCATCTGCCCCTATGACGCCAACGAGCTGCCTGACGAAATCGTGAGCGACGCGAAGCGGACTCATCCGATCCTCCGGACTGCCCTCGGGTCTCGGCCAAGCCCCGGCTATACGGACCCCGAGGTGTTCGTTCGAGATCTCGGCCTCGAGCTGTCGGAGATTCTCACCGGCGGGCGCTAGCTGCCGAGCTCGAATCACTGAGCCGGGCCGCTCCCAAGCGTGACGCTCGCCGTGTGACTCGCGCCGGATAGATCGACATACGCGACGCTGATCTTTGCGCCGGGCCTCTCGGAGACGACGAACGCCGTGATCGCCGTCGGCGACGAGACGACGTGCCCGTTGATTGCCGTGATCACGTCGCCGGCAACAAGGCCTGCGGAGGCTGCCGGCCCGCGGGACACGACGCCGGCGATCAGGGCACCCGATCCAGACGCGACCTGACCGCCGTAGCCGAAACCCGGAGCATCCACGCGCTCCGCCTCGATACCGAGGAAGGCCGTCGCACCGATGTAGACCGTCGCGGACCGTTGGCCCGAGGAAATCGAGTGGGCGATCGTCAGCGCCTTCGCGATCGGGATGGCGTACGCATCCGTTGCGGAACTGTCCTGCACCACGAACTGCGCCGACGCAGCCGTGTCCATGCCGACCACTTGGCCCTGGGTGTTGACCAGCGGGCCACCGGAATCGCCCGGCCGGACCCCGGCATCGGTCTCGATCAGTCCGGTGAGGTGCTCGGACCCACCCGAGTCGTCAGAAGCCGTGATCGACTTGCCAAGACCGATCACCGTGCCGGGCGCTGAGGTGATGCTTCCGTCACCGCCCGCGTTGCCGCGGGCCGTCACCGTCGTCCCGACGGAGAGCTTTGTCGAACCGATCGAGACGGTCCTCAGGCCAGAAGCACCCTGGAGGTGAAGGAGGGCAACGTCGGCGGTCCGGTCGTAGCCGAGGACTCGCGCCTTGTAGGTGTGGCCACTCTTCGGGAAGACGACGTGGATCGTGGTCGCGCCGCTGATGACGTGGTTGTTCGTCAGCACCTCGCCCGACGAGGTCAGAACCATCCCGGTCCCTGCTGCCGCTGCGCCTTGGAAGGCCAGATTCGTGTCGATGACCACAACTCCGCTGCCGATCGGCGTCGCGCTCGACTTCGCTCCTCCGTGCGCGAGAGCGATTACCGCCGCCGCGGACGCGACAACGAGTCCGACCAAGACGAGAAGGGCGACCCTTCGCGGAACGCTGCGAACGATCTTCACGAACCGATCGGCGGCCTCAGCGCGCAATCTCCAGCGCGAGCTCCGGCGTGCAGCCGCCCGCGATGAGCTCGGCGATCTCGTGCCAGTCGACGAGGTCCGCGAATGCCTCGGCGAGGATGTGGCGCAGGCCAAGACCTTGCAGCTGCTCGACGCGCCAGGCATGGATCAGCAACTCCTCGTCGATTGTGTCCTCGACGAGCTCGGCATCTGAAATCAGGAAAGGCTCCATCACTCTCACCCTCCGCGAATCGAGGTTCATTCGGCTCGTGGAAGGATCGCGAGGATGAGCCTCTCAGGCATCGAAGCCAGCAGCGATCTTCGCGCAGGGGTAGCTGAACCTTTTGACTTCCTGCTAGCTGCAATCGCAGGGCCTCGGGAGGCGAAAAGCCCCAAGGACTCGCACCTTCGTGTAGCGGAAGATGATCCTATGGTTTGCCGGCTCGAGCAGAGATGACCAATTTCTTCACCCACCATGGACTGCCGCTCCTGTTCCTGGTCGTGATGATCGAGTCGTTCGGGATCCCGCTGCCGGGCGAGACAGCGCTGATCGCCTTCGGCGTGCTCGCCGCCGAGGGGCACTACTCGATCTGGTCAGTGATTGGGGTCGCCGCAGCCGGCGCAATCGTCGGCGACAATCTCGGCTATTGGCTGATCGGCCGCCTCGGCGGTCGGGCGCTCTTCAGGCGCTGGCGCTGGCTGAGCAAGTACAGCGACCGCGTTCTTCCGCGCGCCGAGGCGCTGATGGCGCGCCACGGCGGCAAGACTGTCTTTTTTGGCCGGTTCGTCTCGATTCTGCGCTATACGGTGGCCTGGGTCGCCGGCCTGGCGCGGATGCCCTGGTGGCGGTTCCTGTTCTGGAATGCCGCGGGCGGAATCGTCTGGGCGACGGCGGTCGGATTGATCGCGTACTACGCCGGACAAGCAGCGGCCACGGCGATCCAGCGCTACGGCCTCTACGCGGGTATCGCCGTGGTCGTCGTGCTAATCGTCGGCTGGTTCAGCGTCCGCTACACACGCGGGCGCGTCGAGAAACGGCTCTGAATTGACCGACGATCAGCTCGGAGCGACGATGCTCTCGACCTCGAAGAATTGCGGCTCCGAACCGGGAGGCGGCGGCTGATCGCCGAACACCTGGCGGATAGCCGGCCCGAGCTTTCCGTCCATGAAGCGCTCGAATGCCTCGCGGGACTCCCAGACGTCGTAGACGTACCAACCGTCCTCGCTCGGACCCGCCGTGTGGATGATCAGTCCTTCCGGAAGCTGATCTTGCCGCGGCGACGACTGCCCGAACATTGCCTCATTCACCTGCACGTACTGCTCCTTCTTGGCTCCCGGCTGCATCTGCAGAATCCCAACGGCCATCGTTCCTCCTCTTGAGTTTTGGCGGTCCGGGCGATTCTACGGGGCGCGACTAGAGGCGGCGGTAGCGGGCGTCGCAGAGCGAGTAAATGCCAAAGGCGATCAGCCCGGCGGCGACGATCCCGAGCAGGAAAGGCCCGTAGGAGGCGTTGGCGAGCTTGGCGAGCGCGCCGTCGAGGCCCACCGCCTGGTTCGGGCTGTAGTCGATTGCGGCTTTGATCAGGAAGACGCCGACGAGGCCGAAGACGACCATGCGGGCAACGTGGCCGAAGGTGCCGATCCATTCGATCCACGTCCTGACCCGCGGGCTCATCTCCTCGGTCTTGGAGTCTTTGAGGAAGTCCTTGCTGATCCCTCGGTAGCCCTGGAAGAGCCCGACGCCGATCAGCACGGCGCCGGCGATCCCCACCAGCCACGTCCCCGCCGGCCAGCCGAACACCCCTGCGGCGGTCTTCTGCGCGTTGCCGGAGCTGCTGGTGCCCGACCCGAGCAGGATCTCGACGGCGACCGCGCACAAACCCGCGTAGACGATCCCGCTGGCGAAGGCAGCCACGCGCTCGAAGGTCGTGTCCGAGTCCTCGGGGCCGTGCCCGAGCAAGGCGCGAAGAAGGCGCCACAGCGCATAGCCCCCGAGGCCGATCGCGACCACGATCAGCAGCACCTTGCCGAACGGCTGCCGGGCGACCGTCTCCAACGCACCCTGCTGGTTCGTCGTCTTGCCGCCGGCGCCGACAGCGAGCTTGATCGCGAGGATGCCGATGATCCCGTAGATCAGACCGCGGGCGACAAAGCCGGCGCGCGCCAGCCACTCGAAGCTGCCGCTCTGCGCGACCTTCTCTCCGCCCGCCTTGACCTCGCGGGCAGTTGCGGTCCTTGTCGGTACCTCTACGCTCACTGACTCCCTCCTTCGCGCATGTATCTCGCAGAGACTCAGGATCAAACTTCCGAGAGGGCGCTTACGGTTCCGCGAGGACCAGAATCAAGGACGCCCTGGCAGGGCGAGCACCGCTCGGGCATAGCGATCCGCAGCCGCGGAGGAGAGTGAACCGGCAGGCAACTCGACGACAAACGCAGTCGTGCCCGGGAAGCGGTGGTTTTCCCAGCCGACGGCGCTGCCGGGTTCGCGCGGCAGCCTCCGAAGCGGCAGCCCGACCAGGTCGGCGAAGCGCCGTTCGATCGCGATATCGCCGCCCGACTCGTCGACGACTCGCTCGTGCTGGTGGAACCAGATCGAAATCCGCGGCCGGACGCGCAGAAGAAAGCTGTAAGCGACCCTGCTTTCAGGCTCCGAGAGCGGCCGAGGGCCGGAGTTGTAGACGCCGCTGAGCGGGCGCCATGCCCAGGGAAAGTTGCGATTGAGGTCAACCCCGTGGGCGTTTTGGCGAGTGCCGGCCGCGTAACCGTCAGGGTTCAGGTTCTCGATGACCCAGAGATCCAGGGAAGGCGGAGTCGGCAAACGCTCGAGCGCATGCACAATCGCCAGGCCGGCGCACTCATTGCCGTGGATGCAGCCGACGACAAGAAGTCTGTCCGTGCTGCGCGGGTTGCCACGTTCGACTGCGTGGATCTGGCGCCCCTGGACCGAGTGGCCGATGACCGCGCGCGACCGGTCTGCGCTTGCGGGCAAGGCAAGCAGAAGCACGGCGAGTACCGCTGCGACGGCGTTCACGATCGCTCAGCATCCTCGGGCCCGGCTGAATACCACCTGAATGGATCAGGCTGCCGACTGGCAGCGAGCCGTGGGAAGCGCTCGGTTGGCACAGTCTGATCTATTGTCGGGACACGTTCGCCGGCACGATCAGCCCGGCAGGCTCGAGACCGCGGAGATCGCGAGGCCTCGTAACCGTGGTTGGCTTGATGGCGGTCGTGTCTTCGCTGACCGCCCTCCAACGCGTGGGGGCAGTTCCTCTCGCGAGTCTTTCGGCAAGCCCACGCGAGGTGGCTGATGGACGCCTGTGGCTGCTGGTAACGAGCGGCGCCGTCGCGGCCGACCCTCTCCTCTGGTCGCTGCTTTCGTTCTACGCCCTGGCGTTCCTGACGCTCGCGCTCTGCGGGCAACGGATCCTTTGGCTCGCAGCCGTCATAGGTCAGGCGTTCTCGACGCTGCTGGGTTACTCGCTCATAGGTGTGGCGCGTCTCCTCGATCCTGGAGCGTTCCACGAGCTCGTTGTGGCCCCTGATTACGGGCTCTCGGCGATTTCGGCCGCCTGGTTGGGTGCGATCGCTGCGATCGGGTGGCGGACCCGTCGCCAAAGCATTGGCAGGGCGGCGGTTGTGCTCGGCTGCGTCGCTACTGCCTGCTTGGCCTGGTTCGTCCGGGGTCGGGGGCTAGACCTGCTGGACTCAGAGCACGTGTTCGCCTTCGCGATCGGAGTCGGCGTCGCCATCGGCCTGGTACTCGGGGAGCCGATTCGACTCCCGCGGGTTGTCGCGACCCGGCCGTGGATTGGCCCATCACCAGGGCCTCCAGAAGTAGCGGCAGCAGGATCTGAACCTGCGCCTCGGTCTCCGCGGGGGGCCCATGGGGCGCCCTGCGCTCCAGAGACGGGTTCGGCTATTGACAGACCTTCGCTGCGAACCTAAAAGGAGAACACTGCGGTTCGCTATCCAGGGTCACTCGGGGAAAGGGGATCA
>WNGJ01000413.1_pt1 | contig 38021 bp, 39 predicted proteins | sample 5400611 | NCBI WGS metagenome assembly WNGJ01 (sample SAMN13153375, study PRJNA577476) | soil metagenome | isolation source: 40 cm soil or saprolite under Garry oak tree replicate 1 | place: USA:California | collected 2016-06-15
TCGACTCATTTCACAGTTCTCAACGGTGGCGCGACAACCGTTTCTGGTTCTAACTTCAGCGCGGGTAGGACCGTGACCATCCGGTTTGTGCAGCTAGGCGCCACCAAAGCGCAGACGACCGTTGTAGTTGCGTCAACAGGCTCGTTCTCCCAAGTCTTGAGTGTGTCTGGGCCTCTCGTTGTGGGGTCGGCAACCATATCTGCGTGCGACACCAGTTGCGCGAGCCAAACCGTCCAGGTCACCGCGACTTAGTCAGAAAATCTCTGCCGCGACCAGGTCATCCAGCGTTTCACGCCGTCGCATCACCCGCGCCTCTCCGTCGCGAAGCATCAACACCTCGGGTCTCGGCATGCCGTTGTAGTTGCTCGCCATCGCGAGGCAGTACGCCCCAGCGGCCGGCAGGACGATCACGTCGCCCGGCTTGAGCGCCGGCATCTCGATGTCGGTGATCAAGATGTCGGTCGACTCGCAGTACTTGCCGGCGATCGTGACCTTTCCATCCGGCGCGCGATCGGGACTCGATGCGAGGTACGCCTCGTAACGCGCACCGTAAAGCTTCGGGCGGATGTTGTCGCCCATGCCGCCATCAACCGCGACGTAGCGGCGCACGCCCGGGATGTCTTTGATCGATCCGACCGTGTAGAGCGCCATCCCGGCCGGGCCCGCGATCGATCGGCCGGGCTCGACGACCAGCTGCGGAACCTTCAACCCGCGCTGCACAGCGCCATCAACCAGGGCGCGGTGGACCACCTCCACGAAATGGCGAGGCGTGGGCGGATCGTCGTTGCGTGTGTAAGCGATGCCGAGACCGCCGCCGGCACCCAGCTTGCGCGGCTCGAAGTTGAGCTCATCACGGAGCTGCACGAGCAGGTCGAGCATGATCGTCATCGCGTGCTCGTACGCGCCTAGCGAGAAGATCTGCGAACCGATATGCGAATGCAGGCCCACCAGCTCGAGGCGCGGATGATTCAGCGCCTGCTCGACCGCGCGCCGAGCCGCGCCCGACTCGATGGAGAATCCAAACTTCGAATCGAGCTGGCCGGTTGAGATGTGCTCGTGCGTCTCGGGCTTGACTCCTGGCGAAAGCCGCAGCATGACCGGCGTGCGCTTGCCGCCGGGCACCACGTCACGCAAGAGCTCGAACTCATAGTCGCCGTCGATGACGATGGTCGCGCCCGCCTCAAATGCCGCCGCCAGGTCCTCGCGACTCTTGTTGTTGCCGAGGAAATGAATGCGGTCCTTAGGAAATCCGGACTTCAGCGCGACATGCAGCTCACCCGCCGAGACGACGTCGAGACCAAGCCCTTCCTCGGCCACCACGCGCAGGAACTGCGGCGACGCAAACGCTTTCGCGGAGTAGAGGACCTGGCCGGCCGAACCCATCGCGGCGATGTACTCGGACGCGCGCTGCCGGACGGTCGCCTCGTCGTAAACGTACAGAGGAGTGCCGTGCTCGCGGGCCAGCTCGAGCAGATCGCAGCCGCCCACCTCCATGTGGCCGGCGGCGTTCACCCGGTACGTGACCGGGAACAGCACGCTAAGAGATCAGTTCGGGCTAGTGCCGCACGAGCCGCAACCGCCGCCGCAGCAACCGCCGCCCGTGCTTTCGGACGCTCCGAAGTCGAGCGAGTCGGATGACTCCGCGCCGGCAAAGGCGAAGCTCGAGACCAGCACCCTTGTCTTCGTCGATTCGCACGCCGGACAAACCTGGGCCGCGTCCCGCTCGGCGAACCGGGTCAGGAGCTCGAACCTCTCAGAGCAGCTCTCGCACCGATACTCGTAGATGGGCATCTCAGTGAACGATTCTAAGCTGGAACAGCTCGCGCGATTGATCTCGGAATGGCCCGGCCTCGTGTCCGGACCCGCACAGGACCTGGTCGCCGACTCCCTGGTCCTGCTCGAACACCTCGGGGATGCCAAGAATCTCGTCGACGTCGGCTCGGGCGCGGGACTGCCCGGCCTGCCGCTGAAGATCGTTCGGCCGGACCTGCGCGTGACGCTGGTCGAGTCCGACCAGGACAAGGCCGCCTTCCTCGTCCGCGCGTGTGCCGCGCTTGGCCTGCAAGATGTCACCGTACTGGCGAAGCGCGCAGAGGAGATCGGCCAGGATCCGGGATACCGCGAGCTGTTCGATGTCGCCGTGGCGCGCGCGCTGGCGCCGATGCCCGTGCTGGCTGAGCTGTGCCTTCCGCTCGTGAAGGTCGGAGGGCGCCTGCTGGCCCAGAAGACCGCGGGCGAAGACATAGAGAAAGCCGCGCGGGCGATCGATGTCCTCGGCGGTGCGCTCAACCGTGTGGCCGCGGCGCCTTCGACCGCGCGCGGCGCGGGAACTGTGGTCATCGTCGACAAGGTCCGGCCCACCCCGCCGGCTTATCCGCGGCGTCCTGGCGCGCCCTCCCGCAAGCCGTTGTAGATGGCTAGAGCTGGCCCGCGAGCCGGATCTGCCGCCGCAGGACCCATCGGCTGGCGAGGTTGATCAGCAAGACCAGGGCGACGAGCACAAGCGCCGCGCCCCAGGCTTGCTCCTGCAGCGCCACATATGGCGTCAGCGCATCGTGGAACACGATCAGCGGCAGAGCGGACATTGGCTGGGAAGGATCCAGGTTCAAGAAACGATTGCCGAAACCAGTGAACAGAAGAGGGGCGGTCTCGCCGGCGGCGCGGGCCATGGCGAGGAGCGCGCCGGTGATAACCCCGGGCGCGGCGGCCGGAAGGACCAGCTGCAATGCGACCCGCCACCTAGGGAGCCCGAGGGCCAAACCCGATTCGCGCAAGCTCGATGGGATCAGCGCGACAGCGCCCTCAGTCGTGCGTATGACTACAGGAAGCATCAGCACGGCAAGCGCAACAGCGCCCGCGAAGCCCGAGAAATGGTGCTGCGGTGCAACAAGCAGGACGTATCCAAATAGGCCGATCGCAATCGATGGCGCCCCGACCAGGACATCTGAAGCCAGCCGAACCCAGCCCGCCCAACGCCCGGCGGCGTACTCGGCCAGGTGAACACCGCTCACAACGCCCACAGGAATCGCCAGGAGCGATGCGAGCCCGACCATGATTCCCGTGCCTGCAATCGCGTGGGCTACGCCTGCGCCAGGGATCCCGACCGGTCTTTCGACATTCAGGTAGAAATCAAGATGACTGGCTGCTGGAAAGCCCTTTGCGATCGTGTACCAGAGCACAAGAGCCAGCGGCACCAGCGCGATGCCGGTGAGCGCGTAGATCGCGCTGAGGGCTGCTGTGTTCTTGAACCGGCGCCAATGATTGCGAGCGCGAATCATCGCCTGGATGAGGCCGCGCGGCTGACAAGCAGCAAAGCGGCGATGTTGACCGTAAATGTGACGAGGATGAGGACGAGGCCGAGCTCAAGCAGTGCGGCGGGGTAGATCTCCCCAGTCGCTTCAGTGAACTCATTGGCGATGACGCTGGCGAGGGTGTAGCCGGGAGAGAAGATCGAGGCCGGGATCTCCGGTCGGTTGCCGATGACCATGGTCACCGCGATCGTTTCGCCCAGCGCACGGCCCAGGGCCAGGACAGTCGCACCGAAAATGCCGGCTCGCGCGGCAGGCAGAATCACCTTCCGGTTTGTTTCCCACCACGTAGCGCCAAGAGCGATAGACGATTCACGAAGTCCCTTAGGCACGGCGCGGATGACGTCTCGCGAAACCGCAGAAAGCGTCGGCAGGATCATCACGGTCAGCACCACCGAGGCGGTGAACAGGCTGGTCTGGCGCGGAGGCCCCGAGAGAAAGCCCAACCAACCGAAGCGCGCGCTCAAGGGCACCTCGACCTGGATGTAGAGGAACGGCGCGAGCACGTATAGAGCCCAGATCCCGTATACGACGCTGGGGATGGCGGCAAGCAGCTCGATCCCGGTACCAACTGCCCCGCGCACCCCTGTGGCGCCGGGCTCGGTCAGGAACAGGGCAACCGCGATCCCCACCGGCAATGCGAGAGCGATTGCGATCGCACTGGTGACCACCGTTCCATAGATGAACGGCAAGGCGCCAAAGGTCGCCGTGACCGGGTTCCAGCTGCTGGTGACCAGGAATCGAGCGCCAAAGCTGGTGATTGCGGGGCGGGCTTCCTGGGAGAGGATGACCACAATGGCCACCAGAACCGCCGGCGCGGCAAGGCTGATCACCGCCGTGAGCATGCGGAACCGGTCCCGGCTGGGCCGCATAACCTCGCCCAGGCGGGTCGCGCCGATCAATCGCCCTTCTTTCGGTCGAGGCGGTAGCCGATGCCGCGGACTGTGGCGATCTCGAACGAGACTTTTCCAGTGAGCTTCTCTCGCAGCCAGCGGATGTGGACATCGATGGTCTTGCGGTCGCCGCTGAAATCCGGACCCCATACGTGCTCGAGCAGCGCATCTCTCGCCTGAACGCGGCCCGAGTTTGTGACTAAGTAGGAGAGGAGGTCGAACTCGCGTGCGGTGAGCTTCATCTCTTTCCCGGAGATCAGCACCCGACGAGCGGCCCGGTCGATGGTGAAATCGGCGATCGAGTCCTGCTCCGGTATGGATCGCGGCTCACCGCTTTCAGGCTGTGAGCGGCGGAGGACCGAGTTGACGCGAGCCAGAACCTCGCGAATCGAGAAGGGCTTTGTGATGTAGTCGTCCGCACCCAGCTCCAGCCCCACGACCTTGTCGACCTCGGTGTCCTTCGCCGTCAGCATGATGATCGGCACCTGGCTCGTCTTGCGAACAGCGCGACAAAAGTCCAGCCCGCTCATTCCGGGCAGCATCAGGTCCAGCAGGATCAGGTCCGGCTTCGACGTCCGCGCTGTGCGGAGGCCGGTAGCGCCGTCGCTCGCCTCCTGGACCGAAAACCCCGCGCTCGTCAGGTTGTACTTCAGCATCTCGCGGATGCCCTCGTCGTCTTCGACCACCAGCACGCGCCCGCCGCCTACCGTGGTCGGGCTCAACCGAGCTCCACGACCTGGCCGGTCTCGAGGAAGACGATGTCCTCCGCCACGTTGGTGACGCGATCTGCGATCCGCTCGAGGTTGTGGGCGACCAGAAGCAACGTCACGTCGCGGAGCGCACTGTCGGGATCGGTGCCCCGTCCCATCTCGGCCAGCAGCTCCTCGAATGTGCGGTGGTAAAGCCTGTCGATCTCCGTGTCGCGAGCGGCAACTTCGCGGGCGTGGTTGACGTTTCGGTGGATCAGGTCTTCCAGAATGTCGTGCACCTGACGAATCGCGAGTTCGCCCATGAGGCCGAATTCGGCTCGCAGAGGTCGGTCTGGCAGAGCACAAAGCGTGCCCGTCATGCGCGCGATGCGAACTACGTAGTCGCCCATCCTCTCGAGCTCGCTCGCGATGTATTGAACGCCCATCAAATCGCGCAGGTCGCGAGCCACCGGCTGCTGCGTCGAGATAACCATGAAAACCTGCTCTCTCACTTGCCGAAACAGCTCGTTGAGGTACTGGTCGTCGCCGCGGACCTTCTCTGCCGCCTCAGGGTCGCGGCGCCGCAAAGCCTCGAGCGCGGCTTCTATCTGCGACTCGACCATGGTTCCCATTCGGATGGTGAGCTCGCGCAGCGTGGCAAGCTCCTTCTCCAGTGTCAGCCGCGGCACGCCTACCCAAACCGCCCGGTGATGTAATCCTCTGTGCGGCGATCGCGAGGTTGGTTGAACAGCTCCGCGGTCGGTGCGAACTCGACGAGCTCTCCAAAGCGCTCAGCCGGATTCATGAGCATGAATGCGGTGAAGTCGGACACTCGCGCCGCCTGCTGCATGTTGTGGGTGACGATGACGATCGTGTAATCACGAGCAAGCTCAACCATGAGGTCTTCGATCTTCAGCGTGGCGATAGGATCGAGGGCTGAGCACGGCTCATCCATCAGGATCACCGCTGGATTGACAGCCAGACAGCGGGCGATGGACAGCCGCTGCAGCTGGCCGCCCGATAGCGACGCGGCGGGAGCATCGAGCCGGTCTTTGACCTCATCCAACAACGCAGCCGACGCGAGGCTCCTATCCACGGCCGCCTTCACGTCAGATGACTTCCAACCCAAGAGCCGAGGGGCAAAGGCCACGTTGTCGAAGACCGACATCGGAAAAGGACTTGGACGCTGGAAGACCATTCCAATCTTCTGGCGCAGCTCGAGCAGCCTCCTGGTCGTGATCACGTCCTCGCCATCGCACTGCACTTTCCCCACGGCACGCGCGCCGGGGACGAGGTCGTACATTCGATTGAAGACTCGAAGCAGCGTGCTCTTGCCGCATCCGGAGGGGCCGATGATCGCGGTGATGCGGTTCTCGCTGATGTCGAAGCTGACATCTTTCAATGCCTGGAGCTTGCCGTAGAAGAAGGAGAGATTTTCGACCTCGAGCTTGGGCTGGCCCAACACCTCGACAGGGCGCGAGTCAGGCTTCAATACCTGCACCATAGGCTGCCTGAAAGCGCGAGCGTCCGCCACCCGTCCCCGACGATAGGTGCGGAAGGTTAAGCGGACCTTATCGGCCGGTTAACGCATCGACCGGCACGGCGATGAAGAATTCCTGGCCGCCGTCCTGCGCAGACTCAGTCCAGATGCGCCCGCCGATGGACTGCATCAGATGCTTGGAGATGGCCAGGCCGAGGCCAAATCCACCGGACTCCCGGGGTCGCGCACGGTCAACCTTATAGAAGCGCTCGAAAACGCGATCCCAATGTTCCGGGGAAATGCCAGGCCCATGATCGCGCACGCTGATGACGACGCTTGAGCTCGCAACCTCGGCGTGGATGTCGATGGGAGTCCCCTGGGGTGAGAACTTGGCAGCGTTGTCGATCAAGTTGCCAAGCGCCTGCGCGAGCTTGGGCCTGTCGGTTGAGATGTCCAGGTCCGGGGGCACATCAATGGCCACCGGACGATCGGCGCCAAGGCGCGCGCGAAGCTCGTCGATAAGCTCCCGGAGGTTGAACGAGGTTGTCTCGATCGAGAGGGCGCCAGACTCTAGCTCGGCCAGCTGGCGCAGGTTGTCGATAATCCTGCTCATCAGGTCCGCCTCCTTGACCAGTCGATCCGCAAACCGCGCGCGGTCCTTCGCGGTCGGATCGCCAAGGAGGCTTTCGGCGGTGAGACGCAGTGACGTGATCGGGGTCTTGAGCTCGTGAACCAGGTTGGCCACGAACTCGTGGCGGACTCGCTGGAGCGCTCGCAGCTCTGTCACGTCGACGAGAAACATGAGCGTCTCACCCGCTTGCGGGCCCGGCACCAGCTTGGTACGAACTGATCGCCGCCGATGGACCAGATAGGTTTCGCCCTCGGGTGTGCCGGCCCGTAGCACGTCCACGAGATTTCCTTCGAGGGTCGCCTCGACGATGCTGGACGGCAAGCGAGCCGGATCGACGTTGAAGAAAACACGAGCAGCCTCGTTGGCGGCGACGATTCGGCGGTCGCGATCGAGCAACAGCGCCATGACGGGCGCCTCCTCGATCAGGTCCTCGAACGGCCTCAGAGGTTGCTCATCGGCATTGGACCGCGCTCTCCGACGCCACCGATCCCAGATCACGGCGGCGAGTATAGGAGGGCAGCGGCGCACCCACCGTTAAGCCGCGATTAACCCTGGGATAACCACCCCTCGCTACCTTTTGGCTCGGACTTGATAGCAGATACAAACCGGGGGGACAGACAGTGACAACGTGGTTGACCGCTCGTGCGCTTGCCGTGCTCAGCGCCGCAGTAATCGTCGCGGCTGGTTGCGGTGGCAGCGTGACATCGTCCGAGGACATCGGCCAGGGAACGCTGACCGGAGCTGGCGCGACATTCCCCGAACCTTTCTACACGAAGGCGTTCTACATCTACTCGCAGGCCCATCCGCAGGTCACGGTCAACTACCAGGCCGTGGGGTCGGGAGCGGGCATCCAGCAGTTCATCATGAACACCATCGACTTTGGCGCAAGCGACGTGCCCATGCAGGCGGCTGACATCACATCCGCGGGCGGCGCCGATTCCCTAGTGCAGATTCCCACCACGCTGGGCGTGGTCGCGATGGCCTACAACCTGTCAGGCGTGAGCAAGCTCCAGCTGGACGGATCAACCCTCGCCGGCATTTTCCTGGGCCGTATTCAGAAATGGAATGATCCCGCGCTTGCTGCGCTGAACGGCGCCACGACGCTGCCCAACACGAGCATCACCGTCGTCCACCGCTCAGACGGCAGTGGCACGACATACCACTTCACCGACTACCTGGGGAAGGTGTCCGAGGAGTGGAAGTCCAGGGTTGGAGTCGCGAAATCGGTGCAATGGCCGGCGGGAATCGGCGGCAAGGGCAACGATGGCGTCGCTCAGGCCGTCAAGCAGACCGAAGGTGCGATCGGCTACGTCGAGCTTGCCTATGTGGTCCAGACGGGAATGCACCAGGCGTTTCTCCGGAACAAGAACGGAAAGTTCGTGCAGGCGACCGTGGGAGGAGCAACGGCTGCCGCATCCCAGAACACCGACGTGAGCCCGACCAACTTCTCGATCACCGACGAGCCCGGCGACAGCACCTATCCGATCGCCGGCTTCAGCTGGATCATCGTGCGGTCGTCGATTGCAGATCAGGCAAAGGCCAGGGCAGTCGCGTTCCTGTTCAAGTGGCTGGTCACCGACGGCCAGACCGACGGCAAGGACCTCGAGTATGCGCCGCTTCCCAAGAGCGTCCAGGACCTCGCTCTGACCAACCTCAAGCATGTGACCTCGGGGGGCAAAGCCCTCCTGACCTGACCGCGGGCGCGAGACCGGCCGCGATGTGACCGGAGCCGTGCCTGCCTTACGCTTGAACCGGGGTGGTGAGAGCGTGAAGCTGAGTTTCGTCCCTCGCGAACGCCGCTTTTATGAGCTGTTCAGCCGTCAGGGGGCACTGGTCAGCGAGACCCTGACCGAACTCGGAGAGGCGTTGGCCGAAGGCAAGAATCGGCATCCCCGGCTGCGCGAGCTCGAGCACGAGTGCGACGACGTCACGCACGAGATCTACAACCTGACCAACCGAACCTTTACGACGCCGATCGAGCAAGAGGACATCCTGCTCCTGGCCCATGGGCTGGACCAGGTTGTCGACCTCGCTGAAGAGACCTCAGACAAGATCGACCTGTACAAGATCCAGGCGATCACCGACTCGGCCAAGCAGTTCGGCAAGTGCCTCGCCCAGGCCGGCCGGGAGGTGTCCAGGGCGATCGACAAATTGGAAGACTTCAAGGGCATCGACGCGGTCCTCTTCGAGATTCACCGCCTGGAGAACGAGGGGGACTCAATCACTCGAGTCGCTCTGCAAAAGCTATTCGAAACCAACCACAAGACCGCGGCGGACGTCATCAAATGGAAGGACCTCTACTCGCTGCTCGAGTCGACGCTCGATGAGTGCGAGTCGGTGGCGGAGATCATAGAAACCATCGCCATCAAGAACGCCTGAGTTGAGTCAGGACGCGATGGCGGATACCAATGAACGCACTCGCCGGTCGATGTCATCACGAATCGCACGTACAGTTTCGAGAGGCTGTCCCGCGGGGTCTGGAAGGGCCCAGTCTTCGACCGGAGCGCTGACGACCGGACATTCGCCTTCCGCGCAGCCCATGGTGACCACTCGAGCCGCCCCGGCCGCCAGGTCAGCCGTCATCAGCCGGGGATGCGCTGAGGAAAGGTCGACGCCCACCTCGCGCATCACCTCGACGACTTCTGGATGAACATGAGTCGCGGGCCTGGTCCCCGCCGAGTCGGCCACCGCGCGACCACGAGCGTGGCGGTTGAAAAGCGCCGCCGCCATCTGGCTGCGGCCCGCGTTTTGCCCGCACACGAAAAGGACGCGAGGAATTCGATCGGCCACTCCAACAAGCTAGCACCGGTTTCAAGGGGGATGCGATGAAGCTGATACCACTGCCGCGAGGGCAGCGTTTCTTCGACCTGTTTCGAAAGCAGGGCTCGCTGGTGAGCGAGACGCTGACCGAGCTGAGCAAGTCCTTGCTCGAGGGCAGAAGCCGCCACGCGCGCCTACGAGATCTCGAGCATGAGTGCGACGAGGCGACTCATCAGATCCACAACCTGGTCAACAGCACGTTCATCACGCCGCTCGACCAGGAGGACATCCTGCTCCTAGCTTCTAGCCTGGATGACATCGTGGACCTGGCCGAAGAGACCGGGGACAAGATCGACCTCTACCGGATTCAGACGATCTCAGATCCCGCCAGGCAGATGGGTGAGTTCCTCGCGAAAGCGGGCGTCGAGATCGCGGCGGCATTGGATCAGCTCGAAGGCTTCACGCAGCTGAAGCCCCACCGGCTCGAGATACACCGGCTCGAGAACGAGGGTGATCGTCTGACGCGCACTGCGATCGGAGACCTGTTCTCGACGGTCAGCGACGCCACGGAGCTGGTTAAGTGGAAGGACATCTACGACATCCTCGAAGCGACCATGGATTCATGCGAGCACGCCGCCAATGTGATGGAGACGATCGCGATCAAGAATGCGTGAGACAGCGCTCCTCTTGTGGGTCACGATCGGCGTCGCAATCCTTTTCGACTTCACCAACGGGTTTCACGACACTGCAAACGCGATCGCCACTTCGATCTCGACCCGCGCTCTGTCACCTCACGCGGCTGTCGGCCTCTCCGCGGTTTTCAACCTCGTCGGCGCAGTCATAACCGTCGCGTTCTTCCAGGCCAAGGTCTCCAACACCATCGCGAGCACCCTCGCCATCAAGCCCGGCCTGGTGGTGGTGATGTCTGCCTTGCTGGGCGCCATCGCGTGGAACCTCATCACCTGGTACCGCGGTCTTCCGAGCAGCTCGACCCATGCGCTCATCGGAGGCCTGTGTGGCTCGGGCATCGCGGCAGCCGGCGGCCTGGGTGGAGTCAAGTGGTCGTCGCTTGGCAAGCAGGTGGCCAGCCTCGCTATCTCGCCACCTTTGGGCTTTTTCGCGGCGGCGCTATTTGCGATCGTGCTGATCTTCATCGTGTACCGCCTGCACCTGAGACCTGCTCCGGTCAACCGCACCTTCCGGGGTCTGCAGGTCTTGACCGCCGCCTTCCTGTCTTATTCGCATGGCGCCAACGACGCGCAGAAGACCATGGCGGCCATCACGCTCGCCTTGATCGCATCCGGTGACCTGACCAAATTTCAGGTCCCGCTCTGGGTCGTGGTTCTCTCCGCGGTGACCATCGCGTTCGGCACATATGCAGGCGGCTGGCGGATCATCCGCACCCTGGGCTGGAGCATCATCAAGCTCGAGCCTGTGACTGGCCTCGCCGCCCAATTCATGGGCGCCACCGTGATTCAGGGCGCCACGCTGGTCGGTTTGCCTGTGAGCACGACCCACGTTGTCACCGGCTCGGTAATGGGAGTCGGCGCGATCCGCAAGCTCTCCGCGGTGAGCTGGGGGCTGGGCGCGAACATCGCGCTCGCGTGGCTCGTCACGATTCCCGCGGCGGCAACCATCGCGTGGGTCGTCTATGCAATCCTTCATACAGCGGGTCTGCGCGGTTAGCACTGAAAACGAAAAGGTGTTTGCGTTGGCGGTCACCACAGGTAAACTGCGCAGCAAACCACACGGAGTGAAGTAAGGGAACCTCGAAGAGCAGACGTTTCAGCTTACGAAGGAGCAATGGTGGCAACAAAGATTCTTGAAGTGGCCGACGTGAGTGTGATCCGGGCCGCGGGCGGCGTCGTCTGCCGCATCAATCGATCGGGCGAGACGGAGCTCGCCGTCATCCACCGCCCAGCCTATGACGACTGGACATTGCCCAAGGGCAAGGTCGAGCCGGATGAAAGCGCCGAGGACTGCGCGTTGCGAGAGGTCCGTGAGGAAACCGGGCTGAAGTGCGAGCTGAAGCGCCCGCTGGGCTGCACCGCCTACGTGGACCGCCGCGGCCGGGACAAGGTCGCGTGCTACTGGGTGATGGAAGTTAAGGGCGGCCGGTTCCGGCCGGGGATCGAGGTCGACAAGCTGCTGTGGCTTTCAGTCGAGGACGCCATCAAACGCCTGAGCTACGGCCGCGACAAGACCCTCCTCGTCCAGCAGGACCTGCCCTAGAGAAAGCCCCTCTCACAGCGTTCGGTAAGCTGGCGGCATGCAGACTGTGGCGGCCGCGGACCGGCTGGTGATCGCGGGCGTCGAGCTCCGCTCCAGGCTGTTCCTCGGAACCGGCAAATACCCCTCGGACGAGTCCATGCTTGCCGCGCTCGAGGCATCGGGCTGCGAGCTCGTCACGGTGGCGCTCCGCAGGCTGGACCTCGATGACCCGAAGAAGAAAACCATCCTCGACGTCGTCGACTGGAAGCGCTATCGCATCCTGCCGAACACCGCCGGGTGTCGCACCGCGGAAGAGGCGATCCGCATCGCGCGCCTCGCCCGAACGATGGGTTTGTCCGATTGGGTCAAGCTCGAGGTCATCCCCGACCCGCGCTACCTCTTTCCAGACCCCGAGGAGACGCTTAAGGCGGCGCGGGTGCTGGTCGACGAGGGCTTCAAGGTGCTGCCGTACATTAACGCGGACCCGGTGCTGGCGAAAAAGCTCGAGGAGATCGGCACCGTGACGGTCATGCCGCTCGGCTCACCGATTGGTTCGGGTCAGGGCCTGCAGACGCTGCAGCAGATTCGAATCATCATCGAAGAAGCTCGCGTGCCCGTCGTCGTCGACGCGGGAATCGGAGCGCCGTCAGACGCCGCGCTGGCGATGGAGCTCGGCGCCGACGCCGTTCTGGTCAACACAGCGGTCGCCCTGGCCAAGGACCCGGCGTTGATGGCCGAAGCCATCAAAGAAGGCGTAGAGGCCGGCCGGAAGGCATACACCGCCGGCCGGATCCCGAGGCGCGATGAGGCCAGCGCGAGCTCGCCGGCAGAGGGCATCTCGCGCCCCTCCTGAAGCTTCCTGTTGCGATGGCGATCGTCTCCAGCGCAAGCGCGGGGCTTCGGGCAGCACAACGAGCAACCGTCATCCAGCTGCGCGCTCCGGGCATGACCACCGCCGACTTCGAAAAAGAGGCACGCGCCCTGCTTGCCGCCGTCTCAGTGCCGGTCGTGCTCAGCTCGAGGTGCGATGTCGTCTTGGCCTGCGGAGCAGCCGGGGTCAACCTTCCCGAACTCGACATATCGGTCGCCGAGGCGCGGTCCTTGCTGGACGACCGCCTGGTCGGTAAATCCGTCCACTCGATCCAGAGCGCGTTGAAAGCCGAGGCAGAGGACGCCGACTACGTGATCTTCGGGCCGGTCTGGGAAAGCGCCAGCCATCCGGGGGTGGCTCCTAAGGGAATCTCGGCGCTCGAGGCGGTGGCGCGTTCGGTGGGCATCGCGGTCCTTGCGATCGGTGGCGTCACCGAAAACCGCATCGAGTTGTGCCTAGCCGCGGGCGCCGACGGCTACGCAGCAATCGGAATGTTCAAATGATCAGGCTGCAGATAAATGGCAAGGAGGTCGAGTTGGAACGCGCGATGCCTTTGCTCACATACATTGAGAAGCTGGGCGTCGACCCACGCGCTGTCGCTGTGGAGCACAACGGCACGATCTTCGAACGAGCCGCGTACGAGTCCGTCACGCTCAACGAGGGCGACACTGTCGAGATCGTCCGCATGGTCGGCGGAGGCACGAATCAACGGCCGGAGCGTCGCCCGGCCCCCGATCAGCGCAGGGCCAGCCGCTCTTTGATCGCCGCTTCCGCTTCGGCTCTTTCATCCCAGGGCTCTGAGCCCGAAGCCATCCTCATCGTGCGCTCGTGTCCCTTCCCGGCCAGCAGCACGCAATCGCCGGGTCGCGCGAGCTCGATCGCGCGGCGGATCGCGGCGCCCCGGTCGATCACGATCTCGTAGTCGAGGCCCGGCGCCTTGCCCTCAACTCCCTCCTGCACATCGCGTGCGATCTCAACCGGATCCTGTTGAAGAGGGTCGTCGGTGGTGATGATGAAAAAGTCGGCGAACTCCGCCGCCGCCCGACCCATCCCAGGCCGGTCGTGGTCTGATCGCGCGGTCGATCCGAACACGACGATGAGGCGTCCTGGTGTGAAGGGCCGCAGCTCGGCCAGCGCGCTGGCGAGAGCGCCCGCGGAGTGCGCGAAGTCGATGAAAACGCGAAAGTCCTGGCCCAGGTCGACCGGCTCGAGCCGGCCGCGGACGCCTTCGAATCCGGCGAGCCCAGTGCCGACAGCGTCGATCGGCACGCCCAGCGCCAGGCAGACGCCCGCGGCACAGAGCGCGTTGTAAATATTGAATCGCGCGGGCACATGCAGGTTGACGTCTGTTTCGCCGACCGGCGTCATCAACCGGAACTGCGAGCCCGTGCCGGTCACGCGCAGGTCCAACGGGTGCAGGTCCGCCGCGGTGGTCAACCCGTATGACCAGCGGCGCGCGATCGGGCGGCTCGAGAGCCGGTCGTAGCTGAGGTCGTCGCGGTTCAGCACCGCGGTCTTCTCGATGCCTTTGTCGGACGAGCTGGCGGCGAAGTCGATCAGTCGCGCCTTCGCCTCGAGGTAGGCGTCCCACGACGGGTGATAGTCGAGGTGGTCGTGGCCGACATTGGTGAAGGCGGCCACGTCGAACTCGGTGGCGCGGACACGCTCCTGCACCAGCGCGTGCGATGTCGTCTCGATGACGGCATAGTCGACTCCCGCCTCCACCATGCGCGCGAGCCATGCCTGCACGTCTGGCGCTTCGATGGTGGTCTGTCCGCTCTGGTTGTCGGTCTCGCGGCCACCCACCGTGAAGGAGACGGTGCTCATCGCTCCCGCCATCACGCCGCTTGCCTGCAGGACGTGCTCAGCCATGTGCGTCGTCGTCGTCTTGCCGTCGGTCCCGGTGATGCCCGCGACCTTGAGCCGGCGCGACGGCCGTCCAAAGAACTCCGCCGCGACCTCGGCCAGGCCGCTCCGAGTCGACTGCATCCGAACGAGTGGTACCCCGGAGGGGACCTTCACCTCGCGCTCGACGGCCACCGCCGCCGCGTTCCTCGTCAGGGCGTCGCTCACGAATGCGTGGCCGTCCGCCTGCAGGCCTTCCACTGCGACGAACAGGTCCCCTGGCTTGACGCGCCTTGAGTCGTACGCGATGCCCGTGATCTCGACGTCGCCATCCCCTTCGAGGGTCGCGCCCGGCACCCCGCGCACGAGCTGCTCCAGCTTCATTCCTGGTGGGCAGCATAATCGGCCCGTGAAAGCCGACATCGGCGGGCGCTACTTCGACTGGGGATCGCGGACCTACGTGATGGGGATCATCAACGTGACGCCCGACTCGTTCAGCGGTGATGGCGTGGGTTCTGACCTGGAGCGGGCGGTTGCGCAGGGCCTGCGCATGGTCGGCGAAGGCGCCGACATGCTCGACGTGGGAGGAGAGTCGACACGGCCCGGCCATCAGCCGATCAGCGCCGCTGAGGAGATCGCGCGGACGGAAACGGTGGTCGCCCGCCTGGCGCGGGAGACTGACGTTCCCATCTCGATCGACACCTACAAGCTCGAGGTGGCGAAGGCAGGCGCCGCGGCCGGCGCGACGATCCTCAACGACGTCTGGGGATTGACTCGATCACCGGAAATCGCCGGCCTCGCCGCGGAGAATCACTGTGCGCTGGTGGTGATGCACAACCAGGACGGGACGGATTACGCGGGGGATGTGATGGACGAAATCAAGGTCTTCCTGCGCAGGTCAATCGATCGCGCGCTTCGCGCCGGCGTCCCGCGTGAGCGCGTGCTGATCGACCCGGGGATCGGCTTCGGCAAGACTGCGGAGCAGAACTGGGTCGTGATGCGCAGGCTGCGGGAGCTCCGCGAGCTCGGCCAGCCGATCCTGATCGGAACGTCTCGCAAGTCATTCATCGGCAAGCTCCTTGACCTTCCCGTCGACGAGCGCATGGAGGGCACGGCGGCCACAGTGACCGCCGCTGTTCTGGGTGGAGTCGACGTCGTCCGCGTGCACGATGTGCGCGAGATGACTCGCGTGGCGCGCGTCGCCGACCACATGCGATGACGACCGCGTATCTCGGCCTCGGATCAAACCTTGGACGTCGAGCGCGCAACCTGAGCGCGGCTCGAAGGCGCCTGCGTCAAAAGGGCGCGCGGATCCTGCGTCAAAGCCGCGTCATCGAAACGGTTCCGTGGGGAGTGAGCCACCAGCCGCGATTCCTGAACCAGGTGATCGAGGTCGAATGGGCGGGCACTCCGCGTCAGCTGCTCAGGACCGCCAAGGAGGTCGAGCTCGAAGGAGGGCGGGTGGCAGCCGAGCGCTGGGGACCCCGGGTCATCGACGTCGACATCCTTCTGTTCGGAGATGAGCACATCCACGCTCGCGGGCTTGTCATCCCGCACGCGCGCATCACGGAGCGACCGTTCGTGAAGCGCTCGCTGCGCGAGCTTGGTGTCAAGACCCCGATCAGACGGGGCGGGCGTTGGTGAAGCGGTAGCCGATGCCTGGCACGGCCAGGATGTAGTAAGGACGCGAGGGCTGGCTTTCGATCTTCCGCCGCAGGTTGCGGATGTGCACATCTATGACGCGCGTCTCGATCGGATATTCATAGCCCCAGATCGAGTTCAGGATCTTCTCGCGGCTCAACACCTTTCCCGCGTTGCTCGCCAGAAAGGTCAGCAGGTCGAACTCGGTGTGAGTCAGCTCGACCTCTTTGCCCGCCTTGTAAGTCCGCCGCTCGTTGACGTCGATCATGAGCTCGCGGAACTCGAGGCGGCTGCGCATCGCTTCGGCCGACTCGAACCTGCTTCGCCGCAGGTGAGCGGTCATGCGGGCGACGAGCTCGCGCAGTCGAAGCGGTTTGGTGACGTAGTCATCGGCACCGATCTCCAGCGCGACCACGACATCAATCTCGTCGGAGCGCGAGCTCATCATGATCACGGGTACGACCGGGTCCATCTTTCGCAGCTCGCGGCAGATGTCGAAACCCGCGCCGTCAGGGAGCGTGACCTCGAGCAGGATTATGTTCGGGCGGGAGTGCTCGATCTGGCGCAGCGCCTCGGCGCCTGACTCGGCCTCGACGACCTGGTAGCCGTCCTGCTCGCAGACCGGCTTGATCTCCCGGCGCGCCTGCGCGTCCGGATCGACGACAAGGACTTTTCGCGAAGTCTCGACAGCCACGCCCACCTTGACCACATCCTAACAGATGAGAAGGATTGTTAGGAGATGTTGCGTTTCAAGCCCCGAACGTAGGTCCGAGACTTCTTGTCGAGCGCGATCAGCCTGGCGCCGGCGCCTGAGAGGACCCGCTCCCAGGCCCCAGCGTACGAAACTTCCTCGCCTCCAAACTCAGACTTGAAGAACCCGAGTCCGTGCCAGGGATGGTCGGGGCCGGCGTTCGGCGGCGGCACGCCCCAAAGGTCGAAGTCGGCGCAGCCCGCCTCGGCCGCAGAGCTGATCGCGTGCCACCACGCGAGGTCGTTGCCCATGAGCTCTGAGTGCTTGCCGCTGCGACCGGCAAAAAGGCTGTACGCACGACCTGCATGACGCGCGACGAGCACGGCGGCTAGCGCCTCGCTGGTGTCGGGCTTCAACGCGACGTACGTACGGCACGATGGGAGGATCTCGAGCAGCAAGTCGTAGTAACGACGATCGGGCAGGTGAATGGACTCGCGCTGCTCAACCGCGGCGGATTGGCGCGCCAGCTCGGCGGCGTCCTTGCCTTCATTGACGACCACGCCTCGTCGCAGTCCGGTGCGAATGTTGTAGCGACGTCCATGCCGGAAAGTTTTGAGGAGCTCTTCCGGTGCTAGCAGCGGAAGGATCCGCGTGTGCTGCGGCTGGATCGGAGCGGCCGGCGTGAACTGGCGGTCGGCAAGACCGTCTCGCAGATCTGCTGGCGCTTCCGGCTCGATTACGATGCGCGCGACCTTCGCGCGGCGAGCCCATTCGATCAGCTCGTCGATAGCTTCCGGCGTGGCGGGTACCGGACCGCGAGGAACATATGCCTCGCGCGCGAAACCCACTGAGCGCAGCTGCACGCTTGCCATCGCGCCTCCGGGCAACCGGACTCTTTCGACCTTCCAACCCGCATGCGATTGGACTTCACCCCACGCCCACGATTGCAAAAGTGGCGGCGGTGAAGATTTCTCCGCCAGCTCGGCATCCCATTTGTCTGTGTCGTTCATGCGCTCATCCCGGACCTGGTTCGGTGACGAGCGCGGGGTCGAGGTGGCTCGTGTCGTTGACACCACCGATGATCATTCGGCCGTCGCGCTTTTCAATGACGGAGATCGACGCGTTCTGAATCTTGAATGGGAAGAGGCCGCGGCTCGGCCGGCCGATCGCGCGATGCAGCGCGATCTGTATGACCCCGCCGTGGGTGACCACCACCACGTCACCATGTGGGTGGCGTTCGAGAATCGCATCGAGCGCCGCGGCGACACGCGTCTCAAAAAGCGCGGCGCCCTCGCCGCCTGGCACCACGTCCCAGTCGGGCTCTTCCGTCCAGCTCGCCCACGCCTCCGGAAAACGCTGCGCGAGGTCGTCGGTGCGCAGTCCCTCCCATTCCCCAAGGAAGATCTCGCGCAGGCCGGTCATGGGCTCGACCTGGTGGCCGGTGGCTGCCTCGATCGCCCGAGCGGTCTCCAAGGCGCGCTTCAGGTCGCTCGAATAGATCCTGGCGAGCCTGCGGCCGGCAAATCGCTGACCCACGCGCTCGGCCTGGCGGCGCCCCTCATCGGATAGAGGAGGGTCGAGCTGGCCCTGGATCCGGTGCTCGCTGTTCCACGTCGACTGGCCGTGGCGAACCAGGAGCAACCGCGCAGGCGATGGCCGGGCAGGAAGCGGAAGCTCAGGAGGCTCCTGACGCGCGGATTTGATCTCCATATCTATACTAACTTTCTCTTAATCCCCCGATCGGGCTGGGCCGATCTCAGGAGGAAGGCTGTTGCAGTCGCACGGCTCACTGGCCGAAATTCCCCTTCGATCGCTTCTGGAGGCGGCTCAGGGTGAGCGCTCCACAGGTACCCTTACCGTCCGCGATGGAAACGGTAAGTCTGCCTCGCTGTACTTTCTCTTCGGCCATCTTTTTCACGCTCAGGCTGACGGAAAGGCGGGCGATGACGCCGTCCTCAATGCACTTCACTGGACCAAGGGAGACTTCGAGTTTGACGCCAAGGCGAAGCTGCCCGCTGACGAGACTGTCAAGGCCGGCATCCCCGAGCTCGTCCAGACCGCTGAATCGACGTCCGACGCCGAGCCCGTCGTGGAGTCTCAAGCTCAGCCCCCAGCGGAGCCCCAGCCTGAGGCCAGGCCGGAGCATACCGAAGCGCGGGCCGAGCGCAAGGATCATGCTGAGCCGGAGAGAAAGGTGGAAGCACCCCAACCGAGACGCGGCGTGAAGCACCGTCCGTCACCGAAACATGGACGCGAACCCATCCCCGTGCCCGCGGGGCAGATCATCTACGACTCGCTCAAAACATCGTTCGTTGATTTCCCGCGCCTGATCACGACCCTCGAGAAGGAGGGTTACACCGGTTACGTGCGACTTCTGACCGATGACGCTTCGGGACTGATCCTCTTTCGCGAGGGTTCAGCGCTCGAGTGCATGTACGACGGCGCCGCCGACGCGGGCAGCCTCGTGCTCGGTAAGCAGGCGCTGCAGCGGTTCAACGACGACGTCACGAGCGGCCACGGAGTGCTCGATGTGGTGGGACTCTCCTCGGAGCTGATCGACGGCCTCTTCGAGCTGACCGTCTCGCGCCCGATGTACACCGAGCTGTATGCAGCCTGGGTGGACATGAAGGCGCTGCTCAAGTTCCTGAGCGACCGCAAGCTCAGCGGCAGCGTGATGATCCGCTCTGCCGCCGGCACCGGTGTGATCATCCTGTCCGAAGGCGAGCTCGCAGGTGCGTACACCAGCGAGTCGCGCGACATCTCTGACAAGCCCGACCGGGCGCTAGCGCTGTGCGACGACCCTGCCGCGATGATCGAGGTCAAGTCCGCGGACGCGACCAAGCACCCGCCGCTCGACGTCGATGAGGTCGTCGGCGGGCAGCGCGGCCCACGGTCGCAGCCGCAGCCGGCGCCAATCGCAACGGCTCCCGCTCCGGAGCCGATGAACCCGCCCAACCCCACGATCCCGGTCATGCCGCCCGAACCACCGACGGCTCAGATTCCGACCGGTGGCTATGCGGGCTATGCGCAGCCGACACAGCCGTCGATGCAGGTGGCGCCGACCACGCCTCCATCCGCGCGCTCGGCCGCGCCCGGCCCGCAGCTTGACTGGACGTCGATCGTGGCCGAGCTGCAGGCGATGGCCGAGGACGCGCTCGGCAACCGCGCGCGCAAGGTGAAGGACATCCTTGGCGCCGCGGACCCCTCCCTGGCGGGGATCGAATCGGCGATCGACCAGATACCGAGCATCTCGCTTCTCTTCGTCGACTCCTCGCGGCTGGAGCAGCTCGCGCAGGAGATGAGGGCCCGGCTCAAGTCCCACCTGTAAGGCCGTCCGTAGTCTTAACACGGTGGGTTGTATCTCGCTATTTTGGCGCGTAGCGTCGGCTACGGTGTGTCGGCTGGGGGAGGAGCCGCAACGGGAGGGGGAGGGCCCACGGCAGGTGCGCCTTCTTGCGGGCGCGGCGATCGCGGCATTGCTGCTGGTTCCACTTACAGCCTGTGGCGGCAACCCGCCCCAGATCGTCGATTACTCCCCCCAGCGCGGCTCGCTCAACGTCTCGACAGCGGACCCGATCACGATCACGTTCGACCATCCGGTCGACCAGCAATCGGTGGAGTCCCGTCTTCACCTGCTCCCCTCAACCAACGGCAAGGTGCGCTGGATCAACCCGCGCCAGCTCTCGTACGAACACCCCGCCCTGCTCACGAGCACGACCTACGAGATCATCCTCGAGGCTGGCTATCGCGACCTCGCCGGCAACATCTATTCACTCAGGCACCACTGGTCTTTCGGGACCGAGGGCGCTCCCGGCCTCGCGGGTTCCACGCCCTCCGACAGCGACGCCGGCGTGGACCCGGCCGCCTATCTCACGCTCGAATTCACGCGCGAGATGAACGAGTCCACACTGCGTTCAGCCCTCACCCTCAACCCGAGCGTCCCCTTCAGCGTGCGGCTGGATCCGAGCGATGCGCGTCGCGCGATCATCGCTCCCTCGCAGCTGCTGTCGCCCAACACCGCTTATCAGCTGGCGGTGAACGTCGCGGCCCTTGACATCGACGGCAACCAGCTGGCCCGCAACCAGACCGTCCGTTTCAAGACCGGCTCGCCACGACCGCTCAGGCACTGGGTGGCTTTCGCGACACAGAGCGCCGACGGCGCCGCTGCGGGATTGTGGATCGTCAACGAGTCGGGATTTCCACGTCAGCTGTTCGACAGCGCCTCCGTCCAGGCGTTCAGCTGGTCGCCGGGGGGCGACCGGCTCGTCGTCCGCGGCGATGGTGAAACATGGTCAGAGGTCGTGCCCGGCCGCAGCAATGTGCTGCTTCCCTTCAAGGGTGTATGGGCGGCCGCGCTGGCGACAGGGATGGGCTATGTCTACATCGACGACTCAGGCGCGCTCTATCGCGCGCAGGCGGACGTACCTGACGAGGTCATCGCCACCGACGTGGCCCAGGCAGCGGTCGCGCCCAACGGCTTGCGAGTTGCGTTCGTGCAGGGTGCGATCGCACCCAACGAGGTGTGGGGTTATGACGTAGGGCTGAGAGCTCGCTATCAGCTCGCGCTGGACACCGGTCCCGTCAGCGAACCCAGCTGGGCGCCGTCAGGCAACCGGATCGCATATTTGCGCAGCGACGGAGACCTGGTGAGCCTTCGGGTCAGAAGCCTGACCGGAGCCGCCACCACCACCACGGTCGCCTCGGGAGGCCTTAGCTCACCGTCATGGCTTCCAGACTCGACGCACATCGTTTTCGCCGCGTCAACCGGCGCCAAACACAAGGCCTTCGTGGTCAACGTCGCGGCGCCGCCCGCCGCGCTGAACCCGGCACTGGGCTTGCCCGCGGATCCGACGGTGGATCTGGCCACGCCCGTTCCCTCGCCGGACGGCCACCAGCTCGCCTTTGTCAGCGGCGGCCAGGTGTGGCTGATGAATGCAGATGGAACGCGCCCGACCGCGCTAACGCGGTTTGACGCGACGGCCTTCCCCTACTCTTGCCTCGCGCCCGCCTGGACCAAAGCCTGATTGCGCTCGATCAACCCGTCGAAGAGGACCTCGAGCCGGTCGGCAGTCCGCGTCCACGAGAAGCGCTGGGCCAGAAGCCGGCCCCGCCGGCCCATCTGCTCGGCGAGCTCACGATCCGCGAGCAGTCGTCCGATCCGCTCCGCGTACGCGGCCGCGTCGTGCTCGTCGATCAGGTAACCGCTCACCTCGTCGCGCACGACCGAGCGGAGCCCCGACACGCCCGACGCGACCACGGGGCAGCCGCACGCTTGCGCTTCGAGCGCGACGAGCCCAAACGACTCGCTGTACGACGGCATGACGCATACGTCAGCCGCGGCATAGAAGTAAGGCAGCTCGTGATGAGCGACTGACCCGATGAAGTCCACACGATCACGCACCCCGACCTCGGTCGCGACCGCCTTCAGGCGATCCTTCTCACTTTCATCGTTCTCGTGGCTGTCCTCGCCGAGGATGAGCAGCCGCACGTCGTCGTGCCGGCGGTCACGCAAGAGAGAGAGCGCACGAATCGCGACCTCCACTCCCTTGAGTCGCTCCAGCCGCCCGACGAACAGGAGCAGGCGGCCGCTGCCGTACCCGATCTCGCGTCGCGCCTCCTCTCGGTCCATGGGCTGGAACATCGACAGGTCGACCCCGGGCGGCACGATGACGACCCGCTCCGGGTCGGCGCCGTACGCGTCCATCAGGTCATAGGCCTCGTCCGCCGTGGATGCGATGAGCAGGTCCGCCTGCTGTGCGATCTCGCCCTCGATCTGAATGCGCAGCCGCGGCTCGGCCCGGGCGCCCGCCGCCAGGCTTCGGTTCTTCACCAGGCCGAGCGTGTGGGCGATATGCGCCCAGCTGGCCGCAAGCTGCGGACGGAGCAGGCACGCGACCTCGCCCGAGAGCCAGTAGTGCGAATACAGAAGGTCGTAGGCGATGTTCTCGCGCGCGGCAAAGTTCACGATGCGGTTCGCGAACGATGGAACCTCGTCGTAGAGCGAGTACTTGTCCAGTCCCTTCCCAGCGGGCAGGTACACGACGCGGGAGTGAGGGGCGAGCACCTCGATATCAGGGTCTTCGCTGGATTGCTTACGGGTGAAGATGTCGGTCGCGATTCCGCGGTTGCTGAAGGCGTTGGCGACCTGTCGAACATAGACATTGAGCCCGCCGTTTGCGTTCTGGCCCAACGATGCGGTGGGTGAGGTGTGCATGGAGATGACCGCGATCCGCCTGCGGGCGGCCGGGTCGCCGAGGATCGGGGTCGCCTCAGCCACGGTAGGCCGATCTCATGTCAAGCCAGCGCCTTGAGACGCACCGAAAGCCGGAACCTGAGACCGGCGACAAAAGTGCCATACCGTTAAAACCTACGCGCTCAGCAGCTATTCCCGTCGAGGGCCGAGAATAGAGACAGCTATGATTCGGCGCGCTATCCGACTCCCGCAGGGCCTCAAGCTCTCCGCGCTCGTCGCGCTCGCCGTACCGGTGCTGGTCGCGCTGACAGCGATCACGACCTTCGCCGACAGCTCGCCCACGCCGACACCCTCGGGCAGCCCGGCTGCGTCGGCTCTGCCTGGCGACCCCATCAAGGGGGCCTCCCTGTTCGGGCAGAACTGCGCCACCTGTCACGGCGCCAGCCTGGGCGGTGGCATTGGCCCCGCCTTGAACCCGATCGTCAAGCTGCCGGGCGGCGTGTCAAACCCCCTTGACCCCACCTACCTGATAAACATCATCACCAACGGGCGTAAGCACCAGGCAGGTGATCCTGGAACAGCTGACATGCCACCGAAAGGTGGTAACCCCAACCTCACCGATCAGGACATCAAGGACCTGGCCGCCTACATCATCGAACAGAACAGGGCGCCCGGCGGCGCGCCGCTACCGCCTGGCGAGCTGGCCAAGCGAACCATGCTCTGGGTCGGCATCGGGATCGTGTCGATGATCTTCGTCACCTACCTGCTGGCGCAGTACAACATGCGGTGGATCGCGCGCCGCGCCGCGGCGCGGCGACGGCAGTAAGCGCAGAGCCTGCGGCCGCCGATCAGCCGAAGGCGCCGCCGCTTTCGCCCATACCAGCGGGCGGTTCTCCAAGAGTACTGATCCTCTTCAGTGACACCGGTGGCGGCCACCGTGCCGCGGCCCGCGCCCTCACCGACGCGCTGAAGCTGCTCGACCCGAGCTGCGTCGTCACGGTCGCCGATCCGTTGATCGGACAGGGCCCCGCGGTGGTCAAACGACTCGCGTCTCTCTACTCGCCGATGATCCGGCGGTCGCGTGCGGCGTGGGGCGCCGTCTATCACACGAGCAACACTCGACCCGCCTTCGCGGCGATCCGCGCCGTGTTCGGCCATGGCGTGCGCAAATCGGTGATCGAGCTGTTGAAAAACCACGACCCCGACGTGGTCCTCTCCGTGCACCCCCTCCTGAATCACGTCAGCCACCAGGCGATTCGCAAGAGCGACCGGCCACGCGCGCTGATGACAGTGATCACGGACCTGGTCGACTTTCATCGCGGCTGGACCTTCAGCCGGGCCGACCTCGTGATCGCGCCGACGGAGCTTGCCCGCAAGGTGGCCCTGCGCAGGCGGGTTCCGGCCGACCGCGTCAAGCTGCTCGGGCTCCCGGTTGACCTTCGCTTCCGCCCGCCGGCGCCGGGCGAGAAGCAGGCGCTCCGCCGCCGCTTCGGCCTCGACGAAAAACGATTCACCGTGCTGGTCATGGGCGGCGGCGCGGGCGTAGGCCACCTGGAGAAGCAGGTGCGTGCCCTCGCCACGGACGAATTTCAGTGGCAGGTGGTTGTCGTCTGCGGGCGAAACGAGAAGCTGCGTCGCCGACTGGCCGAGTACCGCTTCGCGACTCCAACGCTCATTCTGGGTTTCGTCGAATACATGCCTGAGCTCATGCGCGCGTCCGACATGGCGGTGACGAAAGCCGGGCCAGGCGCCATCGCCGAGGCGCTCGCCACGAGCCTGCCGCTGATCATCACCGGGTTTCTGCCCGGCCAGGAATCGCCGAACGTGGACTTCGTGGTTGATTCAGGGTTTGGCGAATTTGCTCCCAAGGACGCAGACCTTCTCGACGAGGTCAGGGTGCTGGCCGAAGGCGGCCCGACCTGGCGTGAGATGTCGCGGAAGGCCCAGGAGCTGGCCCATCCATACGCGTCATCCGACATCGCCCGCGAGGCGTTGCTCCTCGCGGCGCGCTACAGGGCCTCGGCGCAGACCAGCCGGTAAGGGCACAGCCGGCAGCGCCGCCGCTCGGGCCGGGGCTCGAATCGCCCGGCCTTCACTCCCTCCGCCACCTCCGCGCCCTGGCGGCTGGCGTCCGCGATGAGGGCGTCCACCTTCTCAACCTTGACGCCCTGGCCGCTGGCCAGGTAGACGACTTCCAGCTCCAGCGGATCGAGGTGGAGCGCGGAGCTGGCGCCAAGCGCGTACAGGGCAACCTGCAGATCGCGGCGCCGCCGAGTCAGCGGGCGGCCGCTCTTGTAATCGACGATGCGCCAGCCAGACTCGGTGTGATCCACGCGATCGATGACTCCCCGCAGCGTCCAGCCGTCGACCGCCGCGCTGAACTGGTGCTCGAGATATTCAGGAGCTGCATCGAACCCTCCCTTCTTGCGGTACTCCTCGAGCTGCGCCCCTCCGATCCGCTTGAACGTCGCCGCGCGGCGAGGATCCGGAAACGCCTGGCGGCTCCAGACTTTTTCGTGAATCGACTTCAGCATCTCGGCGCTGATCTGGCGTCCACCCTTGCGGGCTTCGCCGGCCTGCCGGAGGACCTCGTGCAGGATCACTCCGTGCACCGCTTCGGCGCTCTGCACCACAGGTAGGCGCTGCTCCTGCCGGTACCAGTACTGACGCGGGCAGTCGAGATACGCGGCGATCGCGCTGAACGACAGGACCGCCTCGCCCGCTGGCCTCGTAGCAGCCGGCGCCGCCTTCGCCTCCTCACGCGCCTCGATGTCCCGCCGCAAGACGGTCCTTGCGCCGGCGGTGCGCACCTCATCCAGGAATCGCGAGTCTCTCCACCTCCTGCCGCCTTCGTAGTGGGACGCGCGTGTCAGATAAAGGTGGCGCTTGGCCCGCGTCATCGCCACGTACAGCAGCCGCCGCTCCTCGCCGATCACGTCCTCGCGACCGCGCACCAGCGGCTCGAGAACCGCCGGTGGCAGCTCAAAACGCGGCGACCTGCCGGACTGTGGCAGGCGCCCTTCGACCAGGCCGGGTACGAAGACCGCGTCGAACTCGAGGCCCTTGGCCTGGTGGATGGTCATCACCTGGATCGAGTCGTCCGCCGCCTCGACGGGTGCGGGCTCTTCATCCTCTCCAGATAAAAGGACGAGGTCGAGGTGATGCATGAAGGCCTCGAGAGAACGGTCGTCTGACGTTTCACAGAACTCCGCGATGATCTCGGCGAACCGGCTCACGTTGGCGGTGATCCGCGCCGCCTCGCTTGACTCCAGCGTCGGGCCGACGACTTCCAGGTACCGGGTTCGGTTCATCAGCTCGAAGAACAGATCGCGCACGTCGAGGCGAAGCGCGTCCATCGACAGAACCTCCAGCAGCGCGGCGAACGAAGCCGTTGGAGGCCAGGCTTTCAGCACGCCCAGCGGTGCGGTGTCGCCGCGATCCCTGAGCTTCGCCAATGCGGAGGCCTGTTCCAGATTCGAGGGCGGGCGGGTCACCGCTCGGGCGATGGCGACCACGTCGCCAGGGTCGCGCAGCACGCGCATCAGCGCGATCACGTCACGAATCTCCGGGCGGTCGAGAAAGCCGTGGCCTCCGATGACCACATGTGGCAGTCCTCGCGCCACGAGCGCGGATGCGATTGGCCGGGCGATTGCGTTGGTGCGGCACAAGATCGCGATCTCGCGCGGAGATGTTCCACGTTCAACCAGAGCGGCTGCGTGCGTGGCTATGGCTGCTGCCTCGGTGGCGCCGTCGGGACAGAGCCAAAGCTCGACCTGCGGTCCGGCCACATTCGAGAGGAGCTGTTTCGGAAGCCGGTCGTTGTTGTTCGCGATCAGCGTCGCCGCCGCCGCCACGATGCGCCGCGAGCTGCGCCGGTTGCGCCCGATCGTGATCGTCTTCGCGCCCGGGAAGCGGTCGTGAAATCGTTCCAGGCTCGCCCGCGAGGCGCCGCGAAATCGATAGATCGACTGGTCGTCGTCGCCGACCACGAACGGCTGGCTCCTGGAGGCGATCAGCTCGACCAGGCGTTCCTGCGCCAGGTTCAGGTCCTGGTACTCGTCGACGAGCACGTGAAGGAATCGAGCCGTGTACTGATCGAGCATCGACTGGTGGCTTTCGAGCATCTTCACGGTCAGCACGAGCAGGTCCTCGAAGTCGAGGAGGTTGCGCTTCTTGCATTCCTTCTCGTAGGCCCGGAACAGGCGGACGCAAGCGCGCATCAGCTCACCCCGTTCGGCATCGTCGCTCGAGGCGGCCCACGCCGCCAGCCGCCCCAGCGGCACGAGCTCCTGCTTCATGCGCTCAAGCATCTGGAGGGCGGGCGCGACCAGGTCATCCGGCCGTTCGTCTCCGGCGAGCGCGGCGTCGCCCAGCTGCCACATGAGCTCGCGGGTCAGGATCCAGCGATCCGCGCCGCTCAGGATGCGGAAGCCAGGCGGAACCCCTACCGCCTTGCCGTCCGCGCGAAGCCACCCCAGGGCGATCGAGTGGAACGTCCCCACCGACGGCGCGACGTCGCCGATGAGGTCTTCGATCCGCTGGCGCATCTCCGCGGCAGCCCGCTCGGTGAAGGTCATGACCAGGATGGAGGAGGGTGACACGCCGGCGGCCACCTGGCGTCGAAAGCGTTCAGCGATCACCGCGGTCTTGCCCGTGCCCGCTCCAGCCACAACCCGGATGGGCCCCCCGCCAATCCCGGCCGCCACCAACTGGTCTGCCCCGAGGCGGATCTGCGTCATTGCGCCGGTGTCGCCCGCCCGATCCGGACCCGCAGCGTGCGCACCCTGCGGCCCAGTCCAAGGTCGTTCAGCCGGCCGATGATGGTCTCAGAATCCAGCCGCAGCTGGTGAGCGAGCGCCGGGCTCGAGGTGGTGATCACGAGCGTGCCGGAATGCAGCTCGACCTCGTCGCACAAATTGGCCGGTTCCGTGCCGATCACGATGCGAAATGCGCTCGCCACCTGGGTGCCGATCAACCTCGTTCCATCGGGCTGGCGGCGCAGCACCTTCGGCAGGATATTGCCCAATTTATCCACAGGACTGAATCCTGCCTTGCTCGACCGTCCAGACCCTCGCGTTCGCGAGCAGTCCTGGCGGAAATGGACCGGTCTCAACGGAGGTGATCACCACCTGGCCCTCTCCGGCCACCTGGCTGAGGAGGGCGGACCTCCGTTCAGCGTCGAGCTCGGACAGAACATCGTCCAGCAGAAGTACAGGGCGCTCCCCCGTGCGCCGCGCGACAAGTGCGGCCTCGGCCAGCTTCAGGCTCACCACGGCGGTCCTCTGCTGCCCCTGGGATGCGTAGGAGCGAGCGTCCTTTCCTCCCAGAATCACGAGCAGGTCGTCGTGATGCGGGCCGACCGTGGTGGACCCCCGCCGGAGATCTTCGGCGAGGGAGTTATGCACAGCTTCGGCCAGGTTTTCCGGAGGGCCTTCATAGCTGATCTCGAGGCGCTCCTGGCCGGCGATCTGGGCGTGATACATGGCCACGTCAGGCTTGAGCTCCTCCACTGCCGTAGACCGGGCGGCCGCCACCTCGTTGCCCAACCGAACCAGCTCCTGGTCGAAGGCCTGGAGGACGTCCAATCCCTCCTCGCCGGCGGCGATCTTTTTCAGTAAGCTGTTGCGCTGCTCGAGCACCCGCTTCAGGCCCGCCAGCGCACGTCCGTAACCCGGCTCGACCTGGACCAGCATCTGGTTGAGAAACCGCCGGCGCAGCTCCGGCCCGGCCTTGATCAGGCCGAGGTCGTCAGGCCAGAACAGCGTCACCCGGAACCGGCCGGGCAGATCGAATGCTCGCCGGCGCACCCCGTCCACCTCGATCACCCGGCGCGCCCGGTCGCCCTCGAGGGTCAGCGTGATGGCCAGCTCCGCCTTGAGACCGGCGCTCTCGACATCGCCCTCGATCCGGGCCATCGGCGCCACCGGTCCGATCAGCTCCAGCTCACGCCGCGCCCGCGGCGACGTGGAGAGTGCCAGCATCGCCACCGCTTCGAGCAGGTTGGTCTTTCCCTGCCCGTTCGCGCCGATAAAGACGTTGACTCCGGGCCCCGGGATCAGGTCTAGCTGGGCGTAGTTGCGGTGATTTCTAAGTCGAAGGGTGCGGAGCTGCACTCCGCGTCAGGTCATCGCCACCCGCACGGGCATGATCACGTACAGGTAGTGCTCCTTGCCCGGCGGACGCAGGAGCCCAGGGCTCAGGGGACCGTCGAACATGAGCTCGACCTCGTCCTCCCCAATCACTCCCAAGGCATCCAGGACGTAGCGGGCATTGAACGCGATCTGGATGTCGGACCCGTCGACGTCGGCGGTCATCTCGGCCCTGCTGTCACCGACCTCATTGGTGGTGGCCGACAGGATCAGCGCGCCGGCCTGTGCTTTGACCCGGATCACATTGGCGCTGTCCCGGGCGAAAAGGGATACCGCGCGGACCGTCTGTGTCAGCTCGCTGGTGGAGACGCGCACCTTGGTTGAGCTCTTGCTGGGGATAACTTGTGCGTAGTTGGGATACTTTCCGTCGATCAGCCTGGAGGTCAGCTCTGAGGTCCCGGCCCGGAAGAACACCTGGTTGCGAGCCTTCGAGATGATGATTTCGACCTTGCCGGGCTCACCCTTTAGAACTCGAGAAAGCTCGGCCAGCGCGCGAGCAGGGACGATCAGGCTCGCCTCGAGGTCGCTTGCGCCGGCGGCGGCGAGCTTGCGCACCGCGAGCCGGTGACCGTCGGTGGCCGCCAGGGTCAAGCTGCCTCCCTGCACCTGGACCAGCACCCCCGTCAAGACCGGCCGCGCTTCGTCGGTCGACGCCGCCATCTGGGTCTGCTCGACCGCGCTCACCAGCTCGTCAAGAGCGACCTCCAACCGATCACCTTCGTCCGGACGCGGCCCTGGAGGAAACTCTTCGGCCTCGATGCACTTGATGTGCGTGTCGAACCGCGCGCACCGCAGGCTGAGTGACTGGCTCGCTCCATCCAGCGACATCTCGAGATCCTGATCCGGCAGCGTGCCGACGAAATCCGTGAGCAGGCGAGCCGGAGCGGTGGTCGCTCCTTCCATCGCCACTTCCGCAGGCACCAACTTCCGGATCCCGATCTCCAGGTTCGTGGCGGTGAGCGCGAGGCCTTCCGAGGTGGTCTCGATCAGGATGTTGTTGAGGATCGGCAGGGTGGTCCGGCTGGAGATGGCTCGGGACACGACCTGCAACGCCTGACCCAACACCGCGGGCCTGCACGTGACTTTCATCTGAGCAGCGATAACTTTGGCATTCAAGACAGTTGTCCCCCGTTCTTAGAGTTTCTCTTGATTGAACTTATCCGTAACCGATAACAGTAAGCGCTGTGCGGACTGTGGATGTCGAGATCATTTACAGATCGAACCGCATGGTGCATAAGGTCTGTGTATCGGAGGCCGGACCGGCCGATCGGTGTTGAGAGGTTGGGGAGGAAACGGGAGCCAGCCGGCGTTACGAGGTGCGTCCCCAGGCTGTTCTGAGAAAGTGTGCAAAGCCCGGTCATTGCACGTAAAGACGCTCGCGAATCGCCTGGACCTCGTACCTCAATCGCTCGTCCTCTTTCAGCTCGTTGGCGATCTTCTCGATCGAATGCAGGGCGGTCGTATGGTCTCGGCCGCCGAAGGCTTTACCGATCGCGGGCAGCGATGAAGGTGTCTCTTCGCGGACCAGGAACATCGCCACCTGGCGCGGGAAGACGATGTGCTTGTCGCGGCGCTTGCTCTTCATGTCTTCGAGAGTGATGTTGTAGTAGTCGGCCACCAGGGCCTGGATGCGTTCGACGTTGATCGGCTTGCGCGTCCCTGCCGGAATGATGTCAGCCAGCAGCCGAGCCGCCTCTTCCTCATCGACCTGGCGCTGATGAACCGCGGCGAACGCCTGCACGCGGGTCAGCGCACCCTCCAGCTCCCGGATGTTGCGCTGCACCTTGTGCGCAATGAAGCTCAATACCTCTTCGGGAATCAGCCCTCCGTTCCGTCCGAGCTTGGAGTGCAGGATGGCAAGTCGCGTCTCGAAGTCTGGCGATTGGATGTCGGCGATCAGCCCCCACTCGAATCGCGAGCGAAGCCGGTCTTCGAGGGTGGGAATCTCCTTGGGCGGCCGGTCTGACGAGATGACGATCTGCTTGTTGATCTCGTGCAGCGCATTGAAGGTGTGGAAGAACTCTTCTTTGGTGCGGTCCTTTCCAGCCAGGAACTGCACGTCGTCGATGAGCAGCACGTCGACGGTGCGGTACTTGTTACGAAACTCTCCCATCCGGGCCGTGGCAATGGAGCTGATCACCTCATTGGTGAACTGCTCCGAGGTGAGGTACACGACCCGCTTGCGCGGAAACCGGTCGTGGACCTCATGGCCGATCGCGTGCATGAGGTGCGTCTTGCCCAGGCCGACGCCTCCATAGAGGAAGAGCGGGTTGTAGCTGTCGCCCGGCGCCTCGGCCACCGCCTTCGCGGCTGCATGTGCGAACTGAGAGTTGTGGCCGACGACGAATGATGAGAACCGAAAGCGGGCGTTGAGCTCTGAAGGAGCGATGACCGGCGTGTCGGGCACCGCCTCGACGTTGCCGTTGCCGTTGCCGTTGTGGTCGTGTCCGTTGTCGTAACCGCGGTCGAGATCGCCGTCGACAGTCGCCACCTGGGGCCGGTGCCCCGACGGCGAGATGACGAAGTCGATGTCCACCTCGGATCCGGTGACGGCTTGAAGGGTTTCCTGGATCAGCCCCGAGAACCGGTCCTCGAGCCAATCCTTGGCGAGCTTGCTGGGTACCCCGATGCGAAAGGTGGCGCCGTCGGCTGAAACAACCGACGTGTTCTTCAGCCACATGTCGTAGGTGCGCTTTGCCAGCTGAAAGCGCAGCTCCTCCTGGACCTGTGACCAGATCTGGTCCTGATTCACCGCATGTCTCCTTGTCTGGAGGCTCTCTTTGGGCTCCGGATGAGGACGTTTGGCCCTGGGGACTGGGGTCCTTTCTGCTCTGCAAATGCTGTGGACAACCTGGTGCCAACTCCTCCTTCGACATTTCCTGCCGATCCGCCAGGACGGCGGCGCTCAAATCGCGACGCCGGCGACCGCAGGTTCAACCGAAGCTCCCTGACCTTGAGCTCCGCCTCCGTGGTACCTGTGGAAAAGAGCGGACCGGATTTCCACAGGGTGACGCTGCTCAGCCTGCTGAAATCCCCCATCCGGTCGATCCCGAAACGTGGAAGCGGTGCTATACTGTTATCCTGACGTGCAGTAGAACTACAAGTGAGACCATCTGGTGCAATCTGTACTGGCTTGGCGCCACCACCTTACCCCGTCTGCTTCCGGGGCGGGAGTGTACCAAAGCCAAATCGCCACCGCAAGGCACGCAGGGCGGGGGATGAAGTGACAATGGCGCTATCACGATCGCACGACGCCCGTCTCTTGCTCCGGTACACTACCGCGGTTCTCGCGTCATTTCTTTAGAGGGACACCATCAAGCGAACGTTCCAACCCAAAAAGCGGTACCGCAAGCGCGTGCACGGCTTCCTGCGCCGGATGAGCGCAAAGGGTGGCGTGCGTGTTGTGCAGAACCGCCGGCGCAAGGGCCGCCAGCGCCTCAGCGCGTAGTCCGCGGTGCAGCGGCGCCTCCGGCTGCGCCGGCAGCGCGAGTTCCAGGCCGCCATCAGCGGAAAGCGTTTTTACAGCGGTAAGGCCATCGTCGCCTTCGCCGTCCCAAGCCAGCTCGATGACAGCCGGGTGGGGGTGACGGTCAGCCGGGCCGTCAAAGGCTCCGTGGACAGGAATCGAGCCCGGCGCCGCCTGCGCGAGCTGGCGCGCACCAAGCTGCTCGGGGGTGATTCGCCGCTCACCGAGCAGGGAATACGATATGACGTGGTCCTGATCGCGCGGCCAGCGACGCTGACGTCTACTTTCGCTGAACTGTCGGCCGAGGCGGAACAGGCAGCGCTGAGGCTCGCGAAGCTGAACGCATGACCAGGCTGCTGCTCACTCTCATCAGGGGTTACCAGATGTCGTTTTCGAAGATTCTTCCGCCGTCCTGCCGCTACTACCCGTCTTGCTCGCACTACACGTACGAGGCGGTCGAGAGGTATGGCTGGCTGCGTGGCGGGTGGATGGGAGCGTCACGGATCGCGCGCTGCCATCCATTCGCCAAGGGCGGCTACGATCCTGTCCCCTGACCGCGAATCGCGAACTTTAGGAGATAGCTAGCCATCCAGATCTTCGACGTCTTCAAGCCGATCGTGCAGCTGTGGGAAACACTTGTAAAGCACCCCCTCGCATGGCTGCTCCAGGCGATCTACAACCTCGTCCAGGGCTGGCCTCTCGTGGATCAGATCGGCGCTTTCGGCGTGGCGATCATCGTGCTGACGATCCTCATCCGGCTGGCCATGGCCCCGCTCCAGCAGTTCCAGCTCGTCACGCAGAGAAAGACGATGGTCGAGCAGCGGAAGCTCTCGCCCGAGGTCGGCGAGCTGCGGAAGAAGTACAAGAAGGATCCGCAGAAGCTGAACTCCGAGATGATGAAGCTCTACCAGGAGCACGGCGTCAATCCGTTGGGAGGTTTGGTCGGCTGCCTCCCCCTGATCGTCCAGATCCCGATCCTGACCGCTCTGTACTACGTGCTCACAGACTTCGCCCGGAGCAATCACGTGGCGGCTCACTTTTTGTTCATCGGCAACTTGAACCAGAGCCCGATGCAGCACCACTGGTTTTCAGGGATGCCGATACCGAGCCCCGAATACCTTGTGTTCCCAGTCCTTGCCGCAATCACCACGCTGGTGCAGTCGCGGATGTTGATGATGCCGCCGCCGGTCAACCCCACCGACCAGGAGCAGCAAACAGCGCAGATGCAGCGGACGATGGTCTGGCTGTCGCCGCTGATGATCGGCTACTTCGCGCTGAACGTTCCAGCGGGCCTAGGGCTCTACTGGTTTATCGGCAACTGCGTCAGTATCATTCAGCAGAGCTTCGTCGTCGGCTGGGGAAATGTGCTGCCGGCCCGGTTCAAGCGGACTGTTGCCGGGGGATCCGACGCAAGAAGCGGACCCGTGCCCAAAAAGGGCCTCCAGGCTCGGCCGAGGCCCAACCCGAATAACGGCTCGAAATCAAAGAAACCCAAAAACCGAAGGAACCCGAAAGATGAGGGGAGAGGTGAGTTGCGATGACGTCCGCTGAAGGCCGCGGCCGCACCCTGGACGAGGCGGTCGACGCCGCGTTGATCGAGCTGAAAGAGAGCCGGCGCAATGTCGACATCAAGGTGATCAGCGAAGGCTCGGAAGAAACAATCGTCGAGGTTACGGTGATCGACCATACGGCTGCCACCGCGGAGAGCCCGGCGCCGGCCAACGGAAAAGCGGAGGTCGCGCGCGGCCTCGTGGAAGGCCTGCTCAAGCACATGGGAGTCCGCGCGCAGGTGACCGTCCGGACCGGCACCGACCCGATCACGCTCGACATCAGCGGCCGCGACCTGGGCGCGCTGATCGGGTGGCGCGGCGAGACGCTGCGAGCCCTTCAGTCGGTGACCAACGTGATGGTCGGCCGCCATCTCGCCGAAGGCGAGCGGATCATCGTCGACGTCGAGCGCTACCGACAGCGCCGAGAGCACACGGTGCGTGAGATCGCAATGCGCGCCGCGCGCCAGGTCAAGATGACAGGCGACGCGATCACCCTCGACGCCATGCAGCCCTTCGAGCGCCGGGCGATTCACCTCGCGCTGGAGGGCGATCCCGATGTGACCAGCGGGAGCATCGGCGAAGAGCCGGAGCGGCGTGTCGTCGTCGGGCCGCGCAAGCCGGCGGGGTAGGCAGGCACCGATGCCAGGCCGCCGGGCCGCCGAGCGGATCCGGAAGGCGATCGCCGTGGTCAACTCCGTCGCCGACGACGCGGGCGACGAGGAGATCACGCCGTCCGAGATTGCGGAGGCGATTCGCGACTGCCTCGAATTGAGCGAGGTTGACGATGCCCCGAACGTGCGGAAGTACCTTGGCGAGGCGCTTGATGCGGTGTCGGACGGGATGCCCGCGGACTTTGTGGCGATGACTCTTTACGCAGCGCTCGGCGCGCTTCAGGAAGGCGGGCAGCTCAACTAGAGACCTGGGCAGACCGCTTTTCGAGCGGTCCTATACTGGCCCTCCCATGGCCTCCCCGCATCGCGTCCACGTGTTGTCTGGCGGCGCGAAGCTCGTCACCGCCTCGATGCCCGAAAGGTTGTCATCGAGCATCGTCGTCATGATCGGCGGAGGTTCGCGACTCGAGGATGAGCGCCTGGCGGGTGTATCGCATTTCATCGAGCATCTCTTCTTCAAGGGCACCGAGAAGCGGCCTTCATCCAAAGAGATCGCCGATGCGATCGAAGGCGTCGGGGGTTTCATCAACGCATCCACTGACAAGGAGCTGACCGCGTACTGGACGCGTATTTCTTCGGAACACACCGACCTCGGTATGGACGTGTTGTTCGACATCCTGTCGAATTCGAAGCTCGACCCCGCGGACATCGAACGAGAGCGGACGGTGATCTTGGAAGAGTTGAAGATGTACCAGGACCAGCCGCAGGACCTGGTGCAGAACCTGTTCGAGGAGCTCATGTTTCCCGGCCACCCGCTGGGTCGCGACATCGCGGGCACGCAGGAGTCGGTCAGCCGCATCACCCGCGACGACATCCTGGAGTGGGCGAACGCGATGTACCGGATGCCGAATGTCGTGATCGGCGCAGCGGGCGCGATCGATGAAGCGCAGATGGTGGAGTTCATGCGCCCGAGATTGACCCTGCCGGCTGAGGCAAACGGTTCGATCCCCGGCCTTGCGCCGGCGCCGCTCGAGTCAGCTCGCGTATTGGTGCGCCGCCGGCGCACCGAGCAGGCGCACATCTGCCTCGGCGTGCGGGCTTACAGCTACTTTCATCCGGATCGCTACACCATCGACCTGTTGAACACCGTCCTGGGAGAAGGCATGAGCTCTCGCCTCTTCCTGAACATCCGCGAAAGGCTTGGCCTTGCGTACGACGTGCACAGCTTCACGCAGAAGCACCGCGACTCTGGCTACCTCGGCATCTACCTGGGCGTCGATCCGAAAAAGGCGGAGGAGGCGGTCAAAGCTGTGATGGGCGAGCTTCGCATGCTTTGTGATCACGAGGTCCTTGCCGACGAGCTCGGGCGGGCGAAAGAGTTCACCAAGGGCAGATTGCGACTGGAACTGGAGACGACCAACGGCGTGGCATCTTGGCTGGGTTACCAGGAGCTCTTGCTGGGCGAGATCAAGACGATCGAGGAGGAGGTCGCGCTCATCGACGCGGTGACGGCGGCGGACATCAAGCGCGTCGCAGGCGAGATCGTGAGCGGGCCGATTCAGATGGCGGTGGTTGGTCCGTTTGCGCGTGATGCGGGCTTCAGGACCGCGATCGGAGCGTAGGGTCAGCCGACCGCGGACGTCGAGGTGTCGAGCGTCGGCACAAGCGAGTAGATGTCGCCGAAGTGATCGAGCGGCCAGATCCGAAACCAGGCGCGCCCATCGATCCGATCGCGACCGATCGGTCCGAAGATGCGTGAGTCCTGGGACCGGTTCCGGTTGTCGCCCATGACGAAGTACTCGTTGGATTTCATGACCCGCCCGTCGGTTCCATCGGTGGGCCAGTTGTTGATGGTCGTCCATGCCTCCGGCAGGTAAGGCTCATCCAGCCGGTGCCCGTTGATGTAGACGACGCTGTCGCGGATGAGCAGCTTCTCACCAGGCAGAGCGATGACCCGCTTGATGAAATCCTTCGAGTTGTCCGACGGCGGACGCAGGATGATGATGTCGCCCCGCTGCGGCGCGTGAAGCCTGTAATCGATCTTGTTGGCGATCAGGTAATCGTTGTCGTCGAGGGTCGCGTACATCGAGAGTCCTTCGACGTGGACGGCCTGAACGGCAAAGCTGATGCCGAAATAGAGGATGACCGCAAGCACAACGACCTCGAAGACCTCGCGCAGCAGCGAAGAGGCGTTGGTCGTGGCGGCGGGAGCGGCTGCGGCCGCGCGGGGTTGGGGAGCGGCCATGAGTTTTAGGAGAGGAGCTTAGCGCAGACCCGTTCCAGTTCCTCGCGACTCGAGTAACGCAACTCGACCTTTCCGCGATTGAGGCTGCCGGTGAGCTTGATCGGAAGCCCGAGCTTCGATTCGACGTCCGCCGCGATCGCGCGAAGCTCGGCCGTCGAATCGACCCGCTGCTTGCGCCGCGGGCGGTACGTTCGAACCCAGTTCTCAGCCTGTCGGACCGAGAGGTGGCGCGCGACCACCACTTTGAGGCCGTGCTCCTGCGCCGCCTGACCCTCGAGCGCGACGAGCGCGCGCGCGTGTCCGGCGGAGATTACGCCGGAGGCGACTGCGGACTGGACCGCAGGGCAGCCGGCGAGCAATCTGAGGGATTGCGTCACCGACACGCGGTGCTTGCCGATTCGATGCGCGACCTCTTCATGGGTGAGTCCGAACTCGTCTGTGAGGCGCCGCAGGCCCCGCGCCTCTTCGATGGGGTCCAGGTCTGTCCGTTGCAGGTTTTCAATGAGGCCGAGCACGAGCTGCTCGTCATTGCCGGCATCATTGCGCACGACCGCGGGCACCGAGGTCAGACCCGCGAGCCTTGCCGCACGCCAGCGGCGCTCACCGGCGATCAGCTCGTAGCCGTCGGGCAGCCTTCGCACCAGAAGTGGTTGAAGCACGCCGTGGAGACGAATTGATTCCGAGAGCTCGCCAAGAGGTTCGGAGTCGAATCGCGTGCGCACCTGTTGATGTGATGGGCGGATCTGGTCGACGGCGATCATCTGCGGCACCATGACTTCGCCGTCGC
>WNGJ01001965.1_pt1 | contig 38018 bp, 29 predicted proteins | sample 5400611 | NCBI WGS metagenome assembly WNGJ01 (sample SAMN13153375, study PRJNA577476) | soil metagenome | isolation source: 40 cm soil or saprolite under Garry oak tree replicate 1 | place: USA:California | collected 2016-06-15
GCCGTTGCCGTAGGTCTTGCCCGAGCGGAATCCAGGAAGTAAATCACACAGCTCAGGGTGCATAGGAGCGCAGTGATAGCACTCCATGAAGTTCTCGATCAGCAACTTCCAGTTGGCCTGTACATCATAGGTAATTGTCTTACCGATTTTCAATTCCCCAACTCCATAGCGAGCGAACGGCTTGTAGCTGCCAAAGCGCCGGATGATCTGATCGCTGAGCTGGGCATCAGTAGGCTCGGGATTGTCAGACAGGTTCAGCCAGATAAAGCCTTCCCAGGTGTCCAACGCCACTGGCAGTAGTCCAAACGCGCTGCGGTCGAACTGCACATCACTCATTACGTTCGGCGCGCCAATCAGTCGTCCATCAAGTCCATAGGTCCAGGCATGGTAGCGGCATTGGATTGAGCCTTTCAGTTGTCCCGCAACCTCTGAGCATAAGCGAGCGCCCCGGTGCCGGCAGACATTGAGGAATGCATGGAGTGCGCCGTCACGGTTACGGACTACAATTACGCTTTCCTTGCCGATAGTGACAACCTGGTATGCACCAGGTTTAGCAGGGATGCTCCCGGCTCGCCCGGCACAGACCCACATATTTGAGAAAATTTTCTCCTGCTCTAGCTCATAGATCTCGGAGTCATAGTAATAACGGCCAGGAAGAGTCGAAAGAAAAAGGGATTCGGAACGTGCCACCGTAGTCATGTGTAAATACCTCGGTATTGAGAAAACATCAGCCAGGCAGGCTGATTAGCCATCTCGCTACGGCAAACAGGTCGCTCGTAGCGGCCTACTCAAGCAAGAGGGGAGTAGCTTATTTGAGCGCAAGGGATGCTTTCGGCCGCGAGGCGAAGCATACGCATGTCTCTAAATAGTTATGTCTACAGTATAATCGATAAACTGGACTTACACAAGTCACTCGGGTTACTTGCTTGTAACTATTCAGGTCTCCTTTCTCTTGCGCCGCCTCCGGCGGCGGGGTGAGGGAGAAAGGCGGGGACACCCCGCACCCCGCTAAGGGGCCTTGCAGGCCCCTTGGAACCCCCTGCTGAATAGTTACACTTGCTTTAAGAAACGCGCAGGTCGAAGCCGCGTTTGCGGAACTCATCGATGAAGGTTTGGCCGGGTACGGCTAATTCGACGGGGACACCGCCTATGGGTGTTTGGCGGCGAGCCATGAAGCCGGCCATGATGGCGGCATGCCAGCCGGTTGTGCGCTCCATAGCAGTGAAGCCGGTCGCCTCGTCGTAGTAATCGAACAGGTCGACACTAATCTCCTTTTCGCGTCCGTCCTTCAGCCCTCGCGCAATGACGCGAATGATCACCAGGTCCTGCTCGCCAGGATGGGCACGAATTTGTGGCTCTAAAACGGTATGGAGCAGGTGACGCGGGATTACCGCCGCGCCATCGACCTCCACAGGCTCCAGGCTGATGAGCCCGGCGTCGCTGAAAGCCTTCCACTGGGCATAGTGGCCGGGCCAGCGCAGCGTTTTGTTTTGCAAGGTGCGCAATTTGCCGGCGTAGGTCCAGGGCATGGTACTGGTGCCGCCGGAGGTAGTGAAGGCTTCCAGTTGCCCGACAGGAGGCGGAAAATCGAGCAGTTCGTATTCTTCAAAGCAAGGGGTCTCAAACTGCTGCCCATCGCGCAAGAAGAGGGCCGTGCCGAAATACTCATTCGTCAGACCTTCAATGTTGAAGGTTAAGTTATAGTTCCAGGGTGGTCGGGGATAACGGGGAATGCCACCATCATACATGATGAGATCGCGAGGGGCATCCAGCAGGGTCATGGCATAGGCGCACAGGGAGGTACCCAGGCCGGGGACCTGTCCACAGTCAGGAATCAGCGTAATCCCGGCAGCCTGGGCCTCTGGATCAAAAGCCAACTGTTCGCGCACCTGGGCAGTATTACCCCCGAAATCACACATGCTGGCATGGGCACGAATGGCGGCGATAGTCAGTCCTAAATTGTAGAAATATGGCACGCCGGAGATAAAAACCTCAATGCCATGCCTGCTGAGCATACGCACTACAGCATCATCATCCTGCACTTCCACGTGGGCAGCGTGAGCTACCTTTCGTCCAATTAGCTGATTGACGCGTGCAGCGGCCCGTTCGGCCTGGGCCAGAGACTGATCGGCCAGTAACAGGTAATCGGCATCTCCCAAAAGAGCCAGGTCATAAGCAGCCGCCGTACCCTGTCGTCCCGAACCGATAACAGCATAACGAAAACCCATGTATTCTTGTCTCCCAAGCCTTTTTCCCTAGCGCAAGAACTTCATAGTTCCAAAAAAGGCAGTGTTTCATGATACCATATTTTCTGATTCACACCTGACGAGATCATTTCGATAGTCTGGCTGCGGAACTGGTACCAGAGCGGCGGCAGTGATCGTGCCGAGATTATTCGCCACCTGGAGTTTCTCAAACTGCTTGTTATGAGTGGCAAAATGACGCTCTAGTTTGGATAGATGGCGCGCCTGGCCGCGCAGCACACCTACCAGAAGAAGATCAAAATGATGGATAGATACTATCAAAATTACCCCTCGCATTTGGTTACCGTGCGAGTATGGCAGGAAGAGTTAGGCGATGGCCAGAAGGAGTGGCGCGGCAAAGTGCAGCATGTGCACACCGGAGAAGTGCGCTACTTCCGTGAGTGGCCGGCGCTGGTGGCAGCGCTTTTAAAAATGTTGTCCGAGCCTGACCCTCACGCCGAGACGGATTAAAGAAAGTTTAATTAATAGGTGTCTATCCGCCGGCAGGAAGACGAATGGGGACTTTATGTGCAAAGCCCCTGAAATTGATATATAATTAGATTAGCGAAATACGATGAATAACGACCAGGACTTACCCTCTTTCAACGAACATGAAACTGCCGGTGATGAGATAGGCAGCGACGAACTGCTCTCCAACGACAACCTGCGCCTACCGGAGAGCGCGAATATGCTTGTGCGCCTGCACGCGCTACGAGCCTGGCTCGCTCGCCGTCATCACGATGCAACCATCGACGTGGGCCAAACTGCCCTGCACCTGCAACAGCTCATGCAAGAAGACATACAGGAGACTGGAGCACGCAGAGCACACCGGCGTGCGCAGCAGGGAGAGGCAGTCCAACGACTAAATCACGCGCAACAAGCGCTCGCAGCTGCGCAACAAAGACTGAGCGCCTATGAAGAGGCGCAGTCCCTCTTAGAGGATTGCATAGCGCACACAAGCGGTGAGCGTGTCCTGGTAGAATACTACCTGACACTGGAAGAACTCGTACAGCAAAGCCAGGCACCCCCCCGCCCTCCTGATCAACGCACACCATGGTTCGATGCAATGGCCGACGTGCTGCACCGCATCGAACACATCGGCACCCCCAACGAAGACCCGTAGGAACTGGGTCTCACCCAAAAGCCACCATCGTCTGATTTCCCAACCGCAGCATCAGCGATGACAGGTCAACCTGGGCATTGACAGGGAAATCGATATAGCCACTTTGTTGCTGATTGGGCAACACCACGGGCGCAATCGAGACCAACTTCGGCGAGATAGCCTCGCCACCCGGCATCAGCAGATGCACAAGTGATGCGTAGTCTATACCAATCGGAGCCTGGCTGCCATTTTCGCCCCTGGCCTGTAATTCGACACGAACAGTATACTTCCCTGCACGCTTACTATCATCCGAAAATGCAGCTGCCTGGGTAACACGAGTAACCGTAAGATATACATTGTTGAAGTCGACGCTGCGGTTCACCGTTAAAGTACCGACAGGGTTCGTTACCGTCAAAGTTGCCGGCACAGTATCACCCGTGACATTGCTCGCGTCCTCGTGTTTCCCCGGCAAAAAGAAGCTGAGAACGACAGCGAAAGCTATAATTGCAAGTGCTATGATTACCTTTGCTCTTGATGAGAGGCGAGGGCGTTTTTTATTCAGCGATTGTGACATGACTATGCTTTGCTCCTGGTTTTTCTAACCAGGATATATTATAGCATTAGCCTTCAACGTTCATTCCTGCCCCTTTCGCGCTCCCCGCGGGATCGGTGCGCGCCCTGGAGGCTGGGTGGGTCGCGGTCCCGCCTTCACGGACGGGATGGGCCGGGTGACCGCCTCATCCACAGATAGGAGTATCTCCTCACCGTAATGGCGCACCTTCAGCGGCGCGCCGTCGAGCAGGCGATACGTCGCTTCCGTCGCTGTCACCTCGACGCGCAGGCAGCAGCCGCGGAACACGAGGTGGAAGGCGAGCCGTCCCAGCGCCTCTGGCAGCCGCGGCGCGAAGGAGAGCGAGCTGTGTCGCAAGCGCAAGCCACCGAACCCCGCAACCAGCGCCGTCCAGGCCCCCGCCAGTGAGGCGATGTGGATCCCGTCCTGCACGTTATGCTGCAGGTCGTGGAGGTCTATGAGCGCAGTTTCGCCCAGGTAGTCGTAGGCGAGTTGAAGCTGGCCCACCTCGGCGGCGATGACTGCCTGTGTGTTTGCTGACAACGAGGAGTCGCGCACGGTCAGCGGCTCGTAGTACGCGAAGTTGCGCGCCTTCTGCTCTGGAGTGAACGCGTCGCCGCGCAGGTGCATCGCGAGAACGAGGTCGGCCTGCTTGACGACCTGCTTGCGATAGAGGTCAAAGTACGTGAAGTGCAGGAGCAGGGGATATTCGTCCGGCGCGGTGTGGGCGAAGTCCCATACCGCGTGTTCGGTAAAGTTCTCATCCTGCGGGGTCACTCCCAGGCGTTCGTCGTAGGGGATAAGCATTTTCTCAGCCGCCTCGCGCCAACTGGCTGCCTCCTCGGCGTCCACGCCGAGTGCGCGTGCCTTCTCGGGATAGAGCTTCACCCCTTCTGCCGCCCAGCGCAGGTTGCGCTGTGCCATGAGGTTTGTATAGACGTTGTTGTCACCGAGAGCGCTGTACTCGTCGGGTCCGGTGACTCCGTCGATGCGGAACTGGTCGGTGGCGGCGTTGAGGAACCCGATTGAATACCACAGCCGCGCCGTCTCGACGAGCAACTCGAGGCCAACCTCCTCCTCGAACTCGCTATCGCCGGTCGCCTCGATGTAGGTGGCCACGGCGTAGGCGATGTCCGCGTTGATATGGAACGCGGCAGTGCCCGCAGGCCAGTACCCCGAAGACTCTGCCCCCCGGATGGTCCGCCACGGGAAGGCGGCTCCACGTAGCCTGAGCTCGCGCGCATGCTCCTTCGCCTTGTCGAGAATCAAGTAGCGCCAGCGCAGTGCGTCGGCGGCGGCGCGCGGGAGGGTCATCGTGAGCACCGGCAGGACGAAGATCTCCATGTCCCAGAAGGTGTGACCGTCGTAGCCGGGACCCGTCAGCCCTTTTGCCGGGATTGGCCGTCGCTCCACACGAGCTCCCGCTTGCAGGACGTGGAAGAGGGCGAAGCGTACCGCCTGCTGGATCTCCGGGTCGCCCTCCAGCTCGACGTTTGCACGCCCCCAGAAGTCGTCCAGGTAGGAACGCTGCTCGGCGAGCAGGCCCTCCCAGCCGGTCACCCGTGCAGCGGACAGCGCGGCCCTGACTTGGTCATGGATGGCAGGCCGAGAGCGCACGCTCGACCAGCCGTAGGCGATGAACTTGACAATGCGCAGCCGCTGGCCCGGTGCAAGGCGCGTGGTAATGGTCACACGGGCGATATCGGGGGAGCTTTCAGACTCGACGACCATCTCGGGTGGCCCCTCGATGCGATGGTCCATCGCCGCCCCGATGCGCAGGCCGCTGACCCGGGTGTGATGGACCAGCAGCCCGTTGGTGCCCTCAGCCCCGTGCTCCTCGCTCTCGAGCGCGGACGCGAGCGCGGCGCCCACCCGGGGGTCCTTGCCCTGGTCCGGCAGCACCTCGTTGGCGACCAGCTCCGACTGCACCACGACACGCACCGGGGCTTCAAGCGGCTCTACCTCGTAGCTGATTGCCGCGATGGCCCGCTGGGTGAACGACACCATGCGCACTGACGAGACCTTGACCGTGCGCCCCGCAGGGGTGGTCCAGCGGACACTGCGGCGCAGCACCCCGTTGCGCAAGTCGAGCTCCCGCTCGTGGTCCTGGAGCTTGCCGTAGCGAACGTCAAAGGGTTCGTCGTCGACGAGGAGGCGGATGAGCTTGCCGTTGGTGACGTTGATGATGGTCTGCCCGGACTCGGGAAAGGCGTATCCTCCCTCTGCATAGGGCAGCGGGCGCAGCTCGTAGAAGGAGTTCAGGTAGGTGCCGGGCAGGCCGTGCGGCTCCCCCTCATCAAGGTTGGCCCGCAGTCCGATGTGTCCGTTGGAGAGGGCGAAAATGGACTCGGTCTGCGCCAGGGTGTCGAGGTGGAGTCCTATCTCGCGCACGCTCCACTCCTCGACCGGGAAAGAAGGATGTTCGATCATCGTCGACCCTCCAGTCCGATCATGTCGGAGACGACGATGTCAACGCCGTGACGCTGCAGCGCCTCGGCCTGGCCGAGGCGCTCGACGCCGGTGCAGAAAAGCGCCGTCATATGCGGCAAATAACAGGTGCGCGGTTCAGACATGAGTTTCTCCTTAATGAGCGTGTGAGACGAACTTCCGACCCTCTGACTATACCATATTTTTGTGTCGAGGGCCATCAGGCGGCATGAACAGCGTACTGAATAGTTACGCTAGATCTATCAAAATCTCGTAAGCTAAATCTTTAATTCCCTATCGTCTTTAGTAGGAAAGGGCTAGGGATGCTCTTTCGATGCGTTTTGACAACTTAAACACAAGGAGGCAACTATGGTTAGCACACCATCGGAGTCCAAATTGGTTCTACCCGCACATGGCGATCTATTCCGCGTAGTGCCACTTTATCGTCCCGAGGAGATAGAGGCTGCACCATCGGCGCAACTCACGTTCCACAATGGACCACTGCTGAGTGCGGTTGAGGTTTTCAGTATCTTCTGGGGTTCAGCCTGGCAGCGGCAGCCACAGAGCGATCTAGCGAATAACCTGAACCAGTTCTTCGACTTCATCCTGACGAGTTCGCTGCTCGACCAACTCGCTGAGTACAGCGTCCAGGGTCAGGTAATTGTCCACGGCCACCGAAGTGGTACGACCACAATTACATCACCGCATCTGCGCCATTCGGTAACCGATACTGCTATCCAGCATATGCTCCAGCAAGAGATTACCTCTAATGCTGCATTTCCACAACCCACTGCGAACACCCTCTACTTCGTCTACCTGCCGCCAGGAGTAGCTGTAGTTCAAGGTGGGGGCGCCTCATGCAAGGTGTTCTGTGGGTACCACAACGATATTAGCGGCAAGATCTTTTATGCCGTCATGCCTTTTCCCGGTTGTACAGGTTGCACTGGTAATCTCACGACACTCGACGCGCTCACCTCGACCAGTTCACATGAACTGTGCGAAGCGATCACGGACGCAATCCCCGGGCAAGGGTGGTATGACGACCCCAACAACGAGGAAATTGGTGACATCTGTGCCTGGCAAACCAAGAAGATTGGTGATTACACCGTCCAGCTCGAATGGTCGAACAAAGCTAGTAAATGCGTTTAACCGGTGATAATGCCAGTCTAGCTCAGGAAATTTTGCGTACCAAACGACCCACCCAGCACAGCCTTGGAGGACGCGCCCATCCAGCGGTCCAGCACCGTGGCGTAGACGGAGCGGAAATCGACGGTATATTTCAGGTTGCCGTTCTCGTCCAGGCTGCTCAGGCTGGGTGGCTCACCATAGATGCCCTTGTTGACAGGATTGCCCAGAATGAACATGGGAGCGGCAGTGCCATGATCGGTACCCAGGCTACCGTTTTCTTCGACGCGCCGCCCAAACTCTGACCAGGTCATGACCACCACGTTATCGGCTTTGCCGTGTGCCGCCAGGTCACTGTAAAAGGCCGAGACCCCGTTGGCGAGCGTTTGCATGAGCACATCATGCGTGGCCGCCTGGTTGGCATGTGTGTCGAAGCCGCCGAGCGTGACATAGCCTACGCGCAGGCCGAGACCCTGCACAATAGCTTCCGCTAAAACCTTGAGTCCATCGGCAAATGGCCCTTTCGGATAGGTCACCGCAGGCCGGTACGTCGCGTCCGCCTGGTGCAACTGGCGCGAACCATCCTGAGCGCTGAGCGCCGTCGTGTCCAGCAAGGCAGCATAAGGCGCGGTCCCCGGATACGAGTTGTAGAGCTTCATCAACGCTTGCAGGCGCGTATTGCCCCCATCGGCATCCACAGGATCAGGATAGAGCCTGTACGACTGGACACTTGCCACCGTCGGCACCTGCGTAGTGATCGATTGCAGTGCCTGCGCGGTTTGTACGCCGATGTCAAGAGCTTTGAAAGGGTGACCATCCCGGTCAACCAGGCCGGAGACGAGTTTACCGAGCCAGCCTTCGCCGCCATTGCCAGACAGGTCAAGCGTCTGCCAGATGTCCATAGCCTGGAAGTGCGATAGGCTCGGGTTGGGATAGCCGACGCCCTCCACAATTGCCAGGTGCCCATCATGCCAGAGCTTTTGCAGCGGTTGCAGGTTGGGATGCAGTCCCAGGCGCGTATCCAGCGGTAATACTTTCGTCTCGGGTATGCCCAGCGTCGGGCGCATTTTCAGATACAGGGGATCGGTGAACGGCACAACCGTATTGAGGCCGTCGTTACCACCCGCCATCTGCACAACAATCAGCGTGCGGTCACTGGCCGTCTGAGCCATACGTGAACCATCCAGCGCCTGTGCCCGGGCCGATGCTACTCCACGACTGAAGATAGCTGGCATGACCATACCTGCCGATACGACTAACAATCCGTCTTTTATCATTGCTCTGCGCGTGAGTTTCATTTGCTCTACCTCTCTGGTCTAGTTTAGCTGGTATTCAGGTGATGCCATCATAAGATACAGCGTGCCCCGCACGCGGCCCAGCGGGTAACTCTGCCCATTCGTCAGCGCCACTGGCTTGCCTCTGCCGCTGCCCTCTTGTGTTGTGAAGTAGTCCAGCAGCTGCGTTCGCCTGCCACTAACTAGATTGCCGTCCAGTAAAAACGAGGAGAAGTGATCGACAAACTGCTCCGGTGAACTCAACTGGTGTGTGTTAACAACACTTTGCAGATCAACAAGCGGCGTTGAGCCGTCCCTTGCACCCGCGCCACTTGCCAGTAGAAAGTCTATGTAGTTCAAGCGCGTCATCCAGGTGCCACTATTGAGCCAGAGGGCGCTCACTTTGTCGCCGGGCCAGCCCGCTACGTTCGGGGGATCAAACAGCGTCTGCCCCATCAATGTACTGAATGCTGGTAAACGCTTACTGACGCTATCTTCGTTGATACCCAGCGCACGATACACGCTGGCGGTAAACTCTACAGGCGACTTAATGCGGCCACGGTAGGCTTGCGCCGATGAGAATTGTGGCGAGAGCAGCAAAATGCGCATGACTGCGCCCATGTTATGTCCACTCTCCACGTACGTATCGACTAACGGCTTCAGATCGTCAGTGCTCGGGTTTTCATAGGCAAAGAACGTAAAGAGTTTACGGCAGATGAACCAGGGTGCCGCGGGATGGTTGGCCAGGATAGTGATCACGTCCTTGTAGTCAAGATTACCCGTGTGGCCCAGGTACGTTTTGACCAGGTCATTGTGATCTCGCGGGAAATAGCGCGAGCTCAACCCCCTGACATGCCAGCCGGTCAGAGCAGCCGCGCCCTCGTACACGTCCTGTTGTGTATAATGACCAAGGCCAAGTGTGAACAATTCCATCAGTTCGCGCGCATAGTTTTCGTTTGGCGCCCTCTTCGTGCTCTTGGTCAGATCGAGGTAGAAGAGCATGGCAGGGTCGCTCGTAATCCCCAGCAGGATAGTATCAAAGGTATCGAACGCGTGCTCGCGCAAAAACTGGTTTTGCATGATCATACGCATATAGGCTCTTGAGCCGCCAACTTTATGGAAACTGCTGGTCAGTACGCCATGCCAGAACAGCGTCATCTTCTCCAATAAAGGGCGTTGGGTCCATGCCATGCGCAGCAGCCACCAGCGTTGCTGGTCGGCAGGCGAGTTGAGATTAAGGCTCAGAGCCTTGAGACGATTCTCCATAGCATCATCTGCTACCTGCTGGTAGTTGAGCAGGTGATCCACCGCGCCATTAAAGCCGAGTTGCCTGTTGTACATGGCTAATTCATCCGGAGTCGCTCCAAAGCCCGCACGCCGCAGCAAATGCCCTATTTGTGTACTGCTCGCCATCGGCCCCTGCGCGGGACTCGTGAAACCACCATGCTCTATCCACCGTGCCAGGGCGACACCACCAAAAGCTGCTGCTACTCCCGCTCCGCCTAACGCGGCCATGCCCGCAAGTGATTTGCCCATAAACTTGCGACGAGAGGTGGGAGCAGGCTGCTGCGGAGCCACCTCAGGCGCTACGGCAGCCTGCAGCGGCGTGGTAGGGGCGGCCAGAGCAGGTAAGTCGTCCCGCACCCCGCCAATGTCCATTTGTGGCTCTGTTGGCTGATTATACGTATCATCAATACTCATATCTTTATGCTCCGCTGTGTCCTTGAGGATTGTCCTACAATAAGACAATTATCCCGGTACCTTGACTGCACCAGCTCACTTGCTTCATCTTGTTACAGGGTTGCCTTCAACCGGTATAGTATATATTGAGAGCTTTTCTGTTCCTATTTTAGCAGACAAACGTCAAGAATTTCTCAAGAAGAGATAAGTATTTGCTCTACCGCTATGTAGCGCTGCTTGTCCAAAAAGCACAAGCAGTGTACAATATGCCCTGATGCGAATGAAGACAACGACCAAACGTCTTGATATAGACCATGGGGACTCCATCACCCGTCCCCCTAGCAGTACCAGGCGACGCACACACCTTCTCTTTGCTATTTTATTCGCGATGGGGTGTGCGATTCTCCTCATGGACGCCGTTCTGCCCTTACGCGACCTGTGGTTTTACGAAGCGCTATTGACGCAGCTCGGCTCCTGGCCTGTGCTTCCTTCCCAGATTCTTTTTCCAGGATGGCAACTCATCCCGCCTTTGCCTCACCTGAACTACATCGGAGTACCGCAAGTCGTACAGAGTTGGGAGAAGCTTCCTTTATTGCTCGCCTCTTTTATAATCGTATTCCTTGTCTATTTACTGGCGCTACGGCAGCTCCCCGAACACATCACAAAGCGCTACCTTTTGCGCTCAACTGTGCTGCTCGGCATTCTCTATATGCTCATTCCTATTGTCACTTCCCCAGACCTGTATTCGTACATTGCTTACGCCCGTATCGGTGTAATTCACGGTTTAAATCCATTGACAACCCCGCCAACCGCCATTCGCGGCGATGTAATTTACTCCTACATCTTCTGGGTAGATCAGCCCTCAGCGTATGGACCTACCTGGGCTATCATCACCTGTTCCCTGCAGTGGCTAACCGGGCTTTTTGGGGGCGCTTCATACCTTCTAACGATGGTCATAGTGCTGCGTGTCCTGGGATTGGCTTCGCATCTCGTATCCACATTACTGATCTGGTCAATCAGTGGGCACCTGCAGCAGAAGTATGGGGGGACCATTTCGTCCACCGCGCGTTTGCGTGCAACATTGGCATTTGCCTGGAATCCATTACTACTCTTTGAGGCTTGCGTCAACGCACATAATGATACCATCTTGTTGACTCTGGTATTGCTTGCAATCTGGTTCCTCACACGCGACACGGTGCCCAGGATACCCCCAACAGTATTGGCCGCCGCAATGCTGGCACTGGCCACCTGCCTCAAAATAAACATCGTGGTGCTTGCGCCCGGCCTGCTCATTTATACCTGGACACAAGCGCCCATCCAGGAGAGGGTTAAGCGTGTCGCGCTAACTGCTGCCACCTATGCCGGGATCATTCTTCTACTCTATGCGCCATTCTGGCAAGGTGGAGCAATTTTCAATGTGTTGACCGTTAATCCTTCTACCTATCGCTCAATCAACACCCTGGCCGACTTCCTGGGCCATCTCTACAATGCCATCGCGGGCGATCTCGGCTTTGCCCTTGGGGAACCTATTGGTTCGCCCGCCGAACGTTTGATGCATACACTGAGCCTGGCCAGCTTTGTGATAATCTATGTGCTGCTCTGCTGGCGCATCATACGCAGGCCCGAGCGCGTCAGCACCCCGCCAGGTTTGATACGTTGGATGGCTATTATCTGGCTGGTCTATTGCGCCATCGGCTCGCCCTGGTTCTTTCCATGGTACATCACCATCTTTTTTGGACTCTTTGCGCTCATTGAGGCCTTGCCAGGCGACAACGATTCACTGTTCGACTTTATCCCACGGCCTACTGGCTCGGGCATCTACTTTGTGCGCCTGCTCGCTTTCAGTATGCTCAGTCTTTACTGCTTCTCCTCGTGGGGACCGCTGAACAGCCTGGTACCAGGTCTACCCGGCTTCCTATGGTCAACCTTCAGTGGGCTCTGGGCCTGGGTTTTGCCACCCCTGGGAGCTTATCTGCTCCTAAGATTCAGCAAGGTGGCTATCCATAAAGACCGCTCACCCTCCCACCCTAAAACGATCCCAAAAACCCGCTAATCGTCAGCAGAAACACCTCTGGCTGCTCCAAATTAGAAAGATGGCCAGCCTGTGGAATAACTACATATTGCGCGCCCGGAATACGTGACGCATAGTCCTGCGCCACAGTTGGAGGAGTTAAAGCATCCTGTTCGCCCACTATAACCAGCATTGGGCATGTAATGCCTGCCAGGAGATCGGTGGAATCGGCGCGCTGCGCCATACCGCGCGAGGCGGCTGCGATACCTCGAGAAGTTGCCTCGTCGATCAATTGCCGGACACGCGCTTCCACGTCTGGATGCTGCTGGCGCGTATACTCTGAGAGCAACCGGGGCACCTGCAGATCAGCAATTGCCCCTGTTCCCTGCGTTTCAGCAATACGCGCGACATTCTCGCGATTGGCTTGAGCCTCGGGGGTATCCGCCCCTGGTCGAGTATCGGCCAGGATCAAGCCACCCACGCGCTGCGGGTATTTGCGCAGGAACGCGAATGCCGCATACCCGCCCATCGACAGGCCGCAGAGCACGGCGTTTTGCATACCCAGAACATCCATCAGCCCCGCCACGTCATCAGCGAACAGTTCCATAGTGGATATTTCGTTCGTGATCTCGCTCTCCCCAAAGCCGCGCCAGTCAAGTGCCACGAGGCGATAACGCGCCTCCCCAAGCAGCGCCGTTAACTTCCCCTCCCACATGCGTCGATTCAGCGGAAAAGCATGCAGGAATATCACCGGCAGCCCAACGCCATGATCATCATAGGCAAGTTGAACATTGTTGATTGTTGCTCTCATCACGTACTGCTCTCAGCCCCCTCGGCCTGTTCGTGGGCATGGTACGAACTGCGCACAAAAGGACCAGATTCGACGTGACGGAAACCCATCTTCTTGCCCTCGGCCTTGAGGGCCGCAAATTCATCCAGCGGCACGTAGCGCTGGATCGGCAGGTGCTGGAATGACGGGCGCAAATACTGTCCAATGGTCAGTATATCAACGTCGTGTTCATGCAGGTCACGCATGACCTCGATAATCTCGTCCCACGATTCGCCCAGGCCCAGCATGAAGCCGGATTTTGTCGGCGCCGCAGGATTCATCTCCTTGGCCCACTTCAACACCTGCAGCGAACGCTTGTAGATCGCCTGTGGGCGCACACGTTTGTAAAGCCTGGGAATAGTCTCGACGTTGTGGTTGAAGACATCGGGCTTCGCATCTATCACGACCTTCAGTGCTTCGTACACCCCTTTGAAATCAGGCGTCAATACCTCAACTTTGCAATCGGGGTTCAAGCGCCGGATCCAGCGAATGGTCGCGGCGAAAATAGCAGCGCCGCCATCCTTTAACTCATCGCGATTCACTGAGGTGACGACGGTATGGCGCAGCCCCATCTTCTGCACAGCCTCCGCGACCCGTTTCGGCTCCTCCCAGTCCAGTCCTATCGGGCGACCCGTCTCCACCGCACAAAAGCCACAACTGCGCGTGCAGACACGCCCCAGGATCATGAATGTGGCCGTTCTATGGCCCCAGCATTCCCCAATATTTGGGCAGCGTGCCTCCTCGCAAACCGTGTGCAATTCCTTGCTACGCATCAACTCCTTCAGATTTTCGTAGTTTTCGCCCTTAGGAGGCCGCACCCTCAGCCATTCGGGTCGGCGCTCTGGAATCATGGTCGCCATCTTGTTTTCCTTTGTTTAATACACGTCGATTTCACGTCCATAACTCTGCAACTTCGTCCGAACCGCCTGCAAGAAACCGCCGGCCCCGGCACCATCCAGGATGCGATGGTCGAATGAGAGACTGAGATACATCATGTAGCGCACTGCGATGGCATCATCCTCGATCACCACCGGGCGTTTGACCACTGCATCCATACTCAGAATGCCGGCGTTCGGCTGATTGATAATCGGTACTGAGATAATTGTACCAAAAGTACCGGGATTATTCACTACGAAGGTGCTGTTCTGCATATCCTGCACCGTCAGCTTGTTGCTTCGAGCACGCTGGGCAACAGCGTTAACCTGCTTCGAGAGACCGGCAATCGTTAATTGATCGGCATCATAGATGGTCGGGACAACAAGACCCACGTCGGTAGCGACAGCTATACCCAGGTTGATACGCTTCTTGATAATGATCTTGTTGTCTTCCGTCCAGCTTGAATTCATCAACGGGAACTTGCGAATACCCTCACACACCGCTTTCATGACGAAGGGCACGTAGCTGATGCTATACCCCTCGCGTTTCTTGAAGTCCTCTTTGTTCTTCTCCAGCCATTTAGCGATGTTAGTCATATCGACCTCCACCACGGTTGTGGCATGCGGAGAAGTGCGTTTGCTGCGCACCATATGCTCGGCAATCGCCAGGCGCATGCGGCTGGGTGTAACTATCTCAATGTCCTCACCTGCCATGCTGGGTGCAGCGGGCGCACCGTACGCCGGCTCTATAGGAGCCGCCAGGGCACTATACACCGGCTGCGCCGCAGGAGCCGGTGCCGCAGGTTGAGCAACCGCGGCCGCAGGAGCCGCTTGCTGCTCAAGGTAAGCGAGAATGTCATCTTTGCGCACACGTCCACCGGTGCCTGTCCCCGGGATTGCATTCAGGTCGAGGCCATGCTCACGCGCCAGGCGTCGCGCTAGCGGCGAGATACGCTGTCGCTCCTCTTCGCCCACATGCGCGGATTGCGTGGCACCGCCTGCACCATTGCCGCCGCCGGTGGCGCTCCCGTTATCCATAACCGCCACGTTCGCGCGGGCAGGACTCTCTACCGGGGCCGCATCCGGTCCCGGCGCAGCCTCTGCGGGCGGTGAAGCCGAAACATCGGCGTTCTCTTCAATCATCGCGATGTCCGTACCCACGGGGACCGTCTCGTCGACTTTGACGAGTATTTTCGTCAAGCGGCCGGCAACAGGTGAAGGAAGCTCGGCATTTATCTTATCGGTGACGATTTCGGCCAGCGACTCGTCTCTCTCGATCCAGTCGCCTTCGTTTTTCAGCCAGCTTCCCACCGTGCCTTCCGCAACGGATTCTCCTAATCGTGGCATCTTAACCGGTGTCGGCATATGTGTATGACTCCTTTGTCAGTCGCATTTCTAATAAGCCGCAAGCTTGCGCGCCGCATTGAGAATCTTGTCCTCGTTCGGCAAAAAGGCATCCTCCAGCGGCGGTGCATAAGGGAATGGCGCATCGGGCGCGGCTACACGAGTGATCGGCCCATCGAGATACTCGAACAAATCCTCGGACAAAATCGCCGCCAGTTCAGCGCCAATCCCACCTGTGAGCGTGTCCTCGTGCACAATCAATACCTTGTTCGTGCGCTTGACCGACTCGAGGATTGTTTCGCGGTCAAGCGGCGTGAGACTGCGCAGGTCGATCACCTCGACATCCAGGTCATCCTCTTCCTCGAGCGTCTGCGCGGCTTTTAAGCTCTGGTGTACCATCGCGCCATAGGTCAGGATAGTCATATCTTCTCCCTCGCGGCGCATAATGGCCTTGCCCAGCGGCACAACGTAGTCCTCAGAGGGAAGTTCTTCACGCAGTTCTGGCATGCGATAGAGTAGCTTATGTTCGAGGTAAAGCACGGGATTGTTGTCGCGAATAGCCGCCTTGAGCATACCCTTAGCGTCATAGGCCGTCGCGGGCACCACCACTTTGATGCCCGGCGTGTGGAAGAACCACGCTTCGGGGCTGCTGGAATGGAATGGGCCGCCATGGGTGCCGCCGCCGGAAGGGCCACGAATGACTATCGGCACAGGCATACCGGCCCGCCAGTACATCTTGCTCGCCATATTGATGATCTGGTCGAAGCCGGAGGTAATAAAATCGATAAACTGCATCTCGGCAATCGGACGCATACCCATAAGTGCCGCACCCACGGCAGAGCCGATAATGGCAGCTTCGGCCATCGGCGTATCAATGACGCGCTCCGGCCCAAACTCTTCCAGCATGCCCGCGCTGACTTTGAACGCACCGCCATAGGTACCCACGTCTTCGCCCAGCAAGAATACAGCCTCATCACGGCGCATCTCTTCGCGTATAGCCTGGCTAATCGCTTCTAGATAGGTCACTGCACTCATCGTCGTCCAACCTCCTCGGGCGTAACAAATTGGGATCGCGCAGTTTCTGCCACGCTGTTGAATGGTTTGCCTGTACGGCTATCCAGCGCGTTGACGTAGCGCGGGTCTTGCGCTCCAGGCTCACCAATGATGGCAACAGGCCCATCAGGAGCAAACACATAGTCGGCTACCGTCGCGGGATCGGGCGCGGGACTCTGTTCCGCGAAACTCACGGCATCGTCTACAACCGCCTTGACCATTTCCTCGATCTCAGCCTTTTTTGCCGCCGTCAAAATCTTTTCCCCGCTCAAATATCTCTCAAAGCGTACAATCGGGTCCTTTGCCAACCACTCTTTGCGCAGTTCATCTGGCACATAATCGGCTTTATCGGCCTCCGAGTGGCCGCGTACGCGAAAAGTCTTACACTCTACAAGCGCCGGACCTTTACCGCTGCGCACATGCTCTACCGCTCGCCCCACCGTCTCGATCACCGCCAGCACATCATTCCCATCAACGCTCTCTCCTGGCATGCCATAGGCAAGGGCACGTTCAGAAAGATTTTCAATCGCAAACTGCTTGTACGTCGGTGTCGAATAGGCATAGCCGTTATTTTCGATCACGAAGACAACCGGCAATTTCTGTACAGCGGCAAAGTTCAGCGCCTCGTGGAATGGCCCGGTATTGCTTGCGCCATCCCCGCAGGACGCCAGGACGGCAGTTGAACGCTTGCGTACTTTCATAGTCAGACCCACACCACATGCCACGGGCAGCGATTCGCCAAGCATACTAATGCTAGGCACAATGCCGTGATGCATATCGCCGATATGCGCCTGCCCATCGCGTCCCAGGGTGGGAGAGTTACCGCGAGCCAACCATTGACACATTATCGCGCGTGGCGAGCTGCCCCGCGTTAAATGCATCCCCAGATCACGGTGCTGCGGTACAATGCAGTCCCCATCGCGCAGCATCATTGCCGCCCCGACGGTCGTAGCCTCGTGCCCCTGTGCCGTGTAGACTCCACCGACCACTCTCCCCTGTAGAAAGAGCGTGCGTGTGCGATCTTCCATAGCCCGGGTGAGGCGCATAAGATAATAGATCTGTAGCAGGTCAGCCCGCTCCAGCCGCATCATAATCACTTCCTTTGCTTACAATGAAGGGGTGTTCTTCGTCCATGCTAGCACTTCGCGAGAAGCACTGTCAAGTTAACCTCCACCCTGTCCAGCTTGAGCTTATCCCCCATACTCACATGCCATTTGCGGAAGGCCAGCCCGATCTCCGTCTGGTAGAGCGCTTTGACGCGCAGCCATTGCCTGTAGCCGCTTTTCTTTAAAACCCCCCGCTCCGCCTTTGTGCGTAGAAATGAGTTTTGCAGCAGAGCATATTCGCCTACCGTCACAACGCCTTTGCTCACCTCTACCGCCAGGAACTCGCGAATCACCGCCGCCTCGTGAGCCAGCGACTTGATGAGGATGTACAGCAGGCCAATCTGTGCCAGGAACGGAGGTACATAATTGCCGACAATGGCAGCCAGGGCAAAATTGACAACGGCAGGGTTGCCGCCTGAGTCGAGGATGGAGGCGCTGGCCTGGAAATCAACGAAGTCGAAGAAACTGTGTAGCCCCACGGCTATAAGATAGCCAATCAAAGGAATGACAATCTGCTTCCAGCGCACCCTTGTATAGCGCACGTAGCCCAGGGCCGCGCCAAAACAGGCAATGAAAGTCGAATGGCCGAGCCATCCCAGGATGACCCTGCCCACGATCAGGAAGACCAGGAAGTTCTTGGAGTTCGCAGCAAAATAGTTGAAATTTTCAACCATGGCAAAACCTGCACCGATCAAAGCACCATACACAATGCCATCGGTCACGTTGTCGAACTCATCGCGCAGGATGATGAAGAGCAAGAGCAGGCCAAGCCCTTTGATCGTCTCCTCCGTGACACCTGCGTTGAGTCCTTGCAAGGCTGTACGCAGAACCACGCTGGTGCCCGGACGACCAAGCATGTTAGTTAGCATGCCATCGACTTTCGTCTCGATAAAAAATGCCGGTGGGATGGCAATGATGGCTCCCCACAAAAAAGCCGCCAGGCGTAAAAACCACGGCTCGCGCTCGAAGCGATCCATGAAGTTCACCAGCAGAAAGATACCAACAGCCGGCACGAGCGGTATGATAAGGATCGCAACGAAGCTAGCCGCCCCGTTTTGCGCCAGCGCGGACATGCCAACGAAGCTATTAAGTATGATAGTGATCATAGCGCAGATCGCCAGGATGGCTATAGCAATACCTGCAATCAGCCAGCGAGTACGTTTGCCCATACGCTGTGGCAGGGCGAACTGCATAGTTATGCCAGCTCCAAGCACGTTCTCCGCCCCATTTTCCCACACCTGCGCCTCCTGTTCAGGATCGGGTTGCGCGGGAAGCGGGAATTGAGCCGGGAGCCCTCCCGAACTTTCACGCATGTCAAACGAGCCCCCGGCAGGCCTGGCCTGGTCATCGGATTGCACTGGCCCCGTAGGCAACAGTGGCTGTAGAGGCGGCGAGGGCAGTGCCTGTAGAGCCGGTGGGGTTTGTCGTTCCCGTTCAACAGAGACGCCATTGGAGGAAGCGATCTGCAGCCCGCGCTGGGCCGTGTAGATTTCAGCGATTTCATCAGCCTGATCCTGGTGATCAGACATATCCAGGTTTGTGAGCCGTACTGTTTGCGGAGCTATCAACTGCAACATAGTGCTGCCCAGGATGAGCACATCCTGTGGCTGTATGGGCAGGCTCGAGCCGCTTGGGACGGGTCGTCCATTGACGCGCACGACATTCTTAGCCGTCAGGTTAACGATGTGCCAGCCGTCCTGGCCCAATAAGAGGCGGGCATGGTCGCGCGAGACCGTGGGGTCCATCAAGATGATGTCATTATTGAGCGCGCGACCAATGCTTGTCTCGTGGTGCGTGAGCACGTGTACGAGTCCCTCTTCTGGCAGCCAGCCAGTAGGATATTTTACCTGCATATGTGCGCTATCGGCGGAAGATCGCGCTGGCATGACACGCACTACACGCAGCACACCGTAATTCTGACTCATTATCCCTTTTCCTGGATCAGAGACTAGATGGCGCTGGCCAAAACCCCTGAGCGCCCTCACAGGGACGAGCGTCTTCAAACGCGCAAGTTTCCCTCTGCCAGGGGTCCATCTATCACGTTTGCGATGCCAGCGTTTCTTGCAAGGGGTCAGTGGCAAGCAAGGAAGGGACAAGTACTCCTATCCCAACTATTTCTTTTGTTTTGTAATATACCAGTTTGTGCCAAATATGGCTAGAGGTACTACCATTTCCTCAGTTTGCAAAGCCCCCACCCTTTAACTGATAATCAAAGTACTTTTACATTCTTTCTCTAAGCAAGGAGACAAACATGGATCTTCGCGATCGTATCGCCCTCATAACGGGCGCAAGCAGCGGCATTGGCTATGCTACAGCTCTTCGAATGGCCGAAGTTGGAGCCGACATCGCTATCGGATATGAACAGAGGGAACAGGCTGCCCAGGTGCTAGCCGAACACATACGCCAGCTGGGACGGCGAGCCATCACAGTGCGCGGCGACATGAGCAAGCCCGACGAGGTACTTGCGCTGGTTGATGTCGCAGAGGCGGAACTGGGACCCATCGACATTCTCATCAGCAACGCCGGTGCGGGTAACCGCAAGCGCCTGGAAGAGCTCACCCTGGAAGAGTGGGATCAGACCATCAATGTCAACCTGCGCCCCAGCTTCTTACTTGCTCAACGGATAACGCCCGGCATGCGTCAACGTCGCTGGGGCCGAGTCATCTTAATCTCCTCCGTTGCAGCATTCACCGGCGGCATAGTCGGACCCCATTATGCCGCCTCGAAAGCAGGCTTGCTCGGGCTCATGCATTCCCTTGCCGCGTCCCTTGCTCCTCACGGAGTAACCGTCAACGCAGTTGCCCCTGCCTTGATCGCCGACACCGGTATGCTGCCAGGCGGCCCGGAAGCCGAACGCGACCTCATCTCACACATCCCCGCCGGTAGGCTTGGCAAGCCCGAAGACGTCGTCGAGGCCGTCATGATGCTCATCGTCAACTCATATATGACCAATCAAACAATCCTGGTCGATGGCGGCATGTACCCGCGCTAACGAAATCTCCCTAACTCGCCTCGCGTAGATGCGGCGGCCTGACCATAACAGGAAAACTCACAGGCTGAGAAACAACATGAACTCACCCTGAAACTTTTTTTCAGGCTGGACGTGCTAATAAATAAATACTAATTCGTCCTTGACCGAAATAATCCGGTGAAAGCAGGAAGCTTGCACAAAGGTATGATTGAGACTCTTTTGATCGATCCGCAAGAGAGACCTGGCAAACTCTCTTGGGCTGGAAGCAATCAGCTAGCCCTGAACGGGCGCGTGCTGCAAAGCGACGATCGGCTGGAACTCCGTGTGTTTGGCTATTGGATTCCTGGACAGGTTGCCGTCGATACTAGCGGGTGGTATCTGCTGACACCCGATCAAATCGGTATTCGTCTGTATACTGGCTTGACAGCTCGTTTCTGCACGGCTCCTAGCTCCGTTGGCACACATATGTAAGTGATTCACAGACCCTGATTGCTCATCAGCGGTATATGGACTTTTACCTGGCTCTCAACAGCGAGCGCAGGTCCCTCTTGAGGCGTGACTTGCAGGGTCACCGCCGTGAAGTCAGGTACAACAGCCTGTGCTCCTACTTCCATCAGAGGAGCAGTATTGTATGCCGCTTGAATGCCAATACAATGGGTTCCGGCAGCGACAGCCGCTTGAATACCATTCACTGCATCTTCAAACACGATACAGGCATGGGGAGACACATTCAATAACCGTGCCGCTAACAGGTAACATTCGGGATCAGGCTTGCCATAGCGAATATCCTCGAACGTCACCTGCGCAGTGAAGTACCCATCAATCCCAAGTTGTGAAGTGACAGCACCCACCTTCGACCTCGTTCCACTCGTCACCAACGCTGTAGGAATATCCTCTCGTCTCAAATCGTGCAATAGATCGACCACTCCAGGTACGGCCTCATAGCACAGATTCCGCTCGTATTCCTCCATGGTCACATATACAGCTTGTCGCTGCTGCTCCGTAAGATGGGGAAAAAGGTAGCGCAGCGTATGTTCGCCAGTACTGCCATACACATGCTGCACGAAGTCCTGCTGAGTCAAAGAGATGCCATGATCGGCTGCCAGCCGCAACCAGAAAGTGGTCACCGATTGATGCGTATCAACAACCACCCCATCCATATCAAATAAAATGGCCTCATACCTCATAATATTCATAGCCAGCCAGTTTCCGCCACACAAGTTAAGCGCCTCCGCCTTAAAAGGTAACACATCCATTTCTAGAAATCAATGCTTTTGAGTTTCTCAGGATGCCAACTATCATGTTTTTCTGTTCAGAAAGTAAACCTATTCCTGATACGTATCGTATTGACTAAGGTGAGGAGAAAAGATGGATGAAAGCGCGACAAGAAAGGAGTGCTGAGCATGGCACAATGTGAAGTATGTGGTAATGAATACGACAAGACCATTCAGGTGGTCATGGCCGGCAAGCCGCACGTGTTCGACAGCTTTGAATGTGCGATCGCAGCCCTTGCTCCTACCTGTCAACACTGTGGATGCAGGGTCATTGGTCATGGAGTAGAAGTTCAGGGAGCTATGTACTGTTCCGCAAATTGCGCCAGCAAGGAAGGGGCGCAAGGCGTGCGAGATCGCATTTGAACGCTAGCAAGGAGCGTTCTTGGTGGGTCGGCGTTACAGGCCACTGCTCATGACGCTTCCTGCTTATACCAGGATCAGTGAAGGCGGGGCGCGTCAGCTGGCAGTGGCCCCAATCCCTGCCGGGTGGGCCTTTGAGTGAGGAAATGCTCTCATAATACATCTCTCGCAATAGTCATATCTAGTGGCAAAGTCAAACAGCGCACCGCCCCTCCAGCCTTAAGAAACTCGCTCACCGGCGACACACACACATCATATCCCCAACGCTCGAGGATACGACCGACACGAGAAGGGCAAGCCGGCATAATGATGACCTTGCCCACAACCACAGAGTTCGCACAGAAGGTAAGCGCTTCATCCAGCTCGAGCACGAGCGGCTCGGGCACGAGTTGTTCGATGATTGCGTTACTCGCACGATCCCATGCGGCTGGGTTAATGATAGCATGTCGACTATCAAGCGGAGAGAAGCTGATGTCGAAATGGTAGAAACGCGGATCGACGAGCTTGATCGAATGCACCGGGACTCCAAGCAGCCGCGAGAGCACTGCATGAGAGGAAAGGTCCGAACGGAATCCATAACCAGCCAGCAAGCTGCCACAAAATGGGAAAGCATCACCACCACCCTCAAAGTAGATATCGCTTCCGCCAACCAGTTCTGCTACTTCACGGCCGCGAGCCTGAAACCATTGCGAGGTGTAGATTGATTCGGGCTGCCGCTCAGCATGGCGAAATCTGCTTAAGATCAGGCGCTGACCATCAACAAGGCCCGCGTTGGCAACGAAGACCATATCAGGCAGCCCTTTCACCGGCTCGATAGTTTCGACTTTTGCCCCAGCTCGCCGGAGGGTGGCCACAAGGTTGTGCCACTGTTCCTGGGCAAGCTCGAAATCGGGACGATTTTCTTGATGCATCCAGGGATTGATTTCGTAGAATACACCGAAGTAATCGGGCGGACACATGAGATAAGATTTGCCCCATGATAATGGGCTGCTTTCAACTGAAGTGTTTACTTGATTTGCCGTTTTAGATTGATTTGAATTGTCCATCTGCGATCTTTCTATGACGATTAATGATTGCTCTTACTCCAAATAGAACGGGAGTGAATGATCTAAGTAACGGAATTTCTGTAGGGGCATGTTTCATCGGTATGGCTACATTATCTGCTGGAGAACTCAAAAAATCACCTAAAAATGAGCTTAAATGAACATGTCACCGCCATTTAATGTGATTGTACCATAATAACACATCAGAATTCATTATAAATTCACCTCCAAGAATTTGATCATTTTATGGTGGTCATCTCTGTCAGAGGGATAAATCCCCACCATCATGAGATGATCGTCTTGAGCCTGGTAGGCGAATTCCAGGCAAAACACGACAAAAAACAGGTATGCTATGCATGTGGTTTTCTTCCTGTTCGTAACCGGTACCGATATCGATCACGCGACCGTTCTCGTGTTGGGTGCTGGCAGCGTGAGATGATGACTTTTGGCCCTGAAGGTGAAAATCGAGAGCATATCGAACGTTTCTGCCTGCATCTTTGATCATCATTAGTACATGAGAGCCCTTATTATTTCTAAATCATATGGAAAGGAAGAGTAATTTGAGACGTCCCTGTATAGTAGGTTCTCGGGGGGGGAGCATGCTGCCTCTCTTTACATTTATTTTGGGGCTACTGATCCTATCTGCCTGTACACCTACTTCTATTGCTGTTTCGAAGAAAGCTTCTATTGCTGTTTCTTCAAAGAAAGCTTCTACTGCTGTTTCAAAGAAAACCTCTACTCCTGTTGCGAAGACAGCCCCCGCGCACTGCCAACCTGGTCATGCAGTCGGTTTCCTCAGTACCTCTCATAGTGAGCTGGTGGATGCGTCGGGGTGCCAGGTGTCTCTCACAGGCGTCAACTGGTTTGGGTTTGAGACCAGTACCTTTGCCCCGCATGGGCTGGGGGTACGCAACTGGCAAGACATGCTCAAGCAGATCGCACGGACAGGTTTCAACACCATTCGCCTGCCCTTCACCAATCAGCTCTTCGACCCTGGGAGCCAGCCGCAGGGGATCAACTACCGGCTGAACCCAGACCTGAAAGGCCTCCAGGGGCTGGCACTCATGGATCGGATTATCCAGGGTGCCCGTAAGGCTGGCTTGAGGGTCATCCTCGACCGCCACGATCCCACGGCCGACCTGCGGCCCCCCTTGTGGTACACCGGCCAGATGCCCCAGACGCGCTGGATCCAGGATTGGGTCATGCTGGCCAAACACTACCGGGGCAATGATACCATCATCGGAGCCGACCTGGCCAACGAGCCGCACAGCCCGGCCACCTGGGGCGGCGGCAATCCCAGCACCGATTGGCACCTGGCTGCCCAGCAGGCGGGCAACGCCATCCTGGCCGTCAATCCGCAGTGGCTGATTATTGTCGAGGGGATCGATGTGTACCAGGGCGACTCCTACTGGTGGGGTGGGAACCTGGAGGGGGCCAGGCAGCTCCCGGTACAACTCTCGCAGCCGGACAAGCTGGTGTATTCTGCCCATGACTACGGGCCGAGTGTCTACCCCGAGCAATGGTTCAAGGTCCCCAACCCTGCGGACCTCGCGCACACGCTGCCCGCCATCTGGCAGAAGCATTGGGCCTACCTGCAACAGAATGGGACTGCCCCGGTGTTCGTCGGGGAGTTCGGAGGGCCCTCGATGGGCCAGGATGCCGAGGGTGTGTGGCAACGCACTCTGGTGGCCTTCATGCACGCGCATGGCATCAGCTATGCCTACTGGGCATGGAATGCAGACTCGGGGGATACCGGCGGCATCCTCAACAACGACTGGACGACGGTCAACCAGAGCAAGCTCGAAGTGTTGAGCGCCTATCAATGGCCTATGCTGGCTTCGTCGCAATCTGGCTCAAGCGTTCACTCTGGGAACGTTGCTGTGGTCCGCAATGTCTATCAATTACCGTGGTCGAAGTGACCCGCTGATGCGCTTCAGCCGGTGATGGCTCGGACTGAGAGCTAGCTGGTGAGCCTACAACTTCTGGGTCTCTCCCTGCCAGGACTGGTGCATCAGATTGCTGACGGACCGAGCCTGGCAGGGCTGAGCCGCTTTCTGTCGGAAGCGCTGTGGGAAGCGACAGGGTAGCAGAGCACTGGCTACAGTCTATTAGAGTGTGAGATAGCTCACATTTATTTATGGGATTCCATGGTAAACTTGCGCCGGTTAAATGCTCTTAAAAACGTGCTCTCTAAAATGTCTCTTCTAAATGTCTGTCTTGATCAATCGAAGGATAAGTCATTATGCAAACAGCATCACCGTATTCTAAACGCCTGTTTACCGGTACAAGCCTCCTCGTATTGCTCTTCCTCATACCTACCCTTGTAGCCTGTAGCAATCGTAATAGTACCAGCAGCACAGGTATAACGCCCACCCCGCATCATACCACTGGTGCAACTCCGGGAGTACTATTAGGCGTACAACCCTGTCCTGGGGCCATAAAAGACCCTGCCCATTGGAATCCCATTATCCCCATACAGAGCGGCGTCTCCATAGTGGAAAGTGTGAGTTGCGGCAATCTCACAGGCAATCCTTCGCTGCAAGCCCTCGTCACTGTGCGCCACAATGGAAGCGCTTCTCTCCTGGATGCCTACGTCTACACCAAAATCACCGGCGCCAGGCCGCTGCAGCTCTTCAAGTTGCAGGGACTTTATAAGGGTGAGGCCAAAATCAGTGCTTACAATACTGTCATCACTGGTGAAGTCGATCAGAATTCTCGTATCAACCTTCATAAAGACAACGCCAGCCTGGCGCAGGATCTCTTCCGCGAGTTCAAATGGTCTGATGGGGCAGGTACACTCGTACAAATAGCCTTCCCTGGCATCTTTCCCGATCTGACACGCTTCCAGGCCGAGGCTGACCAGGCGCAGGTCAATCAAGGACATCAACCCTGGAAACTCAGCCCGACGCTGGTCGCTAACGCCCTGGCCGTCAGCCTGCTCAAGTGGTCTCCTGCTTCCTCAACAACACTTCTAAGCGGCGGCGGATCCCGTGATTCCAGTGCGGTCGTGAGTGTACAGAGCAGCGCTGCTGTCAGTGGAAAAATCAAGGTTACTCTCTATCGCCTGGAAGAGAATACCAACGGCGGCATCTGGGAGGCAGTAGATGTCGCAGCCGGTGGCATGTCTATCACCAATCCCGGGCAGCTTGCTCTCCTTAGCAGCCCGGTAAATGTGAAAGGAACAGGCAATGCATTTGAGGGGCAGGCAGGCCAGGTAATCGTGCTGGATCACCTCTATACTAACATTGGACAAGCTGGTGCAATTGGAGTTGCCGGTATGGGCAATACTTCGTTCTCTACCAGCGTGAGTTATCAGTCCACATTCCATGCTGGTTCCCAGGAGGGCGTGCTGGTACTCAATGCCTACAGCAATGCTAATGGATCGATTGCAGCCGCTGTAATGGTCAAGGCATTGGTAAGCAGCTCTACACCGGCGTGACCACAACATCCACGCTATTCAAGGTTACAAGCGTTGATTTGGTGGTGCGGGGCAACCGCTCATGAAACGCGTACGTTCGCCCCTCTGGGGCTTGCCCCCACCCTGGGGCGGGCCGGCTTACCCCTCCCTGGGATGGTGCCCGGCTTGCCCCCACCCTGGGCTGCTGTCCGGCAATCCCTCATGCCAGAATAATTCACAGACCCTGGTTCATCTTGACACGGTCCACCAGTTTCTGTGCGAAAAGATGAGCATCCTCCGGATATCGTGCTGTGATCAGATTCCCATCCTCCACCACAAACGGCTTCCAGATGCTTCCCCCGTGCAGGAAATCGCCTCTCTCCTTGAGCACCTTCACCGTTTCGTCTTCCACATACTCAGGATAGGTTCGGTAATAGTCTCCCAATCTCCAGGAGGTCAGGTAATAGCCGGCGCGTTCCAACCGTCTGGTCAGCCCGGTGAGTTTTCTCCCATACAGCACACTTCTGCCCGTTTCAGGATCAATCGTCCTTGCCAGCACCAGCACACCATGACAGATAGCGCCAACCACTTTGCCGTGTTTGAGGAACTCCAGGGCCTTATTCTGTACCACCTTGCTTTCTAAATACTGGCGCATGCCCTTGGCATGGCCACCGGGCAAGAGCAGCAGATCATACTCCTGGGGATCGATGCTTTCGTAGGGGATAGGGTGTCGGAATGCCTCGTTCTTTTCAAGATCGCGATAGGCAGCAATCGCGTCGGGCTTTGCACCCAACTGCCCAAAAATGACGCCCGTCAGCAGACGCGGATCTGTTTGACCTATATGCCCTGCTTCAGTGCTGAACGTGACCTGCAAGCCTGCTTCAACAAAATGTTTCCAGGGAATAGAAACCTCTGTGGGATCGAAATCTCTATCAGGAAGCGGCATAATCACCTGTTTTGCCATAGCGTCTTGTCCTCCAGTTGCCTGTTCACATGGGTATTGCTTCTTGACCACATGCTGATTGGCTCAGCATCATACACCCGTTGCTCTGCTATTTGTGGTCTTTCGGGACCTGCCTGTCGAGGCTTTGAGCTTGCTGCAGCACCTCTTGGATCTGCGGCCCAGCCAGAAAGCGCGTCCGCAGCCCCTCATCCCCAATGCCCTCCGCCAGTCCCTTGATGATCCTCACCGCCTCACCAAATGCTGTGTATGCCTGCTCCGGCTCACTAACTGCCTCATACAACCTCCCCAACGCCGCCTGGATCTGCCAGCGTTCTCCCGGCAGCCCGAGGTCTGCCGCCTGTTGAGCTGCCTCGCGCAAATAGCCGATGGCTTGCTCGCTCTGCCCCTCCCACGCGGCCAGCACCGCCAACGAGCGCTGGTAGGGGATGCGGAAGCGCCGGTAGGGTCCCAGACCTTCCCCGAGTCGGTGCACCTCTGCTTTCGCCTGCCTCTCCTGTCCCGCGCGCACTAAGGCCTCCGTTTCATAGTGCCGGTAAAAATCAAATGTGATCAATGTCCCATCATGGCTCTTACGTGCGGCTATGGACTGCAAGGCATAGCTGTAGGCCGCTTCCCACTGCCCTGCCAGGGTATAGTGCATGCACAATTGCGTCAGGGTGTCCTCGTGAAATTGCTGCTTGAGGCTTGACATCTCTGCCATGGCTACTACCTCTTCGAAAGCCGCCTGTGCCTCTTCCCACTGCTGCAAGGCCTGGTAGACACTCCCTAAAGCAGTCACAATAAGCCAGAGTGGTAATTTCTGCGGAAAGGCCCGCGCAAGCGCAACGGCTTGTTGCGTGAGCACAAGCGCCTCTTCATAGGCCCCCGCTTCTAGCAATCCATGCGTGAGGCCGACCGTACTGGTGACTTGTGCCCAGACGTTCTTGCTCTCTTGCGTGAGCGCGAGCGCCGTGCGGCCACTGCGTATACTGTTGTGCACCTGCCCATCATCCACTTGTGCGTAAGCCAGCAGCGTCCAGCACAAGGCTTCTGACGCGCGATTCGTCAAGGGTTGTGTGAGCGGAGCGCCAATCAAAAAGGATGCAATGGAAAGCTCCCGCGCAGCGGTCTGCTTGTTGCCCAATGCTGCATAGAGCGCCAGGGACGCTTCCAGAGCGTGTATGGCCTCCTTAAAGTCTCCCCCAAGCAGATGGATCAATCCCAGGGAAGAGAGACTTCTGGCTTCCAGTTCCGTGTCATGTATTCCTTGTGCCAGTTCCAGCGCCTGCTCTCCATGAGCCAGGGCATTCGTCGGATCCTCCTTCACAACGGTCATGATCTGTGCCAGGTTCCACTCCGTTTCCGCGAGCGCCTTCTGATCGTGGCTGGCCTGCGCAATCCGCCAGGCTTCCTCCAGCAGCGTGCGCACCGGTGGCTTGTCGAGCGACTGTTGCACCGCCAGGATCGCCAGGCGGTTGAGGGTCATACTGACCAGCCTCGGTAGACGCTGCTGCCGCCCATAGGCCACCAGCTCTTCATAAGCATCCTGGGCCTGCTCCCAGGCCTGCTGGAAAGCATAAGCGCGCCCCAGGTAGGTGTAGAGGTGTTCGACTTCCGAGGCCTCCAGCACGCTCTGCATCCGCTGCTGCTCCTGGAGCAAGGAGCGCGCCCGTTCGTAGTGCCCGATAGCATCATCGACGGCCAGGACGGCCATCGCCTCATCCCCGGCCTGCACGCTGTAGCGAGAGGCTGCCTCGCCTTGTCCGGCCGCCAGCGCGTGATAGACCAGCTCGGAGGCCCGCGCTCCCTCTGTCTGCAGCAGCGTCAAGGCTCGCTGGTGCAAGACCTGTCGCCGCGCCTCGCCCAGCTCGGTGTAGACCACTTCGCGCACCGGGTCATGCGCGAAGCGATAGCTGCCCGGCCGGCCCACCTCTGCTTCTTCCGCGCGCAGCATCCCACTGCCGACGGCCTCCTCCAGCGCCTCGACCCCTGCCTGCATCCCCAGCTCGGCCACCTGCCACAGGCGCTGGGCACTCGCCTGGGTTCCCAGCACGGCGCTGGCCATCACTAGCTGGCGCGCTGACAGGGACAGCGGCGCCAGGCGTGCCAGGATCATCGCGCGCACCGAGGGCGGCAACAGCTTGCTCCTGGACCCCTCCTGCGCGACAGCCGCGGTCATATTCTCGGTCGGCTCCAGCCGCCAGGTGCCATCCGCACCAAGCCGTGGCACCAGCCACTGCCGGTCTCGGAACAGCTTGAGTGTCTCCAGCAGGTACAACGGCTGCCCATCCGTCTGCGCAAACAGCCAGCGTCCCAACGCGACCAGCGCCGCCGCCGGCTCCTGCGCAGGCGAGCTCCCTGCGGTGGAAGGCCAGGTAGGATCGCGCTCACGCTGCTCCCCTCCATTCCGCATGTCAGGCGCCCCCTCCCCTATGATGGCCTCAATGAGCTGGAGAGTCTCCGCCTGGCTGAGCGGCTGCAATGGCAGCTGCGTGACCGGCAGGTCGCGTCCCAGATCGGCCAACTCGGCGGCCAACGCCGGGTTCAACTCCAGCCCTTCACTACGCACAGTGCCTAGCAGCAGCACCCGCGTGCTATGCCTGGTCCAGTAGTGCCCCAGGTAGCGCACCAGGTCGAGGGAGGCCCCATCGACCCAGTGCAGGTCATCCAGCAGCAGTATCAGCGGTCCTCGCTGTGCCAGGGCGTCCAATAAACGTGCTAACGCCTCAAACAGCCGCCCCTTGGCCGTCAGCTCATCCTGTGTAGGGGCACGCAGATCGGGATAGCGCACCCGCAGCTCCGGTAGGAGACGTGACAGTTCGGCCAGCCACAGGTCGTCCAGCAGGTCTTCCGGGGCGTTTTCCGCCTCCAGCCGCGGCCGCACGGCCTCCACCATCGGCTGATAGGGCAATCGTCCCCCCATCTCGAAGGCTTGCCCGCTCAGCACGTCGGCGCCCTGCGCCCGGGCCCAGCCCAAAAACTCAGTGGCCAGCCGCGTTTTGCCGATACCCGCCTCGCCCACCACCAGCACCGCCTGTGGCTGGCCCTGCCGCGCCTGCTGGTAACGCCCGGTGAGCTGGCTGAAAGCACTTGCCCGTCCGATAAGCGGGGCAACCAGCTCGCTGGGCGGTCGACTCTCCGCCGTGGCGGGACGGGTAGAGAGATTCCCTCGGCGGCCAGCCGCGCTGGTGCGGATGTGCTCAGCCAGGGCGACGGTGTCCGCCGACGGCTTGACCTGCAACTCCTCGGCCAGCCGTGCCCGGCAGATGCTGTAGATCTGCAAGGCGGTCGTTGGATCTCCCAATGCCAGGTGCACGCGCATCAGGCGCCGGTACGCCTCCTCCTGCAGGGGATCGAACTCCAGCCAGCGTGTGAGGGTAGCTCGGGCCTGCTCCAGCTCCCCGGCGGCCTCCTGCCAGGAGGAGAGCCGATCAAAGAGCAACTGCAGGCGCACCTGCCACTGGTGCTGCTGCTGCTCGAGCCACTCGTCAAAGGGCGCGTCCTCGCCCAGCCAGAAGCCATCGAGGAACGGGCCGCGCACCAGCGAGAGGGCGTGCTGGAAATTCGCAACCAGGGTGGCGCGCTGCGGCTCAGAGGGGAGCGTAGAGAGCCCCTGGGCCTGTTGGTAGGCCTGCTGCACCACGTCCAGGTCAAGCTCCAACGCGGCATGTCGATCCAGGCCGAGCAGATCGCCCTGAGTGAGTAGATGGCTGTGCTGGGAAGCAGAGGAGCCGGGGTCGTCGAGCAGCCTGCGCAGCAAGGTAATGACGTTGCGTAAGGCCTTGCGCGCACCCTGGGGGTCACTGTCGGGCCACAAGAGCGCAGCCAGCTTGCTTCGCAGGTGCATACCGCCTTCCACTGCCAGGTAAAACAGCAAGGCCGACGCTTTGCGCAATGGAAACGTGAGGCGGCTTGCATCATGAAACACTTCTGGCGGGCCTAGCACAGCTAGACGTAATTGACTCATTGCATGACCTCTTCATGGGGGACAGCAGGTGTGACGAACAGTTCCTCAAGAGCGCAGCAGCGCCTCCCTGGGCGTGTTGCTGTCGTGCTGCCAGGCAATCTATCTATCTAAAGCGCAAAAGAAAAAGCATTTGTTTCACATATTACTGACCACAGTAGAGGCATCGTACCATGTAAGCTCGTTTAAAGGCAAACACAACTATTGCCTCACGAACCGGCTTCCGGTGGCAGCAATGCGGCCTCGTGTCGAGGCACCTCTAGATAGAGACGACTCTCACGACGCTTTTGTGACACCTCCCCCTCATACGAGCCGTAGGGGCCGGTTCACCGCGCCCAGCGCCGATTATGAAGATTAACGACCAAAGCCGGTCGTGTCATGCTTCGCTGCGCTCAGCAGCTGGCTGCCCAGCGCGAGAGATCCTTCGCTGCGCTCAGCATGACAAGCGATCCGCGATTATTACCGATCTTGGTTGGTAAAACTCATTATCGGCCCCCATCATCGTCCTAAATTGTGCCCAGTTGACCATCTATGGTATCCTGCATATATCAGGCATAACCGACAACCAAAAAGCGTATATATATGTAGTGGAAGCATACTTGTTAGACACCCACACCCTACATCTCTTACACCAAACAACTCAATACTTCACCGATCACCACCAGCCTGCCTACCTCGTAGGCGGCTCCCTGCGCAACATCCTGCTCGGCGAACCCTGCACCGATTGGGACATCGTCACCACCGGTGACGCTCACCAATTAGCGCGCAGGTTGGCGGATAAATTAGGCGGCCATTATGTCCATTTACACGAAAAGGCCAGCAGGGTAATTGTGGCTTCGAATGCAGGTACTCCTAATAATAAGAAGGAAATCACCCTCGACATCTCTCCTCTGAACGACAAAACGCTCGAGGACGACCTGCATCAACGCGATTTCACCATCAACGCCATAGCAGCCCCCCTGGCTCAAATCGTGCAATATTTGGAGATAGATAATGCAGAACACCCCCAACCAGGGCAACCGAGTATAGTAGGGGCGACCCTTGCGGTCGCCCTGGGGGATGGGCCCGTCCAGGGCACTGCGCTCGCCCGGCATCTCATCGACCCGCTGCACGGCCTATCCGATTTAGAATCCCATCGTCTGAAAGCCGTCAACGAAGACATCTTCCGTCATGACCCCCTGCGCATGCTGCGAGCTATCCGGCTAATGATGCGCTACCAACTCCAGCTAGACCCCTGGACAGAGAGCCTGATGATACGCGACGCAGCACTTCTCCCGCAAGTAGCCGCCGAGCGGATTCACGAAGAGTTATATACAATTCTAGGGCCTGCTGGAGCTACGGAGCGCCTGCGTTTCCTCGATCAACATGGCCTGTTTACCGTCATCTTCCCGGAGTTTGTAGCGGCAAGGGGCATGCGCCAGCCGAGCTCTCATTATTGGGATGTGCTTGAGCATTCGCTAGAGTCCGTTGGCGCACTTGAACGGCTAGCCAGCATGCTGCAAGAGGATACGCAGAGCACAGGCCAGCAGGATGATCTCGCCGAGATCCGCGCACTGCTGCGCGAGGCCGAGCAGCAAGGAATTTTTTCTTTTGCCGGGCTGACCGCGCCTCGTATGAAAATGGCCGCGCTGCTGCATGATATCGGTAAACCCGTGACATATTCTAGCGATGAGCATGGGGGGATTCATTTTTATAATCACCCGCAGGCAGGGGTGCCGCTGGTTGAGCAAGTGATGCGGCGCCTGTGCGTGAGTACGCAGGACCGGCGATTGGCGCAGTTGGTAGCCGCCCATCATATGCGCCCCGGCCAATTGGGACAGAATGGGCCTCTGACTCCCAGGGCCATCCGGCGCTACTTCGTTGATCTGGGGCCAACAGGCATATACGTAGCGCTGATTTCACTGGCCGACCACCTGGCAACCTTGGGGCCGCAGCCCACCACCGGCTCGTGGGAGCGACACCTGCGCGTAGTGCGTTTATTGCTGACCAGCTATATTCGCGAACGTGAGCGTATCCTGCCCCCACGCTTGATCAGCCCCGAAGAGTTAATGCGGCGCCTGAAGCTCGGGCCAGGGCCGCAGATCGGGCAACTCCTCGACCTGATCGCCGAAGCGCAAGCCGAGGGTACCATTCATTCAAAAGAAGAGGCCCTCTGGCTGGCCGAAGAACGCGTGCACGAGATGACCTCGTAGAGACGGGGCGGTGCTGATGCGGGCTGTCAGGGGTAGGTTTTTTTGGAGAGCCCCCGCCACTCGCGTAGGGGCGGGAGCGGTGCGGTGTGGCGGGGGGACGCTTGCGTCGCCCGTGTCGGCCAACCGCACGCTCTGCACCTCGCCACGCAGGGGAGCGCTTCCCTGCCACGACGCGCTCCTGTAGGGTACTGCCATGCCTCTGCGTTGCGCACCGCCTGGTCAGGGCGACGCAAGCGTCCCCCCGCCTCGTCCACACTGCCCCCGCCCCTACGCGAAGACCATGGGCGCACCGACTCCTCAAGCGGCTTCACCATAAACCTACCCCTGAAAGCGGGGGCGGTGTTGGGCGGAATGGGGGACTTTATGTCCGCCCGCTGGGGGGAGGAGAGGCGCGTTCTCAATGCTTAACTTGACGCCAATGCGGCCATAAAAATGGCCGCCCTTATCGCCAAACAATCAGCTTTTAGCATTCCACCGCAAGAAACGGATAGCCTGACTCTCCTCGCGAGTGCTACATTGTAGGGCATCGACCTATACTTCAAACGAACAGTGAAGAGAAGGAGAGAAGAACATGCAACGACCATTTCGCTTTGGCGTTCTCTGTGAAGAGATGGGAACTCGCGAGGCGTGGATGGCGAAGGTGCGGCGTGTGGAGGAACTCGGTTATGCCACCTTGTTGCTGCGTGATCATTTTATGCCAGGACCATTTGGCGATCAGTTTGCGCCTCTTTCTGCTTTAATGGCGGCAGCGATGATGACGAGCAAATTACGTATCGGCAGCATGGTATTCGATAACGATTATCGTCACCCAGTTGTGCTAGGTAAGGAAGTAGCCACGCTGGATGTGCTCTCCGGCGGACGCTTCGAATTTGGGCTGGGGGCGGGCTGGATGGGCAGCGAATATGAGCAAGCGGGGCTACCATTTGATCCGCCGGGCACGCGCATTGATCGTTTCGAGGAGGCATTGCGGGTCTTCAAGGGATTGTTCGCCGGCGAGCCGCTGGCATTTGCTGGGAAGCATTATATGGTCACAGGCATCCATGGCTTCCCCAGGCCACTGCAGCAGCCACATCCGCCCATCCTGATCGGGGCGGGTGGACGGCGTATGCTTGCCATTGCCGCGCGCGAGGCAGATATTGTCGGTATTATGCCCGGTCCGCTCAATGCTGGGGTTCCTGTGGAGAACGATCCCGCAGCCTACTCGGCGCAGCGTCTATCGCAGAAGATCGCGTGGTTACGCGAGGCGGCGGGGGAACGCTTCATGCAGCTGGAGTTGAGCGTGATCACAAGCCCTGTGTTTACGCACAATCGTCGCCAGGGAGCCGAGCAGGTCGCACAAACGCGCGGTTGGAGCAGTGTATCAGTTAAGGAGATTCTGGAGATGCCGACCATCTTTATTGGCACCGTGGAACAGATTGCCGAGCAGATGCTGGAGCGGCGGGAACACTTCGGCATTTCCTACTATATGACCTTCGACCGCCTGATGGAGGCGTCTGCGCCTCTGCTGGAACAGCTGTCTGGCACATAATGCCTCTTCTTTCGCGGAAACACCGCTAAACTCCCAATTAGCTCGCCCCGCCCGTATATAGTAGGGACGGGGCTTGCCCCCGTCCTGGAACGCTGCTCGCCCTGCGCGGGTGCCGACCCCCACCCCAGGGCGACCGCAAGGGACCGCCCCTACTATACGACGAATCGGCCTGCCAGGCCCGTATATAGTAGGGACGGGGCTTGCCCCCGTCCTGGAACGCTTGCCCCCGTCCTGGAACGCTTGCCCCCGTCCTGGAACTTGCCCCCGTCCTGGAACTTGCCCCCGTCCTGGAACTTGCCCCCGTCCTGAACGCTGCCCGCCCTGAACGCTGCCCGCCAGACCTCCTTATGCACCAGGTAACATAGCGATACAACTGTTACAACTGTTACAACTGTTGCAACTGTTACAAACCTCGCTGGAAATACACTGGCTCTGAAGACCCACAATCATTTCTACTTTACGCAGTAGCTCCTACCACATTTCCTTCTCAATACAAAAAAATACGTTATCGAGTACGTTATCGAATACGTGGTTTGACGGATGCGCAGCGACACCGGCTAAGGTAGACTTAGAAATGGTAAATTGTTCACTTTTTCATTCAAGGGAGATCAGCCTGAAAGGAAAAACAGCATGACACATGATCCGGTATACGCGCCCAGTGCGGACCGCGAAGAAAAACTCGCTGTTCCACAGAGCGTACCTCCCGAGAAATTGTCTCCTGAATCGCCGGTGCCAACATCAGCGCTCAGCACCATAAGCGTTTCTGTACTCGCAGAACAGTGTATAAGAGAATTTGGCAAATATCGAAAAGGAGAACCCTCGGATGATCGATACGGCTTAGAGCTTTTTCGGCGAGCGGTGATACAACAGGACCAGCTTGCCTGGGAATGGTTGCAGCGATGTTACAGCCAGCTCGTGCTTAGCTGGATACGTCGTCACCCCAAAAGGGAAGCTGCATATTGTCTTGATAGTGAAAAGAACTATGTCGCCCAGGCCTTCGCGCGCTTCTGGTTGGCAACCACCCACAACCAGAAGCTAGAGTTCGGCACACTGGCCGCCGCACTACAGTATTTGCGTGCGAGCCTGAACGGCGTGATTATTGACACACTACGGGCTTACTCGCGCTCAAAAGAGGTGCCCTTGCCAGAACCTGGCACTCCAGGGGAACCTCTCGTCGAAGACGCTATAGAGAGCGGCGAGTTATGGAGACTCCTAAGAGATATGTTCCCCGGTGAGCAGGAACAACGATTGATCTACCTGTCCTTTTATTGTGGCCTTAAACCCAGAGAAATAGTTCGCTACCGCTCACAAGAGTTCAGCGATGTGCAGAAGGTGTATCGCCTGCGTCGCAACATCTACGAGCGACTCTTGCGTGATACAGGGCACATTCGGTGGCGGCTTGGCATCGATGGGGAGAACAGTTAGGACGACGGCAATTGTAGGATGCGAGGCATGAATTTTTATGTTCCAAACCACGCACATCAAGTGTAAGCTTCAAAACAACTTATAAACATCTACGAATACGTTAGTTGCTTGCTTTGACATCGAAATTTATGAAAAGTACAATTCGGTTAGTGAACTCTGACCCTTATTTGCGCTCAAATGGGAGGAGAGAGCAGCATGGCAATTGATCCGCGAGGTCACATAGGGCCTGAAATGAGCAGCAACATATCAGCTAATCCGCGAAGTCACATAGGGCCTAAAATAGAGGGCAGCATGATCTCTGCTGCTCCGCGAGGTCACTTATGGCCCAAAACCCTTGATCTCGGCACCCCAGCACAGGTCACTAACAAGAGTCCGCGCGTGCGGCTAATCAACGGCAATATCGAAAAGCTGACGTGGCAGGCGCGGATCCAGTATATCAGTGGAGCAAATTGGTTGCAGTTGAGTCAGTATACTGGGCCGCTTGATGGTAAAACACCTGTAGAGATCGCGGTGAGCGTTGACGCAGGAACGCTGATAACCGGGTCTTACGAAGCCCTTGTAGACTTTGACTGGGTTCCGCCTGAGGGCAATGGCGATAAAGTCCAGGTCATATTGAACGTCCCGTAGGGACGGGGAAAGAACGACTCGCCGCGCTAATTAGCGTGGCGAGTCGTTCAACATGAGAACTTGCACACCGGTTAAAGTACTGGAGCTTTCGGCCCAACATGCCCTGCCACTGGTGCTTTTGGTCCAACGTGACCTGCTACTGGTGCTTTCGGCCCAACATGGCCTAAAGGAGAAAAGACAATCGCTCCCAAAATGGCAAGAGTACAAACTAGCCCGGCAGCCCACTTCGAAACTCTTTTCATTGACTGGCCCAACCTTTCATGTAACTGTGGAGTAAATCAAAATATGAACCATCACTGCTCAAAGTCTAGCTTGCTTACTACGAGAATATATCCGTTAAACAACGTATTCGATTACGTATTTCTTCGATTACATATGTCACATTCTTTACTTCCTGGCAGGAGTTGTTGCTCGTTCAAGAGACCTGAGGCGCACAAACGCCTCCCGTGCTGAATGGCCACACATCTCTTCAGACGGCTGTAACCTGACACACACCTCCGGGCGTTCTGGCTTGCCAAAGAGCTTGCAGCGATTATCTCTCGTCAAATGAATACAGCGCACACCTGCCTGCTTTCGATGCGGCATACCGGGAATAGCGGATGAAATGGACAGAGCAATACAACACGCTCCGCAACCAACCCGGCAGTCCATTCG
>WNGJ01000473.1_pt1 | contig 38004 bp, 37 predicted proteins | sample 5400611 | NCBI WGS metagenome assembly WNGJ01 (sample SAMN13153375, study PRJNA577476) | soil metagenome | isolation source: 40 cm soil or saprolite under Garry oak tree replicate 1 | place: USA:California | collected 2016-06-15
CGGCGACGGCGGCGCGATGCTCGCCGGCGCGCCGCCCACCACCGCGCCCGAGCCGCCGGGACGCCGCGCGCCTGCCCCCGCATGAGCGCCGTGGTGGCAGTGCGAGCCGCAGCCGCAGGCGAGACGAGCCTGTGATTCTGGACTTCGGGATCGTCTTCGGACGCGTGGCCTTCGTCATGATGTTCATCCTCAACCTCGGCGGGCTCCTCACCTGGGTCGAGCGCAAGCAGTCGGCGATCATGCAGGATCGCATCGGCGCCAACCGCGCCTCGATTCGGATTCCCTTCACCCGGATACAGCTGCGCGTGCTGGGACTGTTCCACCCGCTGGCCGACGCCATCAAGATGCTGACGAAGGAGGACTTCCTGCCGGCCCGCGCCGACCGTCTCCTCTTCCAGCTCGCGCCGTTCGTCTCCGTCTTCTTCGGTCTGGCCGCCTTCGCGTCGATCCCGTTCGGCGACACGCTGCGCGTGGGCGACCGCGTGATCCCGCTGCAGGCGATCACGCTCAACGTCGGCCTGCTCTACGTGTTCGCGATGCTCTCGCTGGGCGTGTACGGCGTGATGATGGCCGGCTGGTCGTCGGCCAACAACTACGCGCTGCTCGGCGGCCAGCGCGCCGCCGCGCTGATGATCACGGCCGAGATCGCCATCGGCGCCTCGATCATGGGCGTCGTGATGTGGTACGGCTCGCTGGACCTTCAAGACATCGCCCGCGCGCAGGGTGGGCTGCTCTTCGGCTGGATCCCGAAGTGGGGGATCGTCACGCAGCCGCTCGCCTTCATCCTGTTCCTCACCGCCGGCATCGCGGCCACCAAGCGGATCCCCTTCGACATGCCGGAGGGCGAGTCGGAGATCATCGGCTACTTCGTCGAGTACAGCGGGATGAAGTTCGGCATGTTCGCGATGGCGGATTTCCTGGAGACGGTGGTGGTGGCCGGGCTCACGACGTCGCTCTTCCTCGGCGGCTGGCAGGTGCCGTACCTCTACGACACCGGCTTCCGGTTCCCCTGGGGGAGCAGCGTCGGGCTTCCGCACCTCCTGGTGGCGCTGCTCCAGGTCGGCGCGTTCTCGTTCAAGGTCGTCGTGATGATCTTCATCATGATGCTGATCCGGTGGACGCTGCCGCGCTTCCGCTACGACCAGGCGATGCGGCTCGGCTGGCTCGGGCTCTTCCCGCTCTCGATCCTGAACATCGTGCTGACGGGGGCCGTGCTGCTCGCGTGGGGGTCGCGCCCGTGAAGACCGGCCAGCGCTTCTACCTGCGAGAGGTGCTCGCCGGCCTCGTGCTGACCGGGCACCACTTCTTCGCCAACATGGGCAAGCACATCGCGCACGCGCTCGGCCGCAAGGACGCGCGCGGCGCCGTCACCATCCAGTACCCGGAGGAGCGGCGGCCGTACTCGCCGCGCCTGCGGTCGCTGCACCGGCTCGTGCGCCGCGAGGACGGCTCGCCGCGCTGCGTGGCCTGCATGATGTGCGAGACGGTGTGCCCGGCGCGCTGCATCTACATCGTCGCCGACGAGCACCCGAACCCCGAGATCGAGAAGATGCCCTCGCGCTTCGACATCGACCTCGGCAAGTGCGTATTCTGCGGCTTCTGCGTGGAGGCGTGCCCCGAGGACGCCATCCGCATGGACACCGGCATCCTGGAATTCTCCTCGTACAGCCGGCTCGGCATGATCTACACGAAGGCCATCCCGGCCGACCGGACGGTGTGATGGGCCCCGTCGCGTTCGTGCTCATCGCGGGGGTGGCGGTCGGCTCCGCCCTCGGCCTCGTGTTCAAGCGCAATCCGATCCACGGCGCGCTCTTCCTCGTCGTCAACCTCGGCTCGGTGGCCGCGCTCTACCTGACGCTCGGCGCGCAGTTCCTGGCCGCCGCCCAGGTGATCGTCTACGCCGGCGCCATCATGGTGCTCTTCGTGTTCGCGATCATGGTGCTGATCCCGGGCAAGGAGGAGACGGGCCCGGATCCGCGACGGGCGTACCGGGTGCTCGCGCTGCCCGTCGGCGCGGTGCTGCTGGCGCTGCTGGTGGCCGTGGTGGCGGCGGGTGCGCGCGGACGGGCGCCGGCGGCCACGGCGGCGCCGGACGGCGTGGAGGCGATCGCGCGGCTGCTGTTCACCGACTACCTGTTTCCGTTCGAGCTGACGTCGGTGCTCCTGCTGGCCGCGATGGTCGGCGTAATTCTGTTATCGCGCCGGCGGGAGGGTTAGGTCGTGGCGCCGGAGTCCTGGTACCTGGCGCTCTCGGCCGTGCTGTTCTGCATCGGCGTGGTCGGCGTCATCGTGCGCCGCAACCCGCTGGTGATCTTCATGTCGATCGAGGTGATGCTCAACGCCGCGAACCTCGCGTTCGTGGCCTTCGGCCACCGGCTGGGCACGGCCGACGGGCAGGCCGTCGTGTTCTTCGTGATGGCGGTGGCCGCCGCGGAGGTGGCGGTGGGCCTGGCCATCATCGTCGCCATCTTCCGCCTGCGCTTTCGGCTCTCGGTGGACGATTTGAGCCTGATGCGCTGGTAGTGCGAGCCGCAGCACGTCGCGGGGCTGGGGCCCCGCCGTGCGAGGCGAGCATATGATAGAGAACTAGGGGGCAGGGGGTAGGGAATGGCCAAGGCGATGACTCAGAAGGCGGCGCCGGGGCTCGGGCTCGACGCCGACCTCGCGCGCAAGCTTCTGCGCGACATGCTCCTCATCCGCCGCTTCGAGGAGAAGGCGGCGGAGGCCTACGCCCTCGGCAAGATCGGCGGGTTCCTCCACCTCTCCATCGGCGAGGAGGCGGTGGCCGCCGGCGCCACCTCGGTCCTCCGGCCCGACGACTACGCGATCTCGACCTACCGCGAGCACGGTCACTGCCTCATCAAGGGCTCCGATCCCCGCCGCGTGATGGCCGAGCTGTTCGGGCGCGTCGACGGGCTCAGCAAGGGCAAGGGCGGCTCGATGCACCTGTTCGACAAGGAGCACAACTTCCTCGGCGGCCACGCCATCGTCGGCGCCCACCTGCCGATCGCCGCCGGCGTGGGCTTCGCCATCAAGTACCGCGGGGGCGACCAGGTGGTCCTGTGCTACTTCGGCGACGGCGCGGTGCCCGAGGGCGAGTTCCACGAGGCCCTGAACCTCGCCGCCCTCTGGAAGCTGCCCGTCATCTGGCTCTGCGAGAACAACCGCTACGCCATGGGCACCTCGCTCGAGCGCGCGCTGGCCCAGACGGAGATCTGGAAGTTCGGCGAGACGTACGGGATCCCGTCCGAGCCGGTGGACGGCATGGACGTCCTGGCCGTACGCGCCGCCGTCGGGCGCGCGGTCGAGCGCGCGCGGCGCGACAAGACGCCGGCGCTCCTCGAGGTGCGCACCTACCGCTTCCGCGGCCACTCCATGCGCGATCCGGCCGGGGCCGTGTACCGCACCAAGGAAGAGGTCGAGCGCGAGAAGCTGCGCGACCCGATCCTCCTCTTCCGCGACCGCGTGCTGAAGCCCGGCGTGCTGTCCGAGGACGACGTGAAGAAGATCGAGAAGGACGTCAACGACCTCGTGGACGAGGCGGTGGCCTTCGCCGACGCCTCGCCGGAGCCGCCGGCCTCCGAGCTCTTCACCGACATCTTCAAGGAGAGCGCCTGAGATGGCGGTGATGACCTACCGCGAGGCCCTGAACCTCGCGCTGCGCGAGGAGCTCACGCGCGACCCCAACGTCTTCGTCATCGGCGAGGAGGTCGGGCTCTACGAGGGCGCCTACAAGGTCACCCAGGGGCTGCTCAAGGAGTTCGGGCCCAAGCGCATCGTGGACACGCCGATCGCGGAGTCGGGTTTCACGGGCGTCGGCATCGGCGCGGCGATGGTGGGGCTGCGGCCCGTGGTCGAGATGATGACGTTCAACTTCGCGCTGCTGGCTCTGGACCAGATCGTGAACTCGGCCGCCAAGCTCAGCTACATGTCGGGCGGCCAGTACAACGTGCCGCTCGTCATCCGCGGTCCCGGCGGCCCCGCGCACCAGCTCGCCGCGCAGCACTCGCAGTCGATGGAGGTGTACTTCTACCACGTGCCGGGGCTCAAAGTCGTCCGACCCTCCACGCCGATGGACGCCAAGGGCCTGTTGAAAGCTGCGATCCGCGACGACAACCCGGTGATCTTCATCGAGTCCGAGACGCTCTACAACGTGAAGGGCGAGGTGCCGGAGGATCCCGACTTCGTGATTCCGCTCGGCCAGGCCGTCGTGCGCCGCGAGGGCACCGACGTCACCGTCGTCGCCTACATGGGCATGATGTACCGCGCGATGGAAGCCGCCGAGGAGCTCGCCAAAGACGGGATCTCCGTGGAAATCGTCGATCCCCGGTCCTTGCAACCCCTCGACACCGCGACGATCATCGGCTCCGTGCGCAAGACGCACCGCGCGGTGGTCGTCGAGGCCGGCGCCGGCTTCGCGGGCATGGGCTCGGAGATCGCCACCGAGATCACCGAGGAGGCGTTCGACGACCTCGACGCCCCTGTGCTGCGCGTCACCGGCGCTCAGGCGCCGATGCCCTACGCGCGCAACCTCGAGCGCGCCAAGACGCCGACAAAAGAGAAGATCGCCGACGCGATCCGTCGCGTCTGTTACGCCAACGGGAGCCGCTGACCATGCCCGTGACCAAGGTCGTGATGCCCAAGCTGTCGGAGCAGATGGAGAGCGGCAAGATCATCAAGTGGCTCAAGAAGGAAGGCGACCGCGTCCAGAGCGGAGACATCCTCGCCGAGGTGGAGACGGACAAGGCCGACGTCGAGATGGAGGCGTTCGGCTCCGGTGTGCTGCGCAAGATCCTCGTGGCGGCCGGCAACAAGGCGCCGGTGGGCTCGTTGATCGGCGTCATCGCCGAGGAGAACGACGACATCGGCGCGGTCGTCGCGCAGGCCGGTTCGGGCGCGCCGGCGGCGGCGGCGAGTGAGGCGAAGGCGCCGAGCGGTGCCAAGCCCGGCATGGCCGACCGACCGGCGGCGGTGCCGCCGCAGCCGAAGAGCGAGGATCCGGCGGCACGCAAGCCGTCGCCGAGCACGGGTTCGGAATCGCCGGGTAGCCGGCGCGTGCAGGACGCCGTCGCTGCGGCGTCGGTTCCGCAGCCGAGCGGTGACGGCGGGCGCGTGAAGGCCTCGCCGCTCGCCAGGAAGATCGCCGCGCAGTCGGGCGTCGATCTCAAGCTCATCCAGGGCAGCGGGCCCGGCGGTCGCATCGTGCGCCGTGACGTCGAGGCCGCGTCTACCGCGCCGGCGGCGGCCGCGGTGGCTGCGGCGCCCGCGCTGCGGCCCGTGGCGCAGCCCGCGGCGGCCGGCGCCGAGTACGAGGACCTGCCGCTCAGCCCGATGCGCTCGGCCATCGCCCGGCGGATGCCGCTCAGCAAGGCACCGGTCCCGCACTTCTACGTCACGTCGGAAGTCGCCATGGACCGCGCGTGGGAGCTGCGCGAGGAGCTCAACGGCCTCGAGGGCCAGCCGAAGATCTCGGTCAACGACTTCATCATCCGCGCCTGCGCGCTGACGCTGCTCCAGCATCCCGGCGTGAACGCGTCGTTCCAGGGCGAGTCGATCCGCGTGTTCCACCGCGTCCACATGGGCATCGCGGTCGCGCTGGAGGAGGGGCTCATCACGCCCGTCCTGCGCGACGTGCACGCCAAGTCGCTCGCCCAGATCGCCGTCGAGGCGCGCGATCTCGCCGAGCGCGCGCGGCAGCGCAAGCTGCGCACGCAGGAGCTGTCGGGCGCGACCTTCTCGATCTCCAACCTCGGCATGTTCGACGTGCGGGACTTCTCGGCCATCATCAACCCGCCGGAGGGCGCGATCCTCGCCGTCGGCTCCGTGCGCCGTGTGCCCGTGGTGAGCGACGAGGGCCTCGGCGTCGGCCGCCGCATGGCCCTGACGATCTCGTGCGACCACCGCGTGATGGACGGCGCAATGGGCGCGCGCTTCCTGCAGGACGTCAAGAAGCTCCTGGAAGAGCCGCTGCGGCTCCTGGTATGACGACCATGGTCCGCCCGAACGTCGGGCCCCGGAGCCCTGCGAAGGGGCCCCGACGGTGAATCAGTTCGATGTCGTCGTCGTCGGCACCGGACCCGGAGGCTACGTGTCCGCCATCCGCGCGGCCCAGCTCGGATTGTCGGTGGCGACGGTCGAGGACGACCGCCCCGGCGGCGTCTGCCTGAACTGGGGCTGCATCCCGACCAAAGCGCTCCTGCGCAACGCCGAGGTCGTGCACCTGTTCGAGAAGGCCGCGGACTTCGGCATCACGATCGACAGGTTCCAGGCGGACTACGCGGCCGCGGTCAAGCGCAGTCGCAGCGTGGCCGACCGCATGGCCAAGGGCGTGGAGTTCCTCTTCCGCAAGAACAAGATCACGCTCTTTCCCGGCACCGGCTCGCTCACGTCGAAGAACGTCGTCGAGGTGAAGGGCGAGGACGGCGCCTCGACGCTGGAGGCCGGGCGCGCGGTGATCCTGGCCACGGGCTCCGAGCCCAAGTCGCTGCCCGGCGTGACCATCGACGAGAAGACGGTGATCTCGTCGAACGGCGCCGTCCGCAACGAGGCGAAGCCGAAGTCCATCGTCGTCATCGGCGCCGGCGCCGTCGGCGTGGAATTCGCCGACGTCTACCGCTCGTACGGCGTGGAGGTCACGCTGCTGGAGGCGCTGCCGCGGATCGTCCCCCTCGAGGACGAGGAGGTCAGCACGCAGCTCACGCGCAGCCTCTCGCGCCGCGGCATCACGATCAAGACCGGCGCGAAGGTGAGCGCGGTGAAGCCGGGCGGCGCGGGCGCGGTGATCGACACCGACGGCGGCAAGCTCGAGGCCGAGCAGGTGCTGATGGCCGTCGGCCGCGGCGCGCGCACGAAGGGGGTCGGCCTGGAGGCGCTCAACATCGCGCTGGAGCGCGGCTTCGTCAAGGTCTCGCCGACCATGGAGACCTCCGTGAAGGGCGTCTACGCGATCGGCGACATGGCGGGCGCACCGCTGCTCGCGCACAAGGCGATGGCCGAGGGCGTCGTGGCGGCCGAGGCGATCGCCGGGAAAAGCCCGCGGCCCGTGGACTACGGCAACGTCCCCTCGTGCACCTACTGCCGGCCCCAGATCGCCTCGATCGGGCTCACGGAGGCGAAGGCCAGGGAAGGCGGCCGCGAGCTCGCCGTCGGCAAGTTCCCGTTCACGGCCAACGGCAAGGCGGTGGCCCTGGGTGACACCGAGGGCTTCGTCAAGGTCGTCGCCGACAAGAAGACGGGCGAGCTGCTCGGCGTGCACATCATCGGCCCCGAGGCCACGGAGATGATCCACGAGTTCGCGGTGGGCCGCACGCTGGAGGCGACGCTCGAGGAGATGATGCACACCATCCACGCGCACCCCACGCTCTCCGAGGCCGCGCTCGAGGCCACGCTGGCCGCCCTCGGCCACGCGATTCACATCTAATCTCGGAGGGGGGCTTCGCCCCCCTTCCGACGGTCGTCGCGCGCCTTGCGGCGCGCTCCTCCCTGCCTCCCCCCAGAACTCGATTGCGCCGACAAAGCCGGCGCTCGAACCGGCACGAGGCACGACATCGGCGTCGGTCTTCGCGTAAACTTCTGGCGATGGACTTCGAGCTGACCTCAGAGCAGCAGGCGCTGTGCCGGCGGGCGCGCGAGCTCGCCGACCGTGCGTTCGCCGAGCGCGCCGCGCGCTGGGACGCCAGCGAGGAATACCCGTGGGAGAACGTGAAGGACCTCGCGGCCGCCGGCTTCATGGGGATGACCGTCCCCGAGGCCTTCGGCGGCGGGGGCCGGCCGCTGCTCGACGTGATCCTCGTCATCGAGGAGATCGCGCGCGCGTGCGGCATCACCGGGCGCATCGTGGTCGAGGGAAATCTGGGGACGGTCGGCGCCCTCAACGCGTACGGCAGCGAGGCGCAGAAGCGGCGGTGGTTTCCGTGGGTGCTGGAGGGCGAGAAGCCGGCCATCGCGATCAGCGAGCCGGCCGCCGGCTCCGCCGCCACCGACATGGAGACGCGCGTCGAGGAGACGCCGACCGGCTACCGGATCCACGGTCACAAGTGCTGGATCACCGGCGCCGGGACCTCACGCCTCTACCTGGTCTACGGGCGCTTCGGCGGGCGCGCGGGCGCGGAGGGCATCGGCGGCGTCTTCGTCGAGCGCGACACGCCCGGCTTCCGCATCGGACGCCGCGAACTCATGATGGGCCTGCGCGGGATCCCCGAGGGCGAGCTGCACTTCGAGGGCTGCGCGGTCCCGCGCGACAATCTCCTCGTCGGTCCCGGCGACGGCTTCAAGAAGCTGATGGCCGCCTACAACGGCCAGCGCCTCGGCGCGGCCACCGTCGCGCTCGGGCTCGCCCAGGGCGCGTACGAGAAGGCCCTCGCCTACGCGACGGCGCGCAAGCAGTTCGGCCGGCCCATCGGCGACTTCCAGGGCATCCGCTGGAAGCTCGCGGACATGGCGATCAAGATCGACGCCGCGCGCCTCATGATCCACCGCGCGGCCGCGCGCGCCGGCCACCGCTTCCCCGACGCCCTGGAGGCAGCGAAGGCCAAGACGTTCGCCGCGGAGACGGCGCAGCAGGTGACGAGCGAGGCGCTGCAGATCCACGGCGCGGCCGGCTACGGCCGCACGCTGCCGCTCGAACGGATGATGCGCGACGCGCGCATGTTCGCGATCGGCGGCGGCACGCTCGAGATGATGCGCAACCTCGTCGCCGACCGCATCCTCGGCTCGCACGTCGACTGGCGGCGCGCCTGATGACGTTGGGGGGCCCCGATATGGCGAGGTGCCGCGTAACGTTTGCACCCGCGCGGCGTTTGACGTATTGCTAGTGATTCGATGAGACAGCCCGCGTCGCGCTTGCACCCGTTGCTGATGATCGGTGTCCTTCTGCCGCTGCTGCTCGTCGGCGCCACGGTCGCGCACACGCACGACGGCGCCGGCATCGGGCTCTACAACCAGGAGCACGATCTCGTGCTGATGGGCGCGCTCGGGTCGGTGGCGCCGCTGCCGGCCCTCGTCGTCGCCGTCGCCCTCGTCGTCGTTGCCCTGGTCGTCTCCGCGGCTCCCGTCGCCGTCGACTCCTCGACGCGCCGGCTCGAAGTCTCGCGCGCGCCTCCGACCGCCTAGCTCCCCTCGCTCCGTCGTCGTCTCGTCGCGCCCCGTCGGGCGCGGACCACTTTCGTTCCTGGGGAGGACAGCATGCGTGCATCGGGGATCGTCGTCGTCGCGCTCCTCGTCGTGCTGATCGCGACGCCCGCGCTCGCGCAGGACGCCGGCGCGCTGCGCCGCGAGATCGAGCAGCTTCGCAAACAGCTCGAAGGCTTGACCGAGCGGCTGCAGCGCCTGGAGGCGCAGCCGGCGCCGCAACCTGTCGCGCCGCCGCCGGTCGCCCAGCCGGCGCCGCCCGGAACGATGCAGCAGCGCGGACCGGGGGGTGGCACCGGCCTCAGCGCTGAGGAGCTGCTCCGGCCGCGCCAGCCGTTCGCGCTCTACCAGCAACGCGGCTCGGGCCAGCTGCTCTTCGACATGGGCATCGCCGGCGACTTCGTCGCCAGCGTCACCCAGCGCAACGTCGCCAAGGCGAATGGCGGAACGTTCGCGGGCCAGGAGAACCGCTTCTTCCCGCGCGAGGTGGAGCTGGAGCTGTTCGGCCAGATCGATCCGTACGCACGCGGCGAAGTCCGGATCGAAGCCGGTGAGGAGGCGCCGGGCGCCGAGACCTCGGTCCACCTCGCCGAGGCGACGCTCACGCTGCTCACGCTGCCCTACGGCACGCAGGTCAAGATGGGCCAGATGCGCACCCGTTTCGGCTGGTCGAACCAGATCCACGAGCACGACCTGCCGTGGATCGACCGGCCCAACGTGCTCAGAAACTTCTTCGGCGGCGAGGGAGTCACGGAGAAAGGCGTCGAGGTCACGATCGTCCCCGACCTGCCGTTCTATCTGGAAGGCCTCGTCGGCGTCTTCAACGGCGACAACGAGACGGCGTTCGGCCGCGGCTCGCTGCGCGATCCGCTGCTGACGGCGCGCCTGCGGACCTTCTTCGAGCTGACCGACACGCAGGCGATCCAGCTCGGGATCTCCGGGGCCAGCGGCCAGACGCCGGGCGAGTTCCGGAGCACGTTCGCCGGCGCCGACGCGCGCTACAAATTCCGGCCGGAGAGCTGGCTGCACCCGCTCGTGACGCTCACCGCCGAGGCCATCTACGGAATCCGGAAGATCGAGGTCCTCGACGAGACCGGCACCACCGGGCCAGAGGGACGCACGCGCGACCGCTTCGGCTGGTATGCGGGCCTGGAAGTCCAGCCATGGCGCCGCTGGGCGGGCGGCGTGCGTTACGACTGGTCGCAGTTCGCGCTGATGCCCGGGCGCGAGTGGGCGGTCGAGCCGTACATCACGTTCTGGCCCTCGGAGTTCCTGCGCTTCCGGCTCGCCTACAAGCGCACCGAGCGCGACCGGTCGGTGGACTTCGCCGGCAACGGCGGCAGCGCGCGGATCGCGGACGAGGTGTTGTTCCAGGGCACGTTCATCCTCGGCGCCCACCCGGCGCATCCATTCTGAGGGAGGCGAGGCGCATGGCACGCTCGATCACCACGCTCGTCCTGGCAGCCCTGAGCGTCGGGCTCACGTTCGGCGGCGCCGACGCCGCCGACAAGGTCCGGGTCGTCACCACGATCCCGGACCTCAAGTCGCTCACCGAGGCGGTCAGCGGCGACCTCGCCGACGTCGAGTCGCTGACCCGCGGCACGCAGAACTTCCACGAGGCCGAGGTGCGGCCGAGCATGATGCTCAAGCTGCGGAAGGCCGACCTGCTCATCGAGAATGGCGTCGAGCTGGACTCGTGGGTGGACGTCGCCGTCAACGGCGCCAACAACCCGAACATCGTGCGCGGCGCGCGGGGACGCATCGAGATCTCGCGCGGCATCCCGCTGCTCGAGGTGCCCTCCACGCGCGTCGACCGCTCGATGGGCGACGTGCACCCGCTCGGCAACCCGCACTTCTCGCTCGATCCGGGGCTGGCGCCGATCATCACGCAGAACATCCTCGACGGCCTCGTCCGGATCGCCCCGCAGCACCGCGCGGCATTCGAGAAGAACCGCGCGGCCTTCCTCGCGAAGGTCGACGAGCAGATGGCGCGCTGGACGAAAGCGATGGAGCCGATGCGCGGCGCGAAGGTCGTGGCCTATCATCCGAGCTTCATTTATTTCGTGACGCGCTTTGGCCTCACGCAAGTCGGTACGGTCGAGGACCGGCCGGGCATCCCGCCCTCGCCCCAGCATCTCGTCAACCTCATCCATCAGATGAGGGAGGACCGCGTCAAGGCGATCCTCGTGGAGCCGTGGAACGACATCAAGCTCGCCACGCGCGTCGCCGAGGAAGCCGGGGCGAAAGCCCTCGTCATGGCCTCGGCGGTCGGGGCGGTGAAGGGCGCCGACAATTACCTCGCCGCCATCGACTACAACGTCACCGCACTGGTGAACGCGCTACGATAGCTGCGCATGGTCTTCGACCTGTTCGCGATCCTCTGGGCTCCGTTCCTCATGTGCCTGGTGCTCACGGGGATCCACGCCTATCTCGGTGTCCACGTGCTCGCCCGCGAGGTCGTGTTCGTGGACATCGCGATGGCGCAGATCGCCGCCCTCGGTGCGACCGCGGCATTCCTGCAGGGGTACGAGATCGAGCAGTGGGAATCGTACGCGTACAGTCTCGCGGCCACGCTGCTCGGCGCCCTCGTGCTCTCGATCACGCGGAGCCGCCGGCGTAACGTCTCGCAGGAGGCGGTGATCGGCATCGTCTACGCGGTGTCCTCGGCGGCGGCCGTCCTGCTGGCCGATCGCGCGCCGCACGGCGCCGAGCAGGTCCGCACGATGCTCGTCGGCAACCTGCTCGCCGTGCGGCCGTTCGAGGTCGGCAAGGTCTTCATCCTCTATTCTCTCGTCGGGCTCATGCACTGGTTCTGTCGCCGGCCGTTCCTGCTCATCTCGACGGACCCGCGCGCCGCCTTCGAGGCGGGCTGGCGTGTCCGGCTGTGGGACTTCTTCTTCTACGCGTCGTTCGGCGTGGTGGTGGCGAGCTCGGTACGGATCGCGGGGGTGCTGCTCGTGTTCTCCTACCTGATCGTGCCCGCGCTGGCCGGCGTGATGCTCGGCGGCACCGTCGCCGCGCGGTTGCTGATCGGCTGGGCGTTCGGCACCGTGGTGAGCGTGATCGGCATGGTGGCCTCGGCTGCGCTCGACCTGCCGACGGGCGCGACCGTCGTCTGCGCCTTCGGCGTGACGCTGATCGCGTTCTGGATCGCCACGCGCGTGTCGCGTCGGCTCGCGGCGCTCGGCGCGGGACCGCCGGCGCCGGCCGGGCATCCGCGGCGGTGACGCGCGCCGCGGTGCTCCTGCTGCTGGCGGCGACGCTGGCCGGATGTGCGACCGCGCCGCCGAGCGTGGGGAGTCTTGCCGGCGAGTGGCATGGCCGGATCTCCACACCGCGCGGCCACACCGGGGCCCGGCTGACGCTGGCGCCCGACGGCCGCTACGAGGGCGCCGCGTTCTTCGACGGCGGGGACCGGCCGCTGCACGGCGCGATCGTGGCGCTGCCGGACGGTCGGCTGCGCTATGTCGGCAGCGAGGGCGACGGCAAGGTCAGGGGCGACGACGGCGCGACCGGCGGCGTGTTTCGCCGTAGAATCGGTCCGTGAGGCGCTTCGTCGCCGCGACCCTCGTCCTCGTCGCCGTGCTGGCGCCGGTGCTGGCCGCCGCGAACGTGCCGGACCCCACGTGGATTGCCGGTATGTACGACGGCGGCGACGCCGACGAGGTCCTGGCGCTCGTCTGGGACGAGACGCCCGGGCTCGCGGCGGTGCCGCCGGCCCTGCTCGAGCCGCATGCCGTCGTGATCGAGCTCTCCCCGCGGGTCGCGCCCCCGGCGCGGTCCGTCGCGCGCGCCGCCGCCTCCCGCGCTCCTCCGCTCGCCTGAGCGTCCCGTGCGCCCGTCCGACGTCTCAGCCACGAGAGGAGAACGCCATGTTTGGTCTGGGGACGCAGGAGCTGCTGGTCATTCTGGTGATCGTGCTCGTGCTGTTCGGGGGCAGCAAGCTGCCGGAGATCGCGCGCTCGCTCGGCAAATCCATGCACGAGTTCAAGAAGGGCATCAACGAGGGCGCGTCGGAGAAGGAGAAAGAGAAGGACGAGAAGCCTCAGTGATCCAGCACGCCCACGCGCGCGAAGAGGAAAAAGCCGTTCAGCGTGCTGAGGACGCCGAGCGCGGCCACGACCATCGAGAAGACGAACATGGCGCGTGAGGTGGCCAGGATGGCGACGGACGAGCAGACGATCGCGATCTGGAGGAACACCTCGGCGAACTCGAAGTAGCGATCGCGGGTGCGGTAGAAGTCGCGCTCGTGCTCGAGCTTCTTGGCGTCCTTCTCGATGTCCTTCTTCTCGGCGTTGTAGCGCTTCTCCTCCTCGGCGAACCTCGTCGCGAGCGCCTGCTGCTTCTCCTGCCGCGGGCCGCGCCCGGCGGCGGTGTCGGCCAGCTCCGCCTGCATCACCAGCGCCTGCGCGCGATAGAGGTGCTCGCGGATGACCTTGGCCTGGTAGAAGGCCCACTGGTCGGAGGACTGCTGCTGGGCGAGCAGCATGTGCTTCATCGCGTTGCTGGCGCCCAGCGACGCGATGGCGAGGATGACCGCGTAGACGGCGGTGGTGAGAGCGACGCGACGGCTGAACGACGTGTCGCGTCGCTCCTCCAGCTCCTCGGGATCGGGCAGCTCGACTTCAGCCACGCGGCGGCGTGTTGCCCTTGCGGATCTCTTCCTTCATCGCGTCCTTGCCCGCCTCGAAGGCGGTCATGAGCCGCTGCGTCTGCTCCTCGAACACCTCGCGGCTCTTGTCGAGCCAGTCGCCCGCGCGGCCCTGCGCGTCGTTCGCCAACTCCTGGGCGCGCTTCGCGAACTCGCCGCCGTGCTCCAGCAGCTGGTCGCGGATCTCGCGGCCGGCCTTGGGGGCCAGCAGCAGCGCCGAGGCGGCGCCGATGATCCCACCCAGGAAGAACCAGCCCAGATATCCCGCCGCGTCGTTCCGGTCATTGGCCATGGTGATCTCCTTGGTTCTTCGAAAACCGGGACACGAAGACGTCGAGTCCCTTCTTGAGTCCGACCGCCACCCCGATGAGCTGGCCGGCGCGCGTGAGCCCGGCCAGCCCGGTCACGGCCCGGCCCACGCCGTCGGCCACGGCGTTCACGTGTTCCGTCATCTCGCCCACGCGCTCGATCTCCTCCTTCGCCTCGCGGCTGAGCGTTCGCACGTCCTCCGACAGCGCGTGCACCTGGCCGATCAGCGGCCGCAGCTCCTGCTCGACGATGGTCAGCACCGTCTCCGCGCGCCGGGCCATCCGCCGGAGCGCCAGGATGGCGGGGACGGCCGCCGCCGTGAGCACCACCGCGCACCCTACCAACACCGCCTGCGCCCAGGGTTGCATGGAGACTGAGATTATAATCATAGCCATGTCGCCGGACGAGCGTCTCGAGGAGCTGCGGCGCCGCAACCGCGCCGCCGAGCTCGGCGGGGGCGAGGAGCGCATCCGGCGCCAGCACAAGGCCGGCAAGAAGACCGCCCGCGAGCGGCTCGAGCTCCTGCTCGATCCCGGCTCCTTCCTCGAGCTCGACCGCTTCGTCGTCCACCAGACCCACGACTTCGGCATGGCCGAGCAGCGCATCCCGGGCGACGGGGTCGTCACCGGCTCGGGCCGCATCCACGGGCGCCCGGTGTTCGTCTTCGCGCAGGACTTCACCGTCTTCGGCGGCTCGCTCTCCGAGACGTACGCGCGGAAGATCTGCAAGATCATGGACCTCGCGATGAAGACCGGCGTCCCCGTGATCGGCCTGAACGACTCGGGCGGCGCGCGCATCCAGGAGGGCGTCGCCTCGCTGGGAGGATATGCGGACATCTTCTTGCGGAACACGCTTGCCTCGGGTGTCGTCCCACAAATTTCAGCGATCATGGGCCCGTGTGCGGGAGGCGCGGTCTATTCGCCGGCGATCACCGATTTTGTGTTCATGGTGAAGAACACCTCCTACATGTTCGTGACCGGCCCCGACGTCATCAAGGCCGTCACCCACGAGAGTGTCTCCGCCGAGGACCTCGGCGGCGCGACCACGCACGGCACGACGTCGGGCGTCGCCCACTTCGCGTCGGACAGCGAGGAGGAGTGCCTGGCCCTCATCCGCGAGCTGCTGACGTTCCTGCCGCAGAACAACACGGAGGACCCGCCGCTGCGGCCGACGCAGGATCCCGCCGAGCGGCGCGACGAGTCGCTGCAGTCCATCGTGCCCGGGCAGCCGAACAAGCCGTACGACATGAAGGAGATCGTCCGCGCGGTGCTCGACGACCGGTATTTCTTCGAGGTGCAGGCGACGTTCGCGCCGAACATCGTGGTCGGCTTCGGGCGGCTCGGCGGGCGGCCCGTCGGCATCGTGGCCAACCAGCCCGCGCACCTCGCGGGCTGCCTGGACATCGCCGCCTCCGTGAAGGCGGCCCGCTTCGTGCGCTTCTGCGACTGCTTCAACGTGCCGCTGGTGACCTTCGTCGACGTGCCGGGCTTCCTGCCGGGCACCGCGCAGGAGTTCGGCGGCATCATCAAGCACGGCGCCAAGCTGCTCTACGCGTACTGTGAGGCCACCGTGCCCAAGCTCACCGTCATCACGCGCAAGGCGTACGGCGGCGCCTACGACGTCATGGCCTCCAAGCACATCCGCGGCGACGCCAACTTCGCGTTCCCCACCGCCGAGATCGCCGTGATGGGGCCGGAGGGCGCCGTCAACATCCTGTACAAGCGTGAGCTGCAGACCACCGCCGATCCCGGCTTCAGCGAGGCGCGGATCCGCGAGTATCGCGAGAAGTTCGCCAACCCGTACGTGGCCGCCGAGCGCGGCTACGTGGACGAGGTCATCGAGCCGCGCGACACGCGCGCGCGGCTGTGCGCGGCGCTGGCGATTCTCAAGACCAAGCGCGACGCCAACCCGCCGAGGAAGCACGGCAACATCCCGCTGTGAGGAGTCCTCGATGAGCGGCAGCGAGCGCCGGCCCGAGACGTCCTGGGGCGAGCCCGTCCCGCGCGTGTACGGGCCGGCCGACGTCCCCGCCGACGCGGCGCGCGAGGCGCCGGGCGAGTTCCCGTTCACGCGCGGCATCCACCCGAGCGGCTACCGCTCGCGGCTGTGGACGATGCGCCAGTACGCGGGCTTCGGCTCGGCGGCGGAGACCAACAAGCGCTACCGCTACCTGCTCGAACAGGGGCAGACCGGACTGTCGGTGGCCTTCGACCTTCCGACCCAGATGGGATACGACCCCGGCGATCCGATCGCGCGCGCGGAGGTCGGAAAGGTCGGCGTCTCGATCGCGACGCTGGAGGACATGCAGGACCTGTTCGAGGGCATTCCGCTCGACCGCGTGTCCACCTCGATGACGATCAACGCCACCGCGGCGATTCTCCTCGCCCTCTACGTCGCCGTGGCGCGCCGCCAGGGCGTGAGCCCGACGAAGCTCTCGGGCACCACGCAGAACGACATCCTCAAGGAGTACATCGCGCGCGGCACCTACATCTTCCCGCCCGGCCCGTCGATGCGCCTGATCACCGACGTCTTCGCGTACTGCCGCGAGGCGGTGCCCCGGTGGAACACGATCTCGATCTCGGGCTATCACGTGCGCGAGGCCGGCTGCACCGCGGTGCAGGAGGTCGCGTTCACGCTCGCCAACGGCATCGCCTACGTCGAGGCGGCGCGCCAGGCCGGGCTCGAGGTGGACGCCTTCGCGCCGCAGCTGTCGTTCTTCTTCAACGCCCACAACGACCTGATCGAGGAGGTCGCGAAGTTCCGCGCCGCGCGGCGCCTGTGGGCGCGCATCATGCGCGAGCGCTTCGGCGCGCGCGACCCGCGCTCGCAGACGCTGCGCTTCCACGCGCAGACGGCCGGCAGCATGCTGACCGCGCAGCAGCCCGAGAACAACATCGTGCGCGTCACCGTGCAGGCGCTCGCCGCCGTGCTGGGCGGCTGCCAGTCGCTGCACACCAACTCGATGGACGAGGCGCTGTCGCTGCCCACCGAGCGGGCGGTGCGCATCGCGCTGCGCACGCAGCAGATCCTCGCCCACGAGTCGGGCGTCGCCGACACCGTCGACCCCCTCGGCGGCTCCTACGCCGTCGAGCGCCTCACGCGGGACATCGAGGCGGCGGCGGAGGCCTACATCACGCGGATCGACGCGCAGGGGGGCGCCGTGCAGGCGATCGGCTTCATGCAGCGCGAGATCCAGGAGGCGGCCTACCGCTGGCAGCGCGAGGTCGAGGACAAGCGGCGCGTCGTGGTCGGCGTCAACGAGTTCGTCACCGACCACGAGCCGCCGGCCGTGCGCTTCTCGGTGGACCCGGGCGTGAGCGCGGCGCTCGCCGAGCGCGTGGCGCGCGTGCGCAAGACGCGCGACGCCGGCCGCGCCGCGCGCGCCCTCGACGCGCTGGAGACGGGCGCCCGCGGCCGCGCCAACCTCCTGCCGCTGATGGTGGACGCGGTGGAGCAGGCGGCGACGCTCGGCGAGATCTGCGATCGGCTGCGCGCGGTGTTCGGCGCGCACCAGCCTTCGGTGACGTTCTGATGCGGCGCGCGCGCGTGGCGGCCGCCGCGCTCGCCGGAGCCCTGCTCGCGGCGGCCATGGTCGCGGGACTGGCCGCCGCCGGCGCGGCCGACCGCATCGGCGCGACGTTCACGCTGATGGCCGACGAGTTCATCCAGGCCTTCCAGCCTGTCGAGGGCATCGTCGTCTCCCTCGACGGCGACGAGATCTTCCTCGACATCGGCGCCACGCGCGGCGCGCAGGTCGGCCAGGAGTACACGATCTTTCGCAAGGGCGCGCCCTTCCTGCACCCGCTCACCGGCCGGCCGCTCGGCCGCTACGAGGACGTGCTCGGCTGGGCCCAGGTGAAACGTGTGCAGCCGGAGTTCGCGATCGCGGCGTTCGTGCGCGCGCCCGACAAGCCGACGCCGCAACCCGAGGACGGCGCGCGCATCACCCGCGGGCGCATCAAGATCGCCGTCGCGCCCGTGCTCGACATGACGGCGACCGGCGCCGACCTGCGCCGCGTGCCCTACCTGCTCGGCACCGTGCTCGAGCGCAGCAAGCGCTTCCAGGTGGTGGACCCCATCGCCGTCGGCGACATGTTCGCCAGCGGTGGGCTGCGCGTCGAGGAGATGCTCGCGCGCCCCGAGCGCGCCGTGCGCGCGGCGAAGAACCTCGACGTCGCCGGCTGGGTGGTGCCCGTGCTCCTCGAGCGCCGCGGTGGGGTCACCCTCGACGTCACCTACATCTCGGCCATCACGGGCGTGGCGCTCTTCTCGCGGCGCCTGCCGCTCCTGCCGAACAGCGCGGTGGAGGAGCAGCGTTTCCCCTGGGAGCCCCCGGTGGAAGACTGAGCCCCACCTCTGGTAGGACAAGCCGATGTGCGCTATGCTCGCCGCCGCATGAAGACGCGGCACCTCGTCTGGCTGCTCCTGCCGGTCGTCGCCCTCTCCGGTTGCACCACGATGAAGACGATCCTCGGCGTCCGCGATCCCGGCGAGCCGTCGGTCGTCATCAAGTCCGCCGAGACGCGCTGGCTCCTCATCAAGAACCCGCGCTTCGGCGACGTGCCGAGCGAGCCAGAATACGTGTGGGTCGAGGAAGACAAGGTCCCGACGACGATCACCACGCTGCTGCGCGGCCAGTCGGCGATCATCGCGCAGCCGGAGATCGTCGCCAAGTACGGCTCGCCGCCCGGCGGCGGCAAGATCAGCCCGCGGCAGGGCACGATGTACCAGACCGCCGAGGCGGCGAAGACAACCGTCGCGAACAATCGTGGCGGCTCGGCGCTCGCCACCGCGCCCGCGCGCGCCACCGCGTCCACGGCGGCGACGCCCGTGTCCGCGCCGGCGCCCAAGCCGCCCGAGCGCGGCTACGTCGTGTACGTGGACAGCGTTCGCATCGTGATCGACCTCACCAACCTCGACGGCCTCCGGCCCGGCAGCATGCTGAGCCTGCGCCGCGACCGGATCCCGATCGTGCATCCCGTCACCGGTGAGCTGCTGGGCGAGCTCGACGAAGAGGTCGCCACCGCGCGCGTGACGGAGATCCGCGACCGGTTCTCGGTGGCGGAGGTGCAGAGCGTCGCCCCCGGCGCCGAGGTGCAGGTGCGCGACCGCGTCGTCCTGAAGTAGGCGGTGTGTCGACGCCGACGCTCGAGCAGGTCCTCAAGGAGCGCGTCACCGCTCTCGTCGGGGACGACCTCGCCGCCGTCGAGGCGGAGATCCGGCGGGAGCTCGCCTCCCCCGTCGGCCTCATCCAGGAGATGGGCGGCTACATCGCCGGCGCCGGCGGCAAGCGCCTGCGCCCCATCTTGTTGTTGCTCGCGGCGCGCCTCGCCGGCTATCGCGGACCCCGGGCGGTGCGCCTCGCCTGCGGCGTCGAGCTGCTGCACACGGCCACCCTGATCCACGACGACGTGGTGGACCAGGCGCCGCTGCGCCGCGGCCAGCCCTCCGCCAATGCGCAGTGGGGCGACGACGCCTCCGTGCTCGTCGGCGACCACCTGTACTCCAAGTCCTTCGCGCTGCTCGTGCGCGACAACGACCGCGCGATCATGGAGACGCTCGCGCGCGCGACCGTCTCGATGACGGAGGCCGAGGTCTACCAGCTCCAGCTCAAGCGCAGCGGGCTCACCTCCGAAGCGGACTACGTGCGGATCATCACCCAGAAGACCGCCTCCTTCATGTCGGCCTGCTGCCGCATCGGCGCGCTGCTCGGCGACGTCGAGGTCGCGCAGCTCGACGCGCTCACGCGCTACGGCCTCGACATCGGCGTCGCCTTCCAGATGTCCGACGACTCCCTGGACTTCGTGGCCGACGAGCGGCGGCTCGGCAAGGCCATCGCCGCCGACCTGCGCGAGGGCAAGCGCACGCTGCCGCTCATCGCCATGCTCGAGCGCGTGGGCGAGGCGGAGGCCGAGCGCGTGCGCGCGATGCTGCGCCGGCGGGCGCTGGAGCCCATGGAGATCGAGGAGATTCGACGCCTCGTGCTCGAGCACGACGGCGTCGACTATGCGCTCGAGCGCGCGCACGGCTACGCGCGCGACGCCAAGCGTGACCTGGAGGTCTTCGCCCCGTCGGAGGAGCGCGAGCTGCTGACCCTCGTCGCCGATTTCGTGGTCGACCGCGACCGGTGAGCGGCCGGGGGGTTCGGGGGGAGCGGCGCTCCCCCCGACGTCAATGGTCCCCATCGTCACGCTGACCACCGACTTCGGCGCGCGCGATTCCTACGTCGCGGCGATGAAGGGCGTGATCCTCGGCATCGCGCGCGAGGCCCGGCTGGTGGACGTGAGCCACGAGGTGGCCGCCCACGACGTGACCGAAGCCGCCCTCGCCCTGGAGGCCGCCGCCCCGTTCTTCCCCGCCGGGACGGTGCACCTCGCGGTGGTCGATCCCGGCGTCGGGACCGCCCGCCGCGGCCTCGCGATCGTCACCGACGGCGCGCGCTTCGTGGGCCCCGACAACGGGCTCTTCACGCCGTTCCTCGACGGCCGCAACTGGCGCGCCTTCGAGCTGACGGCGCCGGACTACCGTCTGCGCGCGGTGAGCCGCACGTTCCACGGGCGCGACGTGTTCGCGCCCGCGGCCGCGCACCTGGCGCTCGGCCTGGCGCCCGAGCGGCTCGGGCCGCCCGTCGACGATCCCGTGCGCCTGCACTGGTCGACCGTGCGCGAGGCGCACGGCGCGGTGGCCGGCACGGTGCTCCACGTCGACCGCTTCGGCAACCTCGTGACCTCGATCCGCGCGGAGGCCTTCGAGTCGTTCGGCGCGGTCAGCGTGCGGCTCGCGGGCCGCGCGCTGCCGTTCGTGGGGACCTACGGCGACCTGACGCCGGGACAGGCCGGCGCGCTGGTCGGAGGCAGCGGCCGGCTCGAGATCGCGGTGCGCGAGGGCAGCGCGGCCGCGCGGCTGCGCGCGCGCCGCGGCACGCCCGTGGTCGTCAGTCGTTCTTCGCCGGTGCGGAGGGTGCGGCGGCGCCCGTAGCGTTCGAGGCGCTCGAGGTCGACGACGCGGCGTCGCTGCTCTTCGCCGCGGGCTTGTCGGCCGAGCCCTTGTCGGCCGTGCCCTTGTCCGAGCCCTTGCCCGAGCCATTAGCGGCGGGTTTCTCGGCTTCCTTCGCCTTCTTGCGGGATTCCGACGGGTAGTCGGTGACGTACCAGCCCTCGCCCTTGAGGATGAACGGTGCCGGCGACAGCAGGCGCTTGACGTGGCCGCCGCAGACCTCGCAGATGGTCAGCGCGGGCTCGGTGATGCGCTGGCGGATCTCGAAGACCCGCTGACATTTTTCGCACTGGTACTCGTAGGTAGGCACGATGATAGAAAGGTATATGGGAGGGTCCAGGGTGTCAATGAAACGCCGGTTTGGCCTCGTCCTCGCCGCCTCGGTGCTCCTCACCGGGTGCGCCGCCCGCATGACCGAGATGCAGCGGCTGCAGGCGCAGAACTCCTACGAGCGGGCCCTCAGCCAGCTCAACCAGGGCCAGTCGGCGCTGGCGCTGTCCTCGCTGCAGGAGGCCACCACCCTCAATCCCCGCTCCGCGCTCTATCACGACACCCTCGGTCTCGCGCTGCTCGACCTCGGCCGCATAGATCAGGCGCTCGCCGAGCTGACCAAAGCGGTGGAGCTCGATCCGAACCGTGGCGACTCCTATTTCCACCTGGGCACCGCGCTCGCCGAAGCCCGACGCTGGGAAGACGCGGTCGCCACCTATCGCAAGGCGATCGTCCTGCCCTCCCTGACCGCGCTGGACCTGGCGCACCAGAACCTGGGCCTGGCCCTGTTCCACCTCGGCCGCTACCGCGAGGCCGAGGAGGCGCTGCGCTTCGCGCTGAGCCTCGACCCCCAGCTCCAGGCCGCCTACTACAACCTGGGCCTCGTCCTGACCGCCGAGAAGCGCCCGGAGGAGGCCAAGGCCCTGTTCCGGCGCGTCCGCCAGATCGCCCCGGAGTCGCCCTTCGGGCAGGCGGCACTCGAGCGCCTCCGAGCCCTGGGAGAGGGCGGTTAGCTCCCTCCGACTAAATGTAATTTCTACTTGACGTTGCAGGCCGTCCACCGTATAACCCACCCGCAGTCCGTAGTCTGCTTCTGTTGTGGCTGTCGGCCCAGGTGGCACACAGCAGTTCGTTGCTGCAGCTCACCTCTCTTTGAGGAGGCTGTAATGAGGAGACTGTTGGTACTCGCAGTCGCCCTCGTGGCCATCCTCGGGGTCCTGGCTCCGCCTGCCCTTGCGCAGGCGCCTGCCCCGAAGGTCACGATCACAGGGCTCATCGACCAGGTCGGCACGTACACGAAGAACATGAGCCAGTACGACGGCAACCTGAACATCAACCGCGACGTACAGCTGTACGGCCGCACGCGTGGCCGGTTCGACGTCATCGGCGAGGTCGGCAAGGCCAAGGCCGTGCTCGGTATCGAGATCGACTCGTACTGGGGCCAGACGGGCTTCACCGACAGCAACAACGGTCCGGGCTGGCAGTGCTCGTCGGTGAACGGCTCCTGCGTGAGCGGCGCCGTCGGCTCCGGCGCCGAGTCCTCGTTCGACCTGAACACGGACACACAGGGCAACCTGCAGATCAAGTGGCTGTACACCGAGTTCCCGCTGCCGCTGGTCCCGCTGAACTCGGTAATCCGGCTCGGCGCCCAGCCGTTCGGCACCGCCGCGACCTACAAGCTCGCGACCTACGCCAACGGCGACTTCCCGGGCGTGAACCTCGTGGTGGACCTGGCGCCCGGCGCCAAGCTGATGCTCACCTACGTCGCCGTCGATGAAGCCCTGACCGGCAAGCGCGACTTCTTCCCGGTGACCTTCGGCGGCTCGTCGAGCACAGACGGTAAGTGCACCGGCACCGCCGGTGGTCCTGTGCTCTCGTGCATCCCGCAAAGCCGCAACGACAACTGGGCCCTCATCGCCAGCTTCGAGATGTCGCCGTTCAAGGGCCTGGACATCAAGCCGATGTACTCGTACTTCGAGGCTATCGGTCAGACGTCTCAGGCCGCGCGTCAGGGCCGCGGTGGTGTCGCCGTCGCGTCGTCGATCAGCGGCGTCACCGGCGGCCAGGTCAACTCGCCGTTCAATCCGATCGGCGCCGCCGCCGGCGTTGGTGCAGCCGGGGCTGCGAGCAACGACGGTGCCGGGACGAACACCCTCGAGACTCGCCACACGATCGGCGTGGACGCTCGGTTCACGGCGGGGCCGTTCTCGCTCCAGCCGACAGTTCTGTATCAGTTCGGACACCAGGAGAAGTGGCTGCTCGGTGGCCAGAGCGCTCCGTATGGCGCCGTCGGCACCAAGGCACGGGCCGACATCAGCGCCTGGCTCGTGGACGTACGCGCGGGCTTCAACGTCGGGCCGCTGTCGCTCGGCGGTCTCGTGGCGTGGACGTCGGGCGACCCGGCGAAGAGCAACCCCTACAGGCACATCGGCTACTTCACTCCGCTCGATACCGACACCGGCTATCTCGCGGACTGGGGCACGCAGATCATGTCCCTCGGCATCGACTACTACCAGGGCTCCCTCAGCCTGGGCCAGAACGGCCTGAGCGAGGGCGTCGCCATCGGTTACGACAAGTACGGCCGCATCGTGACCGGCGCGAAGGCCTCCTATGCGCTGACTCCGGCCCTCACCGCCGGCGCCGGCCTGACCCTCACCTGGACGGACAAGTCGGTCGACACGGACGGCTTCCTCGTCACGAACGGTGGTATCCAGCCTCAGTTCTTCTGCCGGAACAACCCGACGCAGAATTGCCGGCCCGAGGGTGACAGTAGGTTCCTCGGCACCGAAGCGAACGTGGCTCTGACGTACCGGTTCGCGCCAGGGCTCGCGTTGGACGTCGCCGGCGGCTGGCTGTTCGCGGGGCCCGCATTCGGGCACCGGTATGCCGGCACAACGTACGCTACGACTGGCCCGCAGCAGATGGACCAGGGGATCAAGGACGTCCTCATCGGAACGGCTCGCGTGCGGTACCAGTTCTAAGCGAGTCGTCACGCAGCAAGGCGGGCCCGGGGGCGACCCCGGGCCCGCTTGTTTTTCAGCGTGGAGGCTCTGATATAGTGGCGGGAATGAAGCGGCTGTCCCTCGTGGTACCGGCCGTCCTCCTCGTCGTCTTCGTCGCCGGCGCCGGTCTTCCGTGGGCCCAGAGTCCGTCGCGCCAGACGCCGTCGGCCTCCTCGGCGCCCCTTCAGGCGATCGTCGGCCAGGTCGTCGCGCTCTTTCCGCGCGTGGCGGGCGAGGTGATCGAAGTCCAGGGGACGACGGTCACGCTCTCCATCGGCAAGCGCGAGGGCCTCGTGCCCGGCGCCGAGATGACGCTCTTCCGCGAGGGGCGCGAGCTGCGCCATCCCAAGACCGGCGAGATCCTCGGCAAGACGGAAAAAGAGCTCGGCCGCCTGCGCATCGAGCAGGTCCAGGAGGCGTATTCCACCGGCAGCGTCGCGCCGGGCAGCGAGGTCGCGGCCGGCGACGTCGCGCGCATTTCCGCCGGCAAGCAGCGGATCACCGTGACCGCGCTCGTGGCCGGCGTCCGTGACAACGTCGTGGAGGCCGCCCTCACCGAGATCGTCGAGGGTCTGAACCGGAGCGGTCGCTTCCAGGTCGCGATGGGCGATCAGCTCGGGGTGTGGGCGGCGCAGCAGGGGATCAAGCCCGAGCAATTCCTCGAGGGCAAGGGGCTGGTCGAGGCCGCCGCCCGCTTCAAGGTGGACCACCTGCTGGCGCTGCACTTCAAGACGGTGGAGCGCAAGCCGTTCGTGGAGGCTCGATTCTTCACGCCCCCGTCCACGGCCGCGGCGGTCGCGTCGGCGACGTTCGTGCCGTCCTCGGTGCGCGCCGCCGCGTCGCCGCGAGAGCGGTTCTCGTCGGGCGGCGACCGTCAGCCGCCGCAGCCCAAGCAGCGCTCGCTGCTGGCGCGCATCCTCGGCGGCGAGCTGGAGGCGGGCAGCTATTCCAGCGGCGAAAACTCGATCCCGCTGAAGGAGGTCGGCCGCTTCGCCTTCCCCATCCTGGCCATGGACGTCTCCGTGGCGCCGAAGGACCAGATTCCGCGCGTCGTCTTCACCGATGGCGAGAAGATCTGGCTCTACCGCGTCGTCGAGCGGGCCCTCGAGCCCGAATGGACCTACGACGAGCGCTTCGCGACGCCCGGCAAGATCGTCTCGGTCCAGCTCGCCGACCTCGACGGCGACGGTGTCTTCGAGGTGGTCGCGAACCGCTACCACCCCGATCCCCAGATCCTCCAGACGTCCTTCATCCTGCGCACGAAGGACGGTAAGCCGGTGACGGTGGCCAAGGAGAGCGGCCAGATCCTGTGGGCGGTGGACGCCGCCGGCGAGGGCGTGAAGAAGGTGCTCTGGGCGCAGGGGTTCAGCAGCGAGACGTTCTTCAGGAAAGGGCAGGCCTCGCGCGTGGTGCTGAAGGGCGACCGCCTCGTGAGCGAGGCGCCGGTGCGAGTGCCGAGCACGTTCCGCGCGACGGGGGCGGCGATGGCGAACATCGCGGGCAAGGAGATCCGCGCGCTCGCCTACGTGGACGAATTCCAGCGCCTGCGGATCACCATCGGCACCGAGGAGACGTGGCGATCGTCGAGTCCGGTCGGGGGTGGGAGCTTCCTCAAGCTCGAGCTGCTCAAGACGAGCACGTCGAACCGTTCGGCGCGCAGCGAGTTCTTCAACTTCGAGCCGGTGCCGGTCGCGGTGGACCTGGACGGCGACGGCGTCGACGAGATCATCGTGCCGCAGAACCAGCTCGAGGGTCACATGGGCATCGTCTTCCGTGGCCCCGCCGGCTACCGGTTCCAGTCGGTGAACTCGGGCTTCGAGGGGATCATCACCGCGCTCGGCGCCATCCCCGGCGAGAATCCGCCGTCGATCATCGCGGCCGTCGTCCGCTTCAACACCTTCCTGAAGAGCTCGGGCGAGACGCAGATCATCATGACCACCGGAGACTAGCCGGCGCGCCCTCCCGTGCCCGTTCCGACGCGAGACCTTCGCTGAAGATCAGCCGTCTTCCCACCGCTCCGCCGCGCGGCATGCGCGACATCCTCCCCGACGAGGTCGAGCTGCGCGCCGCGGCCGTGCACGAGATCGTCGCCGTCTACCGGGCGTATGGCTTTCGGCGCATCGAGACGCCGGCGCTCGAGCATCTGACGTTGCTCGCCGGCAGCGAGGGCGGAGAGAACGAGAAGCTCATCTTCAAGGTCATGAAGCGCGGCGAGGAGCTGGAGTCGGCGCGGCGCGCGGGGGAGGATGTGGCGGACCTCGGCCTGCGCTTCGACCTCACGGTGCCGCTCGCGCGCTACTACGCGGAGAATCACGCGCGGCTGCCCGATCCGCTGAAGGCCATCCAGATCGGGCCGGTGTGGCGCGCGGAGCGGCCGCAGAAGGGCCGCTTCCGCCAGTTCACCCAGTGCGACATCGACGTGCTCGGCCTGGCCTCGCCGCTCGTCGAGATCGAGCTGATCCTCGCCACCACCGACGCGCTGGCGCGGCTGGGACTCTCCGGTCTCACGGTACGGATCAACGATCGCCGCCTGCTCGAGGTCATCGCCCGCCACTGCGGCTTCGCGGAGGCGGCGCACGCCGCCTTCTTCATCGCGTTCGACAAGCTCGACCGGCTCGGTGCGGAGGGCGTGCTCGGCGAGCTGCGTGAGGGCGGCCATGAGACGAAAGCCGTCCGCAGCTTCGAGGCGCTGCTGCCCGTGCTGCAGAAGGCGGAGGTCTCGCTCGAGGGGCTGCGCGCGGCGCTGCCGGGGGCGGGGGCGACCGACGCGTGGCAGTCGCTCGCCACGATCATCGCCACCGCGAACGCCGAGATCGCCGCGGGCTGTCGGGTCCGCTTCGATCCGACCCTCGTGCGCGGCATGGGCTACTACACGGGCCCGATCTTCGAGATCGCCGCCGCCGGTTACCCGTCGTCCATCGCCGGCGGCGGGCGCTACGACCGGATGATCGGCCGGCTGCTGGGCCGCGAGGTGCCCGCATCCGGCTTCTCGATCGGGTTCGAGCGGCTGATCTCGATCCTCGGCGAGCGCGGAGGCGTGCCCGCGCGCGAGGGCGCCGCCGCGCCCCAGCGGCGGGTGGCGCTGCTGGTCGACGACAGCGGTGACGTCGCCGCGGCGGTCCGTGCCGCCAAGGCCTTGAGAGCCGAGGGGTATCTCGTATCCTTGGAGGTCAGGCGAAAGAACGTGAAGAAGCAGCTCGACGACCTTCTGACCCACGGCTTCTGGGGGTACGCGGCGCTGGACGATCCGGCGCGCGCCCCGCAGGTGAAGCCGCTCGTCCGCCGGGCGGAGGCCAAGTGAGCGACGCGCTGCCGGCGTACCGCACCCACACGTGCGGCGCGCTGCGCGCCGGCGATGTCGGCCGCACCGTCCGGCTGTCCGGCTGGGTGCACCGCAGGCGCGACCACGGCGGGCTGCTCTTCATCGACCTGCGCGACCACTACGGCCTGACCCAGTGCGTGTTCCACGCCGGCAGCCCGCACCTCGCCGCGGCGGAGACGGTGAGGCTCGAGAGCGTGATCACGGTGACGGGCGCCGTCGTCGCGCGCGAGGCCTCCGCGATCAACCCGAAGCTCCCGACGGGCGAGGTCGAGGTCGCCGTGCAGGACCTCGTCGTGCAGTCGGCGGCCGACACGCTGCCCCTCCAGGTCAACAGCGACGCGGACTTCCCGGAGGAGACGCGGCTGCGCCACCGCTTCCTCGACCTGCGCCGCGAGAAGCTGCACCGCAACGTGCTGCTGCGCAGCCGGGTGATCGCAAGCATCCGGCGGCGCATGATCGCCGCGGGCTTCACCGAGTTCTCCACCCCGATCCTCACCGCCAGCTCGCCCGAGGGCGCGCGCGACTACCTCGTGCCGAGCCGCCTGCACCCCGGCCAGTTCTACGCGCTGCCGCAGGCGCCGCAGCAGTTCAAGCAGCTGCTGATGGTCGCGGGCTTCGACCGCTACTTCCAGATCGCGCCGTGCTTCCGCGACGAGGACAGCCGCGCCGACCGCTCACCCGGCGAGTTCTACCAGCTCGACCTCGAGATGTCGTTCGTGACCCAGGAGGACGTCTGGGCGGCCATCGAGCCCGTCATGCACGGCGTGTTCGCCGAGTTCCGGCCGGACTCGAAGGTGACGCCGCCGCCGTTCTCGCGCATCCCGTACGACGAGGCGCTGGCGCGCTACGGCAGCGACAAGCCCGACCTGCGCAACCCGCTCGTCATCGAGGACGTCACCGAGGTGTTCCGCGGCGGCGGCTTCGCCGTCTTCGCGGGCGCCATCGAGAAGGGCGCGATCGTCCGCGGGCTCAGAGCCCCCGGCGCGGCAGCGCAGCCGCGCAGCTTCTTCGACAAGCTGAACCAGTGGGCGCGCGACGAGGGCGCGCCCGGCCTCGGCTACGTCGTGCTGGCCGAGGGCGCCGCCCGCGGCCCCATCGCGAAGTTCCTCGACGAGGGGCGTCTGGCCGCGCTCCGGCGCGCGACGGGCGCCGTCGACGGCGACGCCGTCTTCTTCGTGTGCGACAAGCGCGCGGCGGCGGACCGGCTGGCCGGCAAGGCGCGCACGCGCCTGGGCGAGGAGCTGGATCTGATCGAGAAGGACGCCTTCCGCTTCTGCTGGGTGACGGACTTTCCGATGTACGAGCGCGACGAGGAGACGGGCAGGATCGAGTTCAGCCACAACCCGTTCTCGATGCCCCAGGGCGGGCTCGAGGCGCTGGAGACGAAGGACCCGCTGACCATCAAGGCCTACCAGTACGACATCGTCTGCAACGGCGTGGAGCTCTCGAGCGGGGCCATCCGCAACCACCGGCCGGACATCATGTACAAGGCGTTCGCCATCGCCGGCTACAGCAAGCAGGACGTCGAGGCGCGCTTCGGCGGGATGCTGAACGCCTTCCGCTACGGCGCGCCGCCGCACGGCGGCTCTGCGCCGGGCATCGACCGGATCGTGATGCTGATCGCGGGCGAGAGCAACATCCGCGAGGTCATCGCCTTCCCGATGAACCAGCAGGCGCAGGACCTCCTCATGCAGGCGCCGGCGCCGGTGCCGCCCGAGCGGTTGAAGGAGCTGCACATCAAGCTCGATCTCCCTCCGGAGCGGCCGCCGGAGCGACAGGGCTGACGCGGGCGCGTGGTAAACTTGGACCCGGGAACCCCAAAAATTTGAGCGACGCCACCGTCATCACGCGCCGCCTCTCGCTGGCGCCCGACGTCGACCTGGCCCAGCTCCTCGGGCGCAACGACGACCACCTCCGCACCCTCGAATCCCAGTTCGAGGTGCGCATCGTCGCCCGCGGCCACGACGTGATGCTCAAGGGCGACGAGCGCCAGGTGGTCAAAGCCGAGCGCGCGCTCACGCAGCTGGCCGAGCTGGTGCGCGCCGGCGCGCCGGTGCGGGCGATGGAGGTCCGGGCGGCGGCGCGGATGGTCTCGGACGACGAGGCCGTCGACGTGAAGTCGGTGTTCGCGGACGCGATCTCGGTCCCGGCCCGCAAGAAATGGATCACGCCCAAGGGCGTCGGCCAGAAGCGCTACGTCGACGCCATCCGTACGCACGACATGGTGTTCGGCATCGGCCCCGCCGGCACCGGCAAGTCGTTCCTGGCCGTCGCCATGGCCGTCAACACGCTCATGAAGCGCGAGGTCGCGCGCATCGTGCTGACGCGCCCCGCGGTGGAGGCGGGCGAGCGTCTCGGCTTCCTGCCGGGCGACCTCTACGAGAAGGTGCATCCCTACCTGCGCCCGCTCTACGATGCGCTCTACGACATGCTCGAGGCCGAGAAAGTGGCCGCGCTGATGGAGAAGGGCGCCATCGAGATCGCGCCGCTCGCCTACATGCGCGGCCGCACGCTCAACGACGCCTTCATCATCCTCGACGAGGCGCAGAACAGCACCACCGAGCAGATGAAGATGTTCCTCACCCGGCTGGGCTTCAACTCCAAGATGGTGGTCACCGGTGACATCACGCAGGTGGACCTGCCCGCCTCACGCCACTCCGGGCTGATCGAGGTGCAGCGGATCCTCCGCGGCGTGCCCGGCATCGACTTCGTGTACTTCGACGAGGGCGACGTCGTCCGCCACCGGCTCGTGTCGGCGATCATCCGCGCGTACGGCGTCCATGAGACGCGTGCGGCGGCGGACCGCGAGGACGGAGCGCGCTCCGAGCCGTCCTGATGCCCGCGGCGATCGAGCAACGTCAGCGCCGCGTTCCCGTCTCCCGCGCGCGACTCGCCCGCGCGGTGGACCGCGCGCTGGCGGCGGTGGGGCGGCCCGCGGGGACGGTCGAGGTGACGGTGGTGGACGACGCGGAGATGCGCGGGCTGAACGCGGGCTGGCGCGGCGTCCACCGGCGGACCGACGTGCTCGCCTTCCCGCTCGAGACGCCGGGGGAGGCGAGCCCGCTCGTCGGCCAGATCGTGATCTCCGCCGACGCCGCCGCGCGGCAGGCGCGCCGGCTCGGGGTGCCGCTGGCCGTCGAGCTCGAGCTGCTCGCGACCCACGGCACGCTGCACCTCGTGGGCTGGGACGATCGCGATCCCGTGGAGGCCGACCTCATGCATCGCCGCGAGCGCGAGATTCTGCACGCTGCCCCTGCCCGCTTGTGGAAAGGTCTACTGCGTGACTGACGACACGCGTTCGGGCGAAGCCCCCCTCCTGGCGATGCGCGCGGGCTTCGTGGCCCTCATCGGCCGGCCCAACGCCGGCAAGTCCACCCTGCTGAACCGGCTGGTGGGCGAGAAGCTCTCGATCGTCTCGTCGCGGCCGCAGACCACGCGCAACCGCATCACCGGCATCCGCAACCGCCCCGACGCGCAGGTGATCTTCGTCGACACGCCGGGCCTGCACGCCGGCCGCGGCCGGCTCGGCGAGTTCATGCAGAAGACGGCCGAGCGCGCCGCCGAGGAGGTCGACGTCGTCTGCCTGGTCGTCGACGCCGCCGCGCCGGAAGGGCCGGACGACCTCGTGCTGGCGCCGCTGCGCGCCTTCGCCGGGCCCGTCTTCTGCGCGCTCAACAAGGTGGACCGCGTGAAGCCGAAGAGCCGGCTCCTGCCGCTCCTCGAGCGCTGGCGCGGCGCCCACGCGTTCCAGGAGCTGCTGCCCATCTCCGCCGCCGACGGCACCAACTGCGACCGCCTGTTCGACCTCCTCGTGCGCGCGCTGCCGGAGCACCCCCTGCTCTTCCCGGCCGACGCGACGAGCGACCAGCCCGAGACGTTCTACGTCGCGGAGGTCGTGCGCGAGAAGGTCTTCCACTTCACGCACCAGGAGGTGCCGTACGCGGTGGCCGTGCGCGTCGAGGACCTCGTCGAGCACGAGCGGCCCGAGCGGCTGGACATCCACGCCACCGTCTTCGTCGAGCAGGAGTCGCAGAAGGGGATCCTGATCGGCAAGGGCGGCGCCATGCTCAAGCGCATCGGCACCGAGGCGCGGCGCGAGCTGGAGGCCTTCTTCGGCATCCCGGTGTTCCTGGGGCTCACCGTGAGCGTGCGCCGGAACTGGCGGCGCGACCCGCGCGCGCTGCGCGAGTTCGGGTTCCTGCTGACCTCCTGACATGGCCCTTGGCAAGTCGGCGGCGGTGGTGATCGGCTCCTTCGACCTCGGCGAGAGCGACCGGGTCATCACCTTCTACTCGCGCGAATACGGTAAGGTGCGGGGCGTCGCCAAGGCCTCGCGGCGGATGCGCTCGCGCTTCGGCGGCGCCCTGGAGCTCTTCACGCTGGGCCAGCTGGTGTTCTTCGACACCGGCCGCAGCGAGCTCGTGCGCGTCGACCACTTCGACGTGCTGGAGCCGTTCGCCGCGCTGCGCACCGACCTCGAGCGCCTCGGGCAGGCGGCGTGGGTCGTGGAGTGCGTGAACCGCCTCACCGCCGAGCGCGATCCGCACGCGCAGCTCTACGGGCTCCTGACGCGCTCGCTGCGGGCGCTGACGGGCGCGGCCACGCCGCCGCGCGTGACCGTCTGCTTCGGCGCGCGCGCGCTGGACGTGCTCGGCCACCGGCCGCGCCTGGACCGCTGCGTGGAGTGCGCGCGCGCCTATCCGTTCGCGCGGCCGTCGCTGGACGAGGGCGGCGTGGTGTGCGAGCCGTGCGCCGCCCAGGCGCCGGGTGCCACCCCCATCAGTCCGGCCGCGGTGGCCGCGCTGGGACGCCTCCGCGCGGCGCGCTGGGAGGAGGCGCTGGCCCAGCCGCTCGGCCGCGTCGAGACGGAGCTGCGGGCGGCGCTGGAAGCGCACATGACACGACTGATCGGCCAGCCGACGCGCACCGCGAAGTTCCTGCGGGAGGTGCGGCGGCTGTCCGAGGTGACCGGAGAGCGGTAATGAGTGCGGTGAGCATGGACGTGATCGTTTCGCTGTGCAAGCGGCGCGGCTTCGTCTTCCAATCGAGCGAGATCTACGGCGGCACGGGGTCGTGCTGGGACTACGGGCCCCTCGGCGTCGAGCTGCGGAACAACATCAAGCGCATTTGGTGGCGCGACTTCGTTCACCAGCGCGACGATATGGTGGGGCTGGACGCCTCGATCCTCATGCACCCGACCGTGTGGAAGGCCAGCGGTCACGTCGACAACTTCACGGACCCGATGGTGGACTGCCGCGAGTGCAAGCGCCGCTTCCGCGCCGACCAGGCGGGCACGATGGACTGGACGCACTACTGCCCGGCGACCAAGGGCAACAAGTTCACGATCAAGGGTGGGGAGCCGTGCAAGCACTGCGGCGCCCGCCGCACCCTCTGTCCCGAGTGCGGCAAGGGCGAGCTCACGGCGCCGCGCCAGTTCAACCTGATGTTCAAGACGTTCATGGGACCGGTGGAGGAGGACGCCGCCCTTACGTACCTCCGGCCCGAGACGGCGCAGGGCATCTTCGTCAACTTCGACAACGTGCTGCAGGCCACGCGGCGCAAGCTGCCGTTCGGCATCGCGCAGATCGGCAAGGCCTTTCGCAACGAGATCACGCCCGGCAACTTCATCTTCCGCTCGCGCGAGTTCGAGCAGATGGAGATCGAGTTCTTCGTCAACCCGCACGACCGGCTCGAGGGCCGGCCGGCCGACGAGGCCTGGCACGACCGCTGGATCGCCGACTGCCAGTCGTGGTTCACGCGCTACGGCCTCGATCCCGCCAACGTAAAGCTGCACGAGCACCTCGGCGACGAGCTGGCCCACTATTCCAAGCGGACGGTGGATCTCCTCTACCGGTTCCCGATGGGTTGGAACGAGCTGATGGGAATCGCGAACCGCACGGACTTCGACCTCAAGCAGCACGCGAAGTTCAGCGGCAAGTCGCTCACGTGGTTCGACGAGGAGCGCAAGGAGCACGTGGTGCCGTTCGTGATCGAGCCCTCCGCGGGCGTGGACCGCGCGCTGCTGGCCTTCCTGCTCGACGCCTACCGGGAGGAGGAGGTGCGCGGCGACAAGCGCGTGGTGCTGCGGTTCCATCCCGAGCTGGCGCCGATCAAGATCGCGGTGCTGCCGCTGCTCAAGAAGCGCCCCGAGATCGTCGCCGCCGGCCACGACCTGCGCCACCGGCTGACGCGTCGCTGGCTGACGCTCTACGACGACACCGCCGCCATCGGGCGGCTCTACCGCCGCCAGGACGAGGTCGGCACGCCGTACTGCGTGACGGTGGACGTCAAGACCGTGGGCGATCCCGAGAAGGGCGAGGCGGGCGACGGCAAGGTGACCATCCGCGAGCGCGACACGATGCAACAGATCCGCGTGCCGATCGCGGAGCTCGAGCACGTGTTCGGGCGCCTGCTCGACGCGGGCACGCCGTGGAGCGAGGTCGCGGCGGGCTACCCGCGCGCCGAGGGCTGAGCGCGCGTCACTACTGGCCCTGGATACCCGGGGACCTGGCCGACGCCGCGGAGCCGGGCAGGGGGACCGCCTCGCGCGGGAGCACTGGCGGCGCGGGTGTGGCCGGCGGCGCGGGTGTGGCCGGCGGCGCGGCGCTGGTCGTCGGCAGCTCCGCCTGTGGCGCGCCGGGCGCAGCCGGCGGCGCGGGCGGAATCGACGGACGGCGCCCGCAGGCCGGCGGCTCGGTGCCCTTCACGAACGCCATCGTCACCACCCGCACGCACTCGTTCGACGGATCCAGATCCACGGGGACGAGCACGACCTTGTCCGGGACCGGGAAATCCTCGCGCGGACTCTCGCCGAGGACCTTGCTCATGTACGCGATCCAGATGGGCACGGCGACCCGCGAGCCCGTCTCGTCCTTGCCGAGGCTGCGCGGCAGGTCGTAGCCGACCCACACGCCCGTCGCGACGCGCGGCGTGTAGCCCACGAACCACGCGTTCGAGTAGTCATTGGTCGTGCCCGTCTTGGCCGCGATCGGCCGGCCGAGCACCTTCGCGGCCTGCCCGGTTCCGCGCTCGACCACGCCGCGCAGCATGTGGGTGATCACGTACGCGGTTTCCGGCGGCACCGCTTCCTTCGGCTCCGCGATGTGCTCCTCCAGCAGCTTGCCCTGCGCGTCGGTCACGTAGCGGACCGTCGTCGGCGCCAGCCACGCGCCCTGGTTGGCGAGCGTGGCGTACGCCGAGGTGAGCTCGAGCAGCGTGAGGTCGGAGGTGCCCAGCGCCAGGCTCAGGTTCACGTCGAGGGGACTGGTGATCCCGAAGCGGCGCGCCACGCGTACGGTGCGGCTGAGCCCGATCTGCTCCTGCAGCTTGACCGTGACCACGTTGATCGACTCCTCGACGGCCTGCTGCAGCGTCGTCGGGCCGCGGAACTTCCGGTCGTAGTTTTCCGGCTTCCACGTCTGGCCGCCGCCGACCGCGTACGACACCGGCGCGTCGTCGACGCGGCTGGCGGGCGTGAAGCCGGACTCGAGCGCGGCGACGTAGACGAACGGCTTGAAGGCGGAGCCCGGCTGTCGCCGCGCCTGCACGGCGCGGTTGAACTCGCTGCGGAAGAAGTCGTAGCCGCCGACCATCGCCCGCACGTAGCCGGTCTGCGGCTCGATGGTGACGATGGCGCCCTCGGGATGCTCGCCGGGACGCGCGGTCTTCGACCGCCCCTCGAGGGCCTTGAGGCCGTCGCGCAGCGACTGCTCGGCCACCAGCTGCATCGTCGGGTTCAGCGTGGTGTAGACGTTGAGCCCGCCCTTGAAGACCATGTCGGCGCCGTACTTGGCCTCGAGCGTCTGCTGCACGAACTCGAGGAAGTACTGGCCGGTCGTGCGCCGCCGCTCGGGCGGGATGAGGCCGAGGTCCGCGCGCGCCAGCTTCTTGGCGTCGGGGTCCTTGATCGCGCCGTACTCGACCAGGCGCCGCAGCACCACCTCGCGGCGGCGCTTGGCGGCCTCCGGGTGCTCGAACGGCGAGTAGGTGGACGGCGCGCGCGGCAGGCCGGCGAGGAGCGCGGCGTCCTTGAGGCTGAGCTCGGTCACCGACTTGCCGAAGTAGGTGCGCGCCGCCGCCTCCACCCCGTAGGCGCCGTTCCCGAAGTAGATCTGGTTCATGTACATCTCGAGGATGCGGTCCTTCGAGTAGCGGCGCTCCAGCTCCAGCGCCAGCGCGGCCTCCTTCATCTTGCGCTCGAGGCTCTTGTCGGGCGTGAGGAACAGCACCTTGGTGAGCTGCTGGGTGATGGTGCTGCCGCCCTCCACGATCCGGCCGCGCCGGTAGTTCTGCCACACCGCGCGCGCGACGCCGATCGGATCTATCCCGAAATGCGAGTAGAACCGGCGGTCCTCGGTGGCGATGACGGCGTCGCGCAGCGTCTGCGGGATGTGCGCGAGCGGCACGAAGATGCGGCGCTCGACGTGCAGCTCGGTCAGCAGCTCGTCGTTGTCGTCGTAGACCTTGGTGCCCTGAATCGGCTGGAACGTCTCGAGCGTCTTCACGGAGGGCAGGCTGCGCGGCAGGATCGTGAACGCCCACAGCGCGGCCACGCCGGCGGCGGACGCCAGGATCAGCGACCCGATGCCGACGAGCATGAGAATGATGCGGAGCCAGCGCCGGCGGCCGCTGGGCGGAGCGAACCGCCGCCCCCCGGCCGCTTTGTCCTCAGAGGTCATGCGCCATCATTATACCGGTGCGATAATCATCCCGGCCATGCGCTCGAATCTGCTGTGCGATCTCCAGGGCCGCGAGCTCATCGCCGACGTCACCACGCCCGACGAGCTCGACGCGTACCTCCTCTCGGGGCGCCGCACGGCGTACGTCGGCTTCGATCCGACCGCCGACAGCCTCCACGTCGGCAGCCTCCTGCCGCTGCTGGCGCTGCGCCGCCTGCAGCTGGCCGGACACCGGCCGATCGTGCTCGTCGGCGGGGGCACCGGCCTCATCGGCGACCCGAGCGGCAAGGCCGGTGAGCGCGCGCTGAATCCGAAAGAGCAGGTCGCCGAGTGGGCGGAGCGGCTCAAGCGCCAGGTGCGCCCGTTCCTCGATTTCGACCGCGGGGCGAACGCCGCGATCCTCGCCGACAACTACGCATGGCTCTCGGAGCTCGACGTGATCGGCTTCCTGCGCGACGTCGGCAAGCACTTCCCGCTGGGCGCCATGCTCGCCCGGGAGTCCGTGAAGGCTCGGATGGGCGCCGGGATCTCGTACACCGAGTTCAGCTACCAGGTGCTCCAGGCCTACGACTTCATGTCCCTGATGCTGCTGCACGACTGCTCGATCCAGCTGGGCGGCACCGACCAGTGGGGCAACATCACCGCCGGCGTCGAGCTGATTCGACGGATGCACGGCCGGCCCGCCTTCGGGCTCACGCTGCCGCTGGTGACCAAGACCGACGGCTCGAAGTTCGGCAAGACGGAATCGGGAACGGTGTGGCTGGATCCCGCGAAGACGTCCGCCTACGAGATGTACCAGTTCTGGCTCAACACGCCCGACGCCGACGTCGTGCGCTTCCTCCGTTACTTCACGTTCCTGCCGCCCGAGCGGATCGCGGAGCTCGAGGCGACGACGCGCGCCGCGCCGGAGAAGCGCGAGGCGCAGCGCGTGCTGGCACGCGAGGTGACCGCGCTCGTGCACGGCGAGCCGGCCATGCGGGAGGCGGAGGCGATCGCCGCCGCGCTGTTCAGCGGCGACTCCACGAAAGCTCAGGATCTGCCCGACGGGGCCGTTCCGGGTGCCGTGCTGCCGGCCGAGGCTGCTCGGTGGCCCCTGTGGAGAGTCATCAAGGAAGCCGGCCTCGTCACCTCCACCGCCGAGGCGCGCCGTCTCATCCAGCAGGGCGGAGTGGAGGTCGATGGCGTGCGCGCCGCGACGCTCGAGCAATTCACCCCGGCCGGGGCGCATACCTTCAAGCTCGGCAAGCGGCGGATTTATCGACTCATAATCGAGACCCCGCGCGTCTAGCCCCGGCGGCGGGCGAGTGCCGCCCAAATGCTTGACAGTCCTGGGGCCGGTGAGTATAGTCAGTCTTTGTCTGCGCGACCCGCAGGCAACGGTTTAGACGTAGCAGTAGATCCGGTCACCTTCCAAGCTGACCGCAGTGCTCTTTGACAGTCAAATATGCTACTGGCTCACCGAAAAGGTGTGAGCACCATCCGTTCTAACGAGTGCCTTGCGCTCGGCCGAGTGACTGCAGTTTCGATGCAGTAACACGTTCGAGCTAGAGGACCAGGTTCATCGCTTTTACTTGGCGAGTTTGATCCTGGCTCAGAGCGAACGCTGGCGGCGTACTTAACACATGCAAGTCGAACGAGGAGCATCTGTGTAGCAATACATAGGTGCTTCTAGTGGCGCACGGGTGAGTAACACGTGGGCAACCTGCCCTTGAGTCCGGGATACCCTCTCGAAAGGGAGGCTAATACCGGATACGTTCCTCGGATTGCGAAATCTGGGGAGGAAAGGCGGCGAAAGCTGCCGCTCTTGGAGGGGCTCGCGGCCTATCAGCTAGTTGGTGAGGTAACGGCTCACCAAGGCTATGACGGGTAGCTGGTCTGAGAGGACGACCAGCCACACGGGAACTGAGACACGGTCCCGACTCCTAC
>WNGJ01000419.1_pt1 | contig 37908 bp, 31 predicted proteins | sample 5400611 | NCBI WGS metagenome assembly WNGJ01 (sample SAMN13153375, study PRJNA577476) | soil metagenome | isolation source: 40 cm soil or saprolite under Garry oak tree replicate 1 | place: USA:California | collected 2016-06-15
ATATTCTTCTGAGGTAAACACCTGATTAGTTTGGGGTTCCGTTGCGGGAGTGCCTGGTGAACGCCTCCGAGCAGGGTCTCGCTTTCCACGCCGCAAATGCGGTGCGGCAGCCAGGCCCAATTCGCCTGTCTATTTCGCCCATTGCCACACAGCGGCTCGAGCTCGCCGCTGAAATTGTTTGGATGGATGACGCGAAAAAGTTCGGAGGCCTGCGATTCACAAAAGTTACTGCACATGCGAGGAATGAAATTCGTCAATGGCTGGCAGAAACAGAAGAATCGATGATTCCGGACCCTGATCTTGAGGTTCCAACGTATCCTTCACAGGATGAATCTGATCCTCGCCCAGTTGCAGAGAGAAGAGCGACGGGCCTGCCACGGATAATCTCCAGTCTGGAAGGCGCCAGACGTCATCTCGATGGATATGCCACATTATCAGTGCGTGGATTTTCCCCGTATCCCGTCGACTTCGCACTTGTCAGAGCCATGCTTGCAAAGAAATCAGACATCTTCTTCTCTCGTTCCGCTGGTTCGCGGTCTCGCATTAGGCATTCTCTTTTTCGTCCTCGTATTCGCGGCATTCTTGTTCTTAGCAAATGTTCGTCAGGGGGTAGGGAGCTCGCTCATCCGTTTTGGGCAGAAGCTCAAACGCGATACGGATACGCCAACGGAAACTTCTTCATCGCCCCCTGTTCGGATTGCGAACCCTGGTTCGGGGAACCCTCCGCTCGTCCCCGACCCAACTCCAGAGTCTCCCTCAACTGAAACTCCAGATGAATCCCAGACTGTTTCATCCGTTCCATTCAGCCACCGGAACGGGAAATCCTACCGGCACTCGCAAGGCCGATCTCCCGGTCTCCCGATCACATTTTGCGGATACGCATTCGAGAAGTGACCACAACGCCCTTGCACAACAGCTCTGGTCTGCAGTACAGGCTGGCGATAGTTCAGCGGAAGCTGCCCTTGCTCAGCTATATCTAACGGGCGACGGCGTTCCAAGGAGTTGTGAACAAGCGAGGGTCCTATTGCGGGCAGCATCGAAAAAGGGCAACATCGAAGCCGGGCAGCAGCTGCGCAGACTCCACAATAAGGCTTGCCGATGATTTCGAATTCTGCGAGCCCATCGGGATTTAAGTTCGATTAAACTCGCAAACCGTCTTACAATCCGCAATCGATACACGGCTCCGAGTCTCTAACTTAAGGTTCCACTAATCCTCGGCGGACTGCGTAGCGCACAAGACTTGCGGTCTCGTGGATGTCCAGTTTTTGCATCAGTCTCATGCGATGTGATTCGGCCGTTTTCACACTGATACCCAGAAGTGAAGCAGTGTCCTTCGTGGATTTTCCTTCCGCAATCAACTGCAATACTTGCCGTTCGCGCACCGTCAGGGGATCCGTTGGCCTGTCTGATTTGGACCGATAGGCCTCCACCACTGCCCGCGAAATCCCAGGGCTTAGGTAAAACTCTCCCCTCGAAACCTGCTGAATTGCATGAATCAGGTCGCTCGCGACCTGATTCTTCAGCACGTATCCTTTCACGCCGGCTTCAAGCGCCTCATAAATGTACTGATCTTCTTCATGCTGCGTAAGAAGAATGGCTTTCGTCTTTGTACAGGACCGGCTCAGTTCGCGAGCTGCAACTATGCCGTTGAGCGTAGGCATACTGATATCCAGGACTGCGATGTCGGGGTGGTGAGTTTCCGACAAACGGACTGCATCTTGTCCATCGGACGCTTCCGCCACGACTTGAAATTTCTCACGTTCCAGCAATGATCTTAGGCCCTGGCGCACCAGCACATGGTCATCTGCGAGTACGATTCGAATTGGCATGGCTATCCTCCAGTGGAAGTCGAATGAAAAGCTCGGTTCCGCGGCCTGGGCGGGATTCGATTTGCAGTGTTCCGCCGATCGCACTCACACGCTCTTGCATGGCGATTAGTCCTAGCCCTTTTCGGTGCGATGCAGTCTGAGCCTGATGAGGATCAAATCCTGCCCCGTCGTCTCGTATCGAACAACACAGCACGAGATGTTCTTTCCGTGCACGGATCCAGATATTCCTTGCCTCTGCGTGCTTGACGGCATTGGTCAGCGCTTCCTGAACGACGCGATAGAGTGTCGTCTCAATCGTTCCTGCCAACCGTCCCGAAAAGCTCGCCTCTATGCGAATTGGTATGTTGGCCCGTTTTGAAATTCCGTCCGCCAGAAAACGAATCGCCGGAATCCACCCAAGGTCATCTAGAATCGTTGGCCGAAGTTCATGAGAATACCGTCGCAAGTGCTTCTCAACCTCATTCAACAATTCCTTGATCCGCGTAACCTGTCCTTGCTGGGGCTCGGGTAGTTCCAAAGCCATTTCGGATAGCGCGAGGTGCACGGCGACAAGTAGCTGTCCGGCTTCATCGTGCACGGCGTACGCGATTCGCTTGATCTCCTCTTCAAGCGTTTCGTTCAATTGCCGCAAGGCTTTCACCGCATCCTGAAATCCCCGGTGCGCCATCTCATAGGGAGACAAGCACTCCGCGAGGAATTCGGACCCTGCCCGGAATGAATCTTCCCGCTGCTTGTCACTTCCGGCATCGCGAATCAATCCAAGTACGGCTTGATGGTGCAGGGAAGCGATCTCGACGAGACTTTTTTTCTCGTTAAGCGCTCGACGGCCGAGTTCGTACGCCCGACCCAATGCGAACTCCCCTCCCCCTTCCGCATATTCACGCAAGGAAGAGCGGTATTCGTCTTCAAAGCTTGCCTGCGGCTTGGTCTTGCCTCGAGCTGCGGTCTTCATAGATTAATACCCATGATTCGCGTGACTAAAACGAGCGCATCATCATTGCCGCTCCGGTACTGCTCGAGGATTCTGTCTGCGGCCCTTTGCGGATTCTCCCGGGCGGAGAGGGTTGTGGGAAAATCGCTCCGAATTCCGTCTGTCGCGAAGAAAAGCGTGTCTCCCTTCGCAATGGGAAGCACCGTGGCTTGAAGGGCCGGTAACTGGGAACCGATGACGCCAGCCCGAAGAAGAAGGGACTCCTGCGCGTTTCCATTTTTCGCATCGGAGCGCATCAGCACTCCTTGCACATTGCCGACTCCGAGCCAGGTCATCATGCCATGCTCAGGGTCGACAAAAGCAAGGCTCAGAACAACGCCGCGAGTTGACCAGAGTTTTTCGTGGCAGCGTTCCACGAGGGAGATAATTGGTTCGTCGGCAGAGCCTCGAATAAGCGTGGCCGCAGTCTTTGAGACGCTGGCGGCTTCTTCGCCATGCCCTATCCCGTCAATCGCTGCGATCAGAATCCCATTGCGATTGCAGCACACCAAATGATGGTCGCCAGACTCTCCCTGGCCCGGAAGGACGTACTTGGCGACACCGTATTCGACCATCGGCTCCCTTATTGTCTCCATTTCTTCACCGCCACAGTTGTTCCCTTGCCGGGTTGGGAACTGATCTCGAATTCGTCCATCAATCGACGCACCCCTGGTAGTCCGAGTCCCAGGCTCCCAGAAGTGGAAAAGCCATCGCGCAGTGCCTGACGGATATCGGCGATCCCGGGACCTTCGTCCGCGGCTATGACTGCAATGCCTTCACGGTTGTGACCATTCACCTTCCTTATGGTGATTTGTCCCTTGCGCGCGTAGGACACGATGTTTCGGGCGAGTTCTGAGATGGCAGTGGCAATCAGCGTGGCGTCACCTGACGAAAACCCGAGTTCATTCGCCACCACCCGGCCCTTCTGGCGGGCTGAGACGATATCCTGGTCGGAGTTGATTGCCACCCGGATTTCCCCAACCACACTATCGCTCACTTTCAGTTCGAGACCTTGAACTTTTCGTTCAAATAGGCCAAACCTTCTTCCAGGTCCAGCGCAGTCGCAACGCCTTCCAGTGTCAAACCCAGCTGCACCATCGCAAAAGCTACTTCGGGTTGAATTCCAACAATGACTGTCTCCGCACCGCGCAGCCGGATCATGTGTGCAATCTCGCGTAATGTCCTCGATGCAAACGAGTCCATCACATCCATCGCGGTAACATCGACGATAACCGCGCGGGAACGAAACTTAACGACTTGCTGGACTAAGCCCATGCGCAGTTGGTTGAGGTCCGCGTCCGAGAGAGCGGCCTGAAATGTTGCGATGAGGAATGCGCCCTGCTTGAGAATCGGAACTTCCACTGTGACCCTTCCTCCGCTTTTTCTAGCGTGGTTCCGCTAGGGTTGCCACTTTGTATCCCAAGAGTCTTTCCGCCTGCTCGATGCCACCCTGAAGGTCACCGACCGTGTTCATCTTGCCGAGGTCCACACCGATAGTCACCAGGGTTTGCGCAATCTCTGGCGAAAGGCCCGTAACGATGACTGTAGCGCCGAGGAGCCGCGATGCCTCAACTGTTTGCACCAGGTGGTTCGCCACTGTGACGTCCATGGCCGCCACACCGGTGATATCGATCACCACGACTTTGGCGCGGTTCGTCCGAATTCCGCGAAGGAGTTGCTCCGTCAATTGGCGGGCGCGCTGAGGGTCGATGACGCCGATGATGGGAAGAATCAAGAGTCGCTCGCGAACCTGCAGCACGGGAGTGGAGAGTTCGCGGATCGCTTCCTGTTGCTGGCGAATAACGCGCTCACGCTCTTGCACGAAGCCGACCGCCACCGTGTTTGCGATGCGGTTGGCCGCCGGCTCGTAGGCATCCAGAATGCGATTCAGTTTCTTGAAATCATTCTGGTATTTCGCGAAGAGGGAACGTGCAAGGACATCGCGCAACAGCAGCACAATCCCGACGACTTCGTGCGTTTCGACACCGCGTGGAATGATGCGTTCCGAGAGGTTTCGCGCATAAGCTTGCAACGCTTCGAAGGCCTCGGTTTCGAGAGCTTCGACGTAACTGTCGTACACCGAAGTCGCTTCCGCGAATATCTCTTCCTTGGTCATCGCGGTGAGCAGGCGTGTCTCAGAGATGCGCACCACCCATTCCTCGCGCAGTTGAGTTCGATTTTGCCGGAGGTGAGCTACTAGTTCCCGTAAAAGTTCAGATGGTTCTTCGTTTCGCTTCGATTCGGGGGGCAAGGACGCAAGATCACGTTTCGACATCAAGGTTTTTCTCCTCCGCTCGAACAGTCCTATTTCGGGTCAATTCGGTCAAAAGCACAGGAACCTTAGGTAGGAAATACCATCAGAATCCCGCGTTCTCAATCAAGTAAAACCCTGCATAGGCCTCAGGTAAAGACCTTAGTCCAAAGGTTACTCTCATTCTGAATTCCGTCAAACGGGCATCAATCGACTGACGCAAAGGTCTTTCTCGTCTTTATCTCCTAAGGGGATTCCCCTATGCGTCTTTGGACAGTGTTTGTCGTTCGGATGGGGGTACTCACCGGATGGTTGGGCGGCCCCCCGTGGGGTACTTGCTATGTGGAGGCTTGATTCCTTAGCGATTTCGAACTGCTGCCCGGTTCATTTTGAAGGCCAAGGGGGGAACGGATGAGGACTGTTGATCAGGTATGTGCGTGGACGGCTAGGAATTTGCAAAAAGGCTATGGATTGAAACGGTTGCGGTTGTTCTCATGGCTGGTGGTCCTGGCGATATTGGTCGGTTTCTCGGGGACTCCGGCAGCAGCCCAGTCCTACGCTTACGTGCCAACCCACAAGTCGAACTCTGTCTCGGTGATAGACGCCGCAAGCAACTCCGTTGTTGCCGTGGTTCCCGTTGTGTTTCAGCCACTCCAGGCGGCCGTATCGCCGAACGAGGCTTTTGCTTATGTAACTAATTCTGGTTGGTTCCTCGGCAACAACGATGTCTCCGTCATCAGCACTGCCACAAACTCTGTCGTGGCTACCATGCCCGTCGGACGCTTCCCCGTTGGCGTTGCTTTTACCCCAAACGGGGCTCTTGCTTGCGTCGCAAATCAGAATTCCAACGACGTTTCCGTGATTAACACTGTGACGCAAACCACGGTGGCAGCAGTTCGTGCTGGAACGAACCCCTGGGGCGTGGCTGTCACGCCGAACGGTGCATTCGCATATGTGACAAATCAGGCCACGAACAACGTATCGGTGATCGACACCGCATCCAACACCGTCGTGGCTACCATTCCGGTAGGAAACAACCCTGTTGGTTTGGCCATCACGCCAAACGGGGCTTTCGCCTACGTTGCAAATTACTTGTCATCAAGTCCCTCGGTGATCAGCACGGCCACAAACACGGTTGTGGGGACGGTTTCGACGCCGGCTTATCCCATTGCCATTGCCATCACTCCGGACGGGGCCTCCGCATATGTGGCCACGAATGGAGACAACATCGTTTGCGTGATCAGCACTGCCAGCAACTCCGTGACAACCTCCGTCGCAGTAGGAAGCATTCCCAGAGGTGTGGCCATCACTCCAGACGGAGCCTTCGCCTATGTCTCGAACAGGATGTCAGAGGACGCCTCTGTAATCAGCACTGCTACCAACACGGTTGTTGCAACGATATGGGGGGTGGCGCTTCTCCCAGAAGGCATGGCCATAAAGCCATGACACAGGCTCAGCGCGAGTATCCTGCAGAGGTCAGCAGAAGAATAATCATGAATTGTGGCTTGCGCAAGAAGTCCGCGTGCCTGGAAAAATATACACAGTTCACGCCGTATCCCCAATTTAGAATTACGCCACAACTGCGCTCTACACTTTTGAAATCTCAGCCCATTACGGGAATCAACGGGGATATGGCCGCAAACTTGCTTGCATAGCCCCTCGACACGATGCGCTCTCATATTTTTGTTTGAGAGGAACAGAGAACGAAGATGATTGGTTCTTCCACAAGCGCGGAGACTTTCTGGGAGCAAGCCAATGTCTCGCACCGATCGCGGCCCCTACTGGCCGAGTTATCGGAGAGTGAAACCATACGAAGAGCTCAGCGCGGAGACTCCGATGCGTTTGAGCGAATTTACCATGCACATTGTCGCCGCATCTATGCACTGTGCCTGCGTATGGCGGGAAATTCGGCCGAAGCGGAGGACCTCACCCAGGAAGCATTCTTGACGGTGTTGCGCAAGATCCAGACATTTCGCGGCGACTCGGCTTTTTCCACTTGGCTGCACCGGATTGCGGTAAATCTTGTTTTAATGCGCTTTCGCAAGAAATCCTTGCCGGAAACCTCGCCTGAGAATATTGATGAAACGGGAAGCAATCACGGCGGCTGGCGTGAGGAACTCGGTGCGCCAGACTTGCAATTGGCGGGATCAATTGACCGCGTCAATTTGGAAAGAGCGATCAAACAGTTGACTCCGAGTCACAAATTGGTCGTCGAACTTCATGACATCCAGGGTTACAAGCACAAAGAGATCGCCCAAATCATGGATTGGTCCATCGGCAATTCGAAGGCCCAGCTTCACCGGGCGCGCAGGCGCCTGCGTGAACTCTTGCAGGAGAGCCTTCATCTGGAATGGGCGGCGCCCCATGCAACTGAGATGACCCTCGGCAGTAAATGTATGTAGCCGAGCATAGAAACAAAATCCACTGCTACCTCTCAGCGCAATCTGGCGATAAGGTTTCTAGGCAGAGGTCACTGGTTCGCCGACTTGCTCGTACTTCACGACACCGTGACTTGTCCGGCGGCCTGTGATGAAGCTTGTCGTCGGGAAGGATTTTGCTCGGGACTCCCCCACGCACGGCGTAGTTCCTCCGCCCGGCTGATAACACGCTCGATGAGATCGGCTAGAGGCTGCGATTTTTTGGCAGTCGACGGACTCATGCCATTAGGCGAGATTTCCAGGTGCTGGAGCTTGTCGTACAAAGGTTTCATGGCCCGCTCTGGGTTGCGAAAGAACTCAGTCCCGCGGATACGGGCGAAGATCCATCCCATACGTTCGAGCACTGCCTGTCGATCCATGTCTTGCGAGAGTTTCTCAAGCGGATAGTAGCGGTCACCATCGCACTCGATTGCCAACCGTCTCCCGTCGCCCTCCACCACTAGATCGATTCGGAATGCGCCAACGCGCCAGTGTGGGGCCACTCTATATCCAGCAGCAACGAGGCGCTTCATGACCTCCCGCTCAAAAGGAGATTGCGTGCGCTTTTCTTTTTCTTCAAGTGCGTGCATGAGACGGCTGGGGTCCTGCGCGTGTTCGATGAGTTGGCGTCGAAGATCGTCCGGCTTCAAGTCGTTCTGAGGGCTGAGCGAGTGGACAACCCACATCTGGTCGCGCGCCCGGCTGGCGGCGACGTTGAAACGCTGCTTGAATAATTCCTGGTCACGAAGAGAGAGCAGACCTCGTTGCGCGGTGTCCACGAGCGAGATGAAGACAATATCGCGCTCGTCGCCCTGGAATTGAGCCGCATTTCCGCAAAGGAGGCGATGCAGCTCGTAACTATCCGGCGAGATGTGTTTGCGGAGCAGACTATCGATTTCAAGAGCTTGTTCGTCGCCGACAAGCGAGACCACGCCAAACGTAGTGGGTTGGCCCGCATCATTTTTCCTGTACTCGGGCTGTTCCATCGCGGCGGTGAGCAATGAGGCGACGCCCAAGGCTTCTTGACGATTGATCTTGCCGTCGCGGCTGGAGCCAGCCACCCGATAGGCGATGGTGTGAGGGCGGAGTTGGACCCGGCTGGCATCGCGTAGCGGCTTGATGCGGTGATCGTAGGAAATCATGTTGCTGAATTGGATGATCTCCGGCACGCAGCGGAAGTGTTCAACCAGGCAGGTCGTGCCGCCGAAGGATTGTCGCGCAAGGTCATAAATGGAAATTTGACCGTCGTAGAGATCGGAGTTTGGAATTCCAGGCAGGTATTGGAAGATAAGATTCTGAATAATCCCAAGATCCTGACCAACTGCTGAGGGACTCACCTGCTCGTGGTCGCCGACGACTAGAACGGTCTTCCCGAGATAGAGAGCCACGAGCGCCATGACGTCGCTCTGGCTGGCTTCGTCGATGATGACGACGTCAAAGCGTGTGATGTGCGGGTCAAAATTCTCTACCACGCGGGACAGAGGCATAACCCAAACAGGGACAGCGCTGCGGCACTCGGACATCTTTCTGGCGGCTTCGGCTCGTAACAGAGAAACGCGGATTCCGTGGCCTTTGCCGATGCGCCGAATGGTATCCAGCCAGCCGACTAGCGCCTGACGCTGACGAGGGGAGGTGCGCCGAGCTTGTGCCGACCATGCGCGTTTGTCTATCAGGCCTACCGTGACGCGGCGCAGTTGCTCCCGGAGTTTTTCGCTTTTTGTCTGAAGCGCTTCGAGCGAAACGCTTGCACGACGATCAAGTTCGTCGTTGAGCTGGCGCCAGGTCCATGCACCGGTCGGATCGCGCGGCGGCTCGCCACGGCCGTGGACGCTGGTTCTATTGCGGATGGCGCTTGCCCACGCAGGGGCGGCGCTCTCGAGTTTGCTGAGCAAGGCACGGCGCAGATCGAGGTCTGCCTGACGGCTCTTGAGTTCGAGGAGACGCTCGTAGGCGTCTCGGTATTCGCCAGAATCCTCATCACTCACGGCCGCAAGGAGCTTGGCAGTTGCCTTCGACGACTTAGCGACACGCGCAGCAAGCTTAAGCCGCGCTTTAAGATCGCGAATTTCCTCCTCAAGTTGAACCAACTTCAGTTTCTTGAAGCGCGAGTCGAGAATGGCCAGCAGGGAATTGTTGACCGCTTTGCCGATGCGCACCAATTCTCCGTCGGCCCCGACAACGGCCGGTTGCCCAGCAAGAAATTTTTCCCACCGAAAGCCAAGGTCGCCAAGTTGTTGCTGGAGCGGTCGCCAGGTGTGACTGTGCCAGCTCAAACAGTCCTCGATCGAGTCGCAATACTGCAACAATGTCTTTTCGATTTCTTCGCCCATCTCGCCGGAGGGCGGCGTGCCCAGGGTTGCCATCTGGCGATCCCATCGGCCGGACAGCTCCTCACGCAGATTCTTGAGACGCGCCATTCTTTCCAAAGCTTGAAAATGTTCAGCTAAGCGTGGGTGTGCCTTGTTGACTTTCGTCGATTCGACGAATTGGCTCCAGGCCCTATGTGTCAGGAGCGTGACGGAACCGAGCCTGCCCCCATTGTCCAGATGGGCGAGGATTTCGCCAGCGATGCGTTCCTGATCCTCGCAAGAGATGTTGCTCGAAAGATGAGGGCCATGTTTGACGAAAGATTCTTGCGACTTTGCCGCTTCGCGGTGTACGAGACGGATAAAGCTGACCAACTGATCCCAAGGCTCGCGGTGCGCGTCGCCGTACTTTCCGGCATAAACTGCCGCGAGCTTCCACTTTTCTTTCCCGGAAAGAGGTTCGACGGCTTGCCTCAAACTGGCGGAGAGAACCTCCAGTTCCTCAGGTGAACCTTGCACGGCGCCGGATTGCCAAAGATCCGAACGGAATTCCAAATCCTCCACGCTTAAGCGATTTCGCTCGCTCAGGGAGGCTTCGAAGTCTTCTGGGCCAGGAAGATCGCGAAGGTCTGGAAGATGGCCGGAAAGCTCGCTTTCGTCCTCGCGGGAGAGAGAAACATTGGTGCGATAAAGGTCCGTCAATTCAGCGGGAGAAAGCGGCACGGGAGCAACTGCTGCAACGGGCCCGGGGATCCAGCCGAGAGTTTCTTTTTCTTGCGCCACCTTGCGCGCGGCATCGGCAGGAGCCCAGGTCTTTCCGGAAATGGCGATGTCCCGATACTCGTCCGCGCGTCCGTCCGAAAGTTGGTTGCGAATTTCCTCGAGTTTTTTCAGCAGGTCCAAGCGCTCAGCTTCCAATTTCCTTGCTTCCATCTCAAGCGAACCAGCATCGGCTCGCGATAGCCTTTCAGCAATCGAGCCCACGGCGCTTTCCAATTGCTTGCGGCTGTCCAAATCACTTTCGAGCAGGCTTACGCACAAGGGCCGCAATTCAGGGACGATATGATGCCGCACCATGCGTAATGCTTTTGTCGTATGGCTGGTGACGAGTACGCTCTTTCCCTGGGCCAGCAAATGTCCGACAAGATTCCCGATTGTGTGAGTTTTCCCAGTGCCTGGCGGGCCTTGAACCAGCACGCCTCCGTACTCCTCCAGTTGCTTTGCGATTCGCACCTGTTCCGGATTCGCAGGTTTGCTTAGAAGGACTTCGGCATCCGCTTCATGGTATTGACTACCAGGTGTACCGGCTTCTCCAAGTTCCGACACCGGCGATTCCTCCCCAACGATGTTCAGGAGAGACCAGGGCAAGTCTTCGCGAACCCGCAGGTCCGAAAGGATGCCTTCGATTGCGGCGGCGAAACCCAGTGTGCGCGAGCGCAGAAATAAAATGGGATCGCGCCCTATGCGCGGATCGTTCTCGTCCTCGCCCGGCGCTTCATCTTCGATAAGCTCGCCACGCGGAGACAATTGCACTACCAGCCGCTTTAGGAATCCGGAAGTCGAGCCGTTCAGCAGAGGATGAAATCCGCCCTGCTCCAGGTCTTCGCGGCACCGGCCTATCGCCCGTCCGTCAACATCGGCCATCGACTGAAAAAGCGCCGAATAGAGTTCCACGGGATAATCAGCTTCGGAGAGCGTGAATTCCGGAACGGCTGCATTGAACTGCAGTTGGAGCCGTTGCAGCAGAATCGGATGATAAATGTTGCCTTCGGGCCGGCTCCAGCTCAGTATTCCGTCACCCAGAACAAGCTCGACACGCTCTGCCTCCCGGTCGATGCGCCCATACAGAGCGTACAAAGCCTCAAAGATCTTCATAGCGCTACGAGCGGGCTTTTCGTTTTTCGCCCACTCATCGCGCGAGAGTTTCCAACGTTGCAGGGCTGCGGACCTTGTCCTGTCATCATCAAAGTTCATGATGCGAGGATTGCTTGCTGCATCTGGTTCCTCTCGAGTTTGGCGCACGAGGATCTCTTCGGAAGGGTCTTCCCACCCCGCCTCAAGCCAGGCAGCAAGTCCATTAGGAGGCTCAGGAGGTCGAGTCAGCGATGGCCGCTGGACCTTTAAAACGAATCCCTCGCTGTTGTCAGCTGTGGCCTGGTTTTCTTTGCCCTTGGCCCTTGGGGAGCCAGCCTTAGCCGCTCCGCGTTTTATGGATGGGTGCTCGGGTAGGTTGCGTAACCAAAGACTCCAAAGCTGCTCGCGAATCTGGCGCTTGGCCGGGTTACGGTGCTGGTTGAGTGCTTCCAGGTAGCGGAAGACGCGCGTGAGCTTGTCACGGGCAATCCGGAGTTTATCGGGGTCCATGTTGGCTGCCTTTTTTGGAACACTTATATTGGCTAGCGTCGCCTGCTGGGGGCCACAGAATATCAGCGTCCTCTGGAGAATCTCAACGTCCTAAATAGGTAGAACACCGAGTTAGAAGATTGGTTGCGCATTAATGCCACCCGCGTCGGTGCGCAAATTTACACAGGATGCCGTAGTTTTGACTCAGCCACTGGGCGATTTCTTCGGCGCCGTTCACTCTAAAGCACTGAGCCGCCATATTTTGCTAAAGAAGGGAACTAGGCTCGGCGATTGCTGTGCTGGAATCGGGGAAGGCTGCCCAGTAGAATCCACGGGGTAAATACTCATAGCAGTTTTAGTACTGACTTTCCGTATCCCTCCGGATGGTCACCCCGCGAATTCAAATTCTGTCCCACACCGGGCTGCCAACAATCAAGTTCATCTTCGGCATGCGGAGGCTCCTATGATCTCCAACGCCCTGTTCCGTTTCAAGGGACGTCTAGATTCTCGTTTTCTCCCCGTTTTCATGGTGGCAGTGGTGGTTCTGATGGCCGTCGGCTGCGGCGGGAATGTCCCCCCCATGCAAAGTTCAAGCATGGGCGCAATAAGCGTGTCCGTGAGCGACCCGCCCTCCTGCGCGGCGTCCACGTCCGGCGCTACTGCCGCAATCGCCGGAGGTACCGCCGCGCCCGCCGGTACATTTACCAGCGTGTTTGTGACGATTCGTTCTATTCAGGCGCACATCAGCGCGACTGCCGACGACACGTCTTCCGGATGGCAGGAACTCGCGCCGCAACTGGTTTCCGCTCCCGTGCAAGTCGATCTCTTGAATCTACCGGCCAATGGGCAATGCTTGCTCGAACAACTTGGCTCGACCTCTTTGCCTGCGGGCGATTATCAGCAGATTCGTTTGATTTTGCTGGCGAACGCAGCACCGAGAGGCCCGGCGCCGTCGACCGGCAGCAATGCATGCTTCAAGCAGCTCGGCGGCGACGTCTTCAACTGTGTGGTGGATAGTAGTGGCACGCACACGCTGGATTTGAGCAGCGAGGCAAACACGGGGCTTAAAATTCCGTCCGGGCAAATAATGGGTGGCCCGGTCCATGTGGCCGCGGGGCAGTCCGTGGACCTCAACATCGATTTCAACACCTGTGCTTCCATTGTTAAGCAGGGCAACGGCGCTTTTCGCTTGAAGCCTGCGCTTACGGCGGGTGTCGTGAGCCCAAACAAGACCGGGATCAGCGGGCAGATCGTGGATAGCGTTACGTCGCAACCCGTTGCCGGAGCGATCGTCACCCTACAATTTGCGGACAAGTCCGGCATTGATCGCATCGCGATGCAGCAGCAGACCGATTCCACAGGCCACTTCAGTTTCTGCCCGCTCGCCATAGGCGCGGTGTTTGATGTCGTGTCTGATGCGCTTACCTCTTCGGGCACGGCATACAACGTTACCGTCGTCTTGAACGTTGTCGGAGGGACGAACCTCGGCGCAGTGCCTCTCGTCGCGGAGACGCCAGCGGCAGTCGGTGCTTCGACCGGACCAGGAACTATTCAGGGGACGATCACTGCGATTAACGGAACAACGGGAGCAAGCATCGATGCGGACGTTAGCGCGCTGCAGAGCGTAACGGTATCGAGCACAAGCCACACGTTTACAGTCCCGCTGTTCCCGAAGTCGAATGCGGCGGACGTTATGGTGACGTCCAGCACATCGTGCCCAACCGGAGCCCCCAAGGGTGCCTTCTGCGGAAGCTATGCATTGGTCGTTCCGGCGAGTAATCCGAGCGTTGGCACATTCTCCGCGGGCAAGACCACAATCACGCCACCTGCAACAGGCGACGTTCTGTACATGATCGAAGCGGATGCGACAGACCCCACGTCCAACGCCGCGATGTGCTCACCGTCGTCTCAAACCACGAGCAAGGACTCGGCCGCCATGCCGTTGAAGGTGACCGCAGGAGCCACCTCGACTGCGGCGGAGTTGGACTTCACTGGTTGTTCCTGAGGGGGAAGAGCCAGCGGTGAGGTCGTGTCGTGCCTCCGAGCGGCCTCACCGTGGCTCGCCTTCTCGCGAATCGATGACTCCCTGCTTGAGTTCTTGGGAAATCTCTTTGTGTTGCCTTTCCCGCCTTGAAATAAATGTTCAACGTGGGCATTGAATCGGTTTAATATCGTGTATGCCGGTCTTCTGGCACGCACAACTCCGGTCGATTGCCGTTTACATTTCGATCCCATTGAGGAGATCTATGCCACGTTCGCGGAAATTCTCAACCCGCCTGATGGAAGGGTTGTTCGTTTCACTCTTGCTTCCGATGATGGTTGCCGGTGCCCCCGAAATCCAGCCCGCGAGGATCTATCTGCACAAGAATTGGCAGATTCAGTCTTCCTGTGAGGTGACGGCAATAGGCGAACAAATTTCCTCGACTGGATTTGATGCGAATGCCTGGCACAAAGCTGACATTCCAGCCACGGTTGTCGGTGCGCTGGTGACGGACAAGACGTATCCCGATCCAAACTATGGAACAAATTTGAAGTCCTTTCCGGGGATGAATTATTCCGATAAAAATCTGTTTGCCAACCAGGACATGCCAGAGGGCAGCCCCTTTCGCTGTTCGTGGTGGTATCGCACGGAGTTCACTCCCCCTGCCGGAGAGGCCAAGAAAACGGAGTGGCTGAATTTTCTGGGCATCAACTACCGGGCCAACATTTGGATCAATGGGCACAAGATAGCCGACGCGAACGATGTAGCAGGCACGTATCGCTCCTACGAATTCGATGTGAGCAAATTCTTACAACCTGGCAAGGCGAACGCCATTGCGGTCGAAGTGTTCGCTCCGGGAAAATACGATTTGGGAATTACATGGGTGGATTGGAATCCAACACCGCCTGACAAGGACATGGGGATTTGGAAGGAAGTCTTTATGACTTCGAGCGGAGACGTAGCCGTAAGGAATCCCTTCGTGGCTTCCAAGCTGGATGCGGAATACAAGACGGCCGAGTTGACCATCAGCGCGGAGCTGCGCAACGTTTCGAATGAACCCGTAAAAGGCGTGCTGCGCGCCGAACTCGATGGGACAGAACTGAAACAGTCTGTTGAATTGGCCGCAGGGGAATCGAAGACCGTAAAGTTTGCGCCGGAGAAGTTCGCAAAGCTGAGGCTGAGGCATCCGAAATTGTGGTGGCCGTATCAAATGGGAACTCCGCATTTGTATACGACCAAGCTGTCATTCGAGATCGGCAAGCAGGTTTCGGACGCGGCGAGCTTGACTTTTGGAATACGCGAAGTTACTTCGGAACTAACGGACAAGGGACACCGCTTGTTCAAAGTAAACGGGAGAAAAGTGTTAATCCGTGGGGCGGCCTGGGCGCCGGATCTTCTTTTCCGCTGGTCGTCGGAGCGGCTCGATGTGGATCTGGCTTACGTGCGCGATATGGGCATGAACACCATCCGTCTGGAAGGACGTCTCGATCGCGACGAGTTTTTTGAGAAAACGGACCAATTAGGGATTCTCGTCATGCCCGGTTGGACGTGTTGCGATGCCTGGGAGCGCTGGAAGAATTGGAATGGCGATCAGAACAGAGTCGCGGCGGCTTCCTTGCGCGACCAAATCACGCGGCTGCGGAATCATCCAAGCGTTTTTGTGTGGCTAAATGGCAGCGACAATCCGCCGCCTGCCGAAGTCGAAAGTGTGTATCTAAACATCGAGAAAGAGTTGGATTGGCCCAATCCGATCGTGTCATCCGCTTCGGAACAGAAAGCCGTAGTCAGTGGAGAGTCCGGCGTGAAAATGACCGGCCCCTATGAGTATGTGCCGCCCGTGTATTGGCTGGCCGATACGCAAGCGGGCGGTGCTCAGGGCTACAACACGGAGACAAGTCCGGGGCCGGCGATTCCGCCGCGAGAATCGCTAGAGAAATTCATCCCCAAGGATCATCTCTGGCCGATCGACGATGTTTGGAATTATCACGCGGGCGGCGAGCGCTTCACGACAGTCAATATCTTTACCGATGGTTTGAACCGCCGCTACGGACAGGTGTCGTCGCTCGATGATTACGAGCGCAAAGCGCAAGCGATGACCTATGACGGCCAGCGAGCGATGTTCGAAGCCTACGCGCGGAACAAATACACATCGACGGGTGTGATTCAGTGGATGCTGAACAATGCATGGCCTTCCCTGATTTGGCATCTCTACGATTATTACCTTGTGCCGGCAGGCGGGTATTTCGGCACGAAAAAAGCTTGTGAGCCGGTCCACGTGCAGTATTCCTACGACGATAATTCTGTTGCGGTGATCAACGGAACTTACGAGACGCTCAAAGGCGCGAAAGCGAGTGCGAAAATCTATAACATTGATGCAAAAGAAAAATCTTTCCGAGAAGCAACGCTGGATCTCAGCCCGGACAGCAGCACCAAGGCCTTCGATCTTCCCAATCCGGATGGACTAACGCCGACCTACTTCCTAAGGCTAGAACTCCGCGACTCCGCTGGAAAGTTGGTTAGTGAGAATTTCTATTGGTTGTCGACAAAACCGGATGTCCTCGACTGGGCCAAGAGAAGCGACACCGTCTACACACCGCAGAAGGAGTTCGCCGACCTCACCGGTCTGAACAGCCTGCCAGTGGCAAGAGTGACGATCTCCAAGACCGTTCATATGAGTGGGACCGACTCCACCGTCACCGTAGCAGCTGAAAACAAAGGCACCAGCGTCGCGTTCATGGTTCATCCGCGTCTGATTCGCGGCAAAGGCGGGGACGACGTCACGCCCATCTTCTGGAGCGACAACTATTTCTCCTTGCTTCCGGGTGAGAAAAAATCCGTCACCGCTAAATTTGATTCCGCTTCACTCCAAGGAGCTTCTCCCGAACTGGTTGTGGAAGGCTGGGACGTGGAGCCAACGACGCCCTAGTCGGCGAGCAATTCGGGCGCCAGCGCTTTTCCAATCTGGCGCGCCACATCCGTCTGCACCGCGAGAGCGTCATGCAAGTCGCGGTCATAGGTGGCCGACCACAAGTGAGTTTGATCGCGCGTTTCGATCAACTGGCCAGTGATGCGAACGCGCGTGCCATTGCATCGAACGCTTCCCTCCAGCACGCAGTCGACGCGCAACTCCGCGGCAATCTCTCCTATGGATTTCGTCGTGGCCTTGTATTGAACCGCAGAAGTTCTAGCAATCACGCCCAGGCGCTTGGGATTAAGCCGGCCGAGTTGCGAAATCGTCTCTTCCGTCAATCCCTCGGCAAAGTATTCCTGCTCGTCATCACCGCATAAACTCTCGAACGGCAGGACAAGTAGCATTCTTTTGCCAGCCGTTGCAATGTCCTTCCCAGACTCCTCCACCGGCGCAATGAAGCGGTACCCCAGGCGAGGAAGGGTCTCTACGTAGCGCGGACTTCGCGCGCAGTCTCCGAGCAGGTCGCGCAGCTTATTGATGGCGGTGTTCAGGCCGTGCTCGTAGCCGACGACCGTGTCCGGCCAAAGTTTTTCGCGCAGCGCTCTCCGTGTTACGACATGCCCGGCGCGTTCCAACAACATTTCCAGGATTTGGAAGGGCTTTTCTTCCATTCGGATGCGCATTCCGTGCTTGCGAACTTCGCGCGAGTGAACATTGACTTCAAACGTCCCAAACCGCAGCATCGGTGGGGCGACTGCAAAATCCATCATTTTTCCTTCCTGTGACCAGCTGCCCCGAGCCACTGCCACCTTTGCGTTCGGGCCGCCAGTGCATGAGCTTTCCCTCTAAGGCCATTCACATGTAGCGGCTATGTACTGAGAAAGACTTGTTCTTCACATGATTTATTCCCGGCCGACTCTATCGTCTAAGTGTGTAGCACGATCGGGCACCCCTCGTTGCGCCTGTCGTATCTCAAAGAGGAGAAAACGTTTTCATGCAGAGATTTCGCGGTTTTTGTACTTGGGGTTATTTGCGCCATCGCGTTTCCCATCTATTCGGCGTACGCCCAAACCAACAGTTTCAAGCAGACCAACCTGGTCTCGGATTCCCCGGGAATTGCTGCTAACACAGATCCGAATTTGAACAATCCTTGGGCCGTCGCTTTTGTGCCTGGTCAGCCTTTCCGGATCGCCAACAACAAGGGCGGGAACTCTATGGTCTACGATCGCAGCGGCGTGCCGATGGGATCGCTCGGTGTACCCGCCCCCACGGGCAGCTCCAATCCGTCCACTCCCACGGGAATCGTCGCCAACCTCATCAACGGCATCGTTTTCGGATTCAACGTCAATCGTGTCGCCAGCCGCTTCATTTTTGTTACCGAAGACGGGACCGTCTCCGGCTGGAACGGCACCGGCACAGACGCCTTCCTTGTAGTGGACAATTCCACCATGGGGGCTGTCTACAAGGGGCTCGCCCTTGTTGAGAACGACTCCGGCAATTTCATCCTCGCGGCTAATTTCAACTCCGATGATGTTGAAGCGTATGACGCCGGGTTTACCCCACGGCACTCTTTGGAACGCCCTTCGTGGACCCAACACTTCCCGCCGGATTTGCCCCGTTTGGAATTCTTACGTGAATCGAATCGTTTTCGCGGGATAGCTCGGCGCTCTCGTAGACCGTAACGCCTTTCCTTGACCTCTCCCAAGGTGTCTTTCCGCTTTCACTTTATAGGCTCCCTTCAAGTCGAAAGGCGCAACCATTCGCCACCTCTCCGCCATCCAATGCGGTAGAATCACTGTGCGGCACTGGCATAATGGGAAATGTGGAGATCGCGCCAATCGCGACCTCCGGTAACGAGAGGGGACAATGCGCAAATGGAATCGTTTTCTGGCCGTGATCGCGCTCGGACTGTTTATGGCGAGTGCAGCGACGGCGGACACACTTGAATTGAAAGACGGTCGTGTTTTGAAGGGAAAGTACCTCGGTGGCACGCAAGTTGTGCTGCGTTTTGAGATCAATGGAGAAGTCCAGACTTTCAATACTACGGACATCGTGGCGTTGACTTTCACTGGTCGTCCGGCAGCTTCCGCGCCTGCACCTGCTCCAACACCAGCCGCGGCATTGGCTCCTGCGCCTGCGGCCGCTGCGCCGGATCCCTCTCCCGGTGGGACCATGACTATTCCCGCGGGGCAATCCCTGCTGGTCCGAATGATCGATGGCGTGGACTCTTCGAAAAATCATGTCGGCGACGTCTTCCACGCTAGCCTTGAAACAGACCTGACCATCGGCAACACCGTGGTTGCGCGCAAGGGAACGGATGTCTACGGTCGGTTGGCCGAGGCCAAGGAAGCGGGTCACATTTCCGGGAGCAGTGAGCTGCAGCTTGAACTGACCCGCATCGTGATCGATGGCAAGGACTACACGCTCGTCAGCAGCGACTACAGTCTGAAAGGGAAGGGCCGTGGCTCGGACACCGCCAAGAAAGTTGGTGGTGGCGCGGTAGCCGGCGCCATTATCGGTGCGATTGCCGGCGGCGGCAAAGGCGCGGCAATCGGTGCGGGCGTGGGCTCGGCGGCTGGCGCTGGCGTCCAGGTCTTGACGAAAGGCCAGCAGGTGAAGGTGCCGAGCGAGACGTTGCTGGAATTCCGCCTGCAACAACCGGTAACGGTGGCGGCAACCCAAGGGTAGGCCTGATTCCCGCAGCTAGGAAACGGAAATACGGGCGGGGTTTTAGAAAAGGGTTGGCCTCGCCTTTTTCTTTACCCGTCGCCTCCCGCTTTGAAAGTGCGTCCCGGCCGCGTCTCCTTCAACGTTGTCGGATTGGAACCATCCGGCTGAAATTCCCCCTTGCCACTCCTACTGTTAGTGAGTAAGCTACCCCCTCTAGTGGGGAGACCATGCCAAAAGAAAAGCCTCGAGTGAATATCGGAGAAGTGATCAAGAGCTATCGCAGTCAGCGTAGTTTGTCGCAGGGCGACATCGAGCGCCGCACCGGACTGCTGCGTTGTTACCTCTCGCGCGTCGAAAACGGACACACCGTCCCGTCTCTCGAAACGCTCGCCAAAATCGCGGAAGCCATGGATATTTCGCTGGCGGATTTTTTCCCCGGCACGGAAACGCCGCGCGATCGCGAAACGCAAAAAGCGCTTGGGGAGCTCTCGCAGGACGAAATTCGCTTCCTGGCGGAGATCAAGAAGTACAGCACAACGCTTTCCGACGGGGACAAGCGGCTGGTGCTGGCCATGATCCGCAAAATGGCCACCTTGATTCCACCGCCCGTAGCGAAGAAGTTGATCGTGCGCCGTCCGACCGCTTGACCGCTTTCACAATGGGAATTGATAGAGGGAGCCCACTTCTTCTGCCGCGCTCTTTCCGTTTTCTCAAAATGCAGGGTTCAACTATTTTGCCCGCGAATGATGCGGATTGCGTCAGGTAAAGCGGCATCGCCCCGGCTATTGCCCCCCGCCTGGATTTCCACGCCCGTCGAATCATCTTGGTCGCTGCCTTCGCCAGGCGCCAGGAAGAGATTCGCTTCGACAGCGTGCTGCTTGGTATACAGGTCGTAATAACGTCCGCCCAGAGCGTAAAGAGTTTCGTGCGTGCCACGCTCAATCACCCGCCCCGCCTCCACCACCAGAATTTGATCGGCGCGTCGAATCGTCGATAGCCGGTGCGCGATTACAAACGTCGTGCGCCCGCGCATGAGGTAGCGCAGGCCCTCCTGGATGAGCGCCTCCGATTCCGAGTCCAGGCTGGAAGTCGCTTCGTCCAGGATCAGTATCCTCGGGTCAGCTAGAATCGCCCGCGCAATGGACACGCGCTGCTTCTGTCCGCCGGAGAGCTTTACTCCGCGCTCGCCGACGACCGTGTCATACTTGTTTTCAAAGGACTCCGCGAAATCGTCGACGCGAGCGATGTGGCAAGCGGCGAGAATTTCTTCTTCCGTAGCGTTGGGCCGGGCAAAAGCCACATTTTCCCTGATCGTTCCATCGAAGAGAAAAGTCTCCTGCAGCACCACGCCAAGCTGCGTCCGATAGGAATTCAGTTTCACCGTCGAAAGATCTACGCCATCCACAAGGACGCACCCGCTCGAAGGCACGTAAAACGCCGCAATCAGTCCGATGATCGTTGATTTGCCCGCCCCGGAAGGACCGACTAAGGCCGTGACCGTTCCCGGTTCCGATCGAAAGCTCACGTCGTGCAGAACTTCCTTCCGCGTGTCGTAAGCAAAGCTTACGTTTTCCATCTCAACAAGCCCGTTCACGCGATCGAGCGTCTTCGTCCGCCCCGGCTCGTCATCTTCCAGCTTTTCGTTCAGGATTTCGCGCGTGCGCTCCAGACCCGTGATGGCCTCGGTAATTTGTGTGCCAATGGCTACAATCTGAAAGACCGGCGCAACCAGCAGGCCCAGGAAAATGTTGAACGCAAAAAAAGTCCCCAGCGTCATCGTGCCGCCAAGAATCTTGTGCGCGCCAAGCTCCATAATAATGGCGCTGACAATTCCCATCAGGCCCGCGGCGGAAAGACTCATCAGCGAAGTGGCGGTAAGTGTCTTCAAAACATTGTCGAGCAGCCGCTGCACGCCCGTCGCGAAGACGCCTTCTTCACGCTCCTCGGCGTGGTACCCCTTCACCACGCGGACTCCGCTGAGCGATTCGGTAAGGCGCCCCGTAACTTCCGCGTTGATTTTTGGCCGTGCGCGGAAAATCGGACGAATTGTCGCAAACGCCTTGTTAATCCCATATCCGAAAACCAGCAGGATGCCAAACGCCACGCCCGTCATCGTCACGCTCGTATGAATCAAGTACACCAGCGCGATGACTGCGGTCATGATCCCGCCGACAAACTCCACCAGGCCTGTGCCAATGAGATTTCGCACGCCCTCCACGTCGCTCATGATGCGTGAGACGAGCGCGCCGGTTTTGTTGGCGTCGTAAAACGAAACCGGAAGCCGGCCGATGTGCGCCTGCACTTGGCGGCGCAAGTCCGCGATCATTTTTTGCGCGGACTTGGAGAGCAGTTGCGTCAACGTAAACGAAGTCAATCCCTGAATGACCGTCGCAGCGAGGACGCCCAGCACGATTGGCGTCAACAGCTGGATTTGCCGCAAGTTGATGACGTTATCTACCAAATATTTCGTCGAAGCGGGCAGAACTAATCCAGCGAGGCGGTTGACCGCCATGAGCACGAGGCCCAGCGCCAGCAGTCCGCGTCTCGGTTTCATCAGCGCCCAGACGTCCGGAAGACTCTTCCACGCGCTTTTCTTGCGCTTCTCACTCTTGGCTGGTATTGGGGATGCTATTGCCGTGGCCATGATTTTTGGATGAAGTGTAATCTCCGGGGTTAGATGCCGGTGATGTCTGTATAACTATATTGCGAAAACGCCGCGGAGAGAGCTGATATCTTCAGTCACCCGCGCTTGCCCGGGGCACGCTGGCCCTGGCGGGCCGATCCAGGTTCAAGACACTGGAGATGAACTCGCTAATGGTGATCCCCAGGTGGCCCCAAAGTCTCCGCTTCAGGCTGGTGTAATCCTGTGTGCCGCTGAAGAGGTCGCCCATCAATTGCCGGAACACAGGGCTGCGGCGCATAAACTGCACCATGCGCGTGGTAACCGCGCTGCCCAGGAACGATCCGCGATAGAACCGCCGAACGATTCGCGCTGCGAACTCCAGTTCGGCGCAGAAAGTAGCCTTCACCCACGCCGGGTATTTCTCCGGGCAGCCTGCCGCGAGAGAGCGGCCCAGCAGTTCGCCGGAGCGAATGGCATAGAAAAGTCCCTCGCCCGTGAGCGGATCGACCCAGGCCGCCGCGTCTCCTATAAGTGCCCAGTTCTTTCCGATCACACTTCGTTCGGAAAGTGTGCGCTCCTTAGGCGACGGCAGCACGTGGCTGTAAAACTTTGCCCCCTCCGTCGGAATGCCGTGCTTCTCAACAAAATCTTGCAAGTGTCCCCGCAGCTCCGTGCTCGAATGCGAGGACATGCTTCCGCAAATGCCCACCGAGAGATGATCGCAGCGCGGGAACGACCAGATATAGCCTTCAAACTGCGGCAAGAACTTGATGGTGATGGCGTCTCTCGTCTGCGGCACGAAGTAGCCTTGCGTCATCTCCAGTTCGTCGCGTTGCAACGCCCGTGTTTCGGGAACCAGTTGATTGCGCGCCCCGGCCGCAAGTACCAGAAAATCGGCTTCTTTCCATTCGCCTTCAACGCAATAGCGCGGCTTCGCCGTCGTGGTGTCCACGCTCATCACGCGGGAGCGCTGCACGTTGCAACCGGCGTCCCGCGCGCGGTCCAGGAGCATTCCGTTCAGCACTGTTCGTGAATAGATCACAATCGGATGCGGCATTTCGAGCGTGGCGTGATGTTCCTCGCTGCTGATTAGCTCGACGGAATTCACAAGCTTTTTGGGATAGGAATTATCGAGCAGAAAGGGGAAACACTGAATGGCTTTATGTGTCAGTCCGCCGCCGCATGGTTTTTCCCACGCTAGGTGCTCGTCAAAAAGATTGACCTTATGGCCCGCGCGCGCGAGCTGCTCACCGCACATCGCGCCGGACGGTCCGCCGCCGACGATTGCTATTTGGGCCATGGTCGTATCTCGCTGAGCGCTCCGTCTTGCGCTGGGAACCGGTGCGATGAGTTCCCTTGTTGATGGGTCCTAAGCTGATGGGGCGGCTAGGTGAGGGGAAAGATCACCAGGCAAAAGCCCGCGAGGAGTATAGCACCGAAAAGCGCCGCCGCCGTTGCCGAACCGGTTTCAGTACGCACTATGTCCATACCGCTCCGCTGTATCAAATTGAACACCGCCATGTACACCGACAGCAAACCCATCAGAATTTCTCCGTTATGCAGTATTAGTACGCCGCCCATCAGGGCTCCCCAAGTGACGAGCCTCAAGCTCAAGGCAAGCGCCAGCCTGCGTCCTCTCCTTCCGCTTTGCACCGGGCCAAGCAAAACTTCTTCTGCGACGTGATTCGGAAGCACGACCGCCACGAGAAACGGAAAGCGCGCCCACTTTGCCGCGGTCAGCCACGCCTCGTAAAACGTCAAATCAAACCACGCCGTCGCGAGTAGCAGCATCACGAGCCCGGCAAATCCTGCCGCGAGCAGGCGACGAGAGGAATTCGTAAGTGCCTTACGTAGGGAACTCCAGTGCATCAAAGCTAGCCCCACACCGAACAGGAGCAGGAAACTGGCAAGATAGTCGCCTTGAAAGAGCCCGATCCTTCTCAACGGAATCCAGTATCGCAAGAGAAGCACAATTACCGTCGAGCAAGCCGCAAATTCCAGAAAAAGTCGTGGCACTCTGATGAGCGTGCCGGTCACGGCGATCTCCGTGCCGGTGTTTTTTCCAGTGACTTCCCGCAGAAACGGTCCGGCAATCAGCAGGATCCCCACGAAGCCTGCAAGCGCACCGAGAAGTGGCCGGTGGGAGGGCAACACCGCAGTGGGAGTCAAACGCAGGACTTGTGCAGCCCAGTTCTGTGAAGCGCGTATTGCGGCGCCGTTGAATAGAACGCTGACGTGTGACGCATCGGGAATTTCCAGGAATTTCGAATTTGCATCGTTTCGCAAGGCAACCAGGTCGGCGGCATTTCCGCGCATCGACTCCAATTCGCGCGACCCAACCATCACCAGCGAATTCGGAGGCAGTTCCGGCGGATCGGTGAAAAGCAACTTTTCCGGAGTCACTCCGTGCGCTGCCCGCATCGGCGCTGGCGAAATGGCAATCAAGCCCGCGACAGGAACATGCGATGTTACACGTTCAGCGATCGCCCCGCCCATCGAATGCCCGGTAAGAATCGTGCGTTTGGCATCGATCACTCCGCGCGTAAGCAGTTCGCGCAGTAGTGCCTCGCCGCACTGTTCCGCTCGCGCCGGAGAAAACGGCCCCGGGGTGCGTCCGTGTCCCGGCAAATCCGGAACGTACACGCGCAGGCCCTGGTCGGCAAATCCCCGTGCGAGGTACGACATAATCTTCTTGTTCGCCGAAATTCCATGAAACAGGACGACCGAACCCTGCACCGCCGCAAACGGTTTTTCCACGATCGTAGTTTCCAATCGGCAGCCCTCAGCGTTGAAGATATAGGTACGTTCCTTGTAAGGTGCCGGAAGAGCAAGCCACAATCCGACGCCGCAGAGTATGACACCTGCAAGCGCCCGGATGCCCTGTCGTGATTTCATCGCCCGCCGCCAGTAGTCGGTCAGTCTCTGATTTGCGCGTTAATCTGGCAAGTGGATTGCTTCGGAGCACCCGGCCACAATCACGGATTGACCCGGCCGAATCTCCGGTAACACGGCGCAACTTTTGGAGCGTGATTGATCGTATTCCCGCGCTTGTTGGGTAGGCCGGTGTCCCCAATGCGCGTTTCTTGGCGAGCCATCTGATAATGCTCCGCGTTATCAGTTGCCTTAGGGTAGATCTTCACACATTTAAGCCAACTGCAACTCCGCTCCGAACTCTTCCTACTGGTGATTGGACGGGGCCAAGATTTGCGCCTTGGCCTGTTCCATCTAGTCTTTTTCATAGCCGGTCTCCTTTTCTATCGCGCCACGAGCGCGTCGATCATGGGGAGCGTATCGCATCCCGCGGGAGACCGGCCTTCTCATCGCATCTGTCCTTTTAGGGCCTTCGGCCCGCGAAACCTTATGAAAGTCGTGTCTGTAACTGCTTTGTTTTCAGCACGGGGACCTCTTCTTTCGACTCTGATAAATCATGTAATCGGGGACTCATCCACCATCCCGCTGCCGGCCCTCACGCGCCGTAAACTGCTGCGCGTGATAAACTACCGTTTCGCGGATAATTTTGTCGTTTTCTGTCCTCCATGGAGATCCTTTGAATTCAGCAGTCTCGACACTTGAGGAAGCGATTTTGCGGTTTGGCCGCGAGAAACGTAATGGCCGCCGCGTCGTCTTCACCAACGGCTGCTTTGATTTGCTTCATCCTGGCCACATGCGCAGCCTGGAAATGGCGCGCGAATTGGGGGACGCGCTCATCGTCGGGCTGAATAGCGACGCCAGTGTGCGCCAATTGAAAGGGGAAGGCCGCCCCATTCTCCCGGAGCGCGAGCGCGCGGAAATTCTCGCAGCACTGGAGTCCGTGGACGCTGTGGTGATCTTCGACGATCCGACGCCGCGCGAAGTGATCGCGCGCCTTCTCCCCGACGTCCTGGTGAAGGGCGGCGATTGGCCCGGCGACCAAATCGTAGGCCGCGAGGAGGTGGAAGCCGCCGGAGGCCGCGTCGTATCCCTTCCCGTGGTCCCGGGCTATTCAACATCGGCCATTCTCCGAAAAATTCGCGAAAGCTTCGGCGGGAAGCCTCAGCCTAAAGGTGCGCGCGCTCCCCGCGCGGAATCCTGATTAACCACGCATGATACTTCCAGCCGTCCGCGAAAGATTGGAGGCCTTGCTTCGCCACGCGGCGATGGAGGGCGCGCTAGCCGCCGTGCGATCCGGCGCAAACCATATTTCGATCACCGGCTTGCACGACGTCGCCAAGGCCCTCGTTGCTGCATATTTAACGCACGCTTTGCGGCGTCCGGCATTTTTTGTTACGGACTCCAATCGTAGCGCCGAAGCCCTCGCGGAAACGCTGCGTTTCTTCAGCAACATTTTCCCCGGTGCCACGGGTGGAGTCGCCGCACTCCCTGCCTTCGACCGGCTGCCTTGGGAATCGCAAAGCCCGCACGCAGACATTCTCGAGCGCCGCGCCGCCACTCTCTTTCGCGTCGCCGACGGGCAAATCTCCATGGTGATCGCTCCCATTGCCGCGGCTCTTTGGCGCTATCAAGATCCTGCGGCGTACCTCTATCTCACCCGCACATTGGCCAAAGATACTGAGATTCCCCATGAAGAATTGATCACTCGCCTCGGTTCCGTTGGCTACACGCGGACGGAAATGGTGGAATTGCCGGGCCAGTTCGCAGTGCGCGGCGGCATCATCGATGTTTTTTCTCCTGAAGCCGCTCGCCCCGTCCGCATCGAGCTGCTCGGCGACACCGTCGAATCCGTTCGCGAATTTGACCCTCGCACCCAACGATCGATCGCCCCCGTTGTTCGCACCACGTTCTTGCCGCTGGCGGAATGGGCTGTCCCCGCACCCGACCAAACAAACTTGAGTGATGCCGCTTGGGAGACGCCATCATACTTTGGCCCCGCTAGCGAACCCGGCACAAGCACTCTGTTTGAGCTGGCAGAAAGTTCGCTCCGCCCAATCGTCTTCCTCGATGAGCCGCAAACTTTACGTGAAGCCGCTGCCAAGCATCTCGCCGCCGCGACAGAAAATTACGAACGTCACGGCCGCGCCAACTCACCCGCCGCCTCTCATTATTTTTGGACCGAAGAGCAATTTGCCGCCGCGCTCGAAAACACTTCCCAAATTCACATCGAGCAACTCGCTCTGGCGATTGGCTCCACGCCGCAGTTCGAACTTTCCTCCCGTCCCAGCGCGCGCTTTCACGGTGATGTCGTTGCCTGCATGGGCGACGTAAAGTCCCAGCTCGCATCCGGCGGAACCGTTTTCCTGACCGCCGCAAGCACTGGAGAGATCGAGCGCTTTGCAGACATCTGCCGCGAGTATGAAGTGCCCTATGTCCTCGGCGAATCGGAAGACGCCGCCGCTGGGTTCACCGCCGAGGGCGCGCAGGAATCCGCCGCGATGTTGCTGATTCGCGCGCCCTTCGCCGAAGGCGTTGCGTTCCCCGACGCCCGCCTTACCCTCTTCGGCCACGCTGATCTTTTCGACGTCACTCCGACCGTCGAGCGCCCCAGTCGAAAAATTCGCACCTCTGGTTTCTTCGGCGACTTTGCCGAGCTGAAACCCGGCGACTACGTGGTCCACGTGGATCACGGTATCGGCCAGTTCGAAGGTCTTCGCCAGATCGAATCCGGCGGCCACAGCGGCGAATTCATGTTGCTGAAATACGCCGAAGACGCCCGTCTTTACGTTCCTCTCGAACGCATGGATCTCGTCCAAACGTACCGCGTCCTCGAAGGCACTCACCCACCGCTCGACAAACTCGGCGGCACCGTCTGGAACGCCCGCAAGACGCGTGCGCGCAAATCCGTCGAAGACATGGCCGACCAGCTTCTCGCGCTCTACGCCCAGCGCAAGACGACGGAGGGCTTTGCCTTTTCGCCAGACGGCAATTTCCAGCGCGAATTCGAGGACGCATTCGAATTTGAGGAAACTGCCGACCAAGTCACTGCCATTCGAGACATCAAGCGCGACATGGAGCGCCCCGAGCCTATGGACCGCTTACTTTGTGGCGACGTCGGCTACGGCAAAACGGAAGTCGCCATGCGCGCGGCCTTCAAATCCGTAATCGACAACAAGCAAGTCGCTGTCCTCGCGCCCACCACCGTGCTCACGTTCCAGCATTTCGAAACTTTCAAGAAACGATTTGCCGCTTTTCCCGCGCGGATCGAAATGCTCAGCCGCTTCCGCAGTGCTGCCGAACAGAAAAAAGTCCTCGTCGATCTGGAAGCTGGCAAAGTCGATGTGGTCATCGGCACGCATCGCCTGCTTTCGAAAGACGTAAAGTTCGCCGACCTTGGCCTTCTCGTCGTCGACGAAGAGCAGCGTTTCGGCGTCGCCCACAAAGAGCGCCTCAAGGAAATGCGCAAAAATGTGGACGCCCTCGCGCTCTCGGCGACTCCCATTCCGCGCACACTGCACATGTCGCTCGTCGGCCTTCGCGACATGTCCGTCATCGAAACGCCTCCGCGCGACCGACTAGCCATTCAAACCGTCGTCGCCCCGTTTCAAGAAGAGCTGGTGCAAACCGCCATCGAAACCGAGCTTGCTCGCGACGGCCAGGTCTTCTTCATTCACAATCGCGTCGAATCCATCTATTCGCTGGGAGCCATGGTGCAGAAGCTGGTCCCCAAAGCGCGTGTCGTGGTTGCCCACGGCCAAATGGCCGAAAAAGAACTCGAAAGTGTAATGTTGAAATTCATCCGTGATGAAGCCGATGTTCTCGTTGCGACCACCATCGTCGAAAACGGTCTCGACATCCCTCGCGCTAACACCATCCTAATCAATCGTGCCGATCGCCTCGGGCTCGCCGAACTCTACCAGCTCCGCGGACGCGTCGGACGTTCCGCCCAGCGCGCCTACGCCTATCTCCTCGTTCCGCCAGACACGTCTCTCTCAGACATCGCCCGCAAACGCCTCGCCGCCATGAAAGAATTCAGCGAACTCGGTGCCGGATTCCGCATCGCCGCTCTCGACCTCGAATTGCGCGGCGCGGGCAACATGCTTGGTCGCCAGCAGCACGGCCACATCGAAGCCATCGGTTTCGACATGTATTGCCAGATGCTGGAGCGCGCCGTCTCCAAACTGAAAGGCGAAGAAGTCGCTCCCGATCTTCGCACCACTCTCAGCCTCGGCTTTGACGTTCGAATCCCGCAGGACTACATCCCCAGCGAAAATCTCCGCTTGCGCACCTACAAACGTATCTCTTCGATCGCCTCCGAGGAAGACAAACAGGACGTGCGCAAAGAGCTCGAAGACCGCTTCGGCACTCCGCCTTCCTCCGTGGAAAACCTTTTGGAGTACGCCGCCCTCAAATCCATGTGTGAGCGCTTGCGGATTTCCGCCGTCGAACGCCAGGGAACCCGCATCGCCGTTCGTTTCCATCCCGAGACGACCCTGGACCCGGCCAAACTGGTCTCCGTGGTACGCTCTCGTACAGGTATAAAGCTCGATCCCAGCGGCGTGCTCTGGATGGAAGTCAAGCGCGGTGAATCCATCCCCGTTGCTTTGAGAAACGTATTGCTCGGCCTTCAAGGGCAGGGCTAAACTTTAGAGGTGAGGAAATTGACGCGAAAACTAGCCGTTATCGTAGCGCTCTGCGCCGTTTTGCCCCTTATGAGCCTGCCGCTCGCGGCACAGGACCAGCCGCAGGGTTCTCAGCCGAAGCCGGCGCCCGCGCCAACGCTGGAAAAGCCGCCGATGGCTGCGCCAGATCCGAAATCCGAAAAGCCCGCGAAGCCTGCCGCCTCGAAGCCTATTAATCCCGATGCCGGTAAGACCGTCGAGGAAATCATCGCCCGCGTCAACAATGAAATCATCACGCGCTCGGAGTACGACAAGGCACGCCAGAAGGACGAAGAGGAAGCCAAGTCTGAATGCCAGAACCGCTGCACCTCGGAACAGTTGCAGACCGCCATCGAAGGGGCCCAGAAGAACTCGCTACGCACTCTCGTCGACCAATCCCTCCTCGTCCAGCGTGCCAAGGACATGGGTGTGAGCGTCGAGCCTGAGCTTATTAAGAGACTCGACGCCATCCGCACCGACAACAAGTTAGCCAGCATGGAAGAACTTGAAAAGGCCGTTTCTAGCCAACCGGGAATGAATTGGGAAGATTTCAAAAACGGTATTCGCAATAGTCTGTTGACGCAGCGCGTCATCAGCAGCGAAGTCGGCTCGCACATCACCATCAGCGACGAGGAAGTGACGAAGTATTACGACGCGCACAAAGCCGAGTTCGTGCGCCCGGAGCAGGTGGCTCTGCGCGAAATCGTCGTTAGTACTGAAGGAAAAAAGCCGGAAGATCTGCCCGATCTTAAGAAAAAAGCGGAAACCGCCCTCAAGCGCGTCCAGGACGGCGAAGACTTCGGCGAAATCGCCAAGCGCCTTTCCGATGGCAGCACCAAGAGCCAGGGCGGCTTTCTCGGCGTTTACAAGCGCGGAGAGCTTTCCAAAGAACTCGAAGACAAAGTCTTCAAGATGAAACGCAAGGAACTGACGGACGTCATGGAAACAAAGCAGGGCTTTCTGATCTTAGAAGTTCTTGAGCACTACGACGAGGGCGAACAGTCGCTCGCCAAAGTCAAAAACGAAATTATGGACCGGCTCTACAGCGCGCGCATGGAACCCGCCATGCGCGAATATCTCAAGACTCTGCGCGAACAGAGCTACGTGGTGATCAAGCCCGGCTATCAAGACATCGCTGGCCCCGGAGGCTCGGAGATTCAGGAAGTCAGCGCCACCCCCGAAGTTACCAAGAACAAAAAAAACCACAAGAAGTTTCTGTTGTTCGGCAAGCGCTCCGGAACGCAATCGGGCACATGAAGACGCCCTTCGTCACCGATCTGCACACCGAACAATCCATCACTACGTTTTTCCTTGTTCACGAAAAAGAGATTCGCAGCACCCGCGAGGGCAAGCCCTATCTACGCCTTGAGCTTGGCGACCGCAGCGGCACCATCGAAGCCCGCATGTGGGACCAGTTCGACGTCGCGGTCAAAAACATCAACCGCGATGATTTTGTCAAGGTGAACGCGCGCGTAGAAATCTACCGCAACCGGCCGCAGCTTTCTCTTCAGCAGCTTCGTCTTGCGAAGCCTGAAGAAATCGACCTGGCCGATTTTCTCCCACACACCAAGGAAAATGTCGAAAAGCTTTTCGCGCAGCTCCAGGAATTCGCCGCTTCCATCGCCAACCCCTGGCTGAACAAACTCGTCACCGGGATCATTTCGAATCCGTCCATCGCCGCGAAATACAAGCGCGCTCCTGCCGCCAAAGTCATGCATCACGCCTATCTCGGCGGCCTCATCGAGCACGTCCTCAGTCTGTGCGGCCTTGCCAAGCAGGCCGCCGCACATTATCCGGAGCTCGACGTCGACCTTCTCCTCACCGCCGCGATGCTCCACGACGTCGGCAAGCTCGACGAACTCTGCTACGACCGCGCTATCGGCTACACCGTCGAAGGCCAGCTCCTCGGCCACATCATGATGGAATTCGAAACCGTCTCCAAAGCCATGGACGCCATCGAAGGTTTTCCACCGAATTTGAAAATCGTCGTGCAGCATCTTCTCATCAGCCATCACGGCCAATACGAATTCGGCTCGCCCAAGCTCCCCATGATCCGCGAAGCCCTCGTCTTCCACTATCTTGACGATCTCGATTCCAAGCTCGCCGCCGCCCGCGCCGCCCTTGCCGTCGACTCCGGCGAACCTGAATGGTCCGCCTACAGCGGCGCACTCGGCCGCAAATTCCTCCGCCTCGACCAATTCCTGAACTCCACTAGTGCCAAAGCAGAAGAAAACGTGCCCAACCCAAACCCAAAGCTGTTTCAGTGATTGTGATTGGTCCTCGACGGGGTCGTTACGCGCGGGACAAAAACCGTACCGTGAAAACCGCAGGGATGCGGCACCGGCAAAGAATTACCCACGCTTTGCGTAAAACAAAATCGCAAAGGGTAGGCCACCCGGAACCGTCTCGGCCTGTTAAAGGTGTGCCACCCGCCAAAGCTGTTTTGTTCAGAATTGTCTGCCCAAAGGCACGCCGACAAAGCACGATATCCAGGCCGCCCTATTGCTGGATTGATTGACTTGAACTGACTTGCAGCTTAGGATGACCAAAGCCAGGCATAGGAATAAGTTCGTGTACCCTCGCTTGCGCATTTTCGTCGGGCTGGCGCTCACAACGGGCCTTCTGGTACCAGCTGCGTTGGCACAGAAACCGCCGGCTCCCGCGCCTGCGCCTCCGCCCTCAAGTGGGCCTTCATCAGGGCCCGTCAATCCCCCTCCCCCGATTTCGCAGCCACGTCAACCGCCGGAAGACCTTGTGCTGTATCTCATAGGACGAGTTGCCATGGACGACGGTTCACCCGTTCCACATGACCTAGTGGTTGAGCGGGTTTGCGACGGCAGGGTGCGTCAACAGGTGCATGCCAGCCCACGCGGCGATTTCAGCATGCAGATGGGTTCTATGGCCGATAGTTTCCTTGACGCCAGCGGCAGTTCGCAGGCGGACCGATCCTCGCCATATGGCGAGACTGGCAGACCTTCGCAATTTGGCATGCCTGGTACGGGTTCACAGATGGGAATTCCTCACCGCGAGTTGTTCAATTGTGAGCTACGGGCCACGGTTTCTGGCTTTCGGTCCAGTGTCGTCAGCCTGGTCCAATTCCCTCCGACCACCGGCAGCATTAATGTTGGCTCAATTCTTGTGCAAAGAGGTGCAAAGATTGAAGGCATCACCGTGAGCGCAACCGCCTACGCAGCGCCCAAAGATGCCAAAAAAGCCTACGAAAAAGGCCTCGAAGCCGAGAAGAACGGCAAACTTGCCGATGCACGGAAATACTTTGAAAAGGCAGTGGAGATCTACCCTAGGCACGCAAACGCCTGGTTTCATCTAGGTGCCATTTCTCAGAAGGAAAACCAGAAGGATGCGGCTCGCTCCGCGTATACCCAAGCCACCACTGCCGATTCCAGGTTTCTACCGCCTTATCTGTCGCTCGCCTCAATGGCCGGCGAGGCGGAGAATTGGGCAGAGGTGCTTAGCCTTACTGCTCAAGTCTTGGATCGCGATCCGTTGAATTACCCCGAGGCCTATTTCTATAACTCGTTCGCAAATTACAGGCTCAAAAAGTTCGAAGATGCTGAAAAGAGCGGGCTCCGGGCAGAGCGCCTGGACTTGCGCAATCGTTTTCCGCAATTGCATCTGTTATTGGCTGAAATCTTTGCCCAAAAGAATAATTACGCCACTGCTATCTCAGAAATGCAAACGTACTTGAAGTTAGCTCCGAATGCGAAAAATGCGGATCAGGTAAGAGAGCGCTTGACAAAATTTGAGAAGCTGAACGCCGCGGCGTCAACCAGCGAAAAACCCGATCCCGAATGACTATCGGGAATTAGCTCTTCACAAATACCCACCTTCGATCTAAGTCTTCGTCAGATTGAGTTCCTTGTCGTTCATACGTATTTGTTTCTTCGGAATACCCACCCGGAGCCGTCTCAGCCTGCTAAGGATGCGCCACCCGCCCACCCGCCCTTTCCAATGAGCGTCGAGTGTGGTTCATGAGGTACGAATTCGTGACTCGTAATCCTGTTCGTTTCTATTGACGGTAAGCAAACGTCCTTTTACAGTTGCGGCATGCCACGGAAAGTCATCCTGGGATTCGGAATCAGCCTTGACGGCTATATTGCGCGGCGGAATGGGGCCATGGATTATCTGGTGATAGACAAAGAAGGCGAAGCGCTGATGGCAGACTTCTTCGCGAAGATCGATACCACCATCATGGGCCGCAAGACCGCGGTAGGCATGTTGAAAATGCGCAAGAGTGGCGAGATGCCCGAGACGCCGGGCATCACCAACTACGTAGTTTCTCGACGATGGAAGCCGGGCAAACGCGAGGAATTCGAAGTGGTGAGCGGATCGCTGACAGCCCTTGTGAAGAAGCTGAAAAGCCGCCCGGGGAAAGACATCTACCTAGGCGGCGGGGGCGAATTGTGCCGCAGTTTCCTGCAAGAGGATTTGATAGATGAACTCTACATCGGCGTAGGTCCCGTACTGTTAGGCGATGGCATCCCCGGCTTCCCGGGCAAGTTCCCGCAGCGCGACTTCCGGCTGACAGAATGCAAGTCTTACGCGAATGGATCGGTCGGGCTGCGCTACGAACGGACGCGGACGAAGACTCGCCAGCAATAGCGTCGCTTCCGGCGAAATTGTTTATTTCTTCTGCGGTGCGGCAGGCGGTTGTTCGCTAGTTGGGGGAACAATGTTCTTGAGCCGCATGTAGGTGACCAAGTTCCCATAGTGCTCCATGTCATGCATGTTGTTGACGTTCAGCACGCCGAGCTTGGGCAGGTCCATGTCAAAAAGCTTCACCATTTGACTCCCGGATGCATCTGTCATGCTGTCATAGGCTTTGTCGCAGTACGCCACAGCGTCTTTGAGGGCGGTAACCAGATCGGCTTTGGTGGTTTTGGTCTGCTCGATTTTCAAGCCGGGGTTTTTCTCGCCAAGCGCGACGGAACAAAACATATATTGTGCATCCGCCACATGTCCGACAATCTGGCCGTAGCTGCGGACGGCGTCAGTCGGCTTGAAGTTGTAATTCTCTTCAGGCATTTTCTCGGCGGAGCTGACAAGGATGGTTTTTACCCTTCCGTAAGCGAACTTGCTGAAGGTGCTGAACGGATTGGGTTGTGCGGCCTGCTCCCCCTTCTTCTCGGCGGTCTGATTGGAATTCTGGCTGCCAGACTGCGCGAAAGCCACTGTGGATACCAGGATCAAAACCACTGCGGAAGCGATAGTGCGGAATTTCATTTCATCTCCTGATGGTGCAGATTTGGCGCCGACACCCCGGGCGCTGCTCTTATATACGCTGTTGGGTCCGGTTTCATTTCAGGCGGGGTTGTTCCGGCAGCAAAATAGTTCGCCACCTTCTGGCCCTTACCGGACCTGTGGAATCGGCGGCTGGTTAGGCTGCTCGCGAAGGAAAGAATTGCCCACCCTTTGCAAAAACAAAATCGCAAAGGGTACACCAACCGGGAGCGACCTCAGCGTGTTAAGGATGCGCCACCCGCCATCAGGCGAACTAGTGAGTGGAAGGCGCGGAAGCCTCGCCGGTCGCGATGGAGCGCCCAATCCAGGCAAAGGCGAATAGGGCCAGCCCCCCGCTCCATGCGCCTAGACTGAACGTTCCCCAAAAATAATGTGCGATCACGACGCCCATAGCGATCAGAATTCCGGCGAGGAACAGGAACATGCGCATCCCGTAGAGGGACTGACCGATCCTGCTACCTGAATAATTCAGAAAACTGCACAGCCAACTGGAGAACCTTCTCCTCTCGGCTCTGTTCAATCCTTTAAGGGGGCTTGGCGTTTATCGGGAGCTTGCGGGCAAACGCTGCCAAATCAATTCGAAAGTTTGGATTTTTCGGTCAAAGGATGTCGGTGGCGCAACCAATACGATCCGCTCGCCTTCAAACCTGATACTGCGAATCAAGTCCGTGCCTACCCAATCTTGTATAGAGGAGATTTCGACGTGATGGATTACTTTGTCATCGTTGAGCGTGTATCGTCCGGCATAGGCAACAAATGTCCTGAAAGCCTCGGCTTGCTCTTCCGCAGGCGCTGAAAGGGAGTCACTCGACGAGAGCCGCTTTCGTCCGCCGTAGCTGATCATCGCTGTCATTCTGCCGTCTTGAGTATAAGTGAGAAAACCTGCAGGGCTTGGGCCGAACGGAGTGTCGTTTCGTTCTCCGCTAGCGGTTGAAGCCGAGGCCGATACTAGCTTCCACGTGCCAGCCAGATTGTCGATAGTGTGCGCGATCATACCTTCTCGGGATGTATCATAAGGTGACTTCTGATTCAAACTCCCGATGAGTTGCAAATGACCGTATCAACGCCTAGTTCGAACCTCGGCCGTCATGTGTTTGGAGTGGCGGCTTTGGCCTCATCACGCTGGCCTGGCACGACTACAACGGCTGGCATCAACCGCGTTACCTTATCTACGCTGCCGCCGGTGCCCAGATCTTCGGTGGCGCTGCGATTCAGTTCCGTCGGACCGCGAAAACGGGCGCAGTCGTTCTTGGTGCGGTTTATCTTGTCTTCGCCTTACTGTGCGTGCCAGGAATCGTTGCCGCACCGCGGATCTACAATAGCTGGGGCAACTTCTTCGAGCAGTTCTCTCTCGTGACCGGACCGGCAATCATTTATGCGCGCTTGTCATCGGCATGGTCGCGGGAAACGCTTAATCGGATAGGCCGCATTCTTTTGGGCATCTGTGCCACTTCCTTTACCCTCGAACAGGCGATCTATCTTGGCGCGACCGCCAAACTTGTTCCCAAGTGGATTCCGCCAAGTCAGGTGTTTTGGGCCATAACGACGACTGTTTTGTTCGCACTCGCGGCTGCGGCTCTTCTTACGAATCGAATGGCACTTCTCGCCGCTCGCCTGCTGACAATGATGCTCGTGATCTTTGGGCTACTCGTGTGGGTACCGTTGCTTCTTTCGGATCCCCACAGTCATACGAATTGGAGCGAAAACACCGAGACCTTCGCGATTGCTGGAGCAGCATGGATTTTCGCTGATCTCCTCGGCGAGTATCGGCTTAATGACCATCGCCCGCGATGACGTGAGGTGTGCCACCCTTGCGTTAAAGCGCAGCAAAGAATTACCCGCCCTTTGCCTGCCCGCCGCAGCCAGGCACAAAACAAAATCGCGAAGGGAAGGCCACCCGAAGCCGTCCCGGAGCGTTAAGGATGCGCCAAAACAGAGTGTAGACTGAATTCCCGACATGGAACAGAAACCTCCTGGCCCCTCAAGGAAGAATGGTCGCTCCCCTGTGCCATCGACGTTTGCATGCCCTTCCTGTGGCACTGAAACGATCGGTCATTTTTGTAGCAGTTGCGGGGAGAAAGAAGTAAGTCAATCTGACTATTCACTGCGGCACTATCTGAAAGAACTTGCGGCCGCCTCAAAGCTGTTTCCGTGATGACGATTGAGTCTCGGAGGGTGGCCGGGCCTTAATTCCGAAAATGCCTCTTTTCTGATTTCTACTTTCTGATTTCTATTTTCTAGTTGGGCGGCCAACCATCCCCTACCTATCTATGGCGCGCGGGGAAAAACACTGCGGGAGAAACGTGGAATCGTTTGCTCAACTTCTCGATGTGGGTTTTGTTGAGTTCACGTTTCTTGTGCAAGACTTCGGACACGATACTTTCCGACCCAAAAATGGGGACCAGGTCCTTTTGGCGGAGATCATTGGCATCCATCAGCGTGCGCAGGACTTCCATTGGAGGAGCATCAGGAATGGAATGATGCTCTTCTTCGTAGGCTTCGATTAACGTCATCAAGACTCCGGCATACTTTTCTTCATCCCTTGTCGGGTTTTCCTTGCTTGCCAGCTTATCCAGCACCGACAGATATTCCTCGTGTTGGCGCTCGGATGTGATTGGTGCCGGCGAGCTGACTTCGAGCGCATAATTTTCGGGCACTTCAATCATCATTTGTACCCCTCCTTCTCGTCGTAATCGGCGTGACTCAGAATGCGCCGGATGTAAACCATTCTCCACCTGTATTTGATGGTGGCAATCAGCCTGCATCTGTTGTGGCTTATATCGAACACCACAAAGGACCCGACGACATCCGAATTT
>WNGJ01000445.1_pt1 | contig 37900 bp, 33 predicted proteins | sample 5400611 | NCBI WGS metagenome assembly WNGJ01 (sample SAMN13153375, study PRJNA577476) | soil metagenome | isolation source: 40 cm soil or saprolite under Garry oak tree replicate 1 | place: USA:California | collected 2016-06-15
GCGCCTGAGGAGAAAGCTTCGAGTTGGTCTCCTGCGCGTTTGGCGCATCCGCTCCTAGCGTGGAGACGAAGATCGCGGCTGTGATCGGCAAAAGCGTGCGCTGTGTCTTCACTTTCGAACCCTGCAAGCCAGCGCTAAGCGGCACGTGCAGAACATAGCACAGTGGCCGGATCGCTTTAAGACGGAGTGTGTCGGACCAACACTAAATTCTATTTTACGATTACCTCAAAATGGCATCACTCAGTTCCAGCACTTGTCACATTGCCTTTACCGTCTGGATACGGAAACGACGGGCATCAGCAGCCGCGGCAGATGTTGAGCCGCTTGTCGAGCTGAACCAAAAGGCGAGCATTAGAGATCAAGGGTGACAGCGAAAAATCCAACTATGAGCGCGCGTCAGCGTTGGCAGATCGACGCATCCGAGGTCGGTGGTTCGAGTCTCTGGAGCGCTACCGCCTTTCCCCACACCAACCGAACCTACGATATCTTATCCAATCTTCCGCATGACGCTGTTCATGAGCCCGCGAGCAAGTTCAGCTTTACGCTCCGAAAGGCGAATGTTGAAAGGCCGCGAACCTCAGTGCCGGGCAAAAGCCGAGAAAAATCGCGGAATTCGAAAAGGGGGTTGCCGGCGTAGAACCGCTGCCCTCCGAAGGCAAAGGTCACACGTTCGAATCGTGTCGGGTGCGCCACTTTCCCCTGGTCACGCTATCGCGCGCTGCAGTTTGCCGGGCTATCCATTCGCGCGCAGCTCTTCGCAGGCGCTTCTCGGCGCTACCAAAGCTGGGATGGTCGACTGAGCGACTGGAAATCGAAGTGGCGTTGACCGTTCGGTGCAGCGCATGCCCTTGGACCTTCCGCTTCGTTGCCGGTGCGGCCGCATGCGCGGCATCGCGAGCGACGTCTCCCCGTCCAGCGGCCTCCGTTTCGTCTGCTACTGCAAGGACTGCCAGGTGTTCGCGCGTTTCCTCCAGCGGGCGGACGTGCTCAACCCGGCCGGCGGAACCGACATCTTCCAGATGCCGCCCGGTCGCGTGAAGCTCACGGCAGGCACCGACGCCATGCGGTGCCTGCGCCTCTCCAACAAGGTCTTGCGCTGGTACACCGATTGTTGCCGAACTCCAATTGCCAACACCGCCGCCGGGCCGCGCTTCCCGATCATTGGCGTGATCCATTCTTTTATGGACCGCGAGGCCGACAGTCGTTCCCGGGACGAGATGCTCGGTCCGCCGCTCTGCCGCATCTACGAACGCTCCGCAGCCGGGCCGCTGCCGCCGAACGCGCCCGGTCCGCCGTCGCTCGGGCTTTTCGTCCGCCGCGCGTCAATGATGCTCCGCTGGTGGGTGCGCGGACTCGGTCGGCCGACGCCGTTCTTCGACGATCGGACGAAGGCTCCGCGCGCCGTGCCGCGCGTGCTCACGCAGAGCGAGCGCGCCGCTCTTTGGGATTGATCGGCATTGCCGCCATCGAACGGGTAACCGGACCACCCTCCGAAATCGGAAAGACGGCCGCCCACGAGGCGTAGCACAAGATCGCAGGTCGTCGCAGACTTGCCGATTGGAGCGCGCCAAGGGCCGCGGCATCATAGCGCCACCGCGAAGCGGCGGCGGCCGGAGGGGGCAATAGCCATTGCAGCAGTTTGGCGAACGCAGGGAGGGGGACGATGAAAAGGATCGCGTCCGCCCGCTAGAGGAAACGCGCGAACGGTTGGAGCCGCTTGCGCCTTTTCCCTTGGCATCGCCGGCCAGGTTCTCACGTTCCATACAAGAGCCCGATTGAGCTTCGCGCCGCCTACATGCCGGATGCCGCTTGGGCCGTCTCAGGACATCCCCCAAGCTTATCCCAGAGGAAGGGTCACCCCCGGTTTTGACATCGCCTAATCCGCTTTCGACACTTCATCGACGGTTTGCTTGCGCTCGCCTCTCTCAACCATGCCTGCCGGAATCCTGTCCCGGCTATTCCGCAACGTTCACCACCGTCGCCTTTAAGGACAGCAGCTTGCGGTGGCTTGAGATCAACACCTGATTGCCTACCTCGAAGGGTCCTCCTTCATCTCTCGTACAGTTACGCACAGCCGTGTGGACCGGTGATGCTCGTGACACAAGACCCCTCGCGGACATCTGCCGAGCCGCCTAATGGGCGTCGGTAGAGAGGAGCGCGCGCAGCTACTTTGCAAGATCGATCGTCGCACGTAGACCCGTGCGATTGCGATCAATCCAGCGGCAGACACTGTTTACCGGGACCATAAAGCTCCGGCCGAACTTGGTCAGCGAGTAGCTGACTGTTACGGATCTTGATTGCGTGACCTTTCTGGAGATAAGCCCGGTTGATTCAAGATTGCGAAGTGTTCGCGTCAGCATCCGCTGTGAGATGGCGCCCAATCGGCGCCGCAGCTGCGCATGGCGGTAGGGCCGCTCCTTCAACAAGAAAAGGACCCTGACCGTCCATTTGCCGATAAAAAGCGTGGGAGTGACACCCAGATGCACGTCAAATCTGTTTTTCATTTTGTTTCCGCTCTCTAGCTACCTGTTGAATGCCTGGCGGCGTGATCGGGAAGACACGGCAATATCGGCGTGCTTGCCCGGTGTGTAAGACCGGCGCAACCACTGAAATTCATCGGTGCTTGGCGGTTTTTAATCCGTCGAAGTCAGCAAGCGCCTCGGTGATTCTCGACTGTGATCGGCAAAAGCACAATGAGGAACACGAGTGTTCCTCATTGACAGAAGTCGCAGATGAAAAAGAATAAATTGACCATCAGTTTTGGCCCTCTCGGAGTACGCGACGCGGCAACACCATCCAGCCCATAGCAAAGAATTTTCTTCGGTTACCGATGAGTTTTTGCCGGTATGGCGGTCTTACCTGCGAGCGGTCGGCGTGTGTGTGACCCGCCGACATTGGTCGTTCCGCGATCAAGCTCAATCTAGGTGGCTTTCCCACAAGGAAGCCTTACAACAGGAGAAGCAAGATGACTGGAAATACTGCCATGAGGGGCGAGAAGATTTACAACATGGAACTCGATCTCACTGGAGTCACCGACTACGGCGTGAGCTTGGACGCCATCCTTTCCGGTCAGGAAGCGATTCCACTACACGGAGCCCGATTCGACCTTGCCGTCGATGGGCGGTACGAAGGCCGCTTCGCGGGCCGGGCGCACGGCGTCGACTATGTGCGGGTCCGCGCCGATGGTCGCATGGAGCTCGACCTGCACTTGATCATCGAGACCGACGACGGCCACCGGATCGCGTTGTCTGGCGACGGCCAGGCGGCGCCGCGACCCGGCGAGCCGGTGCTCGACATCTTCGCAAACGTCCGCCTCTCCACCGCGTCCAAAGAATACGCATGGGTCAATGAGCGACAGATCTGGGGTGTGGGGACCGCGAGCCTGACAACCGGGAAGGTCCTCGCCGAAGGCTTCATGCAGTGAAAGCGACATCACACAGGAGATCACTCCCATGAACAAACCGCCGATCGTTTCGCCCGAGGCGTGGGAAGCCGCGCGCCTTGAGATGCTAGTGAAAGAGAAGGCCTTCACCCGAGCTCGGGACGGGCTGGCGGCCGAGCGTCGGCGGATGCCGTGGATGCCGGTCGAGAAGGCCTATCAATTCGAGGGCCCGAAGGGCAAGGCGAGCCTGCTCGACCTGTTCGAGGGCCGCCGCCAGCTGATCGTCTACCGCGCCTTCTTCGAGCCTGGGGTCGCCGGCTGGCCCGATTATGCCTGCCGCGGCTGTTCCTTCCATGGTGACCAGGTCTCGCACCTCGCCCATCTGAACGCCCGCGACACCACCCTGGCGTGGGCTTCGCGCGCGCCGCAGGCGGACATCGCGCGCATAAAGGCGAAGATGGGCTGGGATATGCCCTGGTACACCATCACGGACCGCTTCGACGTCGATTTCGGGGTGGACCAGTGGCACGGCCACAACGTGTTCTTCCGCGACGGCAACAGGGTCTTTCGCACCTACTTCATCAACAGCCGCGGCGACGAGGCGGTGGGGAGCACCTGGAGCTACCTCGATGCGACGCCGCTCGGACGCCAGGAGGCCTGGGAGGACTCGCCGGAAGGCTACCCGCAGACCCCGCCCTACAAGTGGTGGAACTGGCACGACCAGTACTCGGCCGAGGCCGCGCCTGACAGGAGATGGGAGCAGACGGTGGACGCCGGACGGAGTGGTAAAGCCTGATCCGAAAGCCCGATTCGGCGACGGAGGTGACGGGCCGCACATGAGTGTGACCAGCGGCGCCCAACGCTGGAGAGAAGATATGAGTGAGGTCCATTCGGGTGCCGTTGGCTGGCTCTCGCTCGCAGCGGCGCCGACCTTTTCTTGGCGGCGTCCCCGCCTACACAATCTGTTCGGCCGAGCATGGCTCGCTGCTCAGCGGCATGGTCCCGATGTACTTGCTGATGAGCGCCTTTCATTCGCCGCCCTGGCTGAAGCTGATCTCCAGCCGATCTGCCGCAGAAGCAGCTTATGGCAAAAACGGGACGGTGAGGTAATGACAATGACGCAGAACACCAGCGTGAAGTTCCTGATCACGAGCGCAGGCGCGCGGACGGAAGCCACCGGCAATAGCGAAGTGCGGCAACTGTTGGCGGCGCAACTTCAGATGACGCCATACCTGATCGAGTATCTCTCGCGCGTGGCTGAGGCTCACCAGCGCGGCGACTTCGACGTGCAGACCGACATCGTTCGGGAAGTCGGAGGGGCGCCCCCGAAGTCCCCTGACGCGTTCGTCGCCGAAAGCCGCGGGGCGTTTGGCGGCTGATCGAAAGACCAACAGTGAGGGAAAAGAGAATGGCACTTGAGATCTTCTGGGGCAGCGGCAGTCCGTTTTCCTGGCGCGTACTCAGCGGCGCCGAGATCAAAAGGCTCGTGTACGAGTCGCGGCTGCTGGAGTTTTCCAAGGGGCATATGAAGGCGCCAGAATTCTTACAGGTCAACCCACGCGGCAGAGTGCCGGTGATCCGCGATGATGGATTCGTTCTCTTCGAGTCGCTCCCCATCCTCGAATACTTCGAGGACAGGTCGCTGGAGGTCCCCCTCTTCGGCAAGAATCAGCGCGAGCGCGCCTTCATTCGGCGACTCATCTCGGAGTTCGAGAGCTATTTGCGCGAGCCACTCTTCGCACTCACCCTTGACCTTCTTCGAACGGCAGGGGCTGGACCGCGAGGCCGGGCGATGACGCGTGACGCGCTCGAGCAGACAGCCAATGCCGCCCGGCGCGAGCTAAAGACGTTTGAGGAACGTATTTCGGGCGGGCTCGCGGCTAGTCGGTGAAGAACCATCGGCCGCGGATGTCGCGATCTACCCGTTCGTTGCAACTTTCCAGCGCGTGACCACGAAGGCGGAGGCCGGCCCTCGAACTCGGATTGCATCCGCTCGGCGAGGTCTATCCGAGTATCCGCCGTTGGATGGGGCTTGTTGAAGCCTTGCCGGCGTTCGAGCGGACGTACCCACCGCACTGGCGAGCCGCGCCGTAGAGAGGTCTCTGTCCGTTGGCGGCAACACGTGCCCAGGCGCATACGACGGACCGTCGCCAACCTTACGGGCGGAGAGGTTGTTGACTGACGAGCCTCACGTCCTATGCAGAAAAAGGCGGTCAAGCACCGATGAATTTCGGCCACCGCGCCGGTTCTACATATGAGGCCGGCAATAGGACGCCGGCAACAGGAGGATCCAATGCTTCCATTGACAGGCAGAAACGTGGTCGTCATCGGCGGCAGCCGCGGCGTTGGACGGCGGGTCGTGGAGGCCGCCATCCGCAATGATGCCCGCGTGCTGGCGGTGGCGCGTCAGGAAGGTCCGCTCCGGCAATTGGCCAATGAAGTGCCCGGCACCGAAATTCTCTCGCTCGACGCAACGGATGACGGTGCGCCAGGCAAAGTTTTCGACACCCTTAGGCCGGATATCCTGGTGGTGGGCGCCGGCGCGTTTCCGCCGGCCGCGCCGCTGCACAAGCAGACCTGGCAGGAGTTCAAGGTCAACTGGGAGACGGACGTTAAAATCGCTTTCAACTTCTGCAAGACGGCGCTGCTGCGACCGCTGCCGGCAGGCGCGTCGGTAGTTCTGATCTCAAGCGGCGCCGCGCTTGCCGGCTCACCGAATTCGGGAGGCTATGCCGGAGCGAAACGTACGCAGATCTTTATCACTGACTATAGCCAGAAGGAATCGGATCGTCTCGAGCTCGGCTTGCGTTTCACTGCGCTTGCGCCGCGCATGATTCCAGAGACCGACCTCGGCAAGCATGCGATCGCCGGCTATTCCCGCTATCTCGGCATGTCGGCAGCCGATTTCATTAAGAGCATGGATTTACCGCCGACCGCGTCCGATGTCGCGGCCGCGGTCATCCAGCTCGCTACGAACCCCGATCATTCCAAGGGGAAAACGTTCGTGGTTTCCGGCAAGGGCCTGCAAGCCGCGGCCTGATTGGTGAAGCATTGAGAAGAACAAACGGAGGGCCTAATGTCGATTGCCATGACAGCGGCCGAAACATCACGTCAAGATCAGGCGCCGGAGCGTTCACCGCGGGCATTTGAACGACTGGCCGAACCGCTCCGCCGGGAAATAAAGGTGCATTGTTACCGCATGCTTGGCTCCCTGCACGAAACCGAAGACGCGGTGCAAGAGACGTATTTGCGCGCCTGGCGTAGCTTCGAGACCTTCGAAGGAGGGTCGTTTCGCGCCTGGCTGTATAAGATCGCCACCAACGTCAGCCTCGATGCCCTTGCCAGCCGCAAGCATGTGCAACGTTTGTTGCCTGACCAGCACGCTCCGGCCACTGCGGAAATGCCAGACGGGAAACCTGCAACTGACGTGGCGTGGCTCGAGCCTTATCCGGACTCGCACCTGGAAGGCATAGCCGACGACGCACCAAATCCGGAGGCGCGCTATACATCCCGCGAGGCCGTCAAACTCGCTTTTGTCGCCGCCATCCAGCAGTTGCCGCCGCGCCAACGCGCGGTGCTCTTGCTCTGCGACGTGCTCGGCTGGGCAGCCGCAGAAGCCGCGACTTTGCTTGGCGGCTCAACGGCGTCGATCAACAGCGCCCTACAACGGGCGCGTGAGACGCTTGCCAAACGCTATCCCGACGGCCGGCCAGTGGAGGCGCTCCGACCAGATGCCACGCAGCAAAAGCTGCTGGACCGCTATCTTCGGGCCTGGGAAGCGCTCGATCTCGACAGTTTTGTGTCGCTCCTGAAAGAGGACGCCACGTACACCATGCCGCCATTGCCGCAATGGTATGCCGGGCGCGACGCGATCCGCACCTTCTTCGGCTGGGCTTGGAAGCTGTATGGCGGCATTCGTCTGGTGCCGACGGCAGCCAACCGGCAACCTGCTTTCGCTGTCTATTCTCGCTCCGGGGCGGGCGGGCCATGGGCCGCGCACTCCATCCAAGTGCTTTCGCTTGAGCAGGATGCGATTTCCCGCTTGACCCTTTTTGTAAAACCAACCGGCCCACAGCTGTTTCAAGCCTTTGGACTGCCGCTCATCCTTCCGGACGCCGGTGTCGAAATGCCATCCGCTCCATACGATTCCTAAAGTGTGCCACATGGATGTCGCTTGATAGCAGTGCGCCCCGAAGGCGCGGAACATCAGTGGAGGAAGATTCCGCCCGGAGAATTGTCGATTAATCCGGACGCTGACGAGCGGCTCGCAGGGGTCCTGCATCGGTACAGCGTCGCAGGGCGTTATCTCATTATGCAATCGAAGCGAGCCGCTGCGGATGTCGGTTAATTTTGAGATATGCGGGGCGATCTGACTATGTCTGATGTTCGGGGAAACCAGAAGTAATCGGCGCACGGTCAGACGACGCCTGCCGTCCTTCACGGCGACGACTTCGCCGTCGAAGATGGCCCGGTCGACCGGGATGTCGAACGCGGCCGCAATCCCGGAGAAACGCTTCGTCCAGTCGAGCCCCGTCCGCGTGCGGATCGTCACCCTACTGTGTGTACCGAAAACCTTAAATCCGATTATAGTGGTGATGAAGTCCGCCAAGGATGGCGCGTGAACGAATGACACCGGCGCGCTGTACCGAGCGAGAGACTGGTGCATCCTTGTTCAAAGACCGATGCGTTCTGACTCCGTTATAGTAGTGGGCGTAAGATTTCAGAATGCGACGCAGATGCGCCTCGCCCAGGACAATCATATGATCGACGCTCTCGCGCCGGATCGAGCCGATCAGCCGTTCAGCAAAGCCATTCTGCCAAGGCGAGGCTGGTGTAATCGGCTTATCGCGGATGCCCATGGTGCGCAATCGACGTGTGACGACCGCACCATAGATGCGATCCCGGTCGCGGATCATGTAGCGTGGAGCTTCATTCCACGGGAATGCTTCTGTGATCTGGCGCGCAACCCATTCCGCGGTCGGGTGCGTTGTGACGCTGATCCAAACCAGCTCTCTGCGATCTAGCCGCACGACAACCAAGCCATGGAGCAGTTTGAAGTCGATGGTCGGGACGACGAACAAGTCCATGGCGGCAATGTCCGGTGCGTGGTTACGAAGGAAGGTGCGCCATGCTTGGCTTGGCGGTCCACGCCGCTTAACCATGTATTTGGCGCGACCTCAAACCCGAGCTTGAGCAACTCACCGTGAATGCGTGGCGCTCCCCAGAGCGGGTTCTCGACGCTCATCCGCCGGATCAAAACGCGCAGCCCTGTATCGATCTGCGGCCGCCCTCCCAGTGAGGACGATTTCCAACGCCAATAGCGTCGAAAGCCGGCCCGATGCCAACGTACGAGCGTCTCGGGACGGAAAATCGTGAGGAGCTTCAGGATCGATGGAAACCAGCGATATATCTGGACAAAGAACCATCGATCATGGTTCGTCAGCGGACGCGACCATGGAGCCTACGCCTCAAGACAATCAACTGATATCGAAGCACCGCGTTCTCGGCTTCAAGCCGCAACTTCGACTTGAATGGCAAGGCCACGACGGCCAGAAAGAAACAGAGCAGTCCGATCATTCCGCCAGCTTAGGCGATTCCATCACGTCATCAACTCGGATAAGGTTTTCGGTACACGCAGGGCCAAAACGAGGTCGCGAAGTTCAAACTGAAGCACTACGTCCTCGCCAAGAGGGTCGAGACGGCGCGGAGTTTATCATCGAGCCGCGCTTCGCGCGGACCCGTCGGCGCCTCCTCAACGGGCGCGATCGAGGACACTGGAGAATTGCGTCGCGGTCTCGCAGACGGTCTTCGCGCCTGTCGCATCGCGTTATGGCGCCCCTACCCTGCCGCCGGTCAGAATATCTGCGCGTTGATCGCGAAATCTGCCGCGAGCGCTGAGACTTCACCAAAAATCACGCGTCACAGGCTCTCCTCACGGACCGCGCGCCGTGTCGCATGAGTTGCAGGCAAGCACAACGACCCGTCTGAGGAGATTCAAATTAGACGTGTAAGATTGCCCGCCTCCTGCCCAGTCGCCACATTGCGAACCAACTCGTCACCGAAATTGAACCGGTCTTTATCTTGCGTAGACTACTTGAGATCGAGATGAAGAACCGACCGACGATATTTTTGAGCGCCGTTCTTTCCGGCCTTATCGCGTGCGCAGCGATGGCGGTCATCCCGCTGAGCGCCGAGGGCGCGCCAGGCGAATGCCTGCTCGCCAAACCGAAAACCGCGGCGCCACCCGGTCAGTTTTGGCTTCATTTGAACGAATGGGGTAGCAACCGCCGCTGCTGGGTCCTGCGAGCAAAGCTCGAAGCACCGTCGCAGGCGAAAGGGTCCATACCGGTTCAAGCCGCGCGCATCGGCGCTCGCACGATCGACGCACCGCCGACGCGCTCGACCGACGACGCCGCGGCCGATCTGCCATCGACGCAAGCCGAGTTGCCCGCCCAACCGCGCATCGAAGATGACGAAAAAGGCGCAGCACGGACCGGCGCGGCCCCTGAGGTGGCAGAACACGCCGAACAAAGCCTGTTGAATGTCGAGCGCACCGAGAGTGCGAGGCTTCCGCCACTCGCCTCGCGGGCGCCCGAGCCCGCAAGCGCGCGCCCCTCGGCCGGCGCGTCGCCGGCGACTCCTGTTTTCGTCGCCCAAACGCGGGAGACGAACCAGCATGCGAGCGCCGAAGCGAGCCGGCTTTCCGTTGCTCAGGTCACGGAGGCCACGGCGGCTCGCCCAATCCGAGCGCCTAGCTTTGTTCAGATATTCTTCCTGGCGATATTTTTCGGGCCGGCGCTCTATCTTCTCGCGGCCGGCGTGATTCGCCGACTAACGCCTGCCGAGGAGCGCCAGTCGCCCGTCTATGCAAGCCTGGACGATGCGCCCGGTCATCGCATGCTGTTGCCGCCACAGCTTGAACCGCGCGGAGACGCGGTACGATCTTAGCGGCCCTTGGTAGCAGCCTTCCCCGTGCGCGTCGGCATACCCGACGCACCTTATTCCGCGAGAGCCGGTGCGCCGACCGGCAGTGCCGTGACCGCCGCCTTTTTCGTTGCGGGCCTGTAGGTGAAGTAAAGTCCGAGCCCTGTGAAAAAGAAGCCGCCGACGATGTTTCCAAGCGTGACGGGAATCTGATTCCACATCCACCACTGCGAAAGGCTCACCTTCGCTCCCAGCAGCATGCCCGTGGGAATCACGAACATGTTGACGACGGAGTGCTCGAAGCCAAGCGCGACAAAGGTGACGATCGGCAGCCAAGCCACCAGGATCTTGCCGACCGTCGAACCGGATGTCACCGCCATCACGACGCCGAGGCAGACCAGCCAGTTGCAGAGTATGCCCTTGACGAAGACGGTGATCATGCCGGCATTGCCGAGCGCCTCGTTTGCGACCGTCTTCATCTCGGCCGCCGCGACGATGCGCGCGGCAACCGCTGTCGGCTCCGCGGCGCCCATGCTGGTGAGCGTGATCGCCAGCAGTGCGCCGAAGCTCATGGCGCCAAGCAGATTGCCGAGAAACACCCAGTACCAGCTGGCAATGACGGAGCTCCAGAGCGATTTGCCCTCCATTGACGCCAGTGGCAGCAACGCGAAATTGCCGGTGACGATTTCAAGTCCCAGCACCATGATCATCGCGAAGCCCGCCGGAAACACCATTGCGCCGATGAACTGCTGACCAGTCGAGACGGCAGCGGTAAACGAGAAACTGGTGGTCGCGCCAAGCAATGCGCCGGACATGGCGCCACGGATGAGCATGTCGCGCGGACTGAGCGCCAGCTTCTTGACGCTGGCATCGACCAACGACGCGACCATGTCGGCAGGTTTTGCGGTGTCCATGTCGAAGCTCCAACCTTTACGCTCGCGTGGTTCAAAACAAAGGAAAGGAGTTGCGATCCGATCGCTTGCAGATGAGCCGAAGCTGTAGGTGCTAAAGCGAATCGATCAGGCAGTCAGAACCGGCCGGCGAAATAGTTCCCGGTCGGAACAGCTCAATCGGCGGGCTCCCTGATGCGTCCCTTGCCACCACATTCCTTGCACATCGCGGGATAGATTCTACGGCCGGGCTGCGTCGGTTGCTTGACCTCGGAACGTCCGGTGCCCTTGCATGCCTCGCACTTGCGTTCGAGAGACAATGTTCTTCTCATCCGATACTCCTCCGCTCTCACAATACGGCGCCCATCGTCGCAGCGCTATCCACAAAACTCGCAACGCTCCAATCGCCGAAGCAAGCGCCACCTTTGTGCAACGTCAAGACGGCAGCTCGGGATCGACCCAAGAAGGTGATGGCCTTCGTCTTCCTCCGTCAAGCATGCCGCGAAAATCCTGAGGTATCGCCGTAGTCCTACGGTCCGCCGAGAGACCTTTCATCGCCTTGTGCCAGCAGGGCATACGCATACTGGCACCGGCGCTGTTGCCGTGGCGGCGCAATCGCCGGTCATGAAGAAGCGGCATATCCGGTGCGGAATTGATCTCGCCGCAGCCTTTGGTTGAGAATGACAAAATACAACTAAAAATTGCAAAGTGTCGCGAGAAAAAAATATCGCGAGGCGCGAGGAAGGCGGCCGTCAATCGGCTTTCGGCGGAGATCGACTTGGATATCGAAGACTTGGATATCGAAGACGAAGACTTGGATATCGAATTGGATCTGGCACGACCGCGCGCCTCCTCACCAAGAGGATTTGGTGACGCCGTAAGTCTAGAGCGCGCGCAAACGGCAGAAAATCTCACTCCACCCCGAACAACCTCACTCCACCCCGGCCAACCTGCGGAACCTCGATCCGCACCGGCCTTTCGTCATCATCGCGCGCCTCGGTGTCTTCCCTGACCCGCTGCTCGACCTCGCGCAGCTGTTGCTCGCGGCTCTGCTGATAGCGGCGGCGGTCCGCCCATTGCTGACGGCGTTCGGCCTTACGACGCTCCGCGCGCTGCACGTCGGCGTCGCGGGCTTTCGCGGCGGCGTCGTCCGGCGCGGACGCACGCTCCTGGATCGCCGCGGGCTGCGCGGCCGGTGATGACGATTTTGCCATCGAAGCCTCCGGCGGCTTTGAAACGTCGGCCTTTGGAGCGTCGGGCTTTGAGGCATCCGACGCCTTCGCAGCGCGATCGTTCGATGCGATCACGTCGGAAGCTTGCACGTCGGAGGCTTGCACGTCGGAGGCTTGCGCGGCCGGCTGTGCGGCTTGCGGAGATGAATTGCGGGCTTCGCCCTGCGCTGGCTGCGCGTTCTGTACCGTCGGCGAGACGGTAACCGGTCCGTGGGAAGCCGCCTGCGTCGCTGCGAGATAGGGCACCGGCACCAGCGGATCCGCCGTCGAAGGCGACGGCTCCGGCGAGGTGCGCCGCTCAAACTTGCTCATCTCCTGCTTCGGCGCGGAAGGGCTCATGATGTTGGCGATCGTCAAGCCGCCACCAACGCCGGCCGCGATCGCGATCACGACAGTTCCGGCACCCGCAAAATAAGCCATTGATGCGCGCATGATCGGCCTCCTTTGTCCATGCGCGGGCAACGCTCAAGCCGTTGGGATGTTCCGGCTGGGCGTTCGAGCGAAAGCCCGCCCCGAACTTGATCCGGAGTGGGTGCCGGTTCGCGAGAAGAAAACGCGTCAGAACAAGAGGCTGGAGCGTGTTCCAGCGATGCGACTGCGACCTGGAATCAATTGGCGGAAAAATGGAACAGGGCGGGCGGGGAGAACGAGACGCGTTCCGCGCGGCGCGAATCAGATCGCGGACGCGACCCTGTCGAGCCCGATGATGCGGGCGAGTTTCCGCACTTCTTCCTTCTGGTCCTCGCGGAGCTGGAACAGAAGCGGCATCGCGGCCGATTTCAACTGCTGGACCTCTTCGGAGTCCGGATCGATCTGCGATGCGCTGATGGTGGTGGCGTCCGAATTGGACTGGCGCGTGGTGTGGATCTTGCGGGCGACGGCACGCAGCGCGGTCTCCACCGCGGGCCAGTAGGATTCCTGCGAGGACGACAGCTTCAGCCGCTCCTTGATACCCGCGATCTGCGCATCGCTCAGCAGCGCGTAGGATTTCTGCGGCTGCGGTTTGCTCGCCGCGGCCTTTGGCTCCGCCGTCTTTGGCTCCACCGTCTTTGGCTCCGCCGTCTTTGGCTCCGCCGTCTTTGGCTCCACGGCCTTTGACCTCGGCGGCGGCACGATCTGCGGCAACGCCGCCACGGCTTTTGCGGCCTCGATGTCGGCGGCGCTGGAGGCGGCATAGGCCTGCCGCAGCGATTCGCTGGCGCTTTCGGATTGCGGCGGCTCCATGGAGGCCAGCGCGAAGCTCGTCACCGTCAGCCGGTCGTGCTTGCTCTCCCGGTTGGCGATCGGGTTCTTGACAACCAGCGCGGGTGTTTCGGCCTCGGTCACCTGCATGCTTTCGCGCGTCAGAATGCTGGTCGCGGCGGCGCCCACGACCAGAAAGCAGGTCAACGCGATAATGGTGATTGCTCTGGTCAAACAGTACTCCGTTCCGGCCGTTGGACCGGCCGCGATTTTCACCGATACTTCGTATTAATTAAGGCTGATCCGCGCCCTTGCTGCGGCAGCGACGTTGCTCGACCGCCGCGAAAGTAAGCTTAAAAATTAGCGAAAATCAAGCCACGGCGGAAAGTTCGTAAGCGTCTTGAATATCGCCAACGATATCAGACGCCTCCCACAACCCCCGGGACTCAATCGACCTCAAGCTCACGGTCCAGTTGCGGCCCCTGGCAGTGCGCGGCGTGCTGACGACGTCGAACTGTACGTCGCGGCACAGCGGATGGCGCCGCAGCGCATGCGTGACGCGAATCCTGATCTCGTCCAAGGTCGCCGGCGTTTTCTTGAATCGCGTCGTGAAGTCCATCAGCCATCCCCATCGATCCAGCCCCGCGACCTTGCCGCAGCGTCGCCGAGCACGGGCTTCCAAGGCGGATTGTCGCGGCGGAGTGGTTAACGGCGCGTTAACCGGGTGACCGCGTTTCCCCGGAGGCCCCATCGGATCCGCGTGCATCGGGCGCGCGATACTCGCCAATCGTGCGCGCGATAAGATCCGCAACCATTGGCACGTCCGTCACGCCTGATGCCGAATGCCCGGCGCTCCAGATATCGCGCCAGCGATTCGGGCGCTGCTCGCGCGCGGCGACATCGATGTCCTTGCCGATGTCGATCGCGCCGCGCGGCGGCAAATTGTCGGGATCGAGGCCCGCGGCGGCGATCGACGGCCTCAGCATGTTGGTCTGCAGGCCGGTGAAGGCCGAGGTGAGAAGGATATCGTCGGCGGAGCTTTCGACCAGCATCGCCTTGTACCTGGGATCGGCCATGCTTTCGCGCGTGGCGATGAACTTGGTGCCCATGTAGGCGAGGTCGCAGCCGAGCACTTCGGCGGCACGCAGCGCGCGGCCGTCGCTGACGCCGCCCGCCAGCACGATCGGCCCCTCGAAGAAGGCACGCACCGCGCGCACGAAGGCGAACGGATTGAGCCAGCCGGTCTGGCCGCCGGCGCCCGCGGTCAAGAGCACGAGCCCGTCGGAGCCTGCTTCGATCGCGCGCTCGGCGTGGCGAACCGAGGCGACATCGGCAAACACCAGCGCACCCGAATCATGCAGCGGCCTCACGACCGGCTGCGGCGATCCAACCGATGTGATGACGATCTCGCAGCCGTGCCGCAGCACCACCTGCAAGTCCTCGGAGAGCCGCGCATTGGAGCGGTGCACGATCAGGTTCGGGCAGACCGGCGCGGCAGGCTTGCCGAGCGCATCCGACGACGTGTGCAAACGGCCTTCGATCTCGGTCAGCCAGACGTCGAGCTCGTCGCAGCTCCGGCAGTTCACCGTCGGGAAGGCACCGATCACGCCATGGCGGCAGGCGGCCGCCACGAGCTCGACGCCAGAGACCAGAAACATCGGAGCCGCGATCAGCGGCAGGCTCAGCCGGTCGCGAAAGCGCACGAGGGGATCGATCGTTCGCGGGGTCATCGATTTGAGCACCGGCTTCATTGTGCTAGCGTTGCCGCCAACATTGGCACGATCCAAAGCTGATGACAAAGAAGGCTGATGACAAGATCGCGGGAGGACGAGATGGGCAATCCGCTCTATGCATTTCCACCGGTTTGCGAGCAGACGCTGCGGGCGCTGGCGCGCTATCCGACGCGGACCGCGTTCAGCTGGCCGGGCGGATCGCTCAGCTATCGGGGCGCGACCGACCTGATCGGCCGTATCCAAAGCGTCTTCATGCGGCTCGGCCTCGAGCCCGGCGCGCGCGTCGCGTTTCTGACCGCCAACCGCGCCGATAGCTGGTGCGCGGGCGTCGCCGCGCAACTGTCGCGGCTTGCGATCACCTGGCTGCATCCTCTGGGCTCGCTGGACGATCAACTGTTCCAGCTGGAGGATTCGGATTCGCAGATGCTGGTGGTCGACGCCGCGGCGTTTCGCGATCGTGGCGGCGATCTCGCGGCCAAATCTACAAGCAACAAGTCTTCAAGCGACAAGTCTTCAAGCGATAGGTCTTCAAGCAACAAGGCATCCGGCGTCAAAACCGTGTTCACCCTCGGGCCGGCCGACTACGGCGTCGACCTGTTGGCCGCGATCGAAGAAGCCGGTCACGCCACGGCGCGCTGTCTTGCGGGGACGGACGACATCGCCACGCTCAATTACACCGGCGGCACGACCGGCAAATCCAAGGGCGCGCTGCGTACCCACCGCGAATATGGCGGCTTCGCCAACGCGATCCTCGCCGACTTCGAGATTCCCGACGGCGCGCGCTATCTCACCGCGGCGCCGATCAGCCACGTCGCCGGCACCAAAGTGCTGCCGACGCTGATGCGCGGCGGCACCGTGCACATGCTGAAGGGCTTTGACCCGGAAGCCGTGTTCAAGACGATTGCGCGCGAACGCATCAATTTCACGCTGTTCGTGCCGACCATGATCTATGTGCTGCTGGATCACCCGGCGCTCGACGACACCGATCTCTCCTCGCTCGAGCTCGTGCTCTATGGCGCCTCCGCGATGTCGCCATCGCGCCTGGTCGAAGGCATCGAGCGGATCGGGCCGGTGTTCTCGCAGCTCTACGGCCAGACCGAATGCTATCCGGTCTCGGTGCTGCGCAAGAAAGACCACGATCCGAAGACGCCGGAGCTGTTCCTGTCCTGCGGTTTCCCGATCGCCGCCTGCGAGGTGAGGATCCTCGACGATGACGACCGGGAGGTCAGAACCGGCGAGGCGGGCGAGATCTGCGTGCGCGCGCCGCATGTGATGGCCGAATACTGGAAGCGGCCGGAGACGACCTCCGAAACGCTGAAGAACGGCTGGCTGCACACCGGCGACATCGCGCGCTCCGACGAGCGCGGCTACCTGTTTATCCTCGACCGCAAGAAGGACATGATCGTCTCCGGCGGCTTCAACATTTTCCCGCGCGAGGTGGAAGACGTGCTGTCGCAGCATCCCGATGTGGCGATGTGCGCGGTCGTCGGCGTGCCCGACGACAAATGGGGCGAGGCCGTCACCGCCGTCGTGGTGGCGCGCGAAGGCGCGAGGCCGATCGCGGACGAACTGATCGATCTGGTGAAATCGCGCAAGGGCTCGGCGCATGCGCCGAAGCAGATCCAGTTCGTCAAGGAATTGCCGATGACCGGCGTCGGCAAGGTCGACAAGAAGGTGCTGCGGGCAACCTTCTGGGCCGGACGGGATCGGATGGTGGGGTAAGCGCGCTATTTTGTCCGGAAAAAATTCCGGCCACATCGCGCGCCACGTCTCGGCGGGCGGCCGGCATGAGCGGCAACCGGGCGCGTCAGATCGATGGTGACGCGTGCAATCCGCGTCGGCACCGGTGTGGGAACGGCTGCCGCGGCCCGGACCACGAGCACCGCCGCCGCCGAGCCGGGCTGCATCGATGGGTTCCGGGGGGCCGGCGGCGTTGGGGCTGACGAGGACGCGGTCGCCGTCGACGCGATGACGGCGACCATCATTTCGCCGGCACCGCCCGCAGATCGCCGGGCTGGCGGCGATCGTCACCCGGCGGCACGAACGCGTTTTCGCTTCCGCTCGGCAATTCGATATCGACCTCAAGCGTCGAGACATGCTTTCCTCTTTCCATCCGGACGATCACCTTGTCCGGATCGAGTACGACATGCCGCGACACCACGGCGAGGATTTCTTCGCGCAACCGCATCAAGAGGTCGGGCTGACCTCGCATTCCGCGTTCATGCGCCAACAGGATCTGCAGCCGCTCCCGCGCGATCGGCGCAGTCGCAGGACTGGGGACCGGCGCAGTGGCGCGACGGCTGGAAAAAAGCCGCAGCATGCTCATGCAGCCCTCCGTCCCAACAGCAGGTTCATCAGCCCCTTGCGCCCGCTCGGCACCAGCATCGGAACGGTCTCGCCGAGCAGGCGCTTTGTCGCATCGAGATAGGCGCGGGCGGGCGCGCTCGCGGGATTGTTCAAGGTGACCGGCGAGCCGACATTGGAGGCGCGCAGCACATCCTGGCTCTCGGGAATGATGCCGAGCAGCGGCGTCGCCAGGATTTCGAGAATGTCTTCGATGGTGATCATCTCGCCGCGCGCCGCCCGCGCCGCATCGTAGCGCGTGATCAGGACATGCTTCTCGACCCGCTCGCCCTTCTCGGCCCTCGCGGTTTTCGAATCGAGCATGCCAATGATGCGATCGGAATCCCGCACCGAGGAGACTTCCGGATTGGTGACGATGATCGCCTCGTCCGCATGGCGCATGGCGAGCATGGCGCCACGCTCGATGCCCGCCGGACTGTCGCAGAGAATCCAATCGCAGTTGGTGCGCAATTCCTTGATGATGCGTCCGACACCTTCTTCCGTGAGCGCGTCCTTGTCCTTGGTCTGCGACGCGGGCAAGAGCCAAAGATTGTCCAGCCGCTTGTCGCGGATCAAGGCCTGCGGAAGCTTTGCGATGCCCTGCACCACGTTGATGAGATCGAAGACGACCCGCCGCTCGGCGCCCATCACCAGGTCGAGGTTGCGCAGGCCAACGTCGAAGTCGATGACGACCACCCTCTGCCCGGCCTGCGCCAGCGCCGCTCCTATCGCGGCGGTGGAAGTGGTCTTGCCGACCCCGCCTTTGCCTGACGTCACAACGAGCACCTTCGCCATTTCTTACCTCCGTTTACAGTTACAAAAACTATTCAGTTGAGCGGCGTTATCCTCATGATCTTGCCGTCGAGCCGGGCTTGCGCCGGCCTCGAGCGCAAGTCCGCGTCCAGTTCCTCCGCGGTCTGGTAGTAGCCGTCGATCGCGATCAACTCGGCCTCGATGCTCTGGCAGTAGATGCGCGCGGACGAATTGCCGTTGACGCCGGCCATGGCGCGGCCACGCAGCGTTCCATAGACATGGATGGAGCCGCCCGCGACGATCTCGGCGCCCGAGCCGACCGACCCCAATACTGTCACGTCGCCTTCGGTGAAGATCACCGACTGGCCGGAGCGCACCGGGCTGTCGAGCAGAAGCGACGTCAGCTGAGGCTTGGTCTCGCGCTTTTCCGCGACGGCCAATTGGGGCGCACAGTGGCGGCCGCCCGTCAGCAAAGGCGGCATGCTCGCGTCAAGATGAGCGGCATCCACGCCTTCGAACCCAAGCACGCGGATATTTCGCTGCTCGATGCTTTTGACGAGGTGGACGACCGCGGATTGGCTGAGATCAACCGCCGACAGATCGAGCACCACCGGTTTGCCGACAAAGAAGTCCGGCGAGCGCGCCAGCGTTGCATCGATCTCTTCAAGCCAACCTACGATCGGTACGACGGGGGTAAAAACAAACGCGACATAGGAGCGGCCGCGCAAGCGAATGAGTTGACGTGTCGGTTCGACGCTGGAATCCATGATGCTCGACTCGCCTTTTGTTATCTAATGGTTAACAGTCGGCGGTCTTGGTTAACGGCAGGTTAATGCTTGAAAAATAAGGCTCAACGAAGCGTTTGCGTTTACGGATCCTTAAGAGAGATTGCTGACGGCCAAAGACTCAACGCAGTTCTGCCGCGATTCGAACTTAATAATGTCTTGCGTCGGCTTCATCACATCCTGGTGACGACAATGTCGTCTGGTCCGCAGAAAGCGGCACATCCGAATGTGCAAACCTTGAAGCGGGCATTTGCCAGGGGAAGGCAATGGAATTCGGTGGGGAAGCTGCGGCATCGAGATTTGTCTCACCGCTTGGCGTTGACATCACCGCGCGAAATTCCGCGATCGGTATCCGATGTCCGAATCAAGTCCCAATCAAGAATGACCAGCTTTTTTCAGCGTGCACTTCAAAAAGCGCATCCTCTGTCGTCAAAAAGATCGGTTTGTCTTGAACCTTTTTCAGACGCGGCCAAAGGACCGTAAAACCGAACAACAAACGTAATCCAGAGGAGTAGCGTTATGAGTGGCCCAAGTGACCAAGAATCAGCCGGCCCGCACGATCCCCTGCACTATGCACCGCGGCGGTTGCGCGAGCGACCGGAGCCGCGGATCGAGGACGCGCGAGACTCGCGGGACAACAAGAGGTTGGAAGTCGCGCTCGGGCGCATTTCTCCCCCCGCCCCTCTCGACACCCAGCTTGAGAGCGCGGTCTACGAATCCCTGCGCCGGCCGCTTGAGCCTTCGGTGATCGGCGAGCCTCGTGCGCTGGCGCGCGAACTGGAGCGGCGAGGCGCGGTGTTCGGAGTTGCCGGCCGTCTGGCGGCGGCGATCGGCGTTTCAGCGATCATCGCGCTGTTTTTCGTCATCATGATGCCGGCGTCGCGACAAGCGGATCCTGGGTCGTCGTTCTCGGCGACGGTGCAGTCGTTTACGAGCGCGCTCGCGCAGCAGCCGCAGCCGCAAAGCGACGATACGCGCAAGCCGGCGCTCGCCGAATTCCAGTCGTTACTGGTGCCGACCGACACCGCGCAGGCCGCCGAGCGCGAGCAACCCGACAAGCAAGCCGACAAGACGCTTCAGCAGTTCCTGCAGTGGCGCCAGAAGACAAGCGAAACGGCTCCCTAGCCAGATCCGCATCGAGCAACAACAACCCACAACAAAAACAGAAGCGGCAATAGCGAAATGGCCAATCAGTGGTTCGATCTGACCTTGGTGCGGAGTTCGTGCCTGAACCCCCGCTGGGTCATCATCCTAGGCGGTGCCCTGCTCGTAAACGGTGCGAGCGCGGCACCCGGCGACAATTTGAGCGTGGTGCGCGACCTTGCAAGCCGGGTAGGACCGATCATCGGTTCCGCGCTGGCCTGCCAGAACATCACGCGGCCCCGCGTGCAGGTGATCATCGACAAGTTCCAAGCGGTCATCAGGGAGGCGTCGCCCAGTGAAGCCGACCGCGCCGACGTTGCGCGTCTGTTGGACCGCTACGTCGCCGACGGCCGCAGCGCCGTGTCATCGGGAAAGACGGATTGCAGGACGGCGGACCGTCAGGTCGCCGATCTCGAACAATCGCTTAGCCAATCGTCGAGCGCGAGCGTGAGCGCCGGGCCTTCGCTGGCCGACGCGATTACGCCCTCCGCGGCCAATGCCGCCACGGTGCCCACCCAGCCGCTCCCCCCGAGCAATGTTCATGGCGTCACCGATCGCGAAATCCGCTTCGGCATTGTGATTCCGTTTTCCGGAAGCGCGAAGGAAAACGGCCATAACATGAAGCTCGGCATCGAGCTCGCTTTTGCGCGCGCCAACGACAATGGCGGCGTGAATGGCCGGACGCTCAAGCTCATTCCGCAGGACGACGGCTTTGAGCCGACACGGACGCTCGATGCGATGAAGAATCTCTGGGACAAGGAGCAGGTGTTCGGCTTTATCGGCAACCTCGGAACGCCGACCGCCTCGGTCGCCGTTCCGTATGCGCTCGAACGCCGCGCGCTGTTCTTCGGGCCGCTCACCGGCGCCAACGTGGTGCGGCACGATCCTCCGGATCGTTACGTCTTCAATTACCGGCCGAGCTACACGGAGGAGGCCGACGCCGCGGTGCGCTATCTCGTGAAGATACGCAAGCTGCAGCCGCGCCAGATCGCGGTGTTCGCTCAAAACGATTCCTACGGCGATTCAGGTTTCGCCGGCGTCGCAAAGGCGTTCCGCGCTCTCGGCATCAACGACAGTGCGATCCTGCGTCTCAATTATACCCGCAACACCATCGACGTGGACGAGGCCGTCAACCAGCTCCGGCTACAAAAGGTGCCGATCCGGGCGGTGGTGATGGTGGCGACCACGCGGCCGGCGGCCAAGTTCATCGAGAAAACCCGCGACCTGTTCCCGGGGTTGATCTATTCGAACGTGTCGGCCGTGGGCGCGAGCTCCCTCGCCGAGGAATTGATGCTGCTGGGCCCGCGTTTTACGCAAGGCGTGATCGTGACCCAGACGGTGCCTGCGGTGTCCGGCTATTCAAGCGTGGTGCTCGAGTACAAGAACGCGCTTGCGAAATTTTTCCCCGGCGAGAGTCCGGACTACATCTCGCTTGAGGGCTTCATTTCGGCAAACGTCCTGATCGACGCGCTCAGGCGCTGCGGTCCGCAGCTCGAAACCGAAAGGCTCGTCGACATTCTGGAGAACACCCGCAACCTCGATCTCGGTCTTGGCGCATCGCTCGGTTTCACCCGTGGCGAGCACCAGGCCTCGCACAAGGTCTGGGGAACGGCGCTTGACGAAACCGGAAAGTACCAGGCGATTGAACTTGAATGATCTCCGTGGCACCGGCCTTGCAACGGAGGTCGGTGTCGCGGCAAATGGAGCCCGTCGGTCTAACTTCAGCATGATGGAGTGACAATCCTTATCGGAGTCTTGTGTAATGCGTATCCGTAGGACTATGCCCTCATTTGTCGCCCGTCTCGCGTCTCCGGCGAGCTCAGCGTCAACCAGCAGCACGAACGTGGTTCGTGATCTTGCCGGCCGCGTCGGACCGACCGGCGGCGCGCCCTTGGCTTGCCGGGACATCGAAGGTTCTCCCTTACCTGTCCGCTTTCAAGCCCCAGCCCGCTTTCAAGCCATCGTCGGTAGATTTCATATGCTGATCGGGCACGCCGCGAAGGTGCTCGATCGCAATACCGCGGGCGGCGGCAACATGCTGACCGCCGGCAAGATGGCTTGCATCGCGACAGAACGCTGGCTCGGCGAACGATCATCGAACGACCCGGGCGCCGTCAGCCTTTCCGGCATCATCGGACCTTCCTCCGCTACCGCCTCGGCGTTGGCAGCGCCAACGCCTGCGAGCGCCGCGCATGGCCTCACCGGTCGCGAAACTCTTTTTGGAATCGTGCTACCGTTCAGCGGTACACGCAAGAAGACCGGACGTGAACGGCATGGCCCGGAAGCGGACCGGCGGCGGCGCGACAAATGCCAACAGAGCCTTCGGCAGAACGTTATCATGACTGAGCTAGAATTTTCATCACCCAGACCGCGCGGAGCTTTTGCGATGTCTTTTCGTTTGAGTATGTTTTTCGTCGGCGCCCTCCTCGCTTCTGAGGCAAACGCCGCAGGCAGCAGCACGGAGGTCGTGCGCGATCTGGCCGGGCGGGTCGGGCCGATCATCGGCTCGGCGCAGGTGTGTCGGGATATCGAGCGGTCCCGGGTTCAGGTGATCGTCGACAAGTTTCAGTCCGTCATCCGGGAAGCCTCGTCCCAAGATACCGACCGCGCCGATCTTCAGCGCACCTTCGAGCGCAACATCGCCGACGGCCGCAACGTCGTCAGCTTTGGAAAGATCGACTGCAAGACGGCGGAACGCCAGTTTTCCGATCTGGAGCGATCGCTCGGCCTCGGCGGCACAGGCCTGTCGGGCGTGATCGGACCGTCTTCCGCGGCCGCCGCCACCGCGCCGACGGCGCCGCTGCCGCCGCCTGCGACCCCGGCCTCCACCGCGCACGGCGTCACCGACAACGAAATCAAATTCGGAATCGTGGGACCTTTTTCCGGTGCGGCGAGGGAACTCGGGCGCCAGATGAAGCTCGGGATTGACGCCGCCTTCAGCCGCGCCAACGAGGCCGGCGGCGTCAACGGCAGGCAGCTCCGCCTTGTCGCAGCCGACGACGGCTATGAGCCGACGCGGACGCTCGATGCTATGAAGAATCTCTGGGACAAGGAGCAGGTGTTCGGCTTCATCGGCAATGTCGGGACACCGACCGCCGCGGTCGCGATCCCCTATGCGCTGGAAAAGAAAGCATTGTTCTTCGGCGCGTTCACCGGCGCCAACATTCTGCGCAGCGATCCTCCCGATCGCTATGTCTTCAACTATCGTGCGAGCTACGCGGAGGAAACCGACGCGGTGGTGCGCTATCTGATCAAGCTGCGTCACCTGCAACCGCGCCAGATCGCCGTTCTCGCCCAGCAGGATGCCTATGGCGATGCCGGATTCGCCGGCGTCTCCAAGGCGTTTCGTGCGCTCGGCGTCGACGACAGCGCGATCTTGCGATTGGGCTATAAGCGAAACACGGTCGAGGTGGACGAGGCGATCAGTGAGCTGAAATTGCAGAAGACGGCGGTCAGGGCCGTGGTCATGGTCGCGACCTATCGGGCCGCCGCGAAATTCATCGAGAGAACCCGCGACCTGTTTCCCGGCATGATCTACTCCAATGTCTCCTTCGTCGGCAGCACGCAGTTGGCCGACGAATTGATGATGCTGGGGCCGCGCTTCGCCTCCGGCGTCATCGTGACTCAGGTGGTCCCGGCAGTCGCCGGCTATTCGAGCGCGGTTCTCGAATACAAGACCGCGCTGAACAAATTTTTTCCGGGCGAGGCGTCGGACTACGTGTCGCTTGAAGGCTTTGTCGCAGCCAGTGTCCTGATCGATGCCCTGAAAAAGACAGGCCCGCAGCTCGAGGCTGAGAAGCTGATCGACACGCTGGAGAACACGCGCAATCTCGATATGGGTCTCGGGGCTTCCCTCAGCTACGGCCGCGCCGAACACCAAGCCTCGCACAAGGTCTGGGGCACGACCATCGACGACAAGGGCAAATACCAGTCCCTTGAGCTCGAATAGGCTGCGGGGCGCGCCGCTCTCGGCATTTGCCGCCCCCTCCCGGCGAGGGGGCGCTCGTCGGTCGGACGCTAGGGCGTGATGACTTTTCTTCGAATCGTCATCTCGCTCTATTTTTTTGTTTGAGCATGATCTCCGCGCAAATGCGTTCCGCGTTTGTTAGCTAAGGGAAAACCGGTACCCACCCATCGGGTCGTAGCCCCAGGGCGTATTTGGGGCATGCTTTTCCGGATCATGCTCTAAACGCGCTTCAGAGCGGGACGCTCCGCCTCACAAGGGCGGATCGACGGCTGTTTCGTATTCCTGCTTGAACCGCGCGATCAGTTCGGCGGCGGGTATGATCTTGCCGACGCTGCCGACGCCCTGGCCGGAGCCCCAGATCTCTTTCCAGGCCTTCGGCTTGGCGCGCTCGCCCGAAGCATCGGTGCCGAAACTCATCTTCGACGGATCGGACGTCGGCAAATTTTCGGGATCCATGCCGGCCGCGACGATCGACGGCTTCAGATAATTGCCATGCACGCCGGTGAACAGGTTGGAATAGACGATGTCCTCCGCGGCGGAGGCGGTAATCATCTGCTTGTAGCTCTCGACGGCATTGGCCTCCTTGGTCGCAATGAAGGCCGAACCGACATAGGCGAAGTCGGCGCCAAGAATCCGCGCCGCGCGAATGGCACGGCCGTTGCCGATCGCGCCCGATAACGCGATCGGCCCGTCGAACCATTGCCGCGTCTCGGCGACGAAAGCGAGTGGCGAGATCACGCCGGCATGACCGCCGGCGCCCGCCGCGACCAGGATCAGGCCGTCCGCCCCCTTCTCGATCGCCTTGTGCGCGAATTTCTGGTTGATCACGTCGTGAAAGACGATGCCGCCCCAGCCGTGCACAGCCCGGTTGAGCTCCTCGCGCGCCCCCAGCGAAGAGATGATCATCGGCACCTTGTGCTTTTCGCAAAGCGCCATGTCGTGATCGAGCCGGTTGTTCGAGCGGTGCACGATCTGGTTGACCGCGAACGGCGCTGAGGGCCGTTCCGGATGCGCCTTGTCGTAGGCCAAGAGTTCTTCCTTGATCCGTGCCAGCCATTCGTCGAGCAGCGCCTGCGGGCGCGCATTCAGCGCCGGAAACGATCCGACCACGCCGGCCTTGCACTGTGCGATCACGAGATCGGGCACGGAAATGATGAACAGCGGCGCACCGATCACGGGGACGGACAGACGTCCCTTGAACAAGGCAGGCATGGACATTTGCAAGCGTTCCTTTTTTGGTTATTCCGGTTGGAGCCTTTTCCGTTCCGATTGAATCGGAACGGAGGCTCTCTAGAGCGTGATGACTTTTCTTCGAATCGTCATCTCGCTCTATCTCTTTCTTTGAGCATGGTCTCCGCGCAAACGCGTTCCGCGTTTGTCGCGAGGGAAAACCGGTACCCACCCATCGTTTCGTAGCCCGAGGGCATGCTTTTCCGGATCATGCTCTAGCCTCTTGTTCTGAAGCCTCTTGTTCTGACGCGTTTTCTTCGCGCGAACCGGTACCCGCCCCGGATCAAGTCCGGGGCAGGCTTTCGCGCGAAAACGCTCTTGCGGGAGGCGTTGCTGTAAGGATGCCAGACATCATACCAAAAAGGCAATCGCGCCGGCCCAGGGCCCATCGAGACAAACGCCGAGCCTTTGCGCGGACATCATGGCCAAACAGCAGGCGACCACGCGATGGCTGTCGATCGCGACGTCATCGCGGTCTCCCGGCATCGATTTGAGTCACGGCCGAAACGATCCGGATCACTCTACCTGCGCATTACCGCAGCTCGCACATGGGTTGCGATATCGCCGTCGGCTGCGTCGGCCGCATGGCTGCGGACTCAGCACCAGACCGGCAGACGATGCCCTGGACGTCGGCGCCCGCGGCCGCTGCCGACGGTCGGGCATCCCGGCTATTGGCATAGCGCGGAGGTGACGTAATTGTCGGTGCGACAGTCGTCCGGCTTTCGCTTTCGGCCGGGGATCAGGACCTTCGGCGAACAGGTTTCCGCGGAATCCGTGTTGAGGCTCTTGCCCTCTTTGTAGCCCTTGCTCTGGCAGAGCTTGTCGGCCGCGAGCTTGCAGTCGGGCGTACTGTTCACCGCAATCGGGCAGATCGTACGCCCCGACACCATCGAGGACGGCTTGGCGAGCCGCGACAGCGCGTCGCCAGCGCCCTTGGCGCTGCTGTTCAGATCGTCGATCGTCTCGCTTGGACCCTTCAGCGGCGGCAAGATCTTGTCGAACAGCTTGCCCATTTCATGGATCAGGCCGGGACTTTCGGTCGGCGCAGGCGAAGGTTGCGGGGCAGGATCGGCCTGCGCAGGCGGTGGCTGTCCCTGCTCCTGGATGCCGAGCGCCGGCTGCGGCGCCGCTTGCGGCCAAGCGGAGCCGACGAACGCCAAACAGACCAGCGCCACACTCCCGACGGCCAACTGCGTCTTGAATAGCCCCAAAAGGCGATCGAATCGATCCGGCATTACAATGAGCGGCCTTCACAATGAGCGGCCTTCGCCGGCTTTGGACTGCATCACCACGACGCGGCCAGGCGAACACAATAGTTCATGCGCCTGTGGTCGGACGACGAATACACGATCTTCCAGCCTGTCGCTGCCAATAACTGATCAAAGTTGCGATCTAACCTGTAGTCCTCCCGTAGGAGGCGGCCTCTATCCGGATCGTGCCTAAAGCAATCACAGCATCCGAAACGCGATGACGAAACCGAGCGCCAGCACCGCGGCCCCGAGCGACACCCAGAGCGCCAGGTGCTTTTCGATGCTCACCCTGATCCATTCGCCATAGCGGTTGAGCAGGATCGCAACGACGAAGAAGCGCCCGCCGCGTGCGACAATCGAGCACAGGATGAACAGCACGAGATTGTAGCCCGCAAAGCCCGACGTGATGGTCACGAGCTTGTAGGGGATCGGCGTCAGGCCCTTGAGCAGGATGATCAGCGCGCCCCACTCCGCATAGGAGGCGCGGAAGGCCTCGACCTTGCCGGCGAGGCCGTAGAACTCGATCAGCCAGTGTCCGACCGAGTCATAGAGCAGCGCGCCGATCGCATAGCCCAGGAGGCCGCCCAGAACGGACGTCGCGGTGCAGACGCCGGCATAGAGCCAGGCGCGCTGGGGCCGCGCCAGCGACATCGGGATCAGCATCACATCCGGCGGCACCGGGAAGAACGAACTTTCGGCGAACGCCACGGCCCCCAGGATCCAGAGTGCATATGGTTTGTGGGCGGCGTCGATACACCAGTCATAGATCCGTTTGAGCATGGCGCGATGAACCACCGTGGACCGGATTTGTCCATGGCCTTCGGATTGCGAAAATTCGAGGAGGTTTGTTTAGTGCCGCTTGCGCAGACGGCGGTTGTCGAGCGCGACAATTGGTCGCCGGGCGACCCGCGGCGGCACCGCCTTCGTGAGCTTCACGGCCGACTTCGGCATCTTCTCGGCAATACCGAGCAGGAGCTCGCGCCGTTCCATCTCGCGCCAGACGTCTTCGGGCCGCACCCCGGCCGAGGCCCACAGAACGGTCAGGTTATAGAGCAGATCGGCGCTTTCGCGGACCACGGCCTGGGCGTCGCCGTTGACGGCGTCGATCACGACCTCGATGGCTTCCTCGGCCAGCTTCTTGGCCATCTGCGACGGGCCGCGCTGAAACAGCCGGGCCGTCCGCGACGTCGCCGGGTCGAGATCCTTGGCTGCAAGCACCGCCAGATAAAGCCGCTCGAGCGAATCACTCATGACAGATGAAAATAGTCCAAACCGATGGCGAGCGTGTTAACGCTTAGGTGTAAATAGCAAGAAATACGCCAGTCGCGGGAGCGACCGGCGTATCGGCCCTCATCAAGCCTTTGTTTACCAGCCGGCGCTCGGGTAGCCGGTCCCATAGGGATCGCCGGAGCGATAGCCGCCGTAGTAATGCGGGCCGCCGTAACCATAATAGGGATGCGGAGTGTAGTAGGCCGGACCGCCGTAATAGTCGTCATAATAGACCCGACGGTTCTGGGCTGCCGCGATCGCAAGCCCAATGCCGGCAAAGGCCGCCGCAGCCGCCGCACCGCCGCCGCCCCTGCGCCGGGCGCTGATGTCGGTGACGGTGCTGGTCGGAGCCGAAGAAGCCCCCAGGCCAGTCCCCAGGCCAGTCCCCTTGCCATTGCCCTGCGGCGCCCCGCCCGCAACGGCCATCGAAGGCGCGGTCGCCGTCAATGCTACCGCTGCGACGGTCGCCAGGACCGCCGCCCGGCCGGCAGACGAAAACGTACCCTTTCGAATAAACATCGCTGTATCCTCCACGAAAATGGCCGCTGGGCCTCCCCCCCAGCCAACACGCTCCACAGCTAACACGCTCGCCAGCTAACACTTGGCAACAGGTTGGGTTCCCCCCGCTGAATGCTAGCAGAACGGCCGATGGCGAAATCGTGACTGGCGTCGCTCATGAACTGTTCAGGTTGGATTGTTCAAGTTGGACGTTTCAGGTTTGGTCCTCCAGAATGGCCGGGCCAGCGCTTCCTGTGTCACTGAGCCGACATGTGATGCGGCAGCCTCCTTTCGATTTTTCCCGGCGTAACCCGATGCGCGTCAATCAGCCTCCCACCACTCGCCGCCGGCTCGTCTTGACCGGCCTTGCGTGCCTTGTGGCGCGAGCGAGCCGGGCGGCCGATGACGTCACGCCGCCGACCAGCGTTCAATTGACATACGACCGGCCGCTCGAGGCGAGCATGGCGCCATTCGTGGTGGCGGCGAGCCGCGGCCTGTTCGCCGCGGAGAGGCTTTCGGTCGCGACCAATGTCGTGACCGGATCGCCGGATGCCATTGCACGCGTCGCCTCGGGCGCGAGCGATCTGGCGCTAGTCGACATCAACGAATTGACCCGCTTTCGCGACAAGGCGGATGCGCCGCCGATCAAGGCGGTATTCGTGCTGTTCAACCAGGCGCCCTACGCCATCGTGGGGCGCAAGAGCCGCGGCATTCACGCGCTCTCCGATATCGAAGGCAAGACGCTCGGGGTTGCCGAGAGCGACCTTTCGATCCGGCTGTGGCCGGCGCTCGCCAAGCAGAACGGCATCAAGGCCGCAGGCGTGAAATTTTACAAGATCAGCGCCGCGGTGCGCGAACCGATCCTCTCCGCTGGCCAGGTCGACGCGGTCGCCGGATTTTCCTATCTGTCGGCGGTCAACTTACGGGACCGCGGCGTGCCGGCCGACGATCTCGCCGTGCTTCGCTACACCGACTATGGCTGCGAGGCCTATGGCTTTGCCGTCATCGTCAATCCGGCCTTCGCCTCCGCCAAGCCCGACGCCGTGAAAGGCTTTGTCCGCGCGGTGATCTCGGGCACACATCTCGCCATCAAGGATCCCGCGCGCGCCGTCGACGACGTCGTCAGCCTGATGGACGACGGCTCGCGCGAGCTGGAGCTGGACCGGCTGCGCGCAGTGATCTCAGACAACATCCTGACCGGCGAAGTGAAGCGCAACGGCATCGGCGGCGTCGATCCCGCCCGCCTCGAACGTTCGATCGACCAGATCGCCGCGGATTTCAAATTCCACAGGCGGCCGGCGGCCGCGGATATTTTCGACGACAGTTTTCTGCCTCCAGTCGGCGGCCGGCTGATCAATTGAGCTAGGTCCAGCGGGCGATCCCTGATTAGAATGCGCCATTGAAAGCCTGATCGGCCCTGTAGAGTTCTTCCCCGGCATGTCCCTGCTCCGCCTCTATACCCGCGTCCTCGAACTGCTCGGCAAGGAGGCGCGGCTCGGCTGGCTCCTGGCCGCCGCGAACCTGGCTCTCGCCGCCGCGCAATTCGCCGAGCCGGTACTGTTCGGCCGCATCGTCGACGTTCTCTCCGGCAAGCCCACCGGCACCTCGGCCTGGCCGCTGCTGGCGGCTTGGGCGGCGTTCGGCCTGTTCACGATCGTAGCCAGCGCCGCGGTCGCGCTGCACGCCGACCGGCTGGCGCATCGCCAGCGCCAGGCGGTGCTGACCGACTATTTCGAGCACATCCTGCAACTGCCGCTGACCTTCCACTCCGGCACGCATTCGGGACGGCTGATGAAGGTGATGCTGAACGGCACCGACGCGCTGTGGCGGCTTTGGCTTGGCTTCTTCCGCGAGCATTTCGCCGCGATCATGTCGGTCGTGGTGCTGTTGCCGCTGTCGCTCTACATCAACTGGCGGCTGGCGATCCTCTTGTTCGTGCTGTGCGTCGTCTTCACGGTGCTGACCACGATGGTGGTGCGCAGGACCTACGGGATGCAGAGCGAGGTCGAGCAGCATTACAGCGACCTCTCCGCCCGCGCCTCCGACGCGCTCGGCAATGTCGCGCTGGTGCAGAGCTTCGTGCGCATCGACGCCGAGGTCCAGGGGCTGCGCTTCGTCGCCGACAAGCTTCTCGCCGTGCAAATGCCGGTGCTGTCGTGGTGGGCGCTCGTCACCGTCATCACCCGCGCCTCGACCACGATCACCGTGCTTGCGATCTTCACCATCGGCATCGCGCTGCACGATGCCGGCCTCACCACGGTCGGCGAGATCGTGATGTTCGTCTCGTTCGCCACCATGCTGATCCAGAAGCTCGAACAGGTGGTCTCCTTCATCAACAACGTCTTCATGGAGGCGCCCAGGCTGCAGGAGTTCTTCAACGTGCTGGACGCGGTGCCGGCGGTCCATGACCGGCCGGACGCGATCGACATCGGCCGGCTTTCGGGCCTGGTCGAGTTCAGCGATGTGACGTTCTCCTATGATGGCAAGCGGCCCGCGGTCGAAGACCTGTCGTTCACCGCGCTGCCCGGCCAGACCATCGCGCTGGTCGGCCCGACCGGCGCCGGCAAGTCGACCGCGATCGCGCTTTTGCACCGCGCGTTCGATCCGCAATCCGGCTTCATCAGGATCGACGGCATGGACGTCCGCGGCCTGAAACTGACGGCGCTGCGGCGAAACATCGGCGTGGTGTTCCAGGAAGCGCTGTTGTTCGACCGTTCGATCGCCGACAATCTGCGCGTCGGCAAGCCCGACGCCACCGATGACGAACTCAGGCTCGCCGCCGCCCGCGCGCAGGCCCTGGAGTTCATCGAACGCAGCGAGCGGGGTTTCGAGACCAACGCCGGCGAGCGCGGGCGCATGCTGTCCGGCGGCGAGCGGCAGCGGCTGTCGATCGCACGCGCGCTGCTGAAGGACCCGCCGATCCTGATTCTCGATGAAGCGACCTCGGCGCTCGATGCGGTCACCGAGGCCAAGGTCAACGCAGCGCTCGACGAGGTGATGAAGGGACGCACCACGTTCGTGATCGCCCATCGCCTCTCCACGATTCGCAACGCCACGCGTATCCTGGTGTTCGAGACCGGGCGCGTGATCGAAAGCGGAACTTTCGATGAACTGGTAGCGAAAGGCGGCCATTTCGCGGAACTCGCCAGGGCGCAGTTCATGGTGCAGGATCAGGCGCGCGTCAAAGCATGAAAAGATCATGCTCAAACGACAGGCCGCGGCCGGAAAACGGCAGCACGGCCGTCAAGTTTGCGTTTCACCGAAATTTGCGCCAATTTCGCCGTTGAATTCATCGCTTAAGCCTCTGTTCTGGATGGGCAAGCCGGTATAGGTTTTCGGTCCGCCGCAACCGCTGCGCCGGACACGCTCGGAACCTGCACGCTCGAAACCTGCACGCTCGAAACTTGCACGCTCGAAACCTGCAGGCCTGCGCGCTCGAAACCTGAATGTCAGATGTGGGGACCTCGTCTTGCAAACGCGTTTTGCACGGGTCTCAAAGGACCGGAACCGGATAGTGTATCTTTTGCTCCGCTCGTCGCTCCGCAAATCGCCGTTGAAACGGTTCGCTCTCCTCGCCGCGCTGACGTTGCTGGCGCCGTGCGCCGCGCGGGCCGAGGCGCGGCTGGTAATCGAGGCCGACACCGGCAAGGTGCTCGAGGCCGAGAACGCGACGGTGCCCTGGTATCCCGCCTCGGTCACCAAGATGATGACGGCTTACGTCACGCTCAAGGCCGTCAAGGACGGCAAGATCACCCTCGACACGCTCGTCACCGTCTCACCGGTCGCAGCGTTGCAATCGCCGTCGAAGATGGGTTTCCGGCCCGGCACGCAGGTCACCATCGACAACGCGCTGAAGATGATGCTGGTGAGGTCGGCCAACGACATGGCCGTGGTGCTCGCTGAAGGCGTCGGCGGTTCGATCGACGGTTTCTCTGTCATGATGAACCAGACCGCGCAGAAGCTCGGCATGACGCAGACGAGCTACGTCAATCCGAACGGCCTGCCCGCCGACGGCCAGATCACCTCGGCGCGCGATCTCGCAATCCTGGCGCGCGCGATCATCAAGGACCTGCCCGAGTACGAATATTTCGTGCACATCCCCTCGATCCGATTCGGCCGCAGGGTCACGCAGAATTTCAACAAGCTGATCGGGCGCTATCCCGGCGCCGACGGCTTCAAGACCGGCTTCATCTGTGCGTCGGGCTACAATCTGGTCGCCTCCGCCACCCGCGATGGCCGGCGTCTGATCGCGGTGGTGCTCGGCGCATCCTCCGGCACCATGCGCGCGGTGCGCGCCGCGCAGCTTCTGGATCGTGGCTTCGGCGCCAACGGGCTGGCATGGCTCAAGCCGTCGCTCGGCACGGTCGATCAGCTGGTCCCGATCGATGCCTCGCCGCCGAACCTGCGCGACGAGATGTGCGGCGGGCACAAGCGGCCGGCCAGCGATGAGGACGATGCGGCGACCGCAAGCACCGCCGGTGAATCCTCAAGCAAGAGCGAGTCCGGAGCAACGTTCTTCGCCGCCGGATTGCAGCCGCCGTTGGCGAAGCCTTCGGACCTGATGGCCGCGGCGCCCGCGCCGTCGGAGCCCATACCTGTCTACACCGGTCCGACACGCACCGGCGCCGCGCTGATCGCGGCGGTGGCGGCCGATGCCGACAGCCAGACCACGCACCGCGCAAAGAAGTCGCGCGGAGGCAAGAAGCTCGCCGCCGCCACGGAGACAAAGGACACAAAGGGCGACGCAAAAACAGCCGCCAAGCCGGCCGCGGTGCACCACGCGAACGCCAAGCCGGATGCGGCGTCGAAGCCCACCGATAAGCCTGTCAAGCCCAAGGCCGCGGCAAAGCCCAAGGGCGCCGGCGACGCGAAGCCCGCATCGAAGAGCACCTCCGGCTAGAGCATGATCCGGAAAAGCATGCCCTCGGGCTACGACCCGATAGGTGGGCACCGGTTTTCCGAAAAAGATCACGCTCAAACAATAAGTAGAGCGCGAAAGCCCAGCAACGCAACCTGACCAGGTTCGGCGCCTCCGCGCTGTTCATCGACCGTCCACCAAGAGCGCCTCGGCCGCTTGCCATGGCGGCCGCATGGCCCAATACTGCCCGGAAACAAGCCCGTCCCGCTCGCGAAACGGGACGCCGAGGAAAAGCAAGAGGGGAACACCATGGAGCGGATCTGGCTCAAGCAATATCCACCCGGCGTGCCCGCCGATATCGAAACGACCCGGTATGCATCGCTCGTCGAGCTGCTGGAGGAAAGCTTTGCGAAATTCGCCGACCGCAAGGCGTTCATCTGCATGGACAAGTCGATCAGCTATCGCGATCTCGACGAGATGTCGCTGGCGCTTGGCGGCTATCTGCAGAGCCTCGGGCTGCAAAAAGGCGCGCGCGTCGCGCTGATGATGCCGAACGTGCTGCAATATCCGGTCGCGACCACCGCCGTGCTGCGCGCCGGCTATGCGGTCGTCAACGTCAACCCGCTTTACACCCCGCGCGAGCTCGAGCACCAGCTCAGGGATTCCGGCGCGGAAGCCATCGTCGTGCTGGAGAACTTCGCCATCACGGTCCAGAAGGTGATCGCCGACACCATGCTCAAGCATGTGATCGTCGCCAGCATGGGCGACCTGTTGGGCTTCAAGGGCGTGATCGTCAATCTCGTGGTGCGGCGCGTGAAGAAGATGGTGCCGGCCTATTCGCTTCCCTCCGCCGTGACGTTCAACGACGCGCTCGCGGCCGGCCGCGGCAAGCCTTTCAACAAGCCGAAGATCTCATCCGACGACGTCGCCTTCCTGCAATACACTGGCGGCACCACAGGCGTGTCCAAGGGCGCGACGCTGCTCCATCGCAACATCCTCGCCAACGTGCTGCAGAACGACGCCTGGCTGCAGCCCGCGCTGGCAGCACCTCCGCAGATCGATCAGCTCTTCATCGTCTGCGCGCTGCCGCTCTACCACATCTTCGCGCTGACCGCCTGCTTCCTCCTGGCGGTGCGTGCCGGCGGGGTCAACCTGCTGATTCCGAACCCGCGCGACATTCCGGGCTTCATCAAGGAACTGATGAAGTATCAGGTCAACAGCTTCCCGGCGGTGAACACGCTCTACAACGCGCTCTTGCATCACCCCGACTTCAAGAAGATCGATTTCTCCAAGCTGAAGATATCGAACGGCGGCGGCATGGCGGTGCAGCGCACGGTCGCCGAGCAATGGAGAAGCGCGACCGGCTGCAGCATCGCGGAAGGCTATGGCCTGTCTGAAACCTCGCCGACGCTCACCTGCAACACGGCGACGACGGCCGAGTTCAACGGCTCCATCGGCATTCCCGTCCCCTCGACCTACATCTCGATTCGCGATGACGACGGCAACGAAGTGCCGCTCGGCGAGCCCGGCGAAATCTGCGCCAAGGGCCCGCAGGTGATGGTCGGCTACTGGAACCGGCCGGACGAGACGGCGCGGGTGATGACCAAGGACGGCTATTTCCGCACCGGCGACATCGGCATCATGTCGGGCGACGGCTTCACCAAGATCGTCGACCGCAAGAAGGACATGATCCTGGTCTCCGGCTTCAACGTCTATCCGAACGAGATCGAGGAAGTGATCGCAAGCCACCCCGGCGTGCTGGAGTGCGCGGTGATTGGCGTCGCCGATCCGAAGTCTGGCGAAGCGGTCAAGGCGTTTGTCGTCAGGAAGGAACCAAACCTCGCCGCGGAAGACATCATCAAGTTCTGCCACGAGCAACTGACCAACTACAAGGTGCCGAAGCAGATCGAGTTCAGGACCGAGCTGCCGAAGACCAATGTCGGCAAGATCCTGCGCCGGCAACTGCGCGACGAAAAGAAGGCGGCGGCCGCGGCTTGAACGCATCGCGGTCATTGCGAACTCCACTCCGTCATTCCGGGATGGTCCGAAGGACCAGACCCGGAATCTCGAGATTCCGGGTTCGAGCTTCCGCATCGCCCCGGAATGACGACATCGCGCATCAAACGATGATGAGGCGGTTTCCCTCCGATTAAAAAATGCTTTAAGAAGCATTCGCCCCTTTCCGAGGAGAAATAACGATGCCCATTCAAGTTGGCGACAAGCTGCCCGAGGCCAAATTTCGCGTGATGACGGCGGAAGGCCCGCAGGTCAAAACCACCGATGACGTTTTCAAGGGCAAGAAGGTCGCGCTCTTTGCCGTTCCCGGTGCTTACACCGGCACCTGCCACAAGATGCATCTGCCGAGCATTTTCCTGAACGCCTACGCGATCAAGGACAAGGGTGTGGACACCATCGCGATCGTGTCGGTCAACGACGCTTTTGTCATGAACGCCTGGAAGCGCGACACCGACCAGCGCGACGAGGCCGTCTTCCTCGCCGACGGCAACGCCGATTTCGCCAAGGCGATCGGCATGGAGCTTGACGCCTCCGGCAACGGCCTGGGCATCCGCTCCAAACGCTACTCGATGCTGGTCGACGACGGCGTGGTCAAGAAGCTCAATCTCGAGCCCGCCCCCGGCAAGGTTGAAGTCTCCGGCGGCGACACGCTCTTGGCGCAGCTTTAGAGCCGAATACCTCGCCACAAACGCCGCTGTCGTCGCCCGCGAAGGCGGGCGATCCAGTACGCCGCGCCCTCGCGGCCTATCTCGAAGACTTCGGAATACTTGTATGGGGGTGGTCAAGAGCAGAGGTTATTGGGTGGTAGACATGTCTATCTCCTTGTTCGACGGAGGGTCTGCATCTCCTCGTCCCGACCTCAAGGCGACAGGCGCCTGGGCGGAGCGACGGTCAAGGGTGGCCGCAGGCCATCGCGGAGCGACGCAGCCCTTGACGGTCGCGAGCCCGGCGACAGGCTTGAGGTCGGGACGAGGAGATGCAGTTGGCGGCGTGAGGACGACTTCCGAGGCGAGCCCGCCTTGGACGCGATATCGCGTCGCAGACTTGTATTCGGTTGATCGATCGGGATCAGAACCATGATGCATGCATGCGCATCGGGGGGCGGAGCTCCGGGGCGGCGGGTCCATTCTGGATCGCGGCGCAAAGGCCATGTATTCCATCGGATCACCGCCACCTCGGATGTCGTCGGCAGGCCGCTGGGCTGCCAAACCGTCAATGGTGTTGGGGTTGCGGAAGCTGCACGGTCAAGTGCCGGCGGGGCGCAACTTGATGCCCTCCGTCATCTCGCCGGTCGTCACCAGCCGCCACAGGGCGATGAGCAGCTTACGCGCCAGCGCCACGATCATGGTTTTGCGCGTGGTGCTGCGGCCATCTGCGGTGCGCTCGCGGAACCAGCGGACAAGCCGGCTATCCTTCTGGAAGATCAGAAAGCGCCAGGCCAGTTGGATCATGCCGCGGCGGACCCGGCCGTTGCCGGCGCGGGCCAGTCCCTTCTCGCGCCGGCGCATGCCGCTCTCGTCCGGCGCGCCGGTCAGTCCGGCATAGCGCGCAACAGCTCTGCGATCGCGCAGATTGCGCGCCAGCGCCTCATTCACCAGCATGTCGGCGGTCTCAATGCCGACGCCAAAAACCCTTGCAATCAGACGAACCATCGCGTGGGGACCAGCCGCCGGCGCGAGAGCGAGCCGGCGCAACCGTTCGCTTTCGATGTTGCGGATCTGCTCCTGCACCAGGTGCAGCCGCTCCAGATCGCGGCGCAGCTCTGCGTGGGCATTCTCCGGCAGCGGCGTTCCGTCCGCGGTGCGCAGTGTCTCCAGCTTCTGCATAGCCTTGCGCAGCCTCGGATTGAACCCGCCGATGCCGAACAGGGTGAGGACGGCCTTGATCCGGTTGACGATCCGGGTCTGCTCGCCCACCAGGCTCTCCCGCTCGCGGCTCGGCCGCCGCGCATCTTCTTCTGCCATGGTCGGGATCGCGACCATGTTGCAGTGGCGCTTCTCGCCACGCAGCCAGCCGAGAAACGAGCGCATCAGCAGTTCCGTGTCGATCCGATCGGTCTTGGCCCGCCGGTGCTCGCGGGACACCGCGACGCTTGCGGCATGGATGACATAAGCCTCGATGGCCTGTACGTGCAGCCAGCGCGCCAGCCAGAATCCGTCCCGCCCGGCCTCATAGGCGCAGACGATCCGCCCGATCGTCCGCCCGGCCTTGCGCGCTTCATCCCGCCAGCGCTGCAACAGCTTCAGCAGAGCGCCCGCGTCTGCATCAAGCTTCTTCAGCGGCTGGCGCGCGACTCCCGGGATCACAGCCGCAACGAGCCACTTCGACTGGCTCATCTCGATTACCGCGACCAATGTGCTATCCTGCTCGAAGGCGGTGAGGGACCTGCTGGCGTCAAACGATTGCGACATGGGGGGCCTCCCTGGCGTGATCACGGCGCCCGAG
>WNGJ01000420.1_pt1 | contig 37889 bp, 34 predicted proteins | sample 5400611 | NCBI WGS metagenome assembly WNGJ01 (sample SAMN13153375, study PRJNA577476) | soil metagenome | isolation source: 40 cm soil or saprolite under Garry oak tree replicate 1 | place: USA:California | collected 2016-06-15
CACAAGCTTCTGACACACTTTTCGCCACCTTCGTAGTGACCCGAGGGTCACAGAGACTATGCCGAACGCTCCGAAGCGCCCGTTTCACACCGCCGCCGACGCCGACATCAAGAGCGGCGAGGTTTCCGACGTCTACTTCGCGCGCACCGTGCAGATCCTGACCCACCTGAACGACCGCAAACGCGTCAAGGCCGAGGTCTACCTGAAGTCGCTCCCCGAGGACTGGCAGTGGGGCGTCCTGGCCGGCATCGAGGAGGTCGCGGCGCTTCTGGAGGGTTTGCCGGTCGACGTGGCGGCGATGGACGAGGGGCTCCTCTTCGAGCCGTACCAGCCGGTCCTTCGCATCGAGGGCACCTACGTCGAGTGGGCGAAGTTCGAGACGGCGCTGCTCGGCCTACTCTGCCAGGCCTCGGGAATCGCCACCAAGGCGGCGCGCTGCAAGAGGGCCGCGGGCGAGCGGCAGGTGATCTCCTTCGGCGCGCGCCGCATGCACCCCTCGCTGGCGCCGATGATCGAGCGCAACGCGTTCATCGGCGGGTGCGACGGCGTGGCCGTGACGAAGTCTGCCGAGCTGATCGACGCCGACCCCATGGGGACGATCCCGCACTCGCTGGTGCTCATGATCGGCGATACGGTGGAGGCCCTGCGGGCCTTCGACGCAGTCGTCGACCCGAAGGTACGGCGCGTCGCGCTGATCGACACCTTGCAGGATGAGAAGTTCGAGGCGATTCGCGTGGCCGACGCCCTCGGCAAGGACCTCTATGCGGTGCGGCTCGACACACCGTCGTCGCGCCGCGGCGACTTCTATCGGATCCTCGAAGAGGTGCGCTGGGAGCTCGACCTGCGCGGCCACAACCACGTGAAGATCCTCGCCTCCGGCGGCGTCGACGAGTACGAGATCCTGGCGCTGAATCCAGTCGCCGACGGCTACGGCGTCGGGACGTCGATCGCCAACGCGCCGGTCCTCAATTTCGCCCTCGACATCATGGAGATCGAGGGGCGGCCCATGGCCAAGCGCGGCAAGTGGTCGGGCGCCAAGGAAGTCTATCGGCGCCACGGCACGCGCGAGACCGTCGTCGTCCCGGCCGGGCAGCGTCCGCCGGACGGCGGCGCCTGGGAGCCCTTGCTCAAGCCGCTGGTTCGCGCTGGACGCGTCGTGCGCGATCTACCGCCGCCGCGTACGATCCGCGACTTCGTCCTCGACCAGCTCAGCTCGATCCCGCTCGACACGCTGCGACGGCAGGGGCTCCGGCGCGATTTTTAGCGTCGAGCTATGTCGGTCCTCGACGAGATCGTCGCCAACACGCGCGCGGAGGTGGCCCGGCGCCGGTCCTCCATCCCGCAAGGGACCCTCGAACGACAGTGCGGTGCGGCGCCCCCCGCGCGCGATTTCGAGGGCGCGCTACGCCCATCACCCGGCACGGTGCGGCTGATCGCCGAGGTGAAAAAGGCGTCGCCGTCGCGCGGCGTGCTCGCCCGCGACCTCGATCCGGTGACGCTCGCGACGACCTACGCGACCCACGGCGCCCACGCGATCTCGGTCCTCACCGACGAGAAGTACTTCCACGGGAGCCTCGACGACCTCCGCCGCGTGCGCGCGGCGGTCGACGTCCCCTTGTTGCGGAAGGATTTCACGATCGACGAGTACCAGCTCTGGGAGTCGCGCGCGGCGGGCGCCGACGCCGTGCTCTTGATCGTGTCGATCCTCGCGTCGCCGCGGCTGCGTGAGCTGCTCGCGGCCGCCAAGGGGCTCGGGCTCGCGGCGCTCGTCGAGTGTCACACCGCGGCCGAGCTGGATCAGGCCCTCTCCGCCGGCAGCCGCATCGTCGGGATCAACAACCGCGATCTTGCTACGTTCCAGACGCGCATCACGACGACGCTCGAGCTCCTGCCGCTGGTCCCGCCGGGTCCGATCGTGATCAGCGAGAGCGGCTTCTTCACCGGCGCCGACGTTCGCCAGGTCGTCGCGGCCGGGGCCCACGCGGTCCTCGTCGGCGAAGCCCTCGTCCGCGCCGTCGACGTCCCCGCCAAGCTCCGCGAGCTGACCCTGCGGGAACCGGGAGCATCAGACGCATGATGCTGACAGCGGCCAAGGCCCGCCGGCGCACCGCAGCGCCGGCAGTCCGCATGAGCCGGGCGCCCCGCGAGAAAACCGTGGCGCAGGTAGTCCGCATGAGCCGGGCGCCCCGCGAGAAAACCGTGGCGCAGGTAGTCCGCATGAGCCGGGCGCCCCGCGAACCGGGGGGGAAATGGGGGGGGCGTCCCGCCCCCCCCATTCAACAATGACAACCCGGGTCAAGATCTGCGGCATCACCAACCTGGAGGACGCGCTCACGGCGGTCGACGCCGGCGCCGACGCGCTTGGCTTCATCTTCGTCGAGAACACGCCGCGCTTCGTGACGCCCGCGCAGGTCGCGCCGATCGTCCGCGCGTTGCCGCCGTTCGTCACCCCCGTCGGCATCTTCTGGGATCATCCGATGGGCCACATCAAGGCGGTCGCGGAAGCGTGTGGGCTCAGGGCCCTGCAGTTTCACGGCGACGAGAAGCCGGAGGACCTCGAGGGCTATTCCTTGCCGGTGATCAAGACGATCAAGGTCCCGGCGCTCTCGGGCGAGCTCGGCGGACGGCAACCCTGGACGCCGACCGTGAAGTTCATGCATTTTCGCAAGTACGCGGCCGCGCTCTTGCTGGACAGCGCCGCGCGCTGGAGTGAAGGGGAGGCGCGCCAGCCAATCGAGTGGGCGACCGCGCGCGACCTCGCGAATCAGCGGTGGCGAATCATCCTCGCGGCCGGTCTCACACCCGAGAACGTGGCCCGCGCGATCGCCACCGTGCGCCCCTATGGCGTCGACGTGGTCTCAGGGGTCGAGGCGCAGCCGGGCCGAAAGGATCCGGACAAGGTGTGGCGGTTCGTGGCCCAAGCCAAGGGCGCAGGGTGATGCGGACGCTCCCGGATGCGCGCGGACACTTCGGCCGCTTCGGCGGGCGCTTCGTCCCCGAGACGCTCATGGCGCCGCTGATCGAGCTCGAGCAGGCCTGGGCCTCCGCGAAGCGCGATCGAAAGTTCCAGGGCCGCCTCGCCGGTCTCCTCCAGGATTACGCCGGGCGGCCTACGCCGCTCTATTTCGCCGAGCGGCTCACCGAGCAGTGCGGCGGCGCGCGCATCTATCTCAAGCGTGAGGACCTCTGTCACACCGGCGCCCACAAGATCAACAACGTGCTCGGTCAGGCCCTGCTGGCCACGCGAATGAACAAGCGACGCGTGATCGCGGAGACCGGCGCCGGCCAGCACGGTGTGGCGACCGCCACCGCCGCGGCGCTCCTCGGTCTCGAGTGCGCGGTGTACATGGGCGCCGAGGACGTCGAGCGCCAGGCGCTCAACGTCTTCCGTATGCGCCTCCTGGGCGCGCGCGTGATCCCGGTCGAGTCCGGTAGCCGAACGTTGAAGGACGCGATCAACGAAGCCCTGCGCGACTGGGTCACCAACGTGCGGACGACGTACTACCTGCTCGGCTCGGCGCTGGGCCCGCATCCGTACCCGATGATGGTTCGCGATCTGCACGCCGTCATCGGACGCGAGGCGCGCCGGCAGTCGCGCCGAGTCCTCGAGAAGCTGCCCGATGTCGTCGTCGCGTGCGTCGGCGGAGGGTCGAACGCCATCGGGCTCTTCCATCCGTTCATCGCCGACCGTCGCGTGCGGATCATTGGCGTCGAGCCGGGCGGCGAGGGGATCTCGACCGGCCGCCACGGCGCGTCGATGAGCGCGGGCGCCGTCGGCGTGCTCCACGGGTGCATGAGCTACCTGCTCCAGAACGACGACGGGCAGATCGCCACGGCGCACTCGATCTCGGCCGGCCTCGACTATCCCGGGGTCGGGCCCGAGCACGCGTACTACCGTGACGCCGGCCGCTTCGAGTTCGTCTCGGCGACCGACGCCGAGGCACTCGAGGGGTTCGAGGCGTTGACACGACTCGAGGGGATCATGCCGGCGCTGGAGTCGGCGCACGCCGTGGCGTACGCCATGCGCCTGGCGAAGAGTCTGCCGCGGACGAAGGCGATCGTCGTCGGTCTCTCCGGCCGCGGCGACAAGGACGTGCACGTGGTCGCCAAGGCGCTCGGGAGAGAGATCGGATGAGCCGGCTCGGAGAGACCTTCGCGCGGCTGCGCGCGCGCGGCGAGCGCGCGCTCGTCGCCTACTTCACGGCCGGCGACCCATCGCTCGCCGACACGCGGCGCCTCGTGGTCGAGGCCGCGCGCCGCGGGGCGGACGTCATCGAGCTCGGGGTACCGTTCTCGGACCCGCTCGCCGACGGGCCCGTGATCCAGCGCGCCGGCACGCGCGCCCTCGCCGCCGGTGCCACGGTGCCGCGCGTGCTCGAGACGGTCGCGGCGTTGCGGGCCGAGATCGAGGTGCCGTTCGTGCTGATGATCTACTACAACCCCGTGCTCGCCTTCGGCTTGAAGGCGTTCGCCCGCACCGCCGCCGACGCGGGCGTCGACGGCGCGATCGTCGTGGACATGCCGCCCGAGGAGAGCGAGCCGCTCGCGACCGAGGCGGCCGCAGCCGGGCTCGACCTGGTCTACATGGTGGCGCCGACGTCCACGCCGCCGCGCCTGCGCCTCATCGCGAAGAAGAGCCGGGGCTTCATCTACGTGGTGTCGCTTACCGGCGTGACCGGCGAGCGCCAGGAGCTGCCCGCCGACCTGGCGACCCAGATCGACACTCTGAGAGACGTGACGACGATGCCGGTGTGCGTCGGCTTCGGCATCAGCACGCCCGCGCAGGTGGCCGCGGTGGGACGCATCGCCGACGGCGTGATCGTCGGCTCGGCGATCGTGCGCCTCGTCGAGGCGCGCGCAGGCTCGTCGAGCCTCGTCGACGACGTGGGCACGTTCATCGCCGAGCTCAAGGCGCCGCTCCGCGAGCCCCTGCCGATGTCTGCCACGCGGGCGAGGAGGTAGATCACGGTGGCGGCGTGGTTCAAGCGGAAAGAGGAGTCGACCGGTAGCAAGGTCATCATCGCCGAGGGCCTGTGGATCAAGTGCGACTCCTGCAAGGAAATCATCTACCGCGCCGAGGTGGAACGCGGCGGGCGCGTCTGTCCGAAGTGCCACTATCCCTTCCGCATCTCCGCTCGTGAGCGCATCAGTCAGCTGGCCGACGCTGGCTCGTTCGAGGAGCGCGAGACCGGCCTGGTGACGACCGATCCGCTGATGTTCAAGGACACCAAGAAGTATCGCGAACGCGTCCGCGCGGCCGCCCAGAAGACCTCGACCGACGAAGCGGTCATCTGTGGTATCGCGTCGATCGGCGGCCAGCCGACCGTGCTCGCCGTCTTCGAGTTCGGCTTCCTCGGCGGCAGCATGGGCTCGGTCGTCGGTGAGAAGCTCACCCGCGCCATCGAGCTCGCCATCGACAAGCATCTGCCGGTCGTCATCGTCTCGGCGTCCGGCGGCGCCAGGATGCAGGAGGGCATCCTCTCGCTGATGCAGATGGCCAAGACCTCCGCCGCGCTCGAGCGGCTTGCCGCCGCCGGGCTGCCGTACATCTCGATCCTCACCGATCCCACGACCGGCGGCGTCACCGCGAGCTTCGCGATGCTCGGCGACGTCATCCTGGCCGAGCCGCGCGCGCTGATCGGGTTCGCCGGACCGCGGGTCATCGCCGAGACGATCCGTCAGCCGCTGCCCGAGGGATTCCAGCGCTCGGAGTTCCTGCTCGCGCACGGGCAGCTCGACATGATCGTCGAGCGGCGCGACCTCAAGGAGACCCTCCGCCGCGTTCTCGCGTTCTTCGCCGCCGAGCCGCCCCGATCGGGCTAGTCCGGTCGTGACGTACGCCGAAGCCGTCGCCCGGCTCCAGTCACTCCGGGGCGGCGAGCATGCGGGCATGCGCCAGGGGCTCGAGCGAATCGAGGGACTCCTCGATGCGGTGGGCCACCCCGAGCAGCGATACCGGCTGGTCCAGGTCGGGGGCACCAACGGCAAGGGCTCGGTATCGGCGATGCTCGCCGCGATCCTGAAATCCGCCGGCCACCGGGTCGGGCTCTACACCTCGCCGCATCTCGTCTCGTTCCGCGAGCGCATCCGCGTCGACGGCGAGCCCATTCCCGAGGACGGCGTGGTCGACGGCGTCGACGCGCTCGGTACGCTCGTCGCGCGCTTCGACGCGACGACGTTCGAGGCGACGACGGCGCTGGCCCTCGATCACTTCGCGCGCGAAGCCGTCGACGTGGCGGTGCTCGAGGTGGGTCTGGGCGGCCGGCTCGACGCGACGACGGTGGGGACGCCGGAAGTCGCCGTGATCGCGCGGATCGACCTCGACCACCAGGCGGTGCTCGGCTCGACCCTCGAGGCGATCGCCGCCGAGAAGGCGGCGATCATCCGCGGCGGCGTCGCGGTCTCGGCCGCGCAGGCTCCCGAGGCCGAGCGCGTCATCGTCTCGCGCGCCGCCGCGGTCGGCGTTCCGCTCCTGCTCGAGGGGCGCGACCTGTCGGTCACGGTGGAGCGCCGCGGGCCCGATGGCCAGCGTCTGGCCTGCGCGGGGCCGGGATGGTCGCTGGCCGGTCTCGAGCTCGCGATGTCCGGCAGCTTTCAGCCGTCCAACGCGCTCCTCGCGGTCACCGCCGCGCGCGAGCTTCACGCCGGCGAGACGGCGATTCGCGACGGGCTCGCGCGCGCGTGGTGGCCGGGCCGCTTCCAGGTGCTCCGGCGCGCGCGCGGCTTCCTCGTCCTGGACGGCGCGCACAATCCGGCCGGTGCCCGCGCCCTCGCGGTCTCGCTGCGCGACGTCTTCGGCCAGACCCGCGTCACCTTCGTCCTCGGCGTCCTCGCCGACAAGGACGCCGCCGGGATCGTCGCCGCGGTCGCCCCGCTCGCGGATCGGTTCGTCCTGGTCGCGCCCCCGAGCTCGCGCGCCGTCGCGCCCGAGACGCTGCGCGCGGTCGTGCCCGCTTCGGCCGGCGTCGAGATCGCCAAGTCGCCCGCGGAGGCGCTCGCGCTGGCCGCGCGAATCGCCACCACCTCGATCATCTGTGTCGCGGGCTCGCTGTTCTTGATCGGCGACGTGCTCCGCCATCTCGCCGGGAGCGATAACCCTTGCTCGCTCGAAAAGGGGACTGATAGCGAGCCGCTTTCCTTCTGACGCCGGCCAACGACGAGGAGCGGCTCAGGAGGCTTCCGGCTCGGCCGAGACGACGATCGCCATGGACTGGCCGCCGAGGCCCTGACTCATGGAGAGGATGTGGCGAGCGGAGACCCGTCGATGCTCCCTGACGACCTCGACTTCCTCGAACCCGGCGTCCGGAGTCCGGAAGTTGGGCGTCGCCGGCACGAGCCCGCTCTTGAGCGCTGTGAGCGCCAGAGCGATCTCGCCGATATCGCTCGCTGCTCCCATGTGCCCGGTGTAGGGTTTCATCCCTGAGATCGGGGGCAACGCGCGGTCACCGTTCAAGAGCTCCGCGATTGCGGAGAGCTCGACCCGATCGCCCTTTCGCGTGCCGCTCCCATGAGGCGAGATGAAGGCGAGCTCCTTGGGGCGGATGCCCGCTTCCTCGAGCGCGGCGGTCAGCGCTCGCCTCACCGTCTCCACCGAGCCCCCCAGGCTTGCGGTGTCGCCACCGTCCGTGAAGCTGGCCAGGCCCTGGATGCATCCGTGCACGCGAGCGTTTCGCGCCCGCGCCTGTCCCAGCGGCTCCAGGACGAGGGCCGCGGCCCCGTCGCCTGCGATGAAGCCGTCCCGGCGCGCATCGAAGGGTCTGAAGGAGCTCGGTCCTTCCCGGCACTGGGACAGGAGCCCCAGCGCATCCAGATCGAACAGAGAAACGAACGGGCTCCAAACGCAGGAGCCGATCACGATCGCGACGTCGGCTTGTTCCTGACGCACACTCCGGGCGGCAAGCTCCAGCGCCTGTGCGCCACAGGGCGAATGGCTGGCGAGCGTCGTGTTGGGCCCCTGCAGCTGATAGCGGCGGGAGGCGAATGCCACGAGGTTGTTCGTGAGACCCTCGAGGAGGAAGAAGGGGTCTACGGCATGGAGCGTCGCTCGATTGACGCGCTCGGCATCGAGCGCCCGGTCGGCCACGACCCCGGCCTCGCGGAAGGCCGCATAGAAGTCGCGATACCCTGCCTTGCTGTAGTCGGCGGCGCCGATGTAGAGCGCCTTTCGCTCCGGGGCGATCTTCGACACCTCGAGTCCCGAGGCGCGTACGGCCTCGTCGACGGCCCGGAGCCCGAGCCGCGAGCCCGGGCTGATCAGCCGTCCCTGCTTGAGCACGTCGGCCGGTGTGTCGGGCGGCAGCGCATCGTCGTCCACTCGCCCCGCGTAGCGGAGGGCCCGGGGCAGATCCTCGCCGCCAAGCTCGCGGATGCCGGTCGCCCTCTGGAGCACTCGCTGCCAGTGACCCTCGAGTGACGAGGCCAGGGACGAGATCACTCCCATGCCGGTGATCGCGGGGACCCGCTCGTTCATCGGTCGGCGCCCCCCGGGTTCGGGGCGAGCGAGAAGACGGCGGTGTTCGTGAGCACCTCGAAGAGCTGACGCTGGCTCGACGGGGCCTCGATGTCGGTCAGCGGAATCACGTGCCCGTCGAACTCGGCGACGACGCGGCGCTTGTTGGCGACCATGCCCGCCCCGCGGTAACGTCGACGAGACGGCTCGGGGGCCGGCATGAGATCGAGCGTGATCTCGACCTGGTCACCGGGCCCGGTGAGGTCATAGAATTTGCAGCTCGTGACGTGCTCGAGCAGGAACCAGCGCGTGAAGTCGGAGCTGATCGCCTCGAGCCATCCGGCGAGCTGGGTCATCGACTCGAGGAGTAGTACCCCCGGCATCGTCGGCCTTTTCGGGAAATGATACTGGAGGAAATCCTCGGTCATCGCCACGTTTTTGATACCTCGGATGCGCTTGTTGACCTCCCAGTCCGAAATACGATCGACGAGGTAATAGCGCACGGGCGGGCCCGTCAGGAGGCGCTGAGACCGCCATCGACGGCGATGGCCTGTCCCACGATGTAGTCGGACGCATCCGAGGCCAGGAACGCCACCAGGTTGGCCACCTCGCCGGGCCGTCCGAACCGACGGGCCGGAATGCGCTCGAGCAGCTTGCCTGCCGCCTGCTGGCGCACCGGGAGGCTCATATCGGTCTCGATGAAGCCGGGAAGCACGGCGTTGATGCGAATGCCCTTGCGGGCCAGCTCGACGGCGCCGGCCCGACTGAACGCCACGAGCCCGCCCTTCGAGGCGGCGTAGTTGGTCTGGCCGCGACCACCGACGTGGGCGCTCGCCGAGGCGATGTTGACGACCTTCCCGCCGCCTTGCCGCAGCATCATCTCCACCGCGAGGCGCGTGCACAGAAAGGGGCCGTTCAAGTTCGTTGCGTGAACCGAGGTCCAGTCCTGGAGCGTCATGGAGAGGAGCAGGGCGTCCTGGACGATCCCCGCGTTGTTCACCAGGATGTCGAGCCGCCGATACTCCTGGCGGATGAACTGGAACATGGCGTCGACCGCGCCAGGGTCCGACACGTCCGCCTGATACGCGCGCGCGCCGCCGCCCTCGCCCACGATCTCCTTTTCGAGCCCTTCGGCCGCGTCGCGGGAGCGCGAGTAGTTGATGATCACCGTGGCCCCCAGGCGCGCGAGGGTCAGGCTGCACGCTCGACCGATCCCGCGCCCGCCTCCCGTGACCAGCGCCACCTGCCCGGCGAGATCGATCCTCACGCCGTCCGCTCGAGGGACGCCAGGTCGTCGACGCCCGCGTAATACAGGAAGAACTCCCGCGCCGTCTGGCCCGCCGGAAGCGGCACATGATGGAGAATCAGTCGATTGACCCGGGCGATGACCTGGCCATCGATCGTGGCGGTCGCCGCCCCGAGCGAGTCCCGCTCGGTGGTGGTCAGGAGCCTGCCGTCGATCTCCACGCGCGCTCCGGGCTTCAGGGCCGGCGGGACCGTCACGTCCGAGATCAGCGCCAGAACGGCCACGCATCGGAAATCGTAGGAATAGCTCGCCAGCCAGCCGAGGAGCTGCGCCATTGCCTCGATGAGCAGCACACCTGGGACCAGGGCGGCCCGCGTGAAGTGCGATTCTAGAAAAGGCTCGGAGGCGGCGAACGACTTGATGCCGGTGATCCGGTGCCCTCGCTCCAGGCTCGTGACGCGGTCGATGAACAGGAAGCGCATCAGCAGTCCTCGTAGGCGCCGATGCAGACCGAGGCGTTGTGCCCTCCGAAGCCGAATGAGTTGCTGAGGGCTACCCGGTGGGCGAAACGACGCGCCTCGTTCGGCACGTAGTCCAGGTCGCATCGCGGATCCGGCGTCTCGTAGTTGATCGTGGGGAGAAGCACCGACTCGCGGATGCCCTCGAGCGTGAGAATCGCCTCGATGGCCCCGGCCGCGCCGATGGTGTGGCCCAGCATCGATTTGTTCGAGCTGAGCGGGAGGGACGCCGCGCGCGCGCCGAAGACGCGCTTCACCGCGAGGGTCTCGAGGGCGTCGTTCTGCACGGTCGAGGTCCCGTGCGCGTTGACGTAGTCGACGTCGGCGCGCTCGATCCCGGCATCCTCGATCGCCCGGACCATCGCGAGGACCGCGCCCTCGGCTTGCGGATGGATGTCCGTGATGCGATAGGCATCGGTCGAGTCACCATAGCCGAGGAGCTCGCCCAGGATCGGAGCGCCGCGCTCCCGGGCGTGGACGAGATCTTCGAGGACGAGCGCACCGGCCCCTTCGGAGATCACGAAGCCGCTGCGCTTGCGATCGAACGGGCGCGACGCCGTCGCCGGAGCGCTGTAGCGCTCCGTCAGGGCCTTGAGGAGGATGAATCCGGAGAGCCCGACGTACGTGAGGGACGCTTCGCATCCACCGGCGATGGCCGCATCCGCACGCCCCGACCTGATCAGCCGGTAGGCTTCACCGATCGCCTGGCCGCCGGCGGCGCACGCCGAGGCGATGCCGATGCTCGGCCCGCGGCAATCGAAGACGCGTGAGATCAGGGACGGCCCGACGTCCACCTTGCGCCGCACCACCGCGAACGCGTCGTATCCGCCCTGCCGGAGCCGCATCGGCTCCCACTGCCCATCGCCGTCCCAGGCCCGAAACATCCTGGCGAGCTCCTCGAGCGACGCGGTCTCGCCGTGATAGCCGAGGGCGACGCCGATCCGGTACCGGTCCCGGATCCGGTCGAGCTTCGCCTGCTCGACCGCCTCTGTGGCGGCGGTCCACATGAACCGGACCGCCCGCGAGGCCATCTTCTCGAGCTTGGCAGCGGGGCCCCCCTGCGGCCGTCGGATCCACTGATCCGCGATCTCGCCACCAATACGCACGGGGAGGCCGCGGGTGTCGAAGCCGCGGATGTAATCGATCCCCGAGCAACTCTGGCTGGCCCGCGCGAACGTCTCGCGCGCGTTCCGGCCGAGCGGCGTGATCATCCCCATGCCGGTGACGACGACGCGCCGACGATCGGGTGCCCGGCGTGGGGCAACGGTCAAGACGCGCTGCTCATCGGCCCGCCCTGTGCGCGAAAGTCCTCGAGCCATCGGCGGATGACGTCGTCACCGGTCAAGAGCGGTGCACGCGAGCCACACTCGCCGCAGCCGATCGTGCCTTCCTCGACGACCGTCCACGCCGTCTTGCCGCAGGTCGGACAGGTGTCTGGACAGGTGGCCAGGATCTCCTCGACGATCATCACCAGGGTGCGTGGCGTGACGAGTGTCGGCACATCGTCGAGCGGCATGCCGGCGTGAACTCGGGGTCCGGCCGACCCGAGCCGCGCATTCCAGATCGTCACCGCTACCTCCGTGAGCCGGCCGCTCCCGTCGATCGCGGTCCCCTCGCCGAAGAGCTCCTCCACGTGATCCAGGAGGTACTTTCGCGGCATCGCCACGCCGAAGCGCTGCTCGAGGCGGAAATTGATGTCGATGAAGTCCAGAGACTCGGCGGCGAGATCGCTGATGAGCGAAATGTCGAGCTGCACTTTCTCGGCAGAGATTTGCAGGGCATCAGCGATGGCGGTCTGGACCTCTCGATAAATCTGATCTGGGCTGATCAATGGCTCGGCCATCCTCTCCTCGTGTCGATCCTGTGTCTGGGGTGGGTCTCCAACGTCAACTGGCGGGCGCAGAGCGCAACAGCTCGTTGGAGAGCCCGTTATCGACGACGATCTGCTGGCCCCGAATGCTCCGCGCGGCGTCCGTGCAGAGGAAGACAACCACGCTCGCCACATCCTCCAGCTCCACGAACGCGGACGCCGGCAACCGTTCGACGCCGGGCCAGTACTGACGCAGGACGATCAGCGAATCTGTCTTCAGCAGACCCGCGGTGACGCCGTTCACCGTGATTTGGCGGTCCTTGAGCTCGACGGCCCAGTGCTTGACCAGAGACTCCATGGCCGCCTTCATGCTGCCCAGCGGGTAGTTGGGCAGCGCGAAGCGGCTGCCGAGACTGGAGATGAACACGACGTGGCCCGGCCGCCCCTGCATCAGCGGCAGCGCCTGCTGCATGCAATAGACGTTGCCGAGGAAGTTGGTCTCGACGAGCTCGAGGAGATCGCGCTTCAGGAGCTCGCCAACCCTCTTGAAGGGGGCGCGAGCTGCATTGAGCACGAGGATGTCAAGCCGCCCGTACCGTGCGCCGATCTCCTGGAACATGGCCGCGACGGCGTCCTTCTGGCTGATATCGGCCTGGATGGCCACCGCGGGGGACCCACGTTCCACGAGCTCCTTGGCGAGCGCCTGGGCCTGCGCCTCCGAACGGCCCCCTGTCTTACGATAGTTGAGGACCAGGCTCGCTCCCGCCTCGCTGAGCTTGCGGGCGATGACTCGCCCCAGCCCTCGCGAGCTACCAGTGACCAGCGCGACCCGTCCGTGACAGGCTTCCATTTCGGCTTCCTCGTGCTTGTGGCAGCGGCCGGGATCGACCAGCCTAAGCGTAGGCCGAGTTAATGGTAGGGAGGGAAGGAAGTCAAGGGGCGGATCGCCTCAGGGTAGGGCCGCCTCGTACAGGCGGTAGGTTTTGTGATGACGGCCGCCGAGGCGGATCGCTCGATTCATCACCCGATTGTCCTCCAGCGTCCAGCCGATTTCTGCGCGTCGATAGCCAACGCGCTGGCCTCGACTCAACAACTCGAAATACAGGAGGGCGTCGATACCACGATGGCGAAATTCGGGTCGTACGCCGAGAGCCATGATGCGAGCCTGGTCGACACGCCTCAGCCCGCGGGTGAGAGTCCAGAACCCGAACGGGAAGAGGCGTCCACTCCGCACCCGCGCGAGCGCTTGATTGACGTCCAGGACGGCCAGACAAAAGCCGATCGTGCGCCCGCCCACCTCCGCCAGCAACGCCCCTTCCGGGAAGCGCTCGAGTAGAGGGCGGAGCTGGTGGGCCGTGTGAATGAACTCGGCCTCCGTGAGCGGGACGAACCCCCAGTTACGCGTCCACGCGGCATTGTAGACGCCCATGGCCCGCCGGATCTCGCCCGCGTAGTCCTTGAAGTTCACCAGACGAACGACGACGTCGGTGCTTTTCCGGACGATCTCGGCGACGCGGTGGATCTTGTCGGGAATTGCCTGGTCTGCGCGTACTTCCCAGGCGTAGAGATCCTTGGCCTTGGTCAGGCCGAAGGCCTCGACCAGCGCGGCGTAGTACGGCGGATTGTAGGGCATCCCGACCATCGGAGACTCGTCGAACCCTTCGATGAGCAGGCCGCACTCCTCGTTGGTGGAGTGGGTGGCGGGGCCCCGCATGACCCGCATGCCCTGCTGGCCCAGCCAATGCGCGGCGCATTCGAGCAACGCAACCGACACGGCCCGATCGTTTTCACTTTCGAAGGCACCGAAGAACCCGACCCGGTCGTTGTGAAAGCGATTGTGCGCGTGATTGACGACCGCCTCGATGCGGCCGACCGGACGGCCCTCGCGCCGGGCGATGAAGAAGGCCGCATCGGCGTGCCGAAAGAACGGGTGGCGCGCCCGGTCGAACAACTGTCGGTGCTCTCTCCGGAGCGGGGGCACGAAGTGCGGATGGTCACGATAGAGTCGGTACGGGAGGTCGATGAACGCCCTCCAGGCCCGGCCGGTGTCGGCCGGCACGATCTCGAGAGACGGCATCGTCAGAGTGTAGCGCGCCCCGCCGAGGCGCGCGCGCGACGTATACTGTGCGCGGAGGGTTGCCATGGCCGGAGCACCGACCGCCGGGGCCTGCGTGGTCGGCGCGCGCCGGTCATGTGGGCGGCTCGTCGGGATCGCGGCTGGCGTGGGCCTGCTGCTGGTCCTCGCCGGGGACGCGCCCGCGACGTGGCCGACCGCCGCGCTGCCCGCGGATCTGCCTCAGGCGGAGCGTGACCGCCTGTCCCAGGTCACCGAACGCGTCTCGGTCACGGCCCGCTCGAACGGCGAGGCGTTCCGCGTGAGGCGGGACGTGTTCGAATATCTGCTCGATCACCCGGAGTTTGCGACGCACGTGATCCGGGCGCTGGAAATTGGCCGCTACCGAATCTGGCGCGAGCCCGACGGACTGTGGCTCGACGATGGCGCCGGCGCTCTGGTGCAGTTCTACGTCGTGTACGCGGCCCACGGCAGTCGCGTCTTTTTCCTCGAAGGCCGTTACCAGCCGGCTGTCCTGCCCGCAATCTACGGTCGGGTCGTGGTCATCCTCGAGTATGTGGTCGAGCCGGTGGCGGATGGCAAGAGCCTCATCACCCCGGCCATGGCGAGCTTCGTCCGGATCGACAACGCTCTGCTCGATGCGCTGACCCGGTTGTTCACGGCGGTCGTGGCGCCGCGAGCGACGAAGGTGACGAAGCGCGTCGTCGTCGACATCGCCAGAACGGCGCGCACGATCGACGACGACCCGGCCCGCGTCGACGCCGCGCTCCGCGTGCGGCCCGACGTGCCGCCCCGCGAGCTCGCCGAGTTTCGTCGGCTCCTGGCGCGCCGCTGAGATCGAGAGACGAAATCAGGCCTGGTGATCCAGAAGGCCCTGGCGGGCGTACCAGGTGGCGGTCGCCGCGAATCCTTCGAGGAGGCCGATGCGCGCCGAGAAACCGAGCCGGTCCCTGGCCTTCTCGACGCTGCACACCCAGCCCTCCGCCATGAGCTCGGTCAACCGGGCACGGTCAAGCGCCAGCGGCCGCCCGCAGCACATCGCCACATCTCCGACCGCAGCGGCCACGCGGAGGAGCGCGTAGGGAATCCTCACCCGGCGGCATGGCCGCCCCATTACACGCTCGAGGGTGTCGGCCAGCGTGTCGGCCGTGTTGCTCCGGGGATGCCCCAGGAAGAACACCTCGCGTTCAGCGGCCACAGCGGTTGCCGCAGCCTCGATTCCCCGCGCGACATCGTCGACGTGTACGAATGTATAGGCCGTCGTCGGAGACCGGGGGACCTGCAGCGCGATGCCTCGCCGCGCCAGCCGGAAAAGCGCCAGCGCGTTCGGGTCTGCCGGACCGTAAACCAGCGCCGGGCGCACGATGGTCCAGCGCAGGTGGCGAGACGTCTTCACCACGTCCTCGGCCGCGAGCTTGCTCCAGCCGTAGGCCGTGAGGGGGCACGGCGGATCGTCCTCCGAGCGGGGCCGCTCGAGGGTCCCGGGGCCGGCGGCCGCCTGGCTCGAGACGTGGACGAGCCTGGCGCCGAGCTCGACCGCCGCACGCGCGACCTGGCGCGTGACTTCGACGTTGGCAGTCTCGAATTGTCGAGTCATTGCCGCTCGAGTTCGGCCGGCCGCATGAACGACGACCTCGGTCCCGGCGGCGACGCGCACGAGATCGGCCGCGACGAACTGGGCGGGAGCCAACTCGACCCCGTCGGGCAGAGCGCACTCGCGCCCGGGCCGCACGATCGCGCGCACCTCCCACCCGGCGCCATGAAGGTGTCGCACAACGTTCCGGCCGATGAACCCGTTGGCTCCGGTCACGGCGACCCGCCCGCTCACGAGGCGCGTAACGCCTTGCCAGTGCCGGGCGCGGCGGCTAGACTGGCCCGGTGAAGCAAGGGCGTGGTCGTGCCCTGCAGTCTCCGGGCGTGCTCGCACGCATGACGTGGTCGTCCACATTCCGCCGGTTCCCGCCCGGCCCGATGACCGTGCTCGGGCCCATCACCCTCGGCGTGCACGATTGGGCGGCGCCGCGGCCTGGACAGCCTCAGATGTTCAATCATCCGTTCCTCGAGTGGTTCACGGGAACACGGCCTCGGACGCTCGTCTTGATCTTCCTGCCCGTCTCGGTCGCCTTCGTCTGGGCGGGGCTCGTCGCGGGATGGTCGCCCCGCGCGTCTTCGCTCCTCTTCGTGGGCGGCGTGGCGTTGTGGACGCTGCTCGAATACCTGCTGCATCGGTTCGTGTTCCACCTGACGCCGCGCGGCCGGCTCGGTGTCCTGTTCGCGTACCTGATCCACGGCGTCCACCATGCGTTTCCCGAGGACCGGCGGCGCTGGCTCATGCCGCCGATCGTCACGGTCCCTGTCGCAACGGTGCTCTACTTCGTCCTGCGCCTGCTGGTCGGCGCGGCAGCGCCCCCGGTCTTCGCCGGCGCCGTTTTCGGCTACCTGGCCTACGACCTGCTCCACTACGCCAGCCACGCCGGTGCGCTCCGCGGCCGCGTGCCGCGCTTCCTCCGTCAGCATCACCTGACGCATCACTATCGCATGCCCGAGACGCGCTTCGGTGTGTCCAGCCCATTCTGGGACCGCGTGTTTGGCACGCTCCGCTAGGAGCACCCGCGCGGCCACGTCGACGTTTTCTTCCGGTGCCCAGTGAACCTGTTGTTTCTGAATTCGGCTCAGGTATGGGGTGGAAACGAGAAGTGGGTCTCGATGGCCATGACCGCCCTGGCGCCGACGCACGGTGTGCACCTGGCGTATCGCCACCAGGCCGTGGGCGGGCACATCGGGCTGTCGAAGACCCGGCTTCCCTTCGTGACCGCCCTCGATCCCTACACCGTCTGGCGCTTGTCCAGGATGGTTCAGCGCCTCGGGATTTCCGTCCTGATTCCCACCAAGCCCGTCGACATCATCGCCGCCGGAGTCACGGGCCGACTCTGCCGCATCCCGACGCTGGCCCGGCTGGGCATCGTAAGACGCCTGGGACCATATCGGCGCTTCGCCTACGAGACCATGGCCGATGGCGTCGTGGTCAACGCGGCCGCCATCAAGCAAGTCCTACAGACCGACGGCTACTCGCGCCCGGAACGGATCCACGTGGTCCGCAACGGACTCGACACCGACGCCCTGGAGGACGCGCTGAAAAGGCCGGCGCACTCGACCCCTCCCCGATGGACGGTCTCCTGCACCGCCAGCATGATCGATCGAAAGGGATTCGACACGCTGCTCCGCGGCTTCGCGTACTTTCATTCTCTGGCGGGAGCACCCGACGCCCGGCTCGTTCTGATCGGCGATGGACCTCGTCGGCCATTTCTCGAATCGCTGGCCCACGACCTGGGCATCGCGCCATCGACCGACTTCGTCGGCCACATGGCCAACCCCTATCCACACATGGCCGCCGCCGACGTCTTCGCGCTGTGCTCACACAACGAGGGGTTGCCCAATGCCCTGCTCGAAGCCATGTATCTCAGGAACGCCGTTATCGCCACAGACGTCGGAGGCATCGCGGAGGTCGTCGTTCATGGACAGAACGGATTTCTGATCCGGCCCGATGATTGGCAGGCCGTCGGGCGCCACCTCTTCACGCTGTACCGAGAGCCGCGTCTCGCACGCGAGATGCAGATGCGTGCCCATGAGACGGTGCGTCACAGCTTCTGCGCGATGCAGATGGGCCAACAGCTGGCAGAAGTGTGCGCGGCCCTCGTGGAAACATCACGCCGACGCGGCCGAGCACGGGCACAGCAAATCTCCTAGCGCTCGACCGAAGCTACGGTGTGCTCGATGACGCCGTGACCGGGGCGTACGTCATGCTGGTGCCCCCTGTCGCGACGCAAGCCTCGCGCCGGCCGCGACGGCCAACCCCACGCCGAGCCCCGCCAGGGCGTCGACAGCGTAGTGGAATTGCCCGTACACGCTGCCAAGGGCGAGGAGCGTCGTCGGCACCACGAGTGCCATGCCGAGCGCCCGCGATTCGCAGAGCGCCGCAGCCGTCGCGGCGACGGAGACGGCGACGTGGCTTGACGGAAACGCTGCGCCCCACGCCGCGACGTGGTCGAGAAACCGCGCCGTCAACCGGGCGATTGCCGTGTGGGTCGCGGCGTTGTCTGCGGCTGGGAACACGTGTCGTGGCCCGACGACGGGGAAGAGAAGGTACGTCGCGTAGCAGAGATAGAAGGTCGCCGTGATGGTCGTCACGACTCGCTGCATCGCCTCCCGTTGGCCGGTGGCCCAGAGCCCGAGCGGCGCGGCCGCGGCGATGGGGTAGTACGCCAGGTAGCCGAGATGGAGGACCCACGAGAGCCAGACCGACGGGTCCCAGCGGATCCATTCGCGCGCAGGCTGGAATCCGAAGAGCGTCTGCTCCCAGCCCAACACGATCCGGTCGTACGCTCGCCCGTCGGCCAGGTTGACCAGCCCGATCTCGGTGTAGAGCGCGGTCACGATGAGCAAGGGGTACCAGTCGCCGACGAATCGCCCCACCGGTCCGGCCCGTCGCGCGTGCGTCATCAGCAGTGCGAGCGCGACGAGGAGCCCGTGGACGACGAGGAACGGGGGCAGGCGGCCGGCGGGCACCCGCCAGACGAGCACGGCCGCGGTCGCGAGCGCATAGCCGAGCGTCCAGCGGTCGACCGGCGTTCGACGGAGCAAGCGCGCCGACCCGATGCGGCATCTCGCCTCGGCGTGCTCCGTGATCATCGTACGGCGAGTTGCGTTTCGATGAGCTGACGATACACGGGCGAGGTCCTGAGCAGCTCGTCATGGCGGCCGCTGTGGACGATCTGCCCACGTTCGAGCACGAGCACGCGGCCGATGTTGATCACCGTTGACAAGCGGTGGGCGACGATGAACGTCGTCGGGCCGTAGTCGAGTGCCAGCAGCGCCTGATGCACGAACGCCTCGCTCTCGGAATCGAGCGCATTGGTCGCCTCATCGAGGATGAGGATCCGCGGTCGGCGCAGGACCGCGCGCGCGATCGCCAGGCGCTGGCGCTGGCCGCCCGACAGCTGGACGCCCCGCGTGCCGATCGGGGTCGCAAACCCGGCGGGGAAGCGCTCGATGAACTCTCGGGCGCACGCCATCTCGGCGGCCGCGGCGACCTCGGCGTCGCTCCGCTCGGCGAGCCCATAGCGGATGTTGTCGGCGATCGTGCCCGAAAAGAGCACCGGTTCCTGCAGGACGACGCCGATCTGGGAGCGTAGCCACGCCGGGTCGAGCACGCGCACGTCGTGGCCGTCGATCGAGATCCGGCCCTCGTCCGGATCGTAGAAGCGGAGCAGCAAGTTCAGGATGGTCGACTTGCCGGCGCCAGAGCGCCCGACGAGTGCCACGATCTCTCCGGGCCCGACGCGGAGGTCGATGCCCGCCAGGGCGTCTACGTCAGGGCGTGTCGGATATCGAAAGCGGACGCCATCCAGCGTGACGGCGCCCTCGACGCGCGCCAGGCGCAGACCACCGCCGACGGCCATCCGGGGCTCGCGCGCGAGCATGTCGAAGATCCATTGCGTCGCCCCGAGCCCGCGCACGGCCTCGCCCCAGAATTCCGACGCGCGGCGAAGCCCGCGCGCGACGAGGAGCCCGTACAGGACGAACGAGATCACCGCCCCGGAGGTGAGACGGCCCTGGAGGATGAGATTCGCGCCGGCCCACAGGCCGAACAGCGCGGCCGCTTCGCCGACCACGAACGACACGCCGCCTCGCGCGGAGTTGGCGAGAATCCGGCGCCGGGCGGTCTCCAGGGCGGCCGCGAGCTTCTCTCGGTAGCGGGCACGGGCGGCCGGCTCTTGCGAGAACGCACGAACCGTGCGGATGCCGCCGAGCGACTCCTCGGCCACGATCCCGGCTTCCGCGTACGCCTGCTGCGTGCTGGCCGAGAGGGTCTTCACACGGCCGCCGAGGACCCAGGCGGCGATGGCGATCGGCGGTACCGCGAGCATCAGGACCAGAGTGAGTGCGGGCGAGGTGTAGACGAGGAGCGCCATCCCGAGCGCGCTGATCAGCGCGAACCGTATGGCGGCGCCAAGGGGTTCACCCACGGCGCGACCGATCACGGTCACGTCGTCCCACAGGCGGGTCGTGAGCTCACCGACGTTCCGGTTGTCGAAGAATCCTATTTCCTGGGACAGCAAATGATCGAACACGCCCTGCCGCAGCCGCATGGTGAGGCGCTCGGCCGCAAGATTGAAGTAGTAGTCGCGCACGACCGTCGCGACGCCTTCCACCGCCAGCAGCCCCAGGAGAAGGAGCGCGAGCTCGTTGACCCGCGACATGTGTCCGGCCATCACCCCTTCGTCGATCAGGCGCTTGACCAGGATCGGATAGGACAGCGTCGCGACGAGGCCGATTGCGACGAAGGCGGCACCGGTCGCGTACAGCGCTCGCTGGTCGCGCAGCAGGACGGCCAGCCCGCGAAGCTGCGTCGTCATGGACTTCATTGCTATACCACATCGCGCCGACGGTAGGCGATAATGACACCTCCATGCGTCGCTCTCTAACCGGGCACCCTCTCCGCTCGTGAACGCCGGCTCGCCGATCGGTGGAATCCACGCGTCGAGCGGTTCCCCGCGCCGACTCAGCCAGCTCGACCGGTCGCGGCGTTCACCGCTGCTCGTGGTCTCGAGCTCGGCCCCGCCTCGGCTCGGTGGCATCTCCAGCCTGCTCGACATCGTGTGTGCGACCCTCATGCAGTCGACGGACCGCGAGTTGCACCTCCTCTGTCCACCGGGCACCGGCGGCGGCCGAGCCCACGTTGTGCACGATCGGCTCGCCTGGTCGCGCCAGGGTGTCTTCAACCTCCCGCTCCAGATGCGCAACGCGCTGGTGTTCGGTCAACTCCTCCGACGCCACCGTTTCGAGCTCGTGATCTTTTTCGATGCCGCCGCTCGGCTCTACGGGCTTCCGATGGCGCCGCGGGCCGAGGCCACCGTCTATGTGCATGGCCATGAGCTCAAAGCCCCCTCGCGACCTGGGGAGTTCCTGAGCCACCGTCTCACCTTGCAATGTCGCGCCCTTCGACGAGCCCAGCGCGTGATCGTCAATTCCCACGCCACCGGGGAGCTCCTGCGTGAGCGCGCGCCTGACGTCGAGTTTCGCGTGCTCCATCCTTGCTACGACCCGCGGCGCATCTACGACCCCGCGCGACATTCTGAGAGTCCCTACCGCGAGCCCTCCGGCACCTTCGTGCTGCTCACGGTGAGCCGGCTGGTTGAGCGCAAGGGGCATGAGCACGTGCTGCGGCTCCTCGCTCACGTCGATCGCCGACTGCCACCGTACCGCTACTACATCGTCGGCGACGGTCGCCACCGCACGATCCTGAAGCAGCTCGCTCATCAGCTTGGCCTCTCGCAGCGCGTGGTGTTCACCGGGAACGTACCGACCGAGCAGCTCGGCGCGTACTTCCACCACGCGGATCTCTTCGTCATGCTCCCGCAGCCGGCGCGAGGGGGATTCGAAGGCTTCGGGCTCTCGTACGTGGAGGCCGGGTTGTCGGGCACGGCGGCGATCGGCAGCGCCCACGATGGCGCCGTCGAGGCTGTACAGCACGATGTCACCGGCTGGATCTTGCACACCGATCAGGAAGAGCGCGCGGCCGAAGAGCTGCTCGCATTGGTCCGAGACGCGAACCGGCGGCGGCGCTACGCGGAGGCCGCCCGTGCCTGGGCCTCTCGCGAGCTCGATCCGGCGCGCTTCGTACGTGAGCTGCTCGGCCAGCTCAGCGCGGCTTCATGACGGCGGCTGGGTTGCACTCCGTGCGAATAGTGTTCACGTGCAACTATTCTCCCTGGTCGCGGTACAGCGGTGGTGGGCAGCGCTCGACCCACGACCTGGCGTCGGCGCTCGCCCGTCGTGGCCATGACGTGACCGTGGTCTTCACCAAAACGCCATGGGAGCTCGTCCACCCGCCGCGGTCGCTGCCCTATCGACTGCGGTGGGCCACATTGCCGGACTACCAGAGCCGTGCTCGTGCCCCTCTGAGAGTGCTCAGCGCGTGGACAGTCGCCAACGTCGTCCGGCGTGAGCTGACTCAGGGACCGCCCGCGGTCGTGCATGCACAGGGTGAAGAGGCTGCACGGCTCCACCACGTGCGAGCGCGCTGCCGATTCGGGTTCGTCGTGACGCCGCGATATCCGAGCCTGCCGCCCGGTCTGTTCGCCCCACGGCGCACACTGGCCCGCGGACTCGCATTGCTCGCGGGGTTCGGCAAGTATGCCGCGCTGGGCATCGCGCTGGGCGCCGCCGATGTATGCGCTCCACCGAGCCACTACGGTGGCGATCTGATCCGGCGAGCCTATCGGCTTCCGCCGGATCGCATCCATCCCGTGCACAACGGCGCGCCGCCGGAGCTCTTCGGCTACGCGTGGCAACCCTCTCCCGATCGAGACACCCGCCCCGCCCTGTTCTTCGGTCGATTCGAGCGCTCGAAAGGGCTCGACACCTTGCTGCGGGCGCTTCGTGAGCTCGGCCACGATGCCCCGCGCATGCGGCTTGTCGGAAGGGGACCGTACCGTGACGCGGTCGCACGCATGCGCGACGAGTTCGGCTTGACAGACAAAGTCGAGCTGCGCGAATGGACCGACCACGACGAGCTCGGGAAGTTGCTGACGGAGTCCTCGATGGCCATCCTCCCTTCGCGCGAAGAGAGCTTCAGCCTGGCGGTTCTATCGGCGATGGCGGTGGGCACCCCGCTCATCACCACCCGCGTCGGGGGCACAGGGGAGCTCGTCGAGCATGGCGAAAACGGCGTGCTGTGCCCGGCTGACGACGTGGGGGCACTCGGCGGCGCAATCGAGCAGCTTTGCCGGCAGCCGGAGCGTGCCGCGGAGCTCGCCGCCCGCGGTCGTCAGCACGTTCGTGACGCCTTCACGTGGGAGATCGCGGCTCGCAAGTTCGAATCGCTCTACGAGCAGCTCGCGTGAGCGCGAGTCCTCATGAGCCACGGTGACGCCTTGATGCCGGAGGAGGCGGACTCGCCGACGCGGGTGCTGTTCCTCCTCGCAACGCTCGACGGCGGGGGCGCCGAGCGCACGGTGCTCACGCTCCTCCCCTACTTGCAGGCGCGGGGGCTGGACGCGCGCGTCGGTCTGCTCGCGCAGGGCGGAACGCTCGATGGCGCGATCGACCCGTCGCGGGCCGTGGTGACCCGGGTGGCTGCGGGATGGATGAGCTACGCTCCGTCGCCCACGTGGTCGCGCCTCCTCGTGGGCGTACCGCTCGTGCCGCTCCAGCAGTTCGATCTTTTCCGTCAGTTCCGTCCACACGTGGTGGTCAGCTGCACCGCGTCGATGAACCTCGCCGCGCTCCTCTCGACCCGGCTGTACGGTCGGCGCCGTGTCGCATGGATCCTGCGCGAGGGGAACAACACACGCGCGATCCTCGAGAGCGACGCGCCCGGGCGCCTCGGTCGCGCCGTTCGGCGGTGGGCGACACGGTTCGCCTACCGCGCGCCGGACCGGGTGCTGACGATCTCGAACGGCGTTGCCGAGGGGCTCGCCCGTGATTTCGATGTGTCACGCGACCGCGTGCGAGTCGTTCACAACCCGGTCGAGGTCGCTCGGATCCGTCGACTCGCGCACGAGGCGGATGGCACCCGTTTCCCCACCCGTTTCCTCGCGGCATGCGGCCGGCTGCATTGGCAGAAAGGGTTCGATGTGCTGTTGCATGCTTTCGCCGGCCTGCAGGACGCCGATCTGGCCCTGGTCATTCTCGGCGAGGGCCCCGAACGTGGGCGCCTCGAATCGCTGGCGCGCGAGTTGGGCATCGGCGCGCGAGTGATCATGCCCGGATTCGTGGGGAATCCCTAGGCTTGGATCACGCGCGCGTCGGCGTTCGTCCTGTCGTCGCGGTGGGAGGGCTTCGGATCCGTCCTGGTGGAGGCCATGGCCTGCGGAACCCCGGTCGTGGCGGCCGACTGCGAGTACGGGCCGCGCGAGATCGTGCACGACGGCGAGACCGGCTTGCTCGCCCGCGCGGGAGACGCGAAGAGCCTCGCCGAGGCCATCCATCGGGTCCTCACCGTTCCGGCGCTCGCAGACAAACTGGCCGCGCGCGGGCGCCTGCGTGCGATGGCCTTTGATGCGCCCGCTATCGGCGACCGCTACGCGGATCTCGTGTACGAGGCCGCCGCGCTCGTGCGTGATAAGATCCATCGCGAGCGGCCACCGTATCCGGCCGGGTCGGGATCGTAGCGTCGACGGCAACGACACGTCACTCTCGTGGGATTCGGTCATGAAGCCACTCGTCGGTCTGGCAAACGGTTTGCTCACCATGTGGGAGCAGGTCCGCGGACGCCGGCGGCACCGCGCGGCGACGGGACCAGCCGAGGCCAGCGGCTCGCGGTGGGCCCAGGATGGACCGGCCGCGACCGTCATTCTCCTGAACTGGCAGCGGCTGTCGAACGTGAGGACCATCCTCGACGTCTATACCCGATATCGTCGGATCGCCGAGATCATCGTCTGGAACAACAATCCGGAGCTGACCTTTACCCACCGCCACCCGAAAGTTCGGTCGGTCAACAGTGGAGAGCTGGGTCTCAGCACGCGCTGGGCTGCCGCCCTTCTCGCCTCGCACGGCTGCCTCATCGTGGTCGACGATGATCTGATCGCCGACGAGGACACCATCGATCGCTTGATCGAGTGGCACCGCCGCGACCCGGATCGCGCCTACACGCTCCACGGCCGCAATCCGACGCCGGACAATGAATACGCGGTGCAGGTCGATCACGTCCGCCAGCCGACCGAGACGCTCATGCACCTGACGCGGCTGGTTTGCCTGGACCGGCGGTACGTGCCGCACTACTTCCTCGCGCTCGAAGAGCTCGGCCTCTGCATCGATCCCGCGAGAGGCGGAGGCGAAGACATCGTCATGAGCTTTGCCCTGACCCACGCGACGGGCAAGCGACCCCTCGTCGTCCCGGGCAGCTACCGCGACCTGCTCGCGCCGAACGGTCTCGCGAACCGGTACGGCTCGCAGCGCCAGAATCGCACGCTCATCATGAGGCGCTGTCAGGCGTGGTTCGACGGTTTAGCGCGGCCCCGCGGGGACCAGGGCACGCACCTGTGAGCACCGTCCGCGTTCTGACGAACGATCAACCCCAATGCTTTGGGTCGGGCTCTTCGCCCAACTGCTTTGCCAGCGTCCACCCGAGCCAAGCCAGGAGCGCGACCAGGATGAGATTGCGAAGGTTGAGCAGGACAATGAGCGGAGCGCGCAGCTCTTTGAGCTGCCGGTAGAACACCGGAAAGATCGCCTGCGTCAGGGCCGAGGCCAGGAGAAGCGCAAGGACAGCGGGCGCCAGACGCGGGCGAAAGCCGTAGGCGAGCGCGAAGAGCGGACCGAGCCAGAGCAGGTACTGGGGCGAGAACACCTTGTTGGTGACGATGAAAGCGAGCAGGACAACCGCGCCGAGCAGCAGCACCGCGAGGTCGCGCGCCGCCAGCGAGAGAGCGCGCCTCAGGGCCAGGAAACGCCAGGCGATGGCGCCCACGATCGCCAGGAAGAGTGGGCCCGAGAGCGACTTCACCAACTCGGTATAGGGCGTTTCGAGGCCGGCGGCGGCATGGCTCCTGCCGACCGAGATCGGCTGGCCGAATCCGTATCCGGCCATGATCACCCCGGCATAGGTGCTCTCGATCTGGATGCCGCGGTCCATGTGATAGGTGAAGCTGCGCACGTACCCGTCGCCCCAGATCGCGTAGAACGCGAGATTGAGCACGAGCAGTGTCACTACGAAGCCGGCCACTACGGCGCCGCCGGACCGCCACAGCGGCCGGGGAGCCGCAGCGCAAAGCCACAGCAGGGCGGCTGGAATCAGCACACCGGGCACGATCTTCACCAGCACGCCGGCGGCGGCCAGCGCACCGAAGGCCGCGAACCACGGCGTGGAATCCGCACGCGACGCCCGCTGGAAAAGGATCCCGCCCACCACGCAGAGCAGCGGAACGATGTGGTCGAAGCGCGCACCGGCCAGTCCGCCGAAGCAGAGGAGGAAAGCGGCCGATCCCCAGAGTGTGCGGTTAGCCTGGGCGGCGGTGATCGGCCGGCCATCGGCCAGCAGGCGCAGGCCCAGGAGTAGCGTGCCCAGATAGAGGACACCGCACCACGCGACGAAACCGGTCCGGTAGGCGCTGAAATCGCGACCGAGCAGCAGGGGCGGCAGGAGCAAAAGCAAAGCGCCGGGCTGGTACTCGACCGGGACGTCGCGGTACGGCCTCAGCCGGCCTTGGTCCGTAGCGTCGGCGGGCTGGTCGGGATCGGTGCCGTACCACGTCACCGTCGCGTAGCGGTAGAAGAGGCGGATTTCCCCGTGGCGGTCGAAGAACCAGATAACGAGCCCCAATGGCCCGCGCTCGCGGAGAAAGGCTTCGACCCCCGTGCCGATGCCCCCGCCGCTCGGCACGCTTCTTTCAATGCGGCGGCGTTCGCCGTCCCGGAAATGCAGCTGGAAAATCCCGAGGAAGATCACGGCGTGCAGCAACAGCGCGAGGGCGGGACCGGTGTGGCGCCACCACGCGCGCGGAACGGGAGTGGACGCCATGAAGCGCTCCTCCACCTGGTGCGGGACCTTTCCGGTCGCCGACCTCGACGTGGTTAACAACCACGCGAGGAACCACCGGGATGGGCGGAGCAATTGCCGCCGCGGGGACGGCGCACCGGGCTTGACGGCCCCGCCGTCGCCGGCTCAGTATCTCCCGGTGGCGGTCGCGGGACAACTCGCTCCTCGCAGCGGTCTCGACCTACCAGGAGCGGGACAATATTCGCGGGCTCCTCAGAAACCAGGGCCCATCCGGCTGTTCGTATTTGTCCACTTTCTTGTACTCGGCGTATCGGCGAGCATGCGGCACCTGGGCGGTCAGAGCAACTTCTACGACCTCGGCGTCATGGACAACATCGTCTGGCAAACGATCCACGGTCGCTTGTTCTTCTATCCGCAGTACGAGATGTCCTACTTCGGCGACCATTTCGCGCCGATCCTGTTCTTGTTTGTGCCGCTCTACGCGCTCTGGGCCCACCCGCTGGTCCTGATCGTCGGGCAGGCCCTGGCGCTGGCCATGGGCGGGCTGTTCGTTCACCGGATTGCGCTGCTGCATCTGGTGCGGGACCCGGCCGAAAGCGGCCCCGAGGTAAAGCTGGCTCGGCGCGCGGCGTGGGTTTTGACGGTGGTCTACGCGCTACACCCGTCGCTGCTGTACGTCGCCATGTTCGACTTCCATCCCGTCGCGCTGATGATCCCACTCTCGCTGGCCACGTATTACTGCTACCAGACGCGGAGGTGGGTCTGGCTCGTCGTGTCTCTCGTTCTCTTAACAGCCTGCCAGGAAGAGGCGCCGATCACGGTTGCCGCCTTCGGGCTGTACATGCTCGCCTTCGGCAGGGCGAACGCTGACCGGTGGATCGGCGCCGTGACGAGCGCGACGGCCACTCTGTATTTCGTTCTCGTGATGAAGGTGATCATCCCCGCGTTCCAGCCAGATCCCACCTCGGCGAATTGGGCGTACCTTTCGCGCTACGCGCACCTGGGAGGCTCGATGGGGGAGCTCGTGCGCGCCGTTGTGCTCCACCCGCTCGACGCGGTCGCCGGGTCCTTCGAGCTTTACAAGCTCAGGACCCTGCTTCTGCTTTTCATGCCCCTCGGCCTGCTGCCGTTGCTGGGTTGGCGCGCCCTGCTGGTCGCTCTGCCCTCGCTCGGATACACGTACTTGAGCGCCCGCCCCAACCAATTCGTCATTGCGCACCAGTACTTCTCGCCTGCTCTGGGCTGGCTGGTGGTAGGCGCGGCGCAGGGGTGGAGCCTCTGGGTTGGGTTCTGGCGGCAACACTGCGCCCCGCGTGTGGCCCCTCGGCGATGGCTGGTCGTCGCGGCTGCGCCGCTGGCGGTCGCGCTCGTGGCGACGATCGCGATCGACGCCATACTGAGCCCGATCAAGCCAGGCTTCTTCAGGCGACACCCCTACCGCGATCAACTCGAAGAGCTCCATCGCATCATCGGACCCGACGCCTCGCTGTCCGTGACCAACGGCCTGGCGCCCTCGTTTGCCCATCGCCGCGAGTACTTTCTCGCGCTGGACTTCACGCTCAACCGCGACCTCAATGCAGCGCTAAGGCTCCCCGACTACCGCGACACGATGTTTCATCTGTTCGATCTGACCGCCCTGGCCGGCAGCCAGGACCGCGAGCGTCGGGTCGCCCGGCTGCTCGCCGACGAGCGTTACGGTGTCCGGTACTACCGGTTCCCGCTGGTCCTCTTCGAGCGCGGCCTCGCGAGACGACCGCAGCCGGAGCTCGAGGCGCTCATCACCGGGGACGGCGACGATGGACCGGGGGTCGTACGAGCGTTCCCCGCGGTGTTCTTGCACATCCGGGATGCGAGCGCGGTGGAGCGTGATCTCGGCGTCGGTGGTCGCGGTGCGATGCTTCACTTTGTCCCGGGCCGCCACGGTCGGGTGAGCGGCCCCTGGGTAATCCTGCCCGCCGGGCTCTATGCCGTCGACTTCTACCTCAGGCTCGAAGCGCCAGCCTCCGGCACGGTCGCTGACCTCGAAGTGATCAGCAACAACAACCGGAAGCAGCATGCCAGCCGGCAAGTGACGGCGGTCGACTTCACCGGCACCCGGCGCTGCCAGCCGTTTACGCTTCCCGCCGAGTTGCCCACCGAGACGGCGGATCTGCAGTTCAGGACGTACTCGTACGGCGCCACTCTCTCGCTGTGTAAGGTGGTGGTGCGACGTCAAGTCCGAGGGAGCTGACGAGCCCGGCTTGACGCCTCTGCCGTCATCGGCGCAGTATCCCCCGATGGCGACCGGGGACGACGCGCTCCTCATCGCGATCCCGACCTACAACGAGCGCGACAATATCGACGCACTTCTCACCTCGCTGCTCGGGCTGCACCCGACCGCGCACGTGGTGGTGATCGACGACGCCTCTCCCGATGGGACCGGCGAGCTGGTAGCCGCCCGCGCTCGAGAGGACTCCCGGATCCATCTGATCGAGCGTGACCGGAAAAGCGGAATCGGGAGCGCCTACCGGGCGGCCTTCGCGTGGGCGCTCGAGCACGGCTTCGCGCTCGTGGTCTCGATGGACGCGGACTGGTCCCACGATCCGCGAGAGATCTCGAATCTTCTGCAGGTGATCGGGGAGGCCGATGTGGTGGTGGGCTCCCGCTACGTCAGAGGCGGCCGCATCGAGGACTGGCCGTGGTCTCGTCTCGTCCTGAGCCGTGGAGCCAACGCCCTCGCCCGGCTCCTGGTCGGCCGACGCCTCTCCGACTGGACCTCCGGCTTCAAGTGTTATCGGGCGAGCATGCTGAAGGCGCTTCCGTTCGGCTCAGGCGGCATCGACTCGGAGGGCTACGCCTTCCAGGTTGATATCCTCTACCATTGCCACCGCGCGGGCTTTCGAATCCGCGAGGTTCCCATCGTCTTCGTCGATCGCAAGCAGGGCCGGACCAAGATGTCGCGCATCGAGGTATACCAGGGCGTCCTCACGCTGTTCCGAATCGCGTCGCGTCGGGGGGTGGGGTGGATCGCCCGGCGGCTCGGGGCGTAGCCTCGGATCTTACGTCGGCGTGCGGACGAAGAGCGAGACTCCGATCCCCCCGAAGACGATGTTCGCCGTCCACGCGGCGACGATCGGTGGCAGGAGGTCCACCCGGCCGAGCGAAAGGGCTCCGGAGTTGACCACCCAGTACGCGATCGCGATCGCGACGGCGATTGCTCCGCCAATGACGCGCCCGCCCTGCGGCCACCGTGCGGCGCACGAAATAGCCAACACGGCGAGCACCAGGCTCATCAGCGGGAACGAGAGCTTGGAATGGAGATAGAGCACCTGGGTGCCAACCGCCTGGCCGCGCTCTCGCATGTGGCGGACATAGGCCCGGAGCTCCGCAAACGTCATCGCCGAGGGCGCCGGCATCGCGCCGAGGGCCTCGAGAGAGTCGGTCAGACGGACCGGCGTCGCGCTCTCCGATTCGGTCTGCACCGTGTCATCGGGACCGAACTCCCGCTCAACGCTCCGGTCGAGCTCCAGCCCGTCCGAAGCCCAGACCGCTTGCGCCGCATCGACGCGCTTGACCAGTCGAAAATTCGCGTCCCTCTGAATGAGGGTGATGCCGCTGACTTGACGCAGAGCGCGATCGAGGCGGTCGATACGGACGAACTCGGAGTCGGACCGACGGTACCAGTGCAGTTGGGGTCGGCTCCCGGAGACCGTGGTCTTGCGGATCTCCACCCGGTCGACCTCCTCGCCCTTGGCATTCAGCATGGGCGCCGCCGTCTCCTGGAAGACGAATGCCCCGACGCTCACCGCCCCGGCCAGGACGAGAACGGGGAGGCTGATTCGGTGGAGGCTCAAGCCCGCCGCCTTCAACGCGGTCAGCTCCCGATACCGCTCGAGCTCCATGAAGAGAAAGATTGTCGCCACGAGCACGATGATGGGCAAGGCTTGGTGCAATGCCGCCGGCAGGCGATACGCGAAGTGCTTGAGGATGGCGCGCAGCGATGGTTCGTAGCGGCTCAAGGTCTCGACGAGATCGACCACGACAAAGATCGCCGTGGCCACGCCCAATCCGTAGCCGAAATAGATGACGAACTGCCGGGCGAGATAGCGGTCGATGAGAGAGCTCAGATAGCGACGCCGCCGAATGTTCCGCGGGCGCGCGCTCGCGGGCGCGCGGCGGCGGAGCGACGGCAGTGACGATCGGGTCGGAAGGAGGTCGAGGACGCGGGCTGCGAAACGCCGCCACCCGCGCGGCGCCGGCTCGACCGTGAAGTACAGGAGGACGCCGCCGACCAGTCCGAACACGATGATGGGCACCCAGCGTCCTCCGCCCCAGGGACGAAGCACTGTCACGCGGCCGAGGGCCTCCTGTGTGACGTGATGCACCAGGTAAATGATGATGCCGCCAACCGCCGCGACGGCTCGCCCCCCCCGATGAAGCCGGATGCCCAGGGGAAAGGCGACCATCGCGAACACGATAGGAGCCAGCGGCAGGGATAATCGTTTGTGGAACTCGACGACGAACATCTCGGCCTTCTCGGCTCGTCGCGAGTAATCGAGCGCGCGCGTGTTCAGGACCAGATCCCACGTGGTCAGCTTCTTCTGAGCCCCCGCCTCCTTCTCGACCTCGGCGATCTGGGTGGCCATGTCGAGGGGCGTCTCGTAGACCTCGAATTTCGTCACGCGATACCAGGCGGGCGACTCCGGTCGCGACTCGTGGACGGCGCCGTCAGTCAGTCTGAGGATGGTCCGCTGGTTCGGCTCGTCGTCGATCAGGCGTCCGTGAGGCGCCGTGATGATCCCGAAGGTCTTGGGGTCGCGCTCGTCACCGATCAGCACTCCGCGGAGCTCGGACGTCGACAGATCCATCTCATCGGTGTACACGACGATATTGCCGATCCGGGTGAAGGTCTGCTCCTGGATCATTGGAATGGCGGCGTGTTGACGGAGCTCGCGGAGGCATTGGAAGAACGCCGCGGACCCCCACGGATTGATCCAGATCGTCAGCGTGGCCACCGTCAGCGCCACGGCGAGCGCAGCGACCAGAAAAGGGCGGAACAGGCGCAGCGGGCTGACACCCAGGGCATGGAGCGCAACCACCTCGAGGTCGGACGCCAGGCGGCCGCACGTCGTCACGACCGCCAGGAGCAGGCCCATCGGAAGCGTGTGACTCAGGAACGACAACAGCAGCAGGGCCCACAGCTGAAACACCAGATAAAGCGGTGCGCCATTCACGGCCATGTTGCTGAAGTCCTGCAGCCGGTCCATCACGTGGAGGAAGGTGAACACGCTGACGGCGATGACGAAGACGGGGAACATCTGACGGTAGACGTAGCGATCGAGAACCGGGAACGCCATTCTCACGAAACACTACCGGATGCGTGGACCGGACGACAAGTCCGGGAAGGTTAGGGGCCTTCGACCGGGGTTTCCGCGCCGGCGATGTGCTTGATACCGGCCTCGCGCACCGCGCGTGAGATCACGACCGCCGCACGATCGATCTCCTCCGAGGTGTGCGCCGCCGAGCAGCTCGCCCGGAGCAGGCACGCATCGGGGGGACAGGCGGGCGGTAGCATGATGTTTACATAAACTCCCTCTTCGAGGAGCCGCCGCCAGAGCGTGATCGTGGCCAGCTCGTCGCCCACCGGGATCGCCACGATTGGCGACTCGACCGGCGCGACAACGCAGCCTCCGGCCTGTAGCCCTGCCCGCAAGCGTCTCGTGTTCACCCAGAGACGCTCGCGCAGGGATGCGTCACGCGCGATCACCCGGAGCGCCGCGCGAACGCTCGCGATCGTTGCCGCTGAACCCGACGCCGTGAACACATAGCTCCGCGCGACGAAACGGAGGCTCTCGAGCTCGGGCCAGTCGGCGACGCAGAAGCCGCCGACGCTGCCGAGCGCCTTCGAGAACGTCCCCACGACGAAGTCGACCTCGCCGAGGACGCCCTCAGACTCCGCCCGGCCCAGACCGCGCGCACCGTAGGCGCCGAACGAGTGGGCCTCGTCCACCAACAGATATGCGCCGTGCTCGCGACAGACCGCCACGATCTCCTTGAGCGGAGCGACGTCGCCCCGGACGGAATACACGCCCTCCACGACGACCAGGCGATCCCGCCTCCCACTCGGCAGTCGCGCCAGTTTCCGCGCGAGATCCTCGGGGGAATTGTGATGAAAGACAAGCGTCGTCGCGCCCGAGAGCCGGGCTCCATCATAGATGCTCGCGTGGCTATCAGCGTCCACGAGCAGCGCGTCGCCCGTTCTGCAGAGCCCGGCGATGAGGGAGAGGTTTGCCTGGTACCCGGTCGTGAAGATGATCGCGTGGCGCTTGCCGAAGTGGGCGGCGAGGTCGTGCTCGAGCTCTGTATGGATCGCCAGCGTGCCATTGGCTGCACGCGACCCTGTCGTGCCGACGCCGTAGCGATCCACGGCCTCTCGCGCTGCCGCGAGGACCTCCGGGTGGAACGTCAGGCCGAGGTAATTGTTCGACCCGAGCATCAGGGTCCGGCGTCCCCGGATCACGACTTCAGAGGCGCTCAGGACCTCGTCGATCGTGAGGTCGCCTGGGCAGGCGGCCTCGGGCCCCAATTCTGCTCGTCGCGCGATGAGGGCGCGCAGCTTGTCGAGGAGATCTCCCGTCGACGGGCCGCGTTGGATCACGAAACTTCCTGTGGGCTCCGCGCGCGTGGGTGTGTGCGGACCAGCGTGCCGGCCGCGTACCGTTCGCGTAGCTCCACCCGGCGTAGCTTGCCACTGGTGGTTCGGCCGACCGTCCCCTTGGGGACGAGCACGATCTCGTGAACGGCGAGCCCGGTCGCCTGGAGTAGCCGACGCCGCACCTCGGCCTGCAGCAGATCACCGGGCGTGTGTCCCTGGGTCTCGACGACCACGACGGCGCGGTCTGGATGTCCTGGCTCGGTGGCCGCGAACGCGGCGACGCAGCCTGCACGCACACCGGGCACCCGATTCACAACCTGCTCGAGGTCCTGCGGGAAGTAGTTGCGGCCAGCGACGATGATCGTCTCCTTCCGGCGGCCGCAGATGTAAAGCTCGCCTCCGGCGAGATACCCGAGGTCGCCTGTAGAGCACCAGCCGTCGCGGATGACCTCGGCGGTTGCCCCGGGCGCGCTCAGGTAGCCATGCATCACCGAAGGCCCCGACACGAGGATCTCGCCGACGACGCGCTCGCCGACCGGGTGGCCACGGTCGTCGACCACACGGAGCGCGTGCTCGGGGAACGCGCGGCCGCAGCCGACGAGACGCAGGGCGCCCGGAGCGTCGGATGAGCAAGGCACAGCCCGTCGACGTGCGGCGAGCTCCGATGCGCGGACAGTGTCGACGCGCAGGTCGCGACCCGGCGGTGCAAGGGTGGCGGCGAGCGTGTGCTCAGCCAAACCGTACGCGGGCACGAAGCTCGTGGCGCGGAATCCGACGGGCGCGAACTTCGCGGCGAATGCCTCGAGCGTCGCGGCCTGGATCGGCTCGGCGCCGCAGCCGGCCACGCGCCAGGAAGAGAGGTCGAGGCCATCGAGCTCGGCGTCCTTCACCCGACGCACGCACATCTCGTAGGCGAAGTTCGGGGCGAAGCTGATCGTGCCGCGATGACGAGTGATCGCGCGGAGCCACACCGCGGGTCGTTTCACGAATGCCCACGGTGACAGAAGGACGGTGGTGTTCCCGTGATACAGAGCACACAGCGCCAAGCCGATGAGGCCCATATCGTGGAACAGAGGCAGCCAGCTCACCCCGACACAGTCGGGGCTCAACCCCAAGCCCGCAGGGCCACCGATTGCGCGTATGTTCGCGTCGAGGTTGGCGTGAGTGAGCACAACGCCTTTCGGCTGCGACGTCGAACCCGAGGTGAACTGGAAAAGCGCCGGAGCATCGGCGTCAGCAGGCTCTGCCGTCGAGAGCGCCGGCCCCGTGAGCTCGCTCCACGCGGAGACAAATCGGATGGTCGGCGCGGATACCGGCAAGGCGTCGAGCAACGGGCGGAGTCTCGGGGTCGTGATGATTGCACGCGCGCGTGCAGCGCGGACTAGCGGCGCGATCATGTCGAGATATGCGCCGAACGTCCCAACGTGAACTGGGTCTGCGAGCGGCGTCGGCACGAGGCCGGCCACCGACGCCCCCAGGAAGGCCGTGAGAAAGCCGGCGGCTTCCGGGATGACGAGCGCGACGCAGTCACCCGGCTCGAGGCCGCGGGCGCGAAGCGCGCCGCCCAGGGCGAGCGCCGAGTCCCGCAGCGCGGCAAAGCGCACGGAGCCCTCCGCTCCATTCGCGTCCACGAAGACGTAGGCGCCCGGGCCGGCCGCGGCATCGTCGAGTGCCTGCGCAACCGTCCGAATCATCGTGAGCCGACCTTGATCAGTGCGTCCAGGTGCTCGCGAACCTGAGCGACGGTGCGGATCGTCTCGATGTCATTCAGCGGAATCGAAACGTCGAAGCGATCCTCGAGCTCGGCGATGAGCTCGTACCGGAGCAGGGAATCGAAGCCCAGGTCGAGCTCGAGATCGCTCGCAGCGGTGGGCTCGACTGGCCGGCGGCTGACGCGCTTCACGATCGCGATGATCTCTGCCTCGAGCGAGAGGCCGCGAGTGGTCATCGGCCCTCGAGGATACTCGATCGATGCGGCGTCGGGACTTTGGATCTTGGGACAGGGGCATGGGGTCTCGGGACGGGGTCAAGGCAGTGACCCGGCGGGGCAGCGCCGCAAAGTAGGAACCAAGGCGGTCTCGTGACCGAATTCTGCATGGACCCGCTATGACGCTACTGGATTTCCGAAATCGTGGCAAGTGCAACCGTGATTGGGCGTTCGCGGCTCCACCGCCGCAATTCGGTTCTTGAACGCCCCTCGGCCGCATGGTACAAAATCCGCGCCTTCGGGATCGACGCGCACGGTGGTACGAGGAGGAGCCTGTCGCTTGCAGCGTGACGTGGAGGAGCTGACGGCCTCGCCGCCGCGCCGATCTTGATGCGCGTCGCGATGCTTGGAACCCGCGGTGTGCCGGCCAGTTATAGCGGCTTCGAGACGTGCGCGGAGGAGTTGGGCACGCGGTTGGCTGCGCGGGGGCACGACGTCGCGGTGTACTGCCGCGTTCCCCATATCACCCATGCAGGAGCCGAGTATCGTGGAATGCGTCTGGTAAAGCTGCCGACCATTCGGAGCAAGCATCTCGATACCATCACGCACAGCCTGCTTTCGGCGATCCACGCTCTATCGCAGGGCTACCATGTCAGCCTGTTCTTCAACGTCGGCACCAGCGCCGTGACCTGGATCCCGCGCCTGGCCGGCCAGCGTGTGGTCCTCAACGTCGACGGGCTCGACTGGAAGCGAAAGAAGTGGGGACCTTTCGCGCGATGGTACATTCGCGCCTCCGAGCGCTGGGCGACTCGCTTCCCGCACCGGGTTGTCACCGACTCTCGGCGGGTCCAGGAGTATTACCTCGCTCGGTATGGCGCGCCCGCGAGCTACATCGCGTATGGGGCCGAGCCTATGACCGCAGCGCCTGGGCCGCATCTGGCTCGGTACGGGCTCACCCCCGGACGGTACGTCCTATTCGTAGGTCGGCTCGTGCCGGAGAATTGCGCGCATCATCTCGTCGAGGCCTTTCGCGGGCTGGCCACGGACTTCCGCTGCGTGATCATCGGTGACGCTCCCTATGCCGCCGCCTACATCCGCGAGCTCCGAGCCACGACAGACCCGCGAGTCGTCTTTACGGGCTACCTCTTCGGCGAAGGCTACCGGGAGGTGGCGGGCAACGCCTATTGCTTCGTCGAGACTTCCGAGGTCGGCGGGACCCATCCAGCCCTGCTGGAGGCGATGGCATTCGGCCGATGCGTCGCGGTGAACGACACTCCGGAGAACCTCGAGACCATTGCTGACACGGGGTTCAGCTACGAGGGCGCGTTGGGCGCGATGAGCTTGCGGACGCTCCTCGAGCGCCTCCTCAAGGATCCGGCGATCGTGCTGGAGCATGGCGAACGGGCGCGAGAGCGCGTCCGGGCGCACTACTCCTGGAATTCGGTCACCGACGCCTACGAGCAACTCTTCCTGGAGTTAACAGGGGCGGTCGAATAATGCTGGGCAAGCGCCGCGTTATGTGGGTCCTGCGCCTAGTCGTCGCCGACGGCTTCGTGCTGCTCGGCGCGTTCTTTGCCGCGTACGAACTGCGCGTCCTCTTGGACCGTCCGCTTGCGCGGGCCGCCGGCCCGCTCTGGCACTATCTCTGGCTGCTCGGACTGATCGTGCCGGTGTGGATCGCCCTGCTGGCCGGCCTCGGCGGCTACAGCCTTGGCTGGACCACGCGCTCGCGCCCGTGGCTTGTGGCCAGAGTCAGCGGCATCGGCCTCCTGCTCCTCACGGCGGTGCTGTTCTTCGCCCAGGAGAGCGAGATCAACCGCAGCCTTCTCCTCCTCTTTGCCGGCGTCAGCGCCATTGGCCTCGGGGTGGAGCGCACACTGGTGCTGGCGTGGCTTCGCCGGCGCCGCGGGGAGCGCTGGTCGCACGTGGCCATTGTGGTGGGCACCGACGAGCGCGCGGAGAGGCTCATCGCGTCGCTTCGCCGCTATCCAGAGACGGGCTGGCTGGTGCGCGGCTGCCTCAGCGTGGATCCGGCCGACGCGATCCGGAGGGTCGGCGGCGTTCCGGTCATCGGGACCCTCCAGGATCTTCCCGACCTGCTGCAGGAGGACGTGGTTGTCGACGAGGTCTTCTTCGCGGTGCCGGCCGACCGCCTCGACCGGCTCACCGACGCCCTGGAGTCGTGCGAGAACCTCGGCGTCGACGCGCGCGTGCTCGTAGACCTTTATCGGCCCGCCCACGCCAAGTCGTACGTCGAGGAGCTGTTCACCCTTCCGTTCTACGGTGTCTCGCCGACGCTCACGCGCCAGGGTGCCTTGGCCGTCAAGCGAGCGATCGATGTCGTCGGTGCGCTGCTCCTCCTGGTCGTGACCGCTCCGCTCCTGGTTGTCGTCTCGTCATTCATTCGGATATCCTCGCGCGGGCCGGTCATCTTCCGGCAGCTGCGGAGCGGCTTTCACGGTCGGGCCTTCCAAATGTACAAGCTCCGCACGATGGTTGCCGACGCCGAGCAGCGGCGGAACGAGGTGCTGCATCTCAACGAGATGGACGGTCCGGTCTTCAAGGCCACCGACGATCCGCGTCGGACACGGCTCGGCCGGCTTATCCGGCGCTACAGCGTGGATGAGCTGCCTCAGCTGGTCAACGTCATCAAGGGCGAGATGAGCCTCGTCGGACCGCGCCCGCTACCCCTCTACGAGGCGAGCCGGATCAAGGGCGTCCAGCGCCGG
>WNGJ01000421.1_pt1 | contig 37889 bp, 35 predicted proteins | sample 5400611 | NCBI WGS metagenome assembly WNGJ01 (sample SAMN13153375, study PRJNA577476) | soil metagenome | isolation source: 40 cm soil or saprolite under Garry oak tree replicate 1 | place: USA:California | collected 2016-06-15
CTGGAGCGTGCTTGCCCGCGGATCACCGCCAGGTAGCTCCTATTCATCTGATGTTTCGCGGGTGCTGATTCGCGTGGCAGGATTCGGGCATGTCCGCAATCAGCGATCGCTACGATCGGGCGGCCGCGCGCTACCAGAAGTGGTGGGCTCCGGTCCTCGAGGAGACGGCCGTCCGGGTGCTCGATCGGCTCGCCGGGAAGCTGCCGCTGGACGAGCCCCAGCGAATCGTCGACATCGGGACGGGCACCGGCACCCTGGTACTCGAGGCTCTTCGTCGCTGGCCGCAGAGCTCGTTGACGGGCACAGATGCCTCGAGCGGAATGATCGTCGGGGCTCGAGAACGCGCTCGCACGGAGCTCGCGCAGGCCGACCAAGAGCGACTGTCGCTGGTTGTCGCCGAAGCCGACCGCCTGCCGTTCGCCGATGCCAGCTTCGATGCCGCCGTCTCGTCATTCGTGTTCCAGCTCGTACCCGATCGGGCGGCGGCCTTCCGCGAGGTGCGGCGCGTGCTGCGGCCGGGCGGACTGCTGGTCTTCGTGACATGGATGCTCTCGGACATTCGATTCGCCGCCGACGAGGCCTTCTTCGACGTCGTCGACGAGCTGAGAATCCCCGACCAGGACGGGCCCGAGGAGGATCGAACGGGCGACCTGGTCTCGCCACGTTCCGCCGCCGATCAGCTGCGACGTGTTGGTTACCGCGATGTCAGCGCCGCGCAGGAGTGGCTGGAATATCGGTTTGATCGAGTCGCCTATGTCGACTTCCTGGAGGAGTACGGCGAGAGCGACCTCTTCCGATCACTGGAGCCGCGTATGCGCAGACGGCTGCGCCAGCGGGCCACAGAGCGCCTCGAGTCCCTGCCGGCGACCGACTTCGACTGGCGCGTCCCGGTTGTCATGGCGGTCGCACGCAGGGGCTGACTGGTGGCGCGGGGATGTCGCCCTGAGCGTCAGTCGTTCGCTAGTCGCGAATTTGATCGACGTGCAATCACGTTGAGGCGCACGTAGTCGATCTCCGGAGCGGGCAGTGAGGCGGCGACACGCTTCACGAAGTCGATCCGGGCGTGGGGCGGGAGGCGTTCGAGGTGCGCGCCCAGGATGACCGTCGCGAGAAAGCGTTCGAAGGGCTCACCGGCCTCGAACCGGGTTGCTTCGGGCTGGAGCCATGCCCGAATTTCCGTGAAGCGGGCTCTGCGAAGCCGCTCGGTCGTCGCCTCGGGGGTCTCGAAATGAGTCGGGCCGAGCCATCCGTCATCGATCGTAGCAAGGACTCGCATGACCGAGGCGATGTTGCCGGCGCCTCCGAACTGCGCTACCAGCCAGCCACGGGGCTGTAGGACCGCGGCCAGATGGCGGAACAGGGCGTCGTGGTCGGGCACCCAGTGAAACGTGGCGGTCGACAGGATCGCGTCCACGGGCGACTCGAGGGGCAGCGGCTTGCCGAGGTCCGCAACAACGAATTCGACACGGTCGCCGTGTGCCGCGAGCCGCTTCCTCGCCTCTCCGATCATCGCCGAAGAGGCGTCCAGCGCGACCACCCGTCCGGCCGGCAATCGCGAAAGGAGGTACTCCGTGACGCGGCCGGTCCCGCAGCCCGCGTCGAGAACCCGTTCCGTGCCGGCCAGCGGAAGGCGATCGACGACGTCGCGCCCCCAGCGTGCCTGCGGAGCGGCGACTCGATCGTATGCGGCTGCATCCCACTCTCGCATCGTGCTTCCCAGCTAGAAGGCAAGGCCGGAGCGGCCCGGCACCAATCGGTACCAAAAGCCTGAGCAAATGCCTGACGAACGCTCGACGGGGGCTGCTACGCTGGCCGTGGTCAGATGGGCACTCCGCATCCGCGGTACTGGCCAGAGCCAACCAAGGGAGGTAGGCGAGTGGTCCAAGAGATCTGGAGCAAATTCAACGCGAACGAGCGACTGGCGGCGATCGGGGCGATCGTGATCCTCGTCAGTTTCATCATCGGACTTGTCAGCCCCTACGGGATCGGCGCGAGCACGATTGCTCTGCTCGGGGCCCTTGCGGTCCTCGCAGTGCTCTATCTCAAATATGCCCCCAACCAGACCATCACCTGGCCCGCCCCGGTGCCGGTGATCCTTCTGGCTATCAGCGGCGTGGTGGGCCTCCTCGAGCTGATCGACCTCCTGCGGGTGGTTCAGGTGCTCGGGAGTTTCGGTGGGACGTACCTCGTGGCCGTGATCGGGACCGTCGTCGGCGCGGCGATCATGCTCTGGGGTTCGTACCAGGAATGGCAGTCGACCAAGTCGCCTGCCTGACGGCTCAAGCCCGGCCACGAGACAGAAGGGCGAGCCCGGTCAGCCGACCGGGCTCGTTGATTCGACGGGCACCGACGTCCGGCGTGGGTCGCGCAGCCCCAGCCCGTTCACGGCGGCCCCCGCAAGGAGGAGGCCTGAGTTCAGCAGGAGCGCCAGGTGGAACGCGTCGGTCGAGGCCTCCTTCGATCCCTCGGCAATGTTGGGCGTGACCGGTCCGATTGGCCGGTTCAATGGTGGCAAGTCGTGGCGGATCTCGCGTGATGAGGTGTCGATGCCCGGAACGCGACTTGCAAGGCCGCTGTAGAAGGTGGCACTGACCGCGATGAAGATCAGGGCGCCAAGGAGCGGCTGGCCGACGCGCGAGATCGCGTTGTTGATCGCAGAGCCAAGGCCCGCGTGGCGCGTCGCGATCGAGCTCATCAATGTGCTCGTCAGGGGCGCCACGACGCACGCAATTCCGATGCCGTAAAGAAGGTTGTAGGGCAGGACGTCGAACAGGTAGCCCTGCGACGGGAGGAGGCTGGAAGGCTTGTCCGCCTCGGCCAGCCATGGTGGCGAGCTCGCGGGGATTCGCGCGAACCAGAGGAGACCGATCGCCATCAGGATCGGCCCGATCGTCAGGAAGACCCGGCTGCCCAGCCGTCCGGCGAGCGTTCCCACTCGTGCCGACAGAAACGTCAGCAACAGCCCAACGGGCAACCCCGCAATTCCGGCAGCGAAGGCGGTATAGCCCAGGACGTTCTGCAGGTACAGGCCCTGGAATCCGAGTGTGACGTACAGCGCGCCGTAGATCAGGAAGGTTGACAGATTGATAACGGCGAACGCCCGCGAGCGGAACAGGTTGAGCGGAACGAGGGGATTCGGTCGCGTCGCCATGAGAAAGGGAAATGCGATCAGGGCGACCGTGCCGATGCCCAGCGCGACGAAGGCGCTCTGATCTGCCCAGCGCGTTTCCTGGCCGTGGATGGCCCCGAAGGCGAGGCCGCCGACGGCGATCGCGATGACCGCGGCGCCCAGCCAGTCGAATCTCCCGTTGGCCTGGTCGTCGCGGGATTCCGCCATGTGGGCGAGCGTCGCGTACACGCCCAGCACGACCAGCGGCACGTTGATGAGGAACGCGATTCGCCAGGTCAGGGTGTCGACCAGGAAGCCGCCCAGGATCGGGCCGAGGGTGGTCGTGCCCGACGTCGCGGCCGCCCAGATCCCGAAAGCACGAGCTCGCGAGGGGCCCTCGAATGTCGCGGTGATGATCGAAAGCGAGCCCGGGACCAGGACTGCGCCGGCGGCCCCCTGCAGGATTCGGAAGACGACCAGCAGCTCCAGGTTGGGCGCCAGGCCGCACAGGGCCGACGTCAGACCGAAGCCGACCAGACCGACGACGAACATGCGACGCCGTCCGTAGTAGTCGTTGAGCGCGCCGGACAGGATCAGCAGCGCCGACAGGGTCGCGAGGTAGCCGCTGTTGACGTACGTCTGGCCCTCGAGGACGCCGATGACCGTCGCCGGCAATTCACGGCCGATCCGCGGCAGGGCCACGTTCACGACCGTGCCATCGAGGAACACGATCGAGGAGCCGAGGACGACCGCGACCATCGTCCAGCGCTGCCTGGGATTCATTGGCGCATGGTCGCCGGAGCAAGCTTCATGCACAAGGCCGATACGCCGGGAACAAGGCGCCGCGCCGGCATTCGGCCTCGCTCGCTAGACTGCCGACGATGCGCGGTCCGGTTGGTCTGGTGGGCGCCGGCGAGTTCCTCCCCGAGATGGACGTGTTCGACCGCGGATTGCTCGATGGCAGCGGGGCCGGCCGCCCTCGTGTGGCGATCGTGCCGACGGCTTCCTATCCGGATGGGGAAGAGACGTTCCAGCGCTGGGCGGCGCTCGGTATCGAGCATTTCACGAGGCTCGGCGCGGAGGTCGAAGCCGTCCTCGCCCGGAACCGGTCCGAAGCCGACGATGTCGCCCACGCCCAGGCGGTCGGTGAGGCCGACCTGATCTACTTCTCGGGCGGCAAACCGGCGCACCTTCTCGAGACGCTCCTCGACAGCGCACTCTGGTCGGCGGCCCTGGCGGCCAACGAGCGCGGGGCGGCCCTCGTGGGCTGTTCGGCGGGCGCGATCGTCCTCGCCGCCCGGCAGGTCGACCTGCGCCGGTTCATGCTGCCGTGGCCGTTGCGCTGGCGGGATGCCCTTGGCGTCGTTCCAGGCGCTGCGGTATTTCCGCACTACGACGCCTGGCCCGAGCCGTTCACGGCCCTGATGGCCCTTCAGGCTCCGCGGGACATCCTCGTGCTGGGGATTGATGAAGGCACCGCGGTTGTCGGTCGAGACGGGCGATGGCAGGTCCAGGGCCGGTCTCGCGCAACGGTCTGGCGGGGGCGACGGCGAGAGCGGCATCGAGCCGGCGAGGCGTTCGTGCTCTAGTCGCAAACGCGGCGATGAAGCCCTTCAGGCCGCGCTGAGCGAGTGCTGCGCCAGACGCCAAAATCGAACCCAAACGCGATTGACGGTGTATCGACAGATAACGGGACAGACGGCCGGCACCGTCGACTCTCGTGCGTCATGGCCGGTTTGCCTATCGGAGGAGGGCCCATGCGAGCATGGGCGGGGGCGGACCGGCCATTCGCTTTGCCCACCCCATTCGGCTTGTCTCACCCCACTCGGCATTCCCGACGACCTTCGCCTGCCCCAACACATGTGCCTTGCGCCTTGAATCGAAGAGCCCGGTCCGTGACGTGACCGGGCTCTTCGAGTCGCGCAGCTGGCGCTAGGTCTTGACGGTCCGGAAGCAGTCTGAGCAGTAGACAGGGCGATCCATGCGTGGCTTGAAGGGCACCTGTGCCTGGTTGCCGCACGAGGAGCAGATCACCGCGAAGTACTCGCGAACGGGCCGGTCGTCGCCTCGCTCGTAACCGCGCGGCCCGCCGATGTCACGCAGGTCGTAGCCGGTCTCGCGGGTGGCACGCCGGCTGGCTCGGCAGCTGGTGCACCGCTTGGGCTCCGAGGCGAACCCCTTCTGAGCGTAGAACTCCTGGTCGGCGGCGGAATGGATGAACTCAACCCCGCAATCGACGCACGTGAGGGTTCGATCGGTGTACGTCACGGTTTGCCTCCCCAGGCGCCTGCAGCAGTGGCGCGTCCGGCAGGGTCCGGCCTCGGCGGGGCGCGAGGCGGAGTGGAGTCCTGGGAGGAGTCCGGGGCCCGCACGACCCAGGTGCCGATGTCGAGGTCCCTGTCGCGGGCGCACCGGTGATATTAGCGGGGCGGAGAATACCACCGTCGCTCAGGAAGGACCTTGCGCGGTCATGACGGCTTCAGAGGCCCCGCCCTGGGGCCCTCTGGGGCTGACGCGTCGGAGCTCAACGTCGGCGCAAAAGCTGGCAGTCGTGCCGGACAACCTGTCACAATGCGGGCCGAACCTCGGGTCGGCGAGCGAGGGCATGGGGGCTCCTCGCTCGCGCCGAACAGGTGGCGGACCGAGAACCGGATCGCCATCGACGGCGTTTCGATCCGGGCACGACGCCAGTCGACGACATGGGAGATGCGCCCGGGGATGCTTCGACTCCTGCACACCGCAGATGTCCACCTTGGCGCTCGCCACGCCGACATGGGCGAGCAGGCCACCGCTCAGCGAGAGCGTCAATTCGATGCCTTCCGTGCGACGGTCGATCTGGCCTTGGCGGAGAAGGTCGATCTGCTCCTGATCGCTGGCGATCTCTTCGACTCGAACACGCAGCCGCGCCGATCGGTGGAACGCGTCGCGGGCGAGCTCAAGCGCCTGGCCGATGCTGCGATCCGTACGGTCATCATCCCGGGCACTCACGATGTGTACGACCGTGCCTCGATCTACCGGGCCTACGACCTCCCGGGGCTGGCCGGCCAGCCGCCCGACGGCGACCGGATCGTCCTGCTCACTCCCGAGCGTCCAGAGGTCGAGCTGCCTGCCCTCGACGCTGCCGTCTACGGCCGCGTGTTCGGGACCAAGCGGGCGCCGGAGAGTCCGCTGGCCGGCTTCCACGTAGCCCCGGACGGGCCCACCTGGCGGATCGGCATGATCCACGGCGCCATCGCGATACCTGGCAAGACGGATGCGGACGACGTGGTCGTTACGCCCGAGGAGATCGAAGCCTCGGGGCTTGATTATCTGGCGCTCGGGCACTGGCACTCGACCCAGTCCGCCAGGGCGGGCAACGTGACCTACGCTTACAGCGGCTCGCCGGAGCCGCTGGCGCTCGACCAGGACCGTGCGGGCCGCGCCCTCCTCGTGACGCTCGACCAGGCGAATGGCAAGAAGACCGCCAAGGTCGAGGAGAAGAGGGTCGGGCGGATCAAGTTCGCCAGGCTGGAAATCGACGCCGGGACCCTGAGCAGCCAGCCGGCTCTGGTCGAGCGCCTCGCCGCCGAGGCCGATCCGGACCTGGTCCTCGACGTGCGCTTGACGGGCGTGCGACCCGACGAACTCGATCTCCATCCCGAGGAAGTCGAAGGCCAGCTCGGCGCCCGGTTCCTGAAGCTGCGCCTCCGCGACAACTCGGTCGTCGCCCTGACCGAAGGGCCCTTGGCGCCCGCCGACACGATCCTCGGTGCGTTCGTCCGCGACCTGGAAGCGAGGATCGGTGAGCGCGAAACCGCCGGCGCGGGCAGCGAAGCAGCCGAACTCCGCGACGGGCTGCGCCTCGGCCGCCTGCTGCTACGTGGGCACGAGGTCAGCCTGTGAGGATCACCCGGCTCCAGCTGCGCAACATGCGCCGCTATCACGAGCTCGACATCGATCTTGTGCCCGGACTCGCCATCGTCCGCGGCCCCAACGAGGCCGGCAAGACGACCGTGCAGCGGGCCCTCGAGCTGGCCCTTACTCGGCGCGTGACCTCTACCCAGAACGACCTCGAAGGGCACCGTCCATGGGATGCCGCTCGCGACGCCCGGCCGGCGATCACTCTGGAGTTTTACTCCGAGGAGGAGGAAGGGATCCGCCGCGGGTCGCTGGAGAAGGTATTCCTGGGCCCGAAGGGAACGGTCCGGCTCGACCTGGACGGCGAGGTCACGACCGACCCCGCGAAGGCCGATGAGATCCTGGCCGACCTGACGGGCATCCCCACGGAGGCCTTCTTCCGTTCGACGGCGTCCATCCGGCACCACGAGATCGCGGACCTGGCGCGGGACGAGGCCGCTCTCCGGGATCGGCTCCAGGCATCGATCAGCGGCGCGGACCGGGGCACGTCGGCGGCGCGAAAGAAGCTCGATCGAGCAATCCATGACCTGAGCAAAGGCGGCGACAAGTTTCCGGGCCGGATCAAGGAAGCCTCCGAGACGGTCGCCGAGCTGGAGGCCAGCGTCTCGGCCGGCGAGGAGGCACTGGCCCAGCTGGAATCCGATCGAAATACCCTCGCGGAAACTCACGAGCGGCGGGCCACCGCGGAGGCCGATTTGGCCGAGCGACGCTCGATGCTCGAGAAGGCGCGGCTCGCCGAACGTTTGATCGCCGAGCGAGATTCGGCGAAGGAGCGTTTCGAGCGCTACAAGACCGCGGTAGAAGTGTCGGATGAGCTCGCGCGACTGGCCGACTCGCATCCGTCCGCCAATCCCCTGCCGATGCTCCACCAGATCGTTGCCAGGCTGCGGGCCCTCGATTCGCGGATCCGTGAGCTCACGGCCGCGCTCGAGGGAGAAGTCGACGTCCACTTCGAGGTCAAGGAACCGACCAACACCTGGCGCACCACTGCGATCATCGCGATCGCGCTCATCCTGGCCGGTGTCGCATTCTTCGTCTACAACCGCTTCATGGGCGGGGGCGACCTGGTGCTGTTGGCCGCCAGCGTGCTGATCGTGGCAATCGGAGCCGTGGTCGCGTACGTCGGAATCCGGCAACGCCGGGCCGCGATGGACTTCCGCCGGCAGACGCAATTGCGGGACGCCGAGATCGACCGCCGCCTGCGCGGCCGGTCCCAGATGGAACAGGAGCTGCGCGAGGCTCAAGTCGAGACCGCCGACCATCTCGAAGCCGTCGGCGGGCTACCGGATCTCGCCGCCGTCGAGGACCTGGTCCGGCGCGAGGACGAGCACCACCAGCAGATCCAGCGCCTGACCGGGCAGCTCGAGGGACTTGTCGGCAAGGAGCCAGCGGACACATTGCCGCCACTGCGCGACGCGGCGGCACTCGAGATCGAGCAGAAGACCCACGCCCTCGAAGGGTTGGGGCCGATTGCGAAGGAGCCCCGCGCTCGCGAGCGGCTCGAGGTCGAGGTCAAGGATCAGGAAGCCGCGGTCGACCGGACTCGGGACGATGAAGCGACGGCACGCGCGAGGGTCGACGCCAATACCGTCGACTCCGAGGCAGTGGCGGCCGCGGCCGAACACCTGGCATCGGTACGAGAGGCGCTAGCCGCGCTCCAGCGAAGGGAGCGCGTCTATCGCCTCACGCTCGACGCGATCGACGGCGCCGAGCGTGCCACCATGAAGACCGCGACCCGCTTCCTCGAAAAGCGGATGGTGGGCGACCTCGCCCGGCTTAGCGACGGACGGTATCGCAGGGTCCGCGTAGACGATCGAACCCTGGACATCTCCGTCTTTGCCCCGGAGAAGGGGGACTGGGCGAGCGGCTCGGAGCTGTCACAGGGCACGCTCGACCAGATCTATCTCACCGCACGGCTGGGGCTGGTGCGGTTGCTGACCGGCGACCGGCGGCCGCCGCTCATCTTCGACGATCCATTCGTGACGTTCGACGACGCGCGCGCCCTGCGTGGACTCGCCCTGCTGCGTGAGCTCGCGGCCGATTTCCAGATCATCTTCCTCACGACGTCTGACCGCTACGACAGCATGGCGGACGAGGGAGGCGTCGTTGAGCTGCCCGCGCCCACGGCCCGCGACTCGGGTCGGGACGAAGCCGAGACGGAAGCCGCCGAGCCCGTCGCGGCGGCTCCAGCCGGACGGCCCGCCGAGAGCACGCGCGCGTAGTCCCTGCTATCCGCCTGGCCTGAACCGGGCGCCTGAGCGCGTCAGGCGCGCCGCGCGCTTGGCGTCGCGGCTCTCAGGGCCAGCTGAGCGTCGCGGACAGACTGATCCGTCCGAGTCCCGGATCTTCTGAGTTGGCGAGGGTGACCTGCCACAGATCCGTGGCCGTGACGGGCAGCAACGCCTGCACACCGACGCCGGTGCCCGGGTGGTTTCCTGCGGGGCTCCCCTTGGTCAGGTCGGCCAGTTTGAGGCTGTAATCGAAGGGCTTTGCGCCCCAGCTCGCGCTTACCGAGAGATTCCCGCCGACGCGGGGCCGCATGCGAGCGATGAAGCCGTTATTGCCGGATTGGCTCGTCCCGTCGAACCGGAATCCGGTCAGCTTGACCGACGGGTGGTCGGCGCGGAAGGTCAGCGTCAGGTCCACGGTGGGCGTACTGATCCCGATGCCCGTCAGGGTCACGGTCCAGCTGACATGCCCGCTCGACACCCGTCGCGTCACAGAGCCGGCGGCCCCGTCGTGGCAAACAGGCGCCCGCCCCGTCACGGCTACGCACAGGTGGGTGCTCGCCAGCGGACTGCTATTGCTGATGCGGGCCGTCACGGTGGCCGCGCCGTCGCTGAGGAACGTCAACGTACGCGGAGTCCCCATGGGATCGATGCCTGAATCAAGGCGCACATGCCGCAAGACGATGGACGCAGCCGGCGCGAGTGCCGGTGTCGGCGATGGGCTGGGCGAAGGGGACGGCGAGACCTTCGGAGAGGCGGAGGACCCAGGCGATGGGGAGCCTGAACCACCGAGACCAGACGAGCCTGGCGAAGCCGACGGGCTGCCGCTCGCGGACGCTCCTGAGCTCGGACCGGGCGTGCGTGTGCCGGAAAGAAGGACGACGGCGGCGGTGATGCCCAACAGGACCGCGAGCGTTGCGCCGAGGGCGATCGTCAGGCTGCGCCAACCGCTCTGGCTCATCCGGAGCGGGGCCTCCGCGGGGTCATGGTTCGGTCGGGTTCCTCTCTGTTGGACCGTTCGGTCAAGGGTAGCAAGCCTCGGTCGCGTCCTGCTGATCCTGGGGACGCCGCCCTCCCAAGGCCTGCGGTCCCGATCCTGCCATCCGGAATCCTGAGGATTTCGACTGCATCGACTGCGTCGGGCGTTCCGAGTCGGACGACTTCGCTGAAGCCCTCTCCGACCAGGCGCCCAGGGTCCCGCAACGACCGCCCCAGGTCGGCGGACTGCCGCCTGATGGCCGCGTGCGGGACGTCGGCAACGGCGCGGTCGGCCGCCCGCTGCGCGTTTCGGCCGAGGCAGATGGCCTCGGGGAGGTCCAGCACGATGGCGATCGCCGGCCTGCCTGCCGCTACCGCCCGACGCAACAGCCCTTGACGAGCCCAGGGCGTCACGTTGGTCGCGTCGACAACCGTCGTCCGGCCGGAACCGAGGCGCTTCGCGAGCTCCCGATGGAGCACGGCGAAGGCTGCCCTGCTGACCGTCTGATCCGATTCGCCGGAGCCGATCCGCCCGCGGAACGCGTCGGAGGACAGGATCTCGTCTGGCCCGAAGTGGCGCGCGGCAAATGTCGTCTTGCCGGAACCCGCCACGCCGACCAGGACAACGAGGGCTCCGTCGGGGACGGCGATCTGCATTTCGTCCGACTGATGGAGGTCGATCGAGTCAGCGGGGAGCTCGGCGCGCCTCCCAGCCTCCGCCTTCGGCCGGGCGCAGCTCGTAACGGGGCTGGTCGTAGACCGAAGGGCCGCGGGCTAGATGCCCGTTGGCCAGGCGGTAGCGCGAGCCATGCCACGGACACTCGATGCATCCGTCCACGACCGTTCCCTGCGAGAGGGGCCCTCCGGCATGCGCGCATTGCTCGTGGAGGGCATGCACCGTCTCGCCCACGCGTACCAGGACCAGGTTATTGATTCCGAGCTTGGCCTTCGTCGGCACGCCCTCGGGCAGGTCCTCGGACGGCGTCTCGAGCTCGAGGCGGATCCACTTCGTGCCCGCCCCCCGGAACGCATGCCGGCTGACCATGTTGCCCAGCACGTATACGACGTCGCCGCCGACGTACGCGCCAGCCGTGATCAGGCCATACCCGATCAGGGACACGATCACGGCCGCGGTGCGGTCAAGTGGGTTGCCGGCGCGGATCACCAGGGACACGAGGTAGACAACCAGCGTGCTGACCATGATCGTGCCGTGGACGGTTGCTCGCAATCGCGCGGCGCCGTCCGTGTCCGTATAGTCCGCGAGGCCCGCGACCGCGGCCGCAGCCATGGACAGGATGCCCAGGACGAGGATGGCGTCGGCGGCTCCGCGCTGGTCAAGGAGGTCAAGCAGGATCACGCCGGTGAACAGGCCGACGGGGACGTCGGTGATCGCGGCGTGAAGAGGGTGGCCCAGCCAGGTCCCGTTGAGGAAGTCCTTCGCTGGACGGATCGGCCGGAAGAGCGCCACCAGCCAGCGATGATTGAAATCGCCAAAAGGCTGAGCCCACGTCGTCTGGGAATCCATGAGGCGAGCAAGGAATCGGGCGATCACGGCGTCACCTCGGCAGGGTCTCCCTAGTGTAAGAAGTCAGAAGCTGGAACGCCGGCCTAGCGTCGGCGGATCGCGTTAGGCTTCGCGGCCATGCCTGCCGAAGCCGACAAGACTGCCCATCTTCGAGACGCACGGCCGCCGGCCCAGGACTGGCGGCTGCTCCTTGTGGTCTTCTGGATCACGTCGCTCGTCGAAGGCCTCGGCGTGAGCCAGATATTCGCGTTCGTTCCAGCCTACCTGAGGGACATGGGCGTCGCCGAGCCTGATCGCCTGCATTTCGTGGGCCTGTTCAGTTCGTTGCTCTTCGTGGTGGGCATGCCGCTCGTCCCGTTGTGGGGCGTCTGGGCTGACAAGTACAGTCGCAAGGCAGTCATCATCCGCAGCTCGATCGTCGAGGCTGTGGTCTTCGCGGCCGTCGCCCTGTCCCGCGAGCCGTGGCAGCTCGCGGGGAGCATGCTCCTCATCGGCTTCCAGCTGGGCAATACGGGGATCATGCTCGGCGCCATCAGGGACTCGACGCCGCGCGTTCGGCTCGGCACCGCGCTCGCGCTCTTCGGAGTCAGCGGTCCGATCGGCTTCGCGGTCGGGCCGGCGCTGGGTGGCGTGATCGTCGACGGGCTGCATTGGGGTCTGCCGGCAGTATTCGCCGTCTCGGCCGGCCTTTCGATCGGAACGGCGCTGCTCGTCGGGCTCGGCTCCCGCGAGGTTCGGCCGGAAGTCGTTCCCGCGGGGCGAACCGTCGAGCTCGCGTTCGGGGCCCTGCGCAGCGTCCTCGGAGACCCGGCTGTGCGTCGTATTTTCGCCATCTTCGGCACCGCGTTCCTGGCACAGCAGGTGGCCCGGCCGTATCTCCCCGTCGTGGTCGGCCAGGTCAATGGGCCGGTCGGTGAGGCGAGCGCCATCGGCCTTGTGGCCGGCACCGCGGCGCTCGCGGGAGCGCTCATCGCACCGATCGGAGGTCCCCTGGGCGACCGGATCGGATTTCGACCGGTGCTCGTGGCCGCTCTAGTGGGTGGGGGCATCACGCTTGGCGTCATGCCCTTCGCGCCAAACGTTGCAGCGCTGGCGATCGTCGCCCTGGCCTTCTCGGCCTTCTACGGGGTCGTGTCGCCGATGGTCTTCGGGCTGCTCGCGACGGAGGTTCCGCCCGAGCGCCGCTCTCAGACTCTCAACCTGGTCTACCTGCCCCTCTACGGGGCCGGGGTGATCGGGCCGACGCTTGGAGCGGTGGTGGTTTCAGCCGGGATCAGCGCTCCGTTCCTGCTGGGTGCAGCGGTGTTCCTGGCCGGAGCTGTCGGGGTCGCGCTTCGATTGCGCGGGACACCCGCTCGCAGCGGGGAGGTACGGGGAGACGAAGTCCGCCCAGACGAAGGGCACGTAGACGAGATCGACGCCAACCAAAGGTCAGCCGGGTAGCCCGAGGGGTCGGGTTGCCTCCGTCCTCAGCGGGTCTCGGCAACTTTCGCGAACACCGCCTCAGTCGGGGAGATGCCGCTCCTCCGGACCGGTGTAGCGCATGTCGGGACGGATCAGCCGGTTGGCACCGGCCTGCTCGATGGCATGGGCGGTCCAGCCGGCGTGCCGTGCCAGACCAAAGGTGGCCGGGTAGAGCTCGGGCGGCAGGCCGACGCCCTGCAGGACGGCGGCCGTGTAGTACTCCACGTTCGTCTTGAGGACTCGATCGGGGTGGCGCTCGGCGAGCACCCGCAGGGCGATGTCCTCGACCTTCACCGCCAGCGACAGCCAATCGGCCATGCCGGCCATGCCTTCCGCCACCTTCCGGAGGGCCGCGGCGCGTGGGTCGTACGCGCGGTACACACGATGACCGAAGCCCATCAGCCTCTCGCCACGGTCGAGCGTGTCCTTGATCCACGCCTCGGCCCGCTCTGGCGAGCCGATCTCGTGCAGCTGGCTGACCACTTCTGACGGGGCTCCCCCGTGAAGAGGGCCCTTGAGCGCGCCGATCGCCCCGCAGACCGCGGACGCGAGATCGGATCGAGTCGCCGTGATCACCCGGGCCGTGAACGTCGAGGCGTTCAGGCCATGCTCGCCAGCGACGATGAAGTACGCCTCAAGGGCTTTGGCCGCAGCGGCATCCGGCCGCTCGCCGTTGAGCTGCTGAAGAAAGGCTCCGGCGAGCGAGAGCGAGCGATCCGGCTGGACGGGCTCGAGGCCCTGGCGGAGCCGGCCGAATGCGGCCAACGCGGACGGCGAGAACGCGGTCAGCGCGCGAGCGTCCTCGGGCGTTGGGGGAAAGGCCAAACGCTGCATCGCCCCCCAGACAGACACGGCGGTGCGCAGCGCATCCATCGGTGACGCGTCGCGGGGCAGCTCACGCAAGGCGGTCAGGACCGGGCCCGGCACGGGCTCGGGCGCGAGCCCGGCATCGGGATGCCATTCCCCGGTCCAGAGCAGGTCGGCGACTGCCGCGTAGGTCCCGTTCTCGACGAGCTCTCCGATCGGGTAGCCGCGGTACAACAGACGGCCGTTGGCTCCGTCCACCAGCCCAATCGCGCTCTCGGCCCCGATCACGCCTTCCAGGCCGGGCGAGTACGGCCGGGTGTCCGCCGTCGTCGACGTGGAGCCCCCGCTCCGGGAACCCGTCGCCGGCTCGGTTTTCGTGTCGGTCATGTGTCGATGGTAGCCGCCCGCCCAGGCCGTGTCGTGATACGCGAGGCTCGGCACGGACCTCTGCTCACGATCGCTCCGGTCCGCTGATCGCGCCGATGACGACCCGCACGACAACCGCCCCCACGAACGCGACGAGGACGGCACCGAGAAAACCATTCGGGTCGCCGATATGCAGCTCGCGCGCAAGGTAGCCGCCGACGAGGCCACCCAGCACCCCGATGAGGATCGTCGGCAAGCAGCCCTGCACAACGCGGACAGGGACGACCTTGCCCGAGAGCCATCCTGCGGCAAGGCCGACGACCAGCCAACCGATGAGGCCCATGTCCAGCACGGCTCAGCCCTCCTGGTGACTCGCTGCCAGCGTTCGCGGAAGCTGCGCGGCTGCCGCCTCGTCGAGGAGCCATTTGGCAGACGGCCGGCGCGCCAGCTGCGCCGGCCAGCGTCGCGGATCGCGCTCCTCGCCGAAGATCGTCCCGAGGATCTGCGCTTTCGCCGGCCCCTGGCTGACGACCAGGATCGAGCGGGCCACGTCCAGGATGGCCGGATTGAGGGTCACGCGCGAGACGTGCGGCTCGACGTGCGTTGGCGCGGGTATCGACAGAGTCCAGTCCTTCGACGTCAGTGCCGGGCTGTTCGGAAAGACAGACAGAATGTGCCCATCCGGCCCGACGCCCAGCAGCACCAGGTCGAACACCGGCCAGCCGTTCCCGACTGGCAAGACGCGCAGCTCCTCGCCGTACCGGTCTGCGCACCAACCGGGGCCGCGGGCCTCGCCGATTGCCTGGGTGCACGGGAAGGCATGCACGTTCTCGGGTGGAATCCATACACCCGGGTCGCGCCCCGTGTCCACGTCGATGCCGCTTTCGCCCCATCCGGACAGGCCGCCCCGCGCGGCCAGGTCGAGAAGGGCCTCGTCGGCGATGAAGACATTCGAGAGCGGGTGATCGCGCGGGACATAGCGATCGTCGCCCCACCAGAGGTGTACGGATTCCCACGGGACCTCGGTCCGTAGCGGAGCGGCCGCGAGGCGCTTGTAGATCCCTAAAGGCGTCGATCCCCCGGTCGTCGCCCAGTCGACGTGACCGCGGCCCCGGACGGCGCCGATCACGCTCTCTGCGATCTGCTGCGCGGCCGCTGCGGAAACCGCATCGGCATCGGGCAGAACCCGGACCTCCGGCTCGCCGAGCTCGACTGGTGGTTCGGGCGTCGCATACGTTCGGATCGCGCCGACGGGCTCGTCGTCCATCAGCCGCCGACCATCGCCGCAGCCATGCGAATAGCACCGGCCGCGACCGGGTCGGCCCCCGGCGCCTCGATCGCCTCGGCGAGCAGGTCGACCTCGGTCCGCCTGGCCGAGCGGAAGAGTCGCTCGAGGAGCTCCACGCCGTCCTCCCAGACGCGAACCCGGACCGTCTCGGCCTCGGCCGTGACGTCGGCTCGAAGCTCCGACCCGCGCCGTTCCGCCAGCAGCTCTACGCGCAGCGTCGTGCCCGATGGCATCGGCGACGCGATCGGGCGGATCACGACCGCGACTTCGGCGTGGCCGTCGTGGAGGACCGCCGAGAGGCCCCGGTGGGTCGCCGCGTGACGTGGCCGCCCCGCGCCTGCCTGCCTGGTGGCGCGCGAAGCGGGCGTGGCCACGGGAGTCAGCGGCTTCACGACGCGCATCTCCAGGCGCGAAGCGAGCCAGGCGGCGTGGTATATGGGCTTGACCACGTTCGTCGTCCCCGGCGTTCCGGTCGGGTCGTGCGTCGCGTATGCGACCGCGACACGCCGAATGGATCGGATGTAGGGAAGGCACTCGGGCATGTCGAAGACGGACGCGATCGCTTCGCGCCAGCGTGACTGGCGCACGAGCGCGAAGTCGAAGACGGCCAGACGAGCTTGGTCCATCGCGCGTGCCATGTCCCGCACGTGCTGCAGGCCGTCTCCGCTCCACGACGAGCCGTCCACGACGAGGCGGTCGGTGATCTTGAGAAGCCCCTGGGCGATCGCCATCTGGAAGTGCTGCTCCCCGGGCCACCACAACGTGACTGGCAGGTCGTGAACGAGGAGCGGCTCGACGATCGCGCCCAGATGGCGGCCCGCATCGCCGCCTGCCGTCAGGTAGATCATTTCCGCGCACGTTTCAGGCGCGTCCTCGCCGGGCAACATGCAATGGGCCTGCACCATCGCGTTGATCCAGGTGGGCCCGTCGGGATCCCCGGTCGACACGATGAGCGTCCTGGACGGATGCCGGCCCGTCAGCTGTTGGATCGTGGCGGCGGCGTGTTCGCCGATCTCGGGCCGTCGTGCCACGACCACGAGATTCATCACGCTCGTGCGCGCGGCGATGTGGCGGGCTTCGACGCCGTCGATCTGGGTGACAAGCTTGGGGATTGCCCACATGCGCGCCAGCTCCCGATCGATCTCCGCGATGCTGTGGGCGCGCGACGACCAGCGCAGGACCGGCTCGCCCGGCTTCTGAGGCCGGCTGTCGATGATCAGCCCGCCGATGTCGACATCGGGTGGAACGGTGACAGTCGCGCCGCCTCGGACGGTTTGCTCGACCATCAGATGCGCCGCCAGCGGCGGCCGTCGCGGGCGAGCAACAGGTCGGCCGGCTCTGGCCCCCAAGAGCCCGCTTCGTAGTTGGGGAAGTCGGGCGGAGGACTGTCGGCCCAGGCGTCGATGATGGGCGTGACGATGCCCCACGCCTCCTCGACCTCGTCGGCACGGGTGAACAGAGAGGCGTCGCCAAGCAGGGCGTCGAGGATCAGGGTCTCGTAGGCGTCTGGCGAGTCAACCGAGAACGACGAGCCGTAGGTGAAATCCATGTTCACGGTGCGAACGTCGATGCCCAGGCCGGGCACCTTGGCCCCGAAGCGGAGCAGGATCCCTTCGTCGGGCTGGATGCGCATCGCCAGGAGGTTGGGTTCCGGGTCGCCGGTTGCATCCCGGAACAGCCGATGCGGCACCTCCTTGAACTGGATGGCGATCTCCGAAGCACGTTTCGGAAGGCGTTTGCCCGTTCGCAGGTAGAAGGGCACGTCCGCCCAGCGCCAGTCGTCGATCTCGAAGCGCGCCGCGATGAAGGTCTCGGTCTCCGAGTGCGGGTCGACGTCGGGCTCTTGGCGATAGCCCGGCACTTCCTCGGCCGCGACCCAGCCCCGCCCGTACTGGCCGCGGACGACGTCGCGCATGACCTGCGTCTTGGGGGGTGGCGGGATGGCCCGGACGACCTTGACCTTCTCGTCCCTCAGCGCGTCCGCGTCGAACGAGGCGGGCGGCTCCATCGCCACGAGTGAGAGGAGCTGGATCAGGTGGTTCTGGAGGAAATCACGCGAGGCGCCCGTCTCCTCGTAGAAGGCTCCGCGGCCCTCGACGCCGATCGACTCCGCCACGGTGATCTGCACGTGGTCGACATAGCGCCGGTTCCAGACCGGCTCGAAGATGCCGTTCCCGAAGCGAAAGACGAGCAGATTGCGAACCGTCTCCTTGCCCAGGTAGTGATCGATGCGGTAGACCTGTTTCTCCCGGAAGACCTTGAGTACCTCGCGGTTCAGCCTGGTGGCCGAATCGAGATCCCGACCGAACGGCTTCTCGATGATCACCCGCCGCCAGCCACCACCGTGCATCTCGTGATCGAGCCCCACCCGGCCGAGTTGGGCGACGATCTCGGGGAAGTCGGAGGCGTGCGTGGCCAGGTAGAACAGGCAGTTGCCGCGCGTACCCTCTTTCTGCTGGACCTTCTCGAGAAGGACGGTCAGTCGGTCGTAGGAGGACGCGTCGGCGAAGTTGCCCTGGTGATAGGTCAGGCGTTGCGCGAATCCCTCCCAGGCCTCCTCGTCGACTGGCAGCACCCGTGAGAACGTGTCGAGCGAGGCGCGGATCTCTGCCCGGAACTTGTCGTCGGTATAGGGCCGCCGACCGACCGCAATCAACATGTATTCGTGCGGCAACAGATTCGTCCGCCACAGCTGGTAGAGCGCCGGGATCACCTTCCGATGAGCCAGGTCGCCGGTGCCCCCGAAAAGTACGAAGGCGAACGGTTCGGGCATGCGCTCCAGGCGCAGCCCTTCGCGCAGAGGATTCTCGAGGGGCTTGGTCGCCGTGCGCTTCTTGCCCTCCCTGGCGATTCGCAACTCGCGCATCGTCCGGGGCTGTTCCTTGCCGGGTTTGACAGGCGCGCCAACGGGAGCCTCCGGGACGGTCGATCGTCGAGAGGGCTCCTTCGTGACCGTCACTCGGCGAGCCTCCGGACCGGGGGCTTCACCTGCCGGGCCTCGCGACGGCGGGTCCCGGGACCGCGAACGTCACTCGGTCTTCACGGCGTGGACTCGGGCCAATGGCGTCGCACGGCTCCGCCTTGGAAACCTCGGTCGGATGGCTCGCAGAGGCGTCGCCTCCGCCCTCGGTGCGCGAGTGGTGGTTCGCTGCTGAGGGCGTCCGTTTCATTCCGTTTTGACCGCATGGCCCCCGAACTCATTTCTCAATGCGGCCAGCACCTTGGCCCCGTACGAATCCTCCTGCCGCGACCGAAGCCGCGTCAGCAGCGAGAGCGTGATCACCGGCGCGGGGACGTCTCGATCGATGGCCTCCTGGACCGTCCAGCGACCCTCACCTGAGTCCTCTACCCAGCCTCGCAGATGGGTGAACTCCTGGTCTGCGGCGAATGCCCGCTCAGCCAGTTCCAGCAGCCAGGAGCGAACCACCGACCCATGGTTCCAGAGTTTGGAGATGCCCGCCAGGTCGAGCTCGTAGTCCGATGCGTGGAGAATCTCGAAGCCCTCGGCATAGGCCTGCATCATCCCGTATTCGATCCCGTTGTGGACCATCTTCACGTAGTGGCCGGCTCCGGGGCCGCCGACGTGCAGGTAGCCATCGGGCGGCGCTAGCGATTTGAAGGCGGGCTCGAGCGGCGTGACCGCGTCCTTCTCGCCGCCGACCATCAGGCAGAAGCCGTTGGCCAGGCCCCAGATGCCGCCGCTCACTCCGGCGTCGACGTACTTCAGGCCCTTCGTCGCCACCTTGTCGTGGCGTCGCTTGGAGTCGTGGAAGTTGGAGTTCCCGCCGTCGATGATCGTGTCGCCGGGCTCGAGCAAGCCCATGAGATCTTCGATCTGCGCCTCCGTGGCGTCCCCCGCCGGCACCATGATCCAGACGGCCCGCGGCTTCTGGAGCTTCTTGACTAGCTCTTCGAGCGAGAATGATGGCTCCGCGCCTTCGCCCGCAATCTCGCGCGTCTTCTCGGCCGTTCGGTTGAAGGCCACCACCTGGTGTCCGTCCCGTATCAGCCGGCGGACCATGTTCGAGCCCATCCTGCCAAGGCCGATGAAACCGATGCGCATCGCAGTCGAGCCTCCTGAACGATCGGAAGGGGCTGGGCCGTGGCCGGCGGCGACGCTCACCGCGTCTGGCGGGCGGAAGGGCTCATCGAGGCCGGGTCACCCAAGGGCCTCGGCGAGTGCAGCTTCGAGGGCGAGCAGCCCGGCTTCCGGATCGCGGCCGAGATGGACTCGCAGCACGGGCAGGTCGTGACCCTCGAGCGTCTGGAAATCGCCCGTCGCCTGCGCGTCGATCAGCTGGCCGAAGGTGTACGGCCAGCCGGGGATCGGGCGGTCCTGCGGATGATCGGCCGTGAACTGCAGGAACCAGCCGATCGGAGGGCCGCCCTTGTGGAGCTGGCCGGTCGAGTGGAGGAAACGCGGGCCATAGCCGGCTGTCGTGGCACGGCGGGTCTTGTGGCGCAGCAGCCCTCGAATTCGCACGATTGCCTCGTCGCGAGCCGGTGTCGGCGCGATGAACGCCTGGATCGCCAGGTACGCGTTGGGCTTGATCCGCGCCAGGTGTCGCCGGAGCTCGTCTACGACCGAGCCGTCCGCGCCGCTCGACAGGCGCAGCGGTGCGTCCCCGATCAGGGATATGCCACTCCCGCTTGCCAGCGTTGGCATCCCGGCCTCGTCGTTCGCCTGCCTCCCGCCCGAAGAACGCGCCGCCAGCAGCCGGCGGGTGTTCTCCTTTGCCTCTTCGACGTTAGGTTGGTCGAACGGATCGATCCCCAGGACTGCCCCGGCGGTGGCGGTGGCCACTTCCCAGCGCAGGAACTCGCCGCCAAGGTCGATCGGATCGGTGAGGTGGATGCGGATCACAGGGTGCCCCGCCACCTCCAGCCGTTCGAGAAGAGCATCGGCTCCCTCTGCCGGTCCCGGGACTCCCTTGCCGAGGCTCGACGACTGGGGGGCGGGACCGTCCGAACCTTCCAGGGTGAGCCGAACGAACGCGCGGTCCGAGCCGTACGCCTCGGGCGGGCCGAGGGGCTCGCGGTCGATCGGGACGATGCCGACGCCATGCTTGCCCGTGCTCTCCGCGATCAGCTGCTCCACCCAGGACCCAAAACTGTCGATCTCGGGGTCGGCGATGAAGGTCAGCTTGTCGCGGCCAAGACGGGCCAGCGTGCCCATCGCCAGGCCGAGCGAAACGCCGGGATTGTCAGCGGGCTCGGGTTCGCGGCAATGGCCGAGCATCGCGTGCGCCGAGGCCAGCAGCGAATCGAGGTCGAGCCCGATCAGGGACGCGGGCACCAGTCCCACGTACGTGAGCGCCGAATATCGGCCGCCGATGTCGGGCGGGTTGAGGAAGACCTCGCGCAGGTCGTCGTGGTGGGGGATCGCCTCGACGCTCTTGCCGGGGTCGGTGATGGCCACCATCACCTCGCCGGGCTGTTCCCAGATGTGGGCATGGCGAGCCCGGAGCGCCTTCTCCACGCGCTCCCAGGCGTCGGCCTGGAAGGCCCGTGGTTCCGTGGTCGTGCCCGACTTCGAGGCCACGGTGAACAGGGTCGCAAGAGGATCGAGGTCGTCTACCGTGGCCGCAACCGCTTCGGGATCGGTCGAGTCCAGGATCCGCAGTCCAAGGTAGCCGTCGACCGTGCCAAACGTCCGATGGAGAACCTCGGGCGCCAGGCTGCTGCCACCCATCCCGGCCACGATTGCATTGCTGAACCCGGCGGCGCGGATGCCGTCGCCGAAGCCTTCGAGGGCCGGGATCTGGGTCGTGAAATGCTCCGGCGCGTCCAGCCAGCCGAGGCGCTCCGCGATGGCGGCCTGGACGCGCGGATCGCTGGACCACAGGCTAGTGTCGCGATCCATCAGCCGTTCTGCCCACAGCTCGTCTCTTGCCCTGCCGACTGCCGACTCGAAAGCCGCGCTCGCTTCGTCGCTGCCGAAGGAGAACTTGACGGCGGCTCCCGCCGCGGTCGCAGGGTCGCTCATGGATGACGCCTCGTCAGCCGGTCGGGGTGGCCGCGTGGAGCGGTCGCTCCTGCCCATTGTCGGACTTTCCCTGCGCAATGTACGCCGCGCTGGCCGAATGGTCGGTGGTCGTGTGCAGCTCACGCGGCAACCCGAGTGCCCCGGACGCAACATTGGCATGAAGGCGAGCGCCGCCGGAGGCGCAAGGGTCCCGGCCGCTACTCGCCGCGGGCCTCGATCGCCAGCACCTTCTGCAGGCGGCGCGCGTGGCGCGTCTCGCCGGTGAACCGGGCAGCCAGGAACGCGATCGCGCATTCGATCGCGGGCTCCGGCCCGATGACCCGCGAACCGAGCGTGAGGATGTTCATGTCGTCGTGCTCGACGCCCTGATGCGCGGAGTACGTGTCGTGGCAGACAGCGGAGCGCACGCCACGGATCTTGTTGGCCGCAATCGAGGCACCCACGCCGCTTCCGCAAATGAGGATGCCCCGATCGGCGCGACCGTCGCGAACCGCCAGGCCGAGGCGCTCGGCGAAGTCCGGGTAGTCGTCATTCGGGTCGGAGCCGTCGCCGCCCAGGTCGACGAGCTCGTCATCCGTGCGGAGCTCCCCGATCCGCTTGATGAGCAGGGCCTTGAGCGCCGCCCCGGCGTGGTCGGCAGCGAAGGCAACTCTCATCGGCCCCTCCTCGCTCACTGCGGGCGTGGCGAACGCGCGCTCAGCTGTGCCCCGGGTCCGAGCCCGACGTGCGAGCGACACGAGCATCGCCTCCGCTATCCGTGCTGCCATGCTGCTGCACGCCGTCGCGGACGGATGGACGCCCGTCAGGTCCGATGGCCGGAAGATGGCCGCCCTCCAGGGTCGGGATTCGGCCGTGGACACCGTCATGGACCACGCGTCGTCCCACCTCGGTCACGCGCTCCAGGGTGAACCCGAAATGCTCGAAGATGGTCGCGCCCGGTGCCGACGCCCCGTAGTGATCCAGCCCGACGATGGCCCCTGCAGAACCGACCCAGCGCTCCCAGCCCAGCGTGGCGCCCGCCTCCACGGCGACCCGCCGCGTCGCCGCCGGCGGTAGCACGGACGCCCGATAGCCGTCGTCCTGGGCATCAAACAGCTCCCAGCAGGGCAGGCTCACGACGCGCGTCTTGACACCATCCGCCTCGAGTTTCTCGGCGGCCCCCATCGCCAGGTGCAGCTCGGAGCCCGTGGCGATGAAGAGCAGGTCGATGTCGTTCGGACCGCCACTTCCTTCGCGCAGCACATAGCCGCCGCGGGCGACCCCCTCGCGGGCCTTTTCTGCCGTCCCGGGGAGAGTTGGGAGCTTCTGCCTGGTGAGGGACAACCCGACCGGACCGCCTCGCCTCTGGGCGGCAACCCCCCAGGCCGCCGACGTCTCGTTCGCATCACCCGGCCGGATGAACCACAGGTTGGGCATCGCCCGCAGCGCGGCGTAGTGCTCGACGGGCTGATGCGTCGGGCCGTCCTCACCGAGGCCGACCGAATCGTGCGTCCAGACATAGATGACGTGGATGCCGCTGAGAGCCGCCAGGCGGATCGAGCCGCGCATGTAGTCGCTGAACGTCAGGAACGTGCCGGCGTAGGGGACGAATCCGCCATGGTAGGCGATGCCGTTGGCGGCTCCTCCCATCGCGTGTTCGCGAACGCCGAACCACAGGTTTCGACCGGCCGTCTCCGGACCGAAATCGCCCGCGTCCTTGATCATCGTGAGGTTGGACTCGGACAGGTCTGCAGCGCCGCCGAACAGCTCGGGCAACTGTCCTGCCAGCGCGTTCAAGGCGGCCTGGCTGGCTTGCCGCGACGCGAGTTCCTCGCCCGGCTGGTAGGTCTTCAGGGCCGACTCCCAGCCCTTTGGCAGCTCCCCGGCGAGTCGCCGCTTCAGCTCCCGCGCTTCGTCCGGATAGTCTTTCTCGTAGCCCGCGAGCCGGCGCTCCCAGTGCGCGACCATCTCTTCGCCGCGCGGCACCGCCCGGCGGCAATGTTCCAGGGCCTCATCCGGCACGAGGAAGTGAGCGTTCGGGTCCCAGCCGTAGTTCTGCTTGACGAGTCGGACCTCGTCCTCACCGAGCGGCTGGCCGTGTGCTTTCTGCGAGTCCTGGCGGTGGGGTGAGCCGTACCCGATGTGGGTCCGGATGGCAATCAGGCTGGGTCGGTCATCGGCATTGGCCCGCTCGATCGCTTCGGCGATTGCCTCCAGGTCATTACCGTCCGCAACTCGCTGGGTATGCCAGCCGTAGGCCTCGAACCGCTTTGGCACGTCCTCCGACCAGGCCATCGCGGTGGGGCCATCGAGCTGGACGCCGTTGTCGTCGTACAGGTAGGTCAGCTTGCCCAGCCGCAGGTGCCCCGCGAGGGAGGCGGCCTCGGACGAGATGCCCTCCTGGAGATCGCCATCGGAACAGATGGCGTATATCCGGTGATCGATCAGCGCATGGTCCGGCCGGTTGAATTCCGTGGCCAGGCGACGCTCGGCGATCGCCATTCCGACGCCGTTCGCAAAGCCCTGGCCGAGTGGGCCGGTGGTTGCCTCGACGCCCGGCGTCAGCCCGAATTCGGGATGGCCGGGCGTGCGCGAGCCCCACTGGCGGAAGGCCTTGAGGTCGTCGAGGGTCAGGTCATAGCCGGTCAGGAAGAGGAGCGAATAGAGGAGCATGCTCGCGTGTCCTGCCGAGAGGACGAATCGGTCACGGTTGGGCCAATCGGGCCGGTTCGGGGCGTGACGCAGAAATCGGGTCCACAGGACGTACGCCATCGGCGCGGCTCCCATCGGCGTCCCTGGATGTCCCGAGTTCGCCCTCTGGACCGCATCGATCGACAGCGTCCGAATGGTGTCGATGGAAAGCTGGTCGAGGCTCTTGGTGGCGATCGTCATGGCTGGCAGCACTCACGGTGGTTGGAACGTCCCTGATCGAGCGCTCGCGCGGGCGCCGCGGGGAACCGGGCCATTGTAGGCGCGAGGCTGCCCTGGCTTGCCGCGTGACGCGGCATGTCCACTACATGCCTCTGCCAGCCGGCGCCTGACGTGGCCCTCGGGCGATATCGTTGGGCGATGACCTCGCCTTTCCCCAATGCTCCACCCGCGCCTTACGACGGTCCATCGGGCCGTCTGCGCCGGGCCCGGCGTCCACATGTCGTTGTGTTCGGCGACCTGTTGCTCGACGTCGTCGTGGCGCCAGAGCGCGCTGTCGCGCGAGGCACCGACGTCCCCGGTCACGTTCTCTTCCGCCAGGGTGGGTCGGCCGCGACAACCGCGCGCTGGGTGGCGCGACTGGGAGGGCGTGTGACGCTCGTGTGTGCGGTCGGTCGGGACGCCGTCGGGCGAGCCCTCATCGAGGCAATCGCCGCTGAGGGCGCTCGCGTACGCGCCGCTCGCGTCTCCGGGGCGCGAACCGGTCGCATCGGCGTGGTTCTCGCGCCAGACGGCGAGCGGTCCTTCGTAGCGGACCGCGGCGCCGCGGACCAGCTGGCAGCGGACGATCTCGAGCCCGCCTGGTTCAGCGCGGTGGCGCTGCTGCATCTGCCCGCCTACTCGCTGCTCGGGCAGCCGCTTGGCGCCGCCGGCCAGCGTGCAATCGAGCTTGCTCGATCCGGCGGGGCCCTGGTGAGTCTGGACCTGGCCTCGAGCCGACCGCTTCTTGCCGGCGGGCGTCGCCGGGCTGCGAACGTGATCCGCCGGATCGAGGCCGATGTCCTGTTCGCGTCGGGTCAGGAAGCGGATGCCCTGCTCGGCGGCGGCCGCCCGGAGGGGCTGATCGAGCTCGCCCCGATCGTCGTGGTCAAGCGGGGCGCGCAGGGCGCCTCGATTCTCGCGCAGGACGGCTCCGAAACGCTGCGCTTCGAGGTCGCAACCCACGCCATCCAGGCGACGGATTCGACGGGCGCGGGCGACGCCTTCGACGCGGGCTTCATCGTGAGCTGGCTCGATTCGCTGGCGGCCGGACGACCGGCCGTCTCGTCGCTACAACGAGCCACCCTGGCGGGTCACCGCGCGGCCGCCCGGCATCTCGCGGCTCCCGCCGCCGAGATTCGATTCCGCTGATCGCGGAAGGAGCAATGTCCCGGCTCGGCGGTCCGCTCCTCGATCGCTTGCTCATCGCGCCGGAGGTTTCCGCCGCGTTGCGCGCAGGCGCGCCCGTGGTCGCCCTGGAGTCGACCCTGATCACTCACGGGCTGCCTCATCCCCTGAACTTCGAGGTCGCCCGAGCGGCCGAGCACGCTGTCCGCGTGGAAGGTGCCGTCCCGGCGACCGTCGCGATCCGCGATGGGCGGTTGATGGTCGGTCTCAGCGAGGAGGAGCTCGTGGCCCTCGCGAGCGCCATGGTGGACACGCTCGGCAAGGCGGCCCGGCCGAACCTCGCGGCGGCGCTTGCTGCTCCGGGCTGGGCGGGCGCAACCGTCTCGGCGACGATGATCGCGGCGCACGTGGCAGGGATCACCGTCTTCGCCACCGGCGGCATCGGAGGCGTTCATCATGGCGCTCTCGCAGGTCGGGCACCCACGTTCGACATCTCCCCGGACCTCGAGGAGCTCGCGCGGACTGCGATGGCCGTCGTATCCGCCGGCCCCAAGGCGATCCTCGATGTTCGCGCGACGATCGAGTACCTGGAAACCCGCGGCGTACCCGTCGTTACGATCGGTCAGGAGGACGTCCCGGGCTTCTTCTCCCGCGCGAGCGATGTGCGGTCCCCGCTATCGGTGGCGGACGTTGAGGCTGCCGCGCGCCTCACGCGACACCACCTGGACCTCGCACTGGGAGCGGGGATCCTCCTGTGCGTCCCCGTCCCCGAGTCGGAGGCTCTTTCCCCGGAAGTCGCCCAATCCGCAATCGAGCGTGCCGTTGCCGAGGCGGAAGGCGAGAGGATCTCCGGGCCGCGGCTCACGCCCTGGCTTCTCACGCGCGTCGCCCAGCTCTCGGAGGGAGCCTCCGTCCGCGCGAACAGGGCGCTGATCGTCAACAACGCTCGGGTCGCAGGTCAGCTCGCCGCGCGCCTCCAGGGGGTGAACGCACGGTAGACTGTGCCGCCCAGCCGAAGGTCGCCCGAGCCGAGGCATGTCCGCCACGACCACCCCAGCAGCCATCGAGACGCGCTCGATCCGCCGCGTCTACAAGAGCAAGCCCCAGGATGTCGTTGCGCTGCACGGCGTCGATCTCGACGTTGCACCGGGCGAGTTCTTCGGCCTGCTAGGCCCCAACGGCGCCGGCAAGACGACGCTCATCAAGATCCTGACGACGCTTCTCCTCCCGACGGCGGGCACGGCCCACGTCTTCGGCTTCGACGTCGTCGACGAAACCAAACAGATCCGACGGATCATGAACATGGTCACCGGCGGCGAGCAGTCCGGCTACGGCATGCTCCAGGTGCGCGAGCAGCTCTGGATGTTCAGCCAGTTCTACGGGCTGGGGGCGCGTGAGGGCTGGCGCCGGGTGGACGAACTGGTCGACGCCGTCGGGTTGACCGATCAACGCCGCCAGAAGGTCTCAACGCTGTCGACCGGCCAGCGGCAAAAGCTGAACTTCGCGCGCGGCCTCCTCAACGACCCGTGGATCTTCTTCCTCGACGAGCCGACGCTCGGGCTCGACGTGGCCGCAGCGCGCGCCGTCCGCGAGCTGGTCCTGGAGTGGAAGGCGGCGGTGCAGGGCCGCACGGTTCTCCTCACGACGCACTACATGGCCGAGGCCGACGAGCTGTGCGAGCGTATCGCCATCGTCGACCACGGCCGGATCCTGGCGATCGGGTCGCCGACCGAGCTCAAGCACCGGGTCCAGGCCGAGTCCATCTTCAGGCTCGAGCTGGACCGCCTCGATTCGGGCGCGGGCGCTGTCGCCCGGCTGCCGGGCGTCGTCAGCGCCACGACTGCCTCCGGCGACGGCGAGGGAGCCGGCGACGAGCGGCAGACCGTCGAGCTCAACATCGTGCTCCGGGACGATGGCGCCCTGGGCGAGGTGGTCTCGGCGCTGGGCGGTCTCGGTTCGCACATCCTCGGGCTTCGCAAATCCGAGCCAACGCTCGAAGACGTGTTCGTCGAGCTCGTCGGGCGTGGATTTGAGGAGAACGGTTTGGAGGCTGGCTCCGGCTCGCAGGCTGACAAGCGCCAGGGAGCATCGGCGGCGACGGCCACCCAGCCGGAAGCGGCCGACCGCGACGAGGTCGCCTGACGATGCCTCCCAAGGCCTTCGCCCACCGTCGAGCCGGCAGCCCGCAGGAGGCTGGGCAGTGGGACCGGCGCCATGTCCTCGCCACGGACCTGCGCGCCGTGGGCGGCCGGGCGTATCCACGCGTCACGGCCATGGCCCGAGACCGCTCTCACATCGTCTTCGAGCTCGGCATGCCGTTCCTCACGACGACGGCCTTCGTGTACGTCTATCGCGCCCTGCAGGCACCGCAGCAATATGTCGGCTTCGTCGTTCTGGGTGGGGCAATGACGGCGTTCTGGCTGAATGTCGTCTGGTCGATGGTCGCCCAGCTGCACTGGGAGCGGGACCAGGGCAACCTCGAACTGTATTTCACGACTCCGATCGACATCATGAGCATCCTGCTGGGCATGGCGCTGGGCGGGCTGGTCCTGAGCGCTTCGCGAGCCTTCGTGATCGTCGTCGTGGCATCGGTCCTGTTCGGCGTCAGCTTCGCGGTCACGGACTGGGCCTTGCTGGGGGGCGTCTTCCTGCTCACGCTCGCAGCGATGTACGGACTCGGGATGGTGCTGTCGAGCGTGTTCCTCATGTGGGGCCGCGAGGCGTGGCACCTCTCGCAGATGCTGATCGAGCCGGTCTACTTCGTGTCAGGGCTCAACTTCCCGGTCGGGCGGTTGGGGCTGATCGGCGCCGTGGCCATCGCGACGATCCCGCTCGCCGTCGGCCTGGACGCGATGCGCCAGCTGGCGTTCGCCGGCGCACAGAGCTTCGGCACGCCGCCGCCATCCATCGAGGCGTTGATCCTGTTGGTCATGACCGTCGTGTTCCTGGGCATCGCCCGGTTCACGCTGCGAACGTTCGAGAGATTGGCTCGCCAGGAGGGCCGGCTGACGATGCGCTGGCAGTGATGGTCGGGTGATGAGGCGTTGACTGACCACGTTCTGGGCAGCCCGAGCGTCTTCGACCCAGGGCGCGCTCGCCGGCGTGGTCCGTTCGAGGCGTGGCGCGGCTTCGCGACCGCTGTGCGGCTCGGATGGCTGATGGAGGCCAACTGGACCGACCCGATCCTGTTCTTCATCTATTCCGTGGCCAAGCCGATCGCCTCGGCGCTCATCCTCATCTTCATGCTTGAGGTGATAGCCGGCCCGGCCGGGCGCGGACTGCGCAGCTTCGTGGTCGTCGGCAGCGCCCTCTGGACCTTCGTGATCAACGGCATCGCGGGGCTCGGCTGGTCGATCCTCGACGATCGAGAACGCTACCGGATGCTCAAATACCTGTACCTGAGCCCGAGCGACTTCCTGACCGTCATGCTCGGCCGCGCGGCGGCTCGAATCGGGGTCGGCGCGATGGGGGCCGTGATCACGCTGGTGGTCGGTGTCGTCGCCCTCGGCGTCCCGTTCGATTGGAACCGTGTCGACTTTCCCCTCTTGGTCGCCGCGATGGCGCTCGGACTCATCAACGTCACGGCGATCGGCGTCGCGATCGCCGCGATCTGCATCCAGATGCGCCAGGAGGCGTGGAACTATCCGGATGCGTTCGCCGGCGCCCTGTTCCTTGTCAGCGGAGCTGTGTTCCCGATAGCCGTCCTACCGCACCCGGTGCAGGTCGTCGCGCTACTGAACCCCCTCTCGTGGTGGATGGCAGGAGTGCGTGAGGCGTTGTTTCCCGCCGGGCCGTCGTCGATCGGGGGAGCGAGCTCGCTGTACGCCAGCCTTACCGGCCGCATGCAGCCCGGCGCCGGGGAGATCGTGCTCGCCTTGCTCGTCACCGGGGCCATCGTTACACTCACGGCAGTGCTCGCATTCCAGGCGAGCGAGCGCCGGGCAAAGGATCGCGGACTGCTCGACGAGACCACGGGCTCGTAGGCGGGCATGGCCGGAAGTGGCGACCGGGCCGATGGCGAAGCCGACGGGGAGGCCGGATGCGAATCTATGACGGAAGCCCCAGGCAGGACTTCCAGGAGGTCTTCCGCTCGATCGGCGCGTTCCTGGACCAGCGCGGCATGAAGGAAGTGCTGCTGGTCGAGGCGCCCGACGGCTTCATCGTCCAGGGGCTGGTGACCTCGGGCGGCACCGCCAGCGGCGCATGGTCGGAATCGCTGGGCCAGCAAATGAAAGAAACGCTCACCTTCCTCGACGATGACATCGCTCGCTTCATGGAGGAAGCGGTGGCGCGGCGGAAGGCCGGCGGGGCTGCGGGCGAGCAGGCAGCCTGGGCGAAAGCTGGTTTCTACGAGATGGCGTTCCGGGTCCTGGGACGGTACATGGATGAGGAGAAGCCGCGGGACGTCTTCTTCTTCGAGCAGAGCGGCGCCTTCGTGGTGCGCCTGTTGATGGGCAGCCAGCAGGGCAGTCACCATACGCTCGCGGAGTTCACGCGCGAGGACATCGAAGCGATGATCGCGAAGGGACCGGCTCTCCGTCACGAAGCGAAAGCGGCAGCCGCCCCAGGGACGGGCAAGTCCGACGCGGCCGACGCGCCGGCCGCGACCGGTTCGTGATCGAAATCGAGGTATGCACGCAATCCAGGCATCAACGTAGAGGAGGTTGTCCATGAAGGCACTCAAGACGGTTGCGGTGGCACTGGGCATCACGCTCGGAGCCCTCGTCGTCATTCCGCTGGTCGTGCTGGCCGGCCTGTTCGTATGGTTGAAGCTGACCGAGGAGTCCGACGAGGAGGCCCTGGAGCTCGACCAGGAAAGCGCCTGAGCCAGGCGCAGGCCGAACCGGAGGAGGTAGCCCCACCCGAGCCGAAGGATTCGGTCGGCTCCACGGCGACCCAAAACGGAACGACGCCCGCCGCATCTGCGGCGGGCGTTGAGCTGTCCCGATCCAGGCAGTCCGCACGCGAGCGGGAGCGCTGGCTGGCCGAGCTCGCCGTTGTCGGAGTCATGGTGATCTGGGCGGGCAACTTCGTCGTGGTCAAGGCCGCGATCGGGATCGTGCCGCCGGTCGGCTATTCGCTCGTGCGCTTCCTCCTGGCGGGGCTCATCCTGTTGGCGATCTGCCAGTGGCAGGAGGGCAGCGTCAAGCTTCCCCGCTCGGACATCCTGCCCTTGTTCGTGATCGGCGCGATGGGATTTGGCGTCTACCAGATCCTGTGGCCGACCGCGCTCAGTACGACCACTGCAGGCAATTCGGCGCTCCTCGTGGCCTCCACGCCGATCTTCACTGCCCTCGTCGCGGCCGCCAGTGGTGCCGACGTGCTGACAAGGCGCAGGCTGCTCGGTGCGGTCGTGGCATTCGCGGGCGTCGGACTCGTCGTCGCGGCCGGCCATGGCCTCGGCGCGCAGAGGATCGCGCTGGGTGACGTCCTGACCCTCGTTGCAGCGCTGTGCTGGGCGATCTACGTGAGCTTCGGGGCACCGATTCTCAGGCGCCATTCGCCCTTGCGGACGACGGCATGGGCGATCCTGTTCGGGACGATCGTGATGCTGCCGCCGGGAGCGTGGCAGCTCGCGGGCGTCGATTGGGCTCGCGTACCCCTCGCTCCAGCCGGGCTCGCGGTGCTGTACTCAGGGCTCCTCGCGGGATCGATCGGCAACGTCATCGTCCTTCGCGGGGTCCAGCTCCTGGGCCCGACCCGCATCACCAACCTCCAGTTCGTGCCGCCGGCCGTCGCCGTCGTGCTGGCGGCGATCTTCCTGGGCGAGAGCATCCAGATCGGCCAGATCGCGGGCGGACTCGTCATCGTCGCCGGGATTCTCATCGCCCGACACGAGCGGAAGAGCCATCCACGGGCGGCGATTGCCTGATGAGCATCTCTGCCGAGCGAGGCACGGCGCGCCGGCCGCGGGAAGCTCAAAGGGCTGTCCCGATCCCCCAGCTCATCGAAGGCGAACCGCCCATCGCCGTGCTCGTGGACTACGACGGGACGATCGCCCTGACTGACGTGAGCGACACGATCATGGCGGAGTTCGTGACAGGCGAGTGGGAGGAGATGGCGGCTCGCTATGACGCCGGTCTGATCGGCTCGCGTCGGCTCATGGAGCTGGAGATGGAGATGCTCGGCGCGGCCGACCCCGCGGCGCTCATGGCGACGGCCGCCGCCCAGCCGCACGACGCCGGTTTCGCGCCGTTCGTGGCCCGGGCTCGCCAGGCGGGCGTGCCGGTCGAAGTCGTGAGCGACGGCTACGGCTTCTTCATCCAATCGGCCCTGGCCGCGCTCGGAGTGTCCGACCTGCCCGTGGTGACTGCTCGGACCACCTTCGAAGGTGGACGGGCGAGGATCGCCTTTCCCAACGGCCACCCGACCTGCTTCGTGTGCGGCACCTGCAAGCGAAACCGCGTGCTGGCCCACCAGGTGGCCGGGCGCGCGGTCGTGTTCGTGGGCGACGGTGAGAGCGATCGATACGCCGCCGGTTACGCGGATGTCGTGTTCGCCAAGCGATCGCTCGTCCGTCTTTGTCTGGAGAACGCCTGGCCGTTCCGGCGCTGGACCGAGTTCGCCGAGATCGATGACTGGCTGGCGGAGACGCTTGCGGCTTGGCGCTTCGACGCTGCTGCCATCCCGTCCCCCGGTTCTCGAGCGTTCTACTGCGGCCCGGAGGTCTGGGGCCCCGGCCTTGGGGATCCTCCGCCACCGGTCGCGAAGGACAGGGATCGATGACGTCCTCGGACCGGCGTCTGATCGACCGCCGGACCCTCGATTGGGTGACTCTCGACGTCGGCGAGACGATCATCGACGAGACCCGTGCCTGGCGAACCTGGGCCGAACTCCTCGCGGTGCCCTTCCTCACCCTCGCGGCCGCCCTGGGCGCAGTCATCGAACGGGATGACGTGCACCAGTCGGCTTTCGACCTGGTGGATCGGGCGGATTGGCGGTCACGGATCGCCGAATTCGAGGTGCGGTACGGCGCCTTTCGGCGCGACGACCTCTATCCCGATGCCCTGCGGGCCATGGCGGGCCTGAAGGCAGCAGGCTTTCGTGTCGCGGTAGCCGGGAATCAGCCGGCGTCTCGGACCGCCGAGCTGCGTCGACTTGGGATCGACGCTGAGCTCGTGGTGATGAGCGACGAGCTTCGGCTTGCCAAGCCGGACCTGGCCTTCTATCGGCGGTTGCTGGAGTTGCTCGGCGATCCCGCGCCGGAGCGCGTCGCCTACGTCGGCGATCGGGTCGACAACGACGTGCTGCCAGCCCGCGTGGCGGGCCTGCGCGCGGTCTGGGTCCGGCGTGGGCCGTGGGGGGTGATCCAGTCGCTGCCTGACAGGTCTGCGGCGGACCTCGTCGTCGGCTCGCTGGACGAGTTGGCCCGCCGGCTCGCCGGCCCTGCCCACGAATGAGGGTGCTCGAGCTCTTCCAGCTCGGCGCTGTGGTGGCGCGGAAGTTGCCCGGGGGCGCCTGATTCGGTAGCATTCGAAAAACCCCGGAGGACCAGAACCCATGGCGAAGTATGTCTTTGTGACCGGAGGCGTGACCTCCTCACTGGGGAAAGGCATCACCGCCGCCAGCATCGGCCGGATCCTCAAGGCACGGGACCTGCGGGTCTCCATCCTCAAGCTCGACCCGTACATCAACGTCGATCCTGGGACGATGTCGCCCTACCAGCATGGCGAGGTCTTCGTCACCGACGACGGCGCCGAGACCGATCTGGACCTGGGCCACTACGAGCGGTTCATCGACGAGAATCTGACGCAGCTCAGCAACGTCACGACCGGCCGGATCTATCAGGCGGTCATCGCCAAGGAACGCCGCGGCGACTACCTCGGGGGCACGGTCCAGGTCATCCCGCATATCACCAACGAGATCAAGGAGCGGATCATCCGCGTCGCCCGTGACGGCGACCCGGATGTCGTGATCGTCGAGGTCGGCGGGACTGTCGGCGACATCGAGAGCCTGCCCTTCCTCGAGGCCATCCGCCAGATGCGCAAGGACGTCGGGCGGGCAAATGTTCTGTACGTGCATGTCACATTGCTGCCGGCCCTGGCCGCCACCGGCGAGCTCAAGACGAAGCCAACGCAGCATTCCGTCCGCGAGCTGCGCGCCATCGGTATCCAGCCCGACGTGATCGTGCTTCGCTCGGATCATCCGGTGAGCGACGAGATTCGCGAGAAGATCGCGCTGTTCACGGACGTCGCCACCGAGGCGGTCATCCCGGCCGAGACCGCGGACACCATCTATGAGGTGCCGCTCCTGTTCGAGGAGGCGGGTCTCGGCGAGCTGCTCGTCCGCGAGCTCGGCCTCGGTGATCCGGCGGCCGCGCCCGACCTGGCGTCCTGGCGGGCCCTGGTCGAGCGCATCAAGCGCCCCAAGGACCAGCTCGAAATCGCGCTGGTCGGCAAGTACATCGAACTGCCCGACGCCTACCTCTCGGTCACCGAGGCGCTGAAGCACGCGGCGTGGGCGCACGAGGTCGACGCACGGGTTCGTTGGGTGGATTCCGAGTCGCTGACGAATGAGAACGTCCACGAGCGGTTGGAGGGCGCAGCCGGGATCCTCGTGCCTGGCGGATTCGGCCATCGCGGCATCGAGGGAAAGGTCATCGCCGCGCACTACGCGCGCGACCACAGGACCCCCTACCTTGGGCTGTGTCTCGGCCTCCAGTGCGCCGTCATCGAGTTTGCCCGCGACGTGATCGGGACGCGGGATGCCAATTCCACCGAGTTCGACATGTTCACCGAGCATCCCGTCATCGACTTCATGCCCGACCAACGCGAGCTGGAGGACAAGGGCGGAACCATGCGCCTGGGCCTCTACCCGGCTCGCCTGACGCCCGGATCCAGGGCAGCCGAGGCATACGGCCAGGAAGTCATCTACGAGCGCCACCGTCACCGCTTCGAAGTCAACAACCGCTACCGGCAGACCCTCGAAGGGGCGGGCATGCTGCTCTCGGGCCAGTCACCCGATGGCCGACTGGTCGAGATCGTGGAGTTGAAGGATCACCCCTGGTTCGTGGCGTCACAGTTCCATCCGGAGTTCAAGTCGCGGCCGGAGCGGCCGCATCCGCTGTTCGACGGCTTCGTCGCGGCTGCGCTGGGCACACGGCCGAGCACTTCAGGGGCGAAGCCCGTGGAGAAGCCGCGGAGCGCGCACCCGCCCGCCGAAGCCCCAGTCGAAGAGCCACAGCGCACCGGCTAGGGTCCGGCTGCAGTTCGACAGCCAGGCGAACCTGCCGATCCCATCGAGCGAACTCCAGTGGACCCGGCAATCCTCGTCGGAGTTCTCTCGGGGCTTGCGCTCGCATGGGTCCTCCTCGTGCTGCTGCTGTGGGTTCTCCGGCCGCGCGATGCAAGGCTCCGCGATCTCGTACGGATCGTCCCGGACGTGCTTCGGCTGGTACGCCACCTGCTCGCGGACAGGGCGGTGCCGGGGCGCGTGCGGGTCGCGCTGGCCGTGCTGCTCGTGTGGCTGGTCAGCCCGATCGACCTGATCCCCGAGTTCATCCCCGTCCTTGGGCCATTGGACGACGTCGTGGTTGCGGTCCTCGTCTTGCGCTACGTTCGGCGCCAGCTCGGAGAGCCGGAGCTCAGGCGCCGCTGGAGCGGCACCCCCGAGGGCTTCCGCCTGTTGACTGCAGTGCTCGGTGCCGCCTGACCGCCCGGAATGCGGGCGTTGCTTCGACCCGGCGTAGAATCCGCGCACGAATACACAGGTGGCTGAGCGCCTTCGAAGTCGGACAGGAGTCCCCATGAAGATCTTCCTCGACACAGCGGATATCGACGAGATCCGCACCGCGGCGCGCTGGGGCGTCCTCGACGGGGTGACGACCAACCCGACCCTCTACGCCAAGGTGGGCGGTGCCTCGTACGACGCGATCCTCCAGGAGATCTGCAAGATCACGCCCGGCCCTGTGTCGGCAGAGGTGGTCGCCGAGGACGTCGACGGCATGCTCACCGAGGGCCGCCATTTCGCCAAGCTGGCGCCGAACATCGTGGTCAAGGTGCCCATGAGCGAGGAAGGGCTGGAGGCCATCTCACGCTTCGCGGACGAGGGCATCAAGACGAACTGCACGCTGGTCTTCTCGTCCAACCAGGGGCTGCTCGCGGCGAAGGCCGGCGCTAGCCTGATCTCGCCATTCGTCGGCCGGCTGGACGACATCAACCAGGACGGCATGATCGTCATCCGCGAGCTCGTCGAGATCTTCGCGGTGCACGGCATCGACGCCGAGGTCCTGGCTGCCTCGATCCGGCACCCGCAGCACGTGACCCAGGCAGCCCTCGCCGGTTCGGACATCGCGACGCTGCCGTTCAAGGTGCTGCAGCAGATGGTCCGCCACCCGCTCACCGACAAGGGCATCGTGCAGTTCCGCAAGGACTGGGAGTCCGCCCGAGCCGCGCTGGCTGCCAAGAAGGGCGACTGACCGAACGGCGGCGCACCTGGGGAGGCGCTCGGGCCGGTAGGGGACGAGAACGAGATCTGGCGGCTCCAAACCGGAGCCTGATCGATTCGCGGGCGAACGGCGAGAAACGTGGTCGGGCGATGTTGACGAACGGCTGTTCGACCCGGTATGCTCCATGCATCCCACCTCGACCTCCGCAGCGGCGCGATTCCGCGCGAGACACGAGGGACCTCCCTTCAAGGTGACGCCCACCCATGCCCCAATTCGGTCCCCCCGACCAGCGCGACCGTTCGCGTAATCGCCGTACCCGCCGCCGTGGCGGCACCGGCCAGATCATGCGCGGTGCCCCCGTAACCGAATACGACGAGGCCGCCGAGCTCGAGGCCGCCCGCGAACGCAATGATCTGGACGTCTCCGACCTGCGCGAGATGAGCGTCAACGAGCTCCGCCAGGTCAGCCGCGAGCTCGAGCTCGAGACCGGCACCCAGGAGCGCAAGGAAGACCTGGTCGAGCGGATCCTGGAACGCCAGACGGAGCGCGCGGGCCTCGACTACGCCAGCGGAATTCTCGACATCGTCGACGAGGGCTTCGGCTTCCTTCGACGGCACGGCCTGTTGCCAGGTCCGGACGACGTGTATGTGTCGTCCAGCCAGGTGCGCCGTTTCGGCCTGCGAATCGGGGACCGCGTAAGCGGCGCCGTCCGCGCGCCACGCGAAGGCGAGAAGTACTGGGGCCTCCTGCGCGTCGATGCCGTGAACGGCGTCGACGTGGACATGGCGCGGCGACGGCCCGTCTTCAACGACCTCACCCCCGTCCACCCGGATGTCCTGATCAACCTTGAAACGGATCCCAAGAACCTCTCGCAGCGCCTGATCAACCTGGTCAACCCACTTGGGAAGGGCCAGCGCGCGCTGATCGTGAGCCCGCCGAAAGCGGGCAAGACCTTCCTGCTCAAGCACATCGCCAACGGCATCACGGCCAATTACCCGGAGATCCTGCTCATGGTCGCGCTCATCGGCGAGCGCCCTGAGGAGGTCACCGACATGCGCCGCTCGGTCAAGGGCGAAGTCATCAGCTCGACCTTCGACGAGCCGACCGAGAACCACACGCACGTCGCCGAGATGGCGCTCGAGATCGCCAAGCGCCAGGTCGAAACAGGCCGCGACGTGGTCATCCTGCTCGACTCCATCACGCGCCTGGCACGTGCCTACAACCTGGCCTTGCCGCCATCCGGGCGAACCCTCTCGGGCGGCATCGACCCGATCGCCCTGTATCCCCCAAAGCGATTCTTCGGTGCTGCGCGCAATATCGAAGAGGGCGGCTCGCTCACGATCATCGGCACCTGCCTCGTCGACACCGGCTCGCGCATGGATGACGTGATCTACGAGGAGTTCAAGGGCACCGGCAACAGCGAGCTGATCCTGGATCGCAAGCTCGCCGAGAAGCGGATCTTCCCGGCCATAGACGTCCAGCGCTCGGGCACGCGACGGGAAGAGCTGTTGCTCGAGGACGGCACGCTCAAGATGGTCTGGACGATGCGCCGAATGCTTTCGGCGGTGGGCACCAACGAGGGAATCGAGCTGCTCCTCAACCGGCTGGCCAAGTCGGACAGCAACGCCGCGTTCCTGGCGACCTTGACCAAGAGCCTGGACGCTTAAGCCTCCGGAGGGTTGCCAGCGGGGGCGCTGCCTCCGCCTTCGCCCAGCGGTGGCAGTCTCGCTGCGAGGGCGTCCAGCCCTTGCAGGCTCGCGATACGTCTGTTACGGTTCCGGCCGAACTTGCGAGCCCGCGGAAACAGTTCGGGCCAACTCGGATACGAGACCCCCAGCTC